>ODAI014468390.1_pt1 | contig 10982 bp, 12 predicted proteins | sample 1539321 | NCBI WGS metagenome assembly ODAI01 (sample SAMN02144231, study PRJEB22623) | gut metagenome | biome: sheep rumen | host: Ovis aries | place: New Zealand | reverse complement strand
TGAAAAAGAAATAATCCAAACAAATATTTTGGCGAAAATCGAAAAAATCCAAAGAAATAATTGGGTGAAAAACGAAAAAATCCAAAGAAAAACGAGGTTAGACAAAAGAACCAAAGGACCAAATTTTTATTTAGACCAAAGAACAAAAGGACATATTGAATAAATGCAGTAATTACACATTTTCTTGACGAATCAATGAAGTTAATGCTTGAAGTTCAAAGAAAAATAGTACCTTTGCAATCAGAATGAGACTATGTATGATGGAAGAACGCATGTTTACATTAGATATTTTTGAGGACAATGTTGATTCTCCGTGGTTGCTTGAGGAATCTTTATGGAGAGGCATTACCGTTGAACTAAAGGAACTTCACAATCTGAAAGGAGCCGGCTTCATAAAGAAACTGAAGGAGATTGTCTACTATGGTGAGTTCCATCTGGTGGGAGGTGAAACGGGTATTTACAGCACTGGAGGCGAACAAGGTCCAGACTATGAAAACCTGTTGAATGCTGCCCGTAAAGCTGTAGAACATGGATATCGGGTGTATATCCTCCCAAACCCAAAAGGCACACGTACTCCAGACTTTATCTTTGAACAAAAAGGGAATTATAAGGTATATGATCTTAAAACGATCTTAGGTAAGGCATCTGTCGGCAATCGACTGTTTGAGTCAATAGGCCAGACGAACAGAGTGTTGCTAAATATAACGACGGAGTATAACCCTATAGCATTAGCGCGTAGTATACGCTCTTATTTTGAGCGAAACCCTCAAGCAATTGAAGTGTTAGTTTACAAAGGGCGCAAGAGCATCTCAGTATTAAGGGCAGATACTATAAATGGTGCTTCGTTCTTTAAGTATTTTGTAGCGAAGTATATACAATAAAAGAGCTGCCAAAGCAACTCTTTAAAAACGGGCAGTATCGATAAAGCCTTACCCTCACGCGGGAATGTTACCCGGATAGTCATTTCTGACGCTGCAAAGATAAGAAGAATTTCAATAACTTCCAAATAATTCTGCATTTATTTTTGTTTTTTTCGCCCTTATCTTTGTTAATCTCGATTATTTTTTGTAACTTTGCAATATAAAATTGCGAGTGAAGGCTGCGGTTCAGCAAAGCTCGAGCGAGCTCGGCTCTGCATTCACCTTGCACTTCACTTGTAGGCAGATAGAGAGGTGGTTTCGACCACGAAAATAATCCTAATTATTCACCATTTAAAACACCGTAAAATTGTGAACAAGACAGTTAAGACGATCCTTCAGGCGATCAGTTACATCATCACCCTCATCCTCGGCGCAGCAGGGAGCACGATGGTGTAAAAAGGTAAAAAGGTAAAAAAGTAAAAGACTTACGAACGCCATGGAAAACCAGAAAGGCTTCAAAATCTCTCAGTACGCCTGTGCGGTGTTGCTCATCGTGAGCAGCATCGCGTTGGTGGCGTATCAGGTGGTCAAGATCGACGACGTGGCTGGCGGACTGCTCTATTATGTGGCTCAGTCGTTCCTGCTCGCTGGCTCGATCTTCGGACTGGATCAGTACATCAGAATTATTAACAAACATTACCATGAAAGAGAATCAAAATGACATGAACGCAATCGACGGCGTTCGCTTATCGCCGCATTTCCTTTTGCGAGAGTTCCTGAATCTGAACAAATACCCCAAGAACATCCCCACGATGCAGGTCGTGGCAAATCTGACTTATGGCTGCCATCAGCTGCTGGAGCCAGCGAGGTTCATGGCGGGGCCGATCATCATCAACTCGGGTTTCCGTTGTGAGGCCGTGAATCGCCAGGTGGGCGGTGTCCGCAATTCCCAGCACCTTGTCGGTCAGGCTGCCGACATCCGCCCGAAAAACCCTGTGCAGTTCCAGACGCTTGTGGACTTCTTCAGGAAGTGGGAGTACACCGACCAGCTGCTGACGGGTAACGGCTGGCTGCACATCTCCTGGAATCCTTTCGCCCAGCCCCGCCATTACATCCGCATCGGTTACTATCGATGATTTTTGCAACTCGGGGCCAGGCCCCAGCGCTTAGTTTTGGGGCCTGGCCCCAGAGTCAAATGAATACTATATTTGCAAATGCATGCATTTTCATCTTAACGGATAGTTTTTCCTGCTTATTTATTTGGAGCTTTTGATTCTTTTTTCATACTTTTGCACTCGGTAAAACTATTAATAACTATAATCGAGATTGAAATGAAAAAAGCATTATTCCTTCTTTCCCTGCTGGTATCGGGATGCTTGTCGTCCTATGCTCAGGAAGCAACGAAAATCGAGGCCGAGGCGGCTAAGTACGCTGACTGTAAACTGATTGAGGATGGTAAATATTCGGGAGGTAAAGCCTTGGAGCTTACTGAACAAAGTGCCAAGATAACCTTTACCTACAACGCAGCTGAGAGCGGCAAATTCACCCTCTACGTCTGCTACGATGCCCTTTACGGCGCCAAGGTTGTCAATATCACCGTCAATGGTGCTACTACGAACCTGCAGACGGGCGACAAAGTGCTTGAGGAGGCAGAGGCTGGTACCTTTATTATGAAGAAAGGTGAAAACACGATTGAGATAACTCCCAACTGGACTTGGTTCCGTATCGACTATATCAGTATCGCCAGCGGCAGCCCTACAGCCGTCGAGTTTAATATCTCCGACAAGCCTGTTGACGCCAAGGCTTCTGATGCTGCCAAGAAGGTCTACACTTTCCTGCGCGACAACTTCGGCAAGAAGACGGTGTCGGGCATTATGACGGGCGACATGACGACTGCCAACGGTGATGTGACCAAGCACGAAGATGTACAGGCAGTCTATAAGGCTTCGGGCAAATATCCTGCCCTTGTGGGCTTCGACTTTATGAATGCCACTGGCAAGGAGGGGGAAACCGCATGGTATAAGGACTATACCAATGCCTCAATAGAACTGGCCAAGGACCTCTACAAGCGTGGCGGCATCCCTGCCTTTACCTGGCATTGGCGCGACCCGAGTCGCACGACGAATGCCTTCTATGCCAACAATCAGGATCAGACGCCGTGTACCTTCAAGATCTCGTCGGCCATGAATGCTGATGGCAGTTGGAACACGTCGTCGAGTGCCTATAAGAATATTGTCAAGGATATCCATACCATTGCCGACTATTTCCTGGCTTTGCAGCAGTCGGGCATTGCCTGTATCTTCCGTCCGCTCCATGAGGCCAGCGGAGGCTGGTTCTGGTGGGGTACCGACGGGGCAGAGCGCTGTGCAAAGCTTTATCAGCTGATTGTCGACGAGATGACAAGCGTGAAGGGCGTCCATAATGTAATCTGGGTATGGAATCCCTGCACGGTCAATGACAAGGACTGGAACCCGGGTGAGTCATACTATGATGTCATCGCCATCGATATCTATAACAACAATTTCGACTACTCCAGCAATTATGCCGCATTCGACAAACTGAAGACCCTCTCTGAAGGCAAAAAGCTTATTGCTCTCTCTGAGAATGGGCCTATCCCTGATGTCGACAAAGAGTTTGAGGAAGAGGCAGTATGGTCGTGGTGGATGCCTTGGTATCAGTCGTGGAACGGTAAATTCGTCGACAAGACCAGCTCTGCCGAGTGGACGAAGTGTATGAACGACTCCCGCGTGATAACGCTTGAGGATCTATCACAGGGCTGGGGTACTTTCGTGGATACGGCCATCCGTTCTCTCCAGAGTGAAGAACCTGCCGACGGTCAGATCTTCGACCTCCAAGGGCGACGGCTGGCAAAAGCTCCCTCCAAGGGTGTCTATATCATAAACGGAAAGAAGTATATCAAAAAATGACAAACAAAATTCAAGGCCTGCAGATATGCAAGCCTTGAATGCTGTTTATAAGTGTTTATCCATTCATCGACATGAGGAACTCCTCGTTCGAACGGGTGGCAACCAGGCGGTCGCGGATGGTGTTCATGGCCTCGATGGGGTTCATTTCTGCTATGAACTTGCGGATGATCCACATGCGGTTGAGCGTGGTCTCATCATGCAGCAGGTCGTCGCGACGAGTAGAAGAGAGCACCAGGTCGATGGCAGGGAATATACGCTTGTTGGACAGGGAGCGGTTGAGCTGGATCTCGGAGTTACCAGTACCCTTGAACTCCTCGAAGATTACCTCGTCCATCTTAGAGCCTGTGTCGACCAGAGCGGTGGCGATAATCGTGAGCGATCCGCCGCCCTCGATATTACGGGCAGCACCGAAGAAGCGCTTGGGCTTCTGCAGGGCATTGGCATCGACACCACCGGTGAGCACCTTACCTGAGGCAGGAGCCGTGGTGTTATAGGCACGGGCCAGGCGGGTAATCGAGTCGAGGAAGATGACGACATCGTGGCCGCACTCCACCATGCGCTTGGCCTTCTCGAGCACGATACCGGCAATCTTGACGTGGCGCTCGGCAGGCTCGTCGAAGGTAGAGGCGATGACCTCTGCATCGACGGTGCGGGCCATGTCGGTAACCTCCTCAGGGCGCTCGTCGATGAGCAGCATCATGATATAAGCCTCGGGGTGGTTGGCAGCGATGGCGTTGGCAATATCCTTCATCAGGACGGTCTTACCAGTCTTGGGCTGTGCGACGATGAGCGCACGCTGACCCTTACCGATAGGCGAGAAGAGATCGACGATACGCACGCTGGGATTAGTCGTAGCCTTGTCACCGCAGAGGGTGAACTTCTCCTCGGGGAAGAGCGGTGTCAGATGTTCGAATGCCACACGGTCGCGCACCTCCGAGGGCTGACGGCCATTGATCATCTTGACGGAGGTAAGGGCGAAGTACTTCTCGTTCTCATGTGGCGGGCGCACGCAGCAGTCTACCACGTCGCCAGTCTTCAGACCATACTTCTTGATCTGCTGGGGCGACACATAGATATCGTCGGGCGATGAGAGGTAGTTGTAGTCTGAACTGCGGAGGAATCCGTAACCGTCTGTCAGGCACTCCAGTACGCCGTTCCCTTCGATCAGATCCTCGAAATCGTACTTGGGCTGATTGGTCTGCTGACGGGCAGGCATGACGGGATCGCCGGCCAAGGGTTGCTGTACCATCGGACGGTCGAAGATGTCGAGTGTAGGACTGGCAGCCTGGTCTTCGATAGGGATATCAAGGATGGTGATGAAGTCGGTACCGTCGCCAGGATCGCCCATCCAGACACCATCTTCGTCGACCTCGTCGGTTTCAGCACTAATGGCGGGAGCCTGCTCCTTGCGTGTAGACATCTTCTCGCGTAGCTGGGCGATGGCATTGGCAGCATCCTCGTCGGGAGCGCTGTTGAACTCGGCGGCCTCTGGAATGACGTCCGTCATGTTGTCGGCATTACTCTCCTCAACAGCAGCCTCTGCTGCTGCAGCTGTAGCAGCTGCCTCTTCAGCCTCCTTCTCAGCCTTGCTTTTACGACCACGCTTCTTGGGAGCCGGCTCCTCGGCAGGAGCTTCGGCTACAGGCATGTCGCTGAAGAGTGAGGGCGTCTCAACGGTCTTCTTCTTACGATTAGACTTGCTGTCGAGATTCTCACCATCTTCACCCTTGACGGTGTAAACCTTGCTGGTATCTTTTTTGGCGATACGCGTCCTTTTCTTCTTGGGAGCTTCGTCGACGGCACTATTCTCGGCAGCCTTATCGAGAATGGCGTAAACGACGTCTTCCATCTGATCGTTAGGGGTAACCTTAATACCCAACTGGTCTGCTATACCCACGAGTTCGGGTATATCCATAGATTCTAATTCTTCTTTTGTATACATAAAATACAATGTATGGGTTTTGATTTGTATTCAAAATTTTGATGAGGAATGCTTCTCGAACGGAAGCATTGTTTTGAAAAACGATGCAAAGGTAAGCATATTTTTGATAACTACCAAATAAAAACAAAAAAAATTAGTACCTTTGCACCGAAATTACGAAGAATTATGGAAATTAAGAAAGCAGAATTCACCCTGAGTGCACCGATGGTGACGATGTGTCCGAAGGATAACAAGCCAGAATACGCCTTCATCGGAAGGTCGAATGTGGGCAAGTCGAGTCTGATCAACATGCTGACGAACCACAAGGGACTAGCCAAGACATCGGCTACCCCAGGCAAGACGTTACTGATCAACCACTTTATTATTAATAATGAGTGGTATCTGGTAGACTTGCCCGGCTATGGATTTGCCAAGCGCTCGAAGAAGGAACTCCAGAAACTGGAGCAGATGATAAGTGGCTATATCCTGCAACGCGAACAGTTGGTGAACGTATTCCTGCTGGTCGACGTCAGGTTGGAGCCCCAGAAGATCGACCTCGAGTTCATACAATGGCTGGGCGACAGCAGCGTACCTTTCGCCATCGTCTTCACGAAGTCTGACAAGCTCTCGGCATCGAAGGTGAACCAGAATGTGGAAGCCTATAAGAAGGTGCTCAGCGAGACATGGGAGGAACTGCCACCCATCTTCGTCACCTCGTCGGACAAGAAGCTGGGTAGGGATGAGGTGCTCGACTATATCGAGCAGATTAATAAGAGCCTTGTCGTTTAGAGTTTAGGTGGAGAGATGGCTAAGGAAATTCCATATTTGGATGTGCAACAGCTGACGAAGTCGTTTGGCTCGTTGGTGCTGTTCAGGGATATCAGCTTCTCGATTGCTGAAAGGCAGCGTGTGGGACTGATAGCCAAAAACGGTACAGGCAAGTCGACACTTCTGTCGGTCCTGTCGGGCAAGGAAGGCTACGACTCAGGAGAGATTATCTTCCGTCGTGATCTGCGCGTAGGCATGCTCGAACAAAGTCCTGTGTTCGACCCCAGCGAGAGTGTGCTTGATGCCTGTTTCAACCACCAGGGCGACCCAGAGAAGGTGCTCAAGGCAAAGCAAGTGCTCACCCAACTGAAGATTCGCGACCTGGAGCAGCCGATGGGGCAGCTTAGCGGCGGACAGCAGAAGCGCGTTGCGCTGGCCAATGTGCTGATTACGGACCCCGACCTGCTGATACTTGACGAGCCGACGAACCATCTCGACCTGGAGATGATAGAATGGCTGGAAGGATTTCTCAGCAGAGGCAACAAAACGTTGCTGATGGTGACCCACGACCGATTCTTCCTTGATCGCGTCTGCTCTGTCATCCTCGAACTCGACGACCAGACCATCTATACCTATCGGGGTAACTACAGCTACTATCTGGAGAAACGACAGGAGCGTATCGACAACCGCAAGGCTGAGATAGCACGAGCCAACAACCTCTATCGCACGGAACTGGAATGGATGAGACGCATGCCACAGGCACGCGGACACAAGGCCCGCTATCGTGAGGAGGCGTTCTACGAACTGGAGAAAGTGGCCAAGCAGCGTATAGAGGAAAGACAAATCAGACTGAAATCGCGCAACGTCTATATCGGTAGCAAAATCTTCGAGTGCCAGTATGTATCGATAGCTTTCGATGACAAGGTCATCTTGAAGGACTTCTACTATAACTTCTCGCGATTCGAGAAGATGGGCATTGTGGGCAATAACGGCACGGGCAAGAGTACCTTCATCAAGATGCTGCTGGGGATGACGCCTCCCGACAGCGGGCGCTTTGACATCGGCGACACCGTCCGTTTCGGCTATTTCTCACAGGAGGGACTGCAGTTTGATCCACAGCAGAAAGTGCTCGACGTGGTCAAGAACATCGCAGAATATATCGACATGGGGGGCGGTAAGTCGTTCTCAGCATCGCAGTTCCTGCAATACTTCCTCTTCACGCCCGAGCAACAGCACAACTATGTGTATAAACTGAGTGGCGGTGAGCGACGGAAGTTGTATCTCTGTACGGTGCTGATGAAGAACCCGAACTTCCTGGTACTCGACGAGCCCACAAACGACCTCGACATCGTGACGCTGCAGATACTGGAGGAATACCTGCAGGACTTCCCTGGCTGCGTGATTGTGGTCAGCCACGACCGTTATTTTATGGATAAGGTGGTAGACCATCTGCTGGTGTTCAAGGGCGATGGTGAGATCAAAGACTTCCCCGGCAACTATACGCAATACAGGGAATGGCTATCGCTACAGCCAAAGGTGTCGGCAAAGCCTAAAGAGACTCCTGCTGCCAAAGAAACTAATCAGAACCGTGACAGTCAGCCTGTGGGTAAGCGCAAGATGAGCTTTAAGGAGAAACGCGAGTTTGAACAGCTTGAAAAAGAGATTGAGCAGCTTGAGAAAGAGCAGCACACGATAGAAGAGGCACTCTGCAGCGGAACACTCTCTGTGGAAGAACTGACCGAGAAGAGCAAGCGCCTGCCCCAGCTAAAGGACGAGATCGACGAGAAATCGATGCGCTGGCTGGAACTGAGTGAAATTGAGAATTGAAGATTGAAAGATGATACAACAACAATACCCATCACAACTACTGGAAAAAGCGGTCTCGGAGTTTGCCAAGTTGCCTGGTATCGGCAGGAAGACAGCCTTGAGACTGGTGCTATGGATTCTGCGCCAGGAAGATCATGACGCAGAGCAGCTGGCAGAAGCCATCGTCCAACTGAAACAGGAGGTGAAGTACTGTCATATCTGCCATAACATCAGCGACACGGAAACCTGTCCGATCTGTGCTGACGAGAGGCGTGACAAGTCGACTGTCTGCGTGGTGGAAAACATCAAGGACGTGATGGCCATCGAGAACACCCAACAGTTTCATGGTCTCTACCATGTGCTGGGAGGCATCATCTCACCCATCGATGGCATCGCACCTGGCGACATCGAGATCGAATCGCTGATCAGTCGTGTAGCCGAAGGAGGTGTGCAGGAGGTGATACTCGCCCTCAGTCCTACGATGGAAGGAGAGACGACCAACTTCTATATCTACCGTAAACTGGCATCCTACGATGTGAAAGTGAGTGTAATAGCCAGAGGTGTGGCTGTGGGCAACGAACTCGAATATACCGACGAGGTCACCTTAGGTCGCTCGATTATGAACCGTACATTGTTTGAAGCAAATTCATAAAACAAAAGATTAGATGAAAAATATCAGTAAGTATCTGACGTTGATTTACATATTGCTGGCAGCCCTGACGCTGGCTGTCATCATGGTCTTTGAGACTGAGATGCTGGAGCCGGGACTGATGGCAGGAGAGAATCAGTCGGAATTTATCTTCACTTTCGTGATGGAACTGGTCTCACTCGGTGCAGCCTTCCTCGGACTGAGACTCTTTAAGTTCAAAGCCGTTCACGACGACCTGATTGCGCGCCAGGAACCAGCCATGATGAAGTGGGGCACCATCCGTCTGCTGATACTTGAAGTACCGATGCTGGCAGACACCTTATTATATTATATATATATGAATACGACGTTCGGCTATCTGGCCATCATCCTGCTACTCTGTCTGCCGTTTGTATTCCCAAGCCTGAACCGTTGTCTGTCTGAAACTTCTGAAGAGGAATGAAACTGAGTATCGTCATCGTCAGCTATAATGTGCGAGGCTATCTGGAGAATTGTCTGCAGAGCGTGAGTCGCGCCTTGGAAGGCATTGAAGGCGAGGTCTTCGTGGTCGACAACCATTCTGACGACGACAGCGTGGAGACTGTACGAACCCAGTACCCATGGGTGCGACTGATAGAGAATCAGGAGAACATGGGTTTCTCGCGTGCCAACAATATCGCCATCCGAGAGGCTCGTGGTGAATATGTGCTGCTGCTCAACCCCGACACCATCGTCGAGGAGGCTACGCTACGCGAGGTGTTACGCTTCATGGATGAACATCTGAAGGCGGGTGGGGCAGGAGTGATGATGCACAATGCCGACGGCTCGCTGGCACCCGAATCGCGCAGAGCCTTACCCACACCCTGGGTGTCGTGCCTGAAGATGCTGGGATTTACGAAGCGCTATTATATGAGTCATCTGCCCTGGGACCAGCCTGGCAAGATAGAAGTGATCAGCGGTGCCTTCTGCTTTCTCCGTAAGAAGGCTCTCGACGAAGTGGGACTGCTCGATGAGGACTTCTTTATGTATGGTGAAGATATTGACCTCTCCTATAGGCTGCTTAAAAGCGGATGGGAAAACTGGTATCTGCCATATCCGATCACCCACTTCAAGGGGAAGTCGACCCAGAAGAGTGATTACCGTTATGTCCACATCTTCTACAAGGCCATGTTGATCTTCTTCCGCAAGCACTACAGTCATCTGAGCATCTTCTATGCCTTGCCTGTAAAGATGGCCATCTATTTCCGAGCTGCTATTGCATTGACAGACATTCTACATAAAAAACTACATCTATGACAACAAGTCTACCACAAGTGAAACTAAGAGCGATAGAGCCAGAGGATCTGGACCTGTTGTATCGGATTGAGAACGACAGGAAACTCTGGAACATAGGTACCTCGAACGTGCCATATTCGAGGTATGCCCTCCACGACTACGTGGCCCATGCCTCAAGCGATATCTATACCGATCGTCAGGTGAGGATGATTATTGAGACCACAGAGGGCGAGAATGTGGGTATTGTCGACCTGGTGGATTTCGACCCCAGCAACCGTCGTGCAGAGGTGGGACTGATTATCCTCGACGCATTCAGAAGACTCGGCTATGGCAGGAGTACACTCGCTAAGATTGCAGACTATGCCCTCGATGTGCTCCATCTACACCAGCTGATTGCCTACGTCGACCTGAGGAATGAAGCATCGTTACATCTTTTCAAGACGATGGGTTATCAGGAATCAGTCAGAATCAAAGATTGGCTCTATGACGGACGAGATTATCACGATGCCGTGATGATGCAGCTCGTATTTTAGGGAAAATTGCTGATTCCATCAAAAAAATCTCAAAAATATTTTGTGGTTTCAGAATTTATTCATACCTTTGCACCCGCTAATAAGAAAGAGTGCTTTCTGGTGCGTTAGTTCAGTAGGTTAGAATGCCTGCCTGTCACGCAGGAGGTCACGAGTTCGAATCTCGTACGCACCGCATTACTTATGTTGGATAGCACTCTTGGTGCGTTAGTTCAGTAGGTTAGAATGCCTGCCTGTCACGCAGGAGGTCACGAGTTCGAATCTCGT
>ODAI012682749.1_pt1 | contig 10982 bp, 5 predicted proteins | sample 1539321 | NCBI WGS metagenome assembly ODAI01 (sample SAMN02144231, study PRJEB22623) | gut metagenome | biome: sheep rumen | host: Ovis aries | place: New Zealand | reverse complement strand
ATCCAATGAGCTGCTAAGCAAGGAGTCTGCTGACTGTATGTTCGTTACCGTATTCTATGCTATCTACAACATCAGGACTGGAGAACTGGCTTATTGCAATGGAGGCCACAACTCACCTTTTATCCTGCGGGCCAACGGTATGGTAGAACAGCTGCCTCAGAGCGTAAACACTGTTGTAGGCTGTATTGACGGTGTCACGTTCGAAGAGCACAATGCACAGCTGCATCCGGGCGATACCCTGCTGATGTATACTGATGGCGTGAACGAGGCTTTCAACGTATCGTTAGAAGAATATGGCGAGACGCGCATGGAGCAGGTTCTGGCCTCGATGAAAGGAAAGGACTGTAGCGATATCATTAACGGTCTGTTGGACGATGTACGCACTTTTGCGGGTGAGGCGCCACAAAGCGACGACATCACCATCATGGCTCTGAAGCGTAAAGCATGAAAATATTCGGAAAGACAAGTACTCTCCTGGTTTTGTGTCTCACGTTACTCGCAGGGGGCGGCTGTATCGGCATCTACATGATGTACGAAAGGGAAACCCGTAAGACGGAGGAACTAAAAGTACAGATAGAAGAGCTGAGCAAGAAGGAGAACAGGTCAGCCATCATGCAGAGCATCAATGCCCAGATGGAGGAGATAGCCCTGCAGGAACGTCAGATAAGTGACGAACAGCGCGAGGCTGCCGAGCAGCAGACGAAGGTGGCCGAAGAAATGAGACGCCACGCAGAGGCAGAGCAGCAGAAAGCCTTGACCGCACAGCACCTGGCCCAGCAAGCCGAGGAGACAGCCAACACCCAGCGCATCATCGCAGAGAACCAGCGTACACAGGCTGAATTCTCCAAAAGGGTTGCTGACACGTTGAGCTATCTCACACTGGCCAGACAACTGGGCAATGTGGCTATCACGCAATATCAGACCGGCCATACAGAACTGGCCAACCTGTTAGCCTATGCCGCCTGCGTATATACACGACGTTATAACGGTGATTTATATTATCCAACCATCCATCAGGCACTGGTGATGACCAGTCAAAGCAAGCGCCAATGGAACCGCCATAAGGGACCGATAGAGTGCATCAGCTTCCTGTCTGGTAATAAAGTGCCGCGCTTTCTGACCTGTAGCAGCTATGGTGAACTATTCTCCCACCAAGCCGACGGTTCCCAGTTGCGTACCGACTCGCTGTTCACCAATAAAAGCTATGACTTCCGCGATGTGAAGACAGACCGGCGTACAGGAGCCATATTAGCTGTCAGCCGTACAGGTCATCTGCTGGTCCGTCAGAACGGCAAGAACATCATCCACGAAATCAGCGGTATCGGACACCCTTTGCGCCTGGACACCGTCGGTAACGAGCTGCTCATCATCGGCGACCGCGGACTGGCACGTATAGACCGTAAGAGTTGGCAACAAAACGGCAGCAAGCCGCTGCCCTACAAAATAGTAACCGTCTGTCGGGTAAAAGGCATACCTTTCGTCTTCGACGATCAAGGCGGCATGCATAAGATTTTCAGTCTAAACCGTCAGGACAATCAGCGTGTGCCTTTCAGCGGACAGGTGACCGCCTATGCCAGTTCCAACAGCATCGGCATCCAGGCCTACGGCATGAAAGACGGCACTATTTACTATATTGACCGCCAAGGCAAGTCGTACAAACTGGTGGGGCACCGCTCACGCATCTCGAAAATCAAGATCAACGGATGGCGCATCTATTCTGCCAGCTACGACGGCACCATCAACCTATGGATGGTTGACAACACAAAGATAGAACCCATTCCCATCGCCCAAACTAACGGCTGGATCATTGACTTCAACTTTGACAGCGACAAGAACTATATCTGGTGTGGCGACTATAAAGGCACACTTACACGTACTATCATGTCCGTACCCGTTATGACCACCCAACTGAAAAGTCTGATAAAACGCAATCTGACACGCGATGAGTGGAACTATTATATAGGAAGCAACATACCGTACGAGACATTTACAGGAAGGGAGGCCGTCAAATGAGAAAGTTAGCACTACTCGTCGCCCTCCAAATCTGCGTGACCCTGCAGATGACGGCACAGGGCCTCCCCTTCATCCGAAACTACCCGGCAACGGAGTACAACGGACACAATCAGAATTTCGACATCATCACTGGCGACGACGGCACCATCTATGTGGCCAACTTCGAAGGCCTGCTCTACTTCGACAATGCGGAGTGGCACATGCTCCACACGCCAGGAGTCACACGTATCACCAGTCTATACCGCGATTCTAAAAATATCATCTGGACCGGGGGGTTCAATTACATAGGCTACCTGACCACAACCGCCAAAGGAGAACTGAGGCTCAAGACACTGACCGCTACGCCGTTTCATGGCGAGGTAAACTGGATCTGGGAGAAAGACGGCTCCATATGGTTTCTTACCAGTGGCAATCAGATATTCAGCATCACAGGCGAGAAGATAGAACGGCATCCGGAAGCCACTACGCCCACAACGGGCTTTGCCACCCTTAGCGACAAATTACACATCAACCAAATTCAACAGCTGGGAAACGGACTGCAGGCACTGGCCACAAACGGCGACGGTGTGATTATTACGGATCAGAATGGCAACAGACTTTTCAGTATCAAGGAACAGGACGGACTATGCTCAGACAACGTGGCACACATTACCTTTAATAAGGGTCAGCTATGGGGTGCCACAGACAACGGCGTCTTTGTCATTTCCTTCCCTTCGGCTTTCTCACGTTTCACGACAACAGAAGGACTGCGCGGCGAAGTGCTGTCGCTGCTGAAATCAGGCGGCCACATCTACGCCGTAACACTGAGCGGACTCTACCGGAAGGAAGGTCGCCGTTTCGTGCCTGTCAATGAAATTACTCATACCACGTGGCAACTCATCAGCCATGGTGACCATCTGCTGGCAGCCACCATGGACGGAGTATTCCGTGTCAACAACAACGGCAGCGTCAGGCGGCTTACCTCTGCCAGCGTACTGTCGCTGATGGCTGACGGCGAAAACTTCTATAGCGGCGAGATGGACGGTCTGTACTACAACCATGCTGACGGGACGAGGCAGAAACTGAACAGTATTGAAAAGGTGGTACGCATCCTGAAAGACAACATCGGCTGCATCTGGCTGCAGACCATCTACGGCAAGATATGGAAAGGCAAACGGGGGGACGACTTCGTTGCCCTCACATCTGAAAAAGACAATTTGGAAGTGGCCACTCTCGTCAACAATGGCGGTAAGGTTTACCCCATCGTTGCCAACACTAAAAAGCCCTTCCCCTACCCTCTGTTCTCGTATTCCGACAACAACGGAGTCATCTGGCTGACTAACAACAAGGGGCGCGGTCTGTATGCATTCACTGACGAGGCAGTTGACACCAAATTGTCCAGACTGGTAAAACCTTTCAGGGACTACTCAGTAAGAGCTGTGCTGCAAGACGGAAATAAGCTTTGGGTAGGCGGTGAGCGAGGCATATTCACTATTGACACCGACGTTGAGCCGATGCTGATGAAAACCAAGCCCGAAGTGCTGCTGCGTAGCATCACCCTGCGCGAAGACAGTGTGTTGTACGGAGGTTACGGGCAGCAGCCCCAATCGCTGCCGACCTTGGCCAGCAACGAACGTCACCTTCGCATCCACTATTCGTTGAATTTCCCTGTCGCCATAGGCAAACCTGAGTTCCGCTATCGTGTCAACGATAACAAGTGGAGCCAGTGGGATGACGATAATAGCGTTGAGATGATCAATCAGCCCTATGGCACCAATATATTAGAGATACAGGGCCGTGATGCCTTCGGACGCACTTCCGATGTGGTCAGGCTGAACATCAACTATGACTTCCCGCTCTACATGCGCTGGTACATGATGGCTCTTTACGTTATCGCCCTCGCCCTGACAGTCTACTTGCTGATACGTTTCCGTCTGAGCCGCCTCGAAAAGGAGAAAGTGCGACTGGAGAACATCGTAAAAGACAGGACTGCCGAAGTGGTGCGGCTGGAGAAAATGGCCACCGTCGGTAAACTGACGCAAGGACTGATAGACCGCATACTTAACCCCCTGAACTACATCAACAACTTCAGCAAACTCTCGCAGGGACTTGTCAAGGACGTGACCGCTAATATTGAGGACGAGAAAGACAACATGGACCAGGAGAACTACGAAGATACGATGGATGTACTCAATATGCTGGAGGTCAACCTTCAGAAAGTCGGCGAACATGGCGCCAACACCACCCGTACGCTGAAGGCTATGGAGGAAATGCTGAAGAACCACTCTGGAAATTTGGCGCCTATGGACCTTTGTGCCATGCTGAAGCAGAACCACAAGATGATAGAGAACTACTATAAGAACGAGATTGCCCTGCACCATATCGACATCAGTTTCCAACTGCCCAGTACACCGCTGATGATCAACGGTAACACAGAGCTGCTCAGCAAGACGGTAATGAGCCTGCTGGCCAATGCCGTATATGCCGTATGTAAAAAGGATGAGAAGAAAGAACGAACTGAGTCCGGTCTCGCTATCAAGTTGAAACTCCATCAATCGGGCAAGACTGCCTATCTGACCATCCACGACAACGGAACCGGTATCAGCGAGAATATCCTCCACAAGATATTTGACCCGTTCTTCACTACCAAGACAACAGGTGAAGCCTCAGGTGTAGGACTCTACCTGAGCAAGGAAATAACCCAGAATCACGGTGGCGACATCACCGTCGAGTCTGTAAAGAATGAATATACCAAGTTCACCATTACTTTACCAACCCTATAAAGCCAATAGCTATGGAGAAAGAATTAGAGACACTGCAACAGCAACTGAAGGAACAGGAGAAACTGGCCGCCCTCGGCATACTCAGTGCCGGTATAGCCCACGAGATACAGAACCCGCTCAACTTCGTCATTAACTTCAGCAAAATGTCAGACAAGTTGCTGAACGACCTAGCCGAGATTGTCGAAGACAATGCCGAGCGTTTTTCAGACGACGACCGCCAGGAAGTAGACGACATCGTCGCCGACCTGAAAGAGAACTTGAGCAAGATAGTAGAACACGGCGAGCGTGCCATCAACATCATTCAGGGTATACTACTTGTCTCGCGGGGAAACGAGAGCGAGTTCATACCCTCAGACGTCTGCCGTATCGTGAAGGAGTATGTATGGCTGTCCTATCACGCCATGCGCGCCAGTCATAAAGGTTTTAACCTTACTATTCACGAAGACTATCAGGAGGGAATCCCGATGGTGCGAGTGATTCCCCAGGACATCAGCCGTGCCGTGCTCAACCTGATGAATAATGCATGCTATACCGTCTGGCATAAACAGCAACAGCAAGATGGCAACTACTCACCCACCATTGATGTGAAGGTCAGCAGTGACGGCACCAATATCATCATCGTCATTAAAGACAATGGCGAAGGCATGAACGATGAAGTGAAGGTACGGCTTTTCGAAAATTTCTTCACGACCAAGCCTGTAGGACAAGGCACAGGACTGGGCATGTCTATCACCCGCGACATCATAGAAAACAAGCATCAAGGCAGCCTAAGCTTTGAAAGTCAGGAAGGCATTGGCACCACATTCACCATGACTTTTCCCATCAAGAAATGACGCATGCCCGGTTTCTTTACATATTGTTGATCGCTCTTCTGTCTGCTGTCCCGTTGTTAGCACAAAACGATAACCATACGCAGTTGCTGGAGCAAGCCGACGAGAACTATGAGCTGGGGCAGTTTGACCAGGCGTTGGAATTGCTTCTGAGTAACATCGGCAACATGCATACAGCCGACAAGCAGAAGGCACTGCGCCTAATAGCCTTGTGCTATTTGGCACAAGACAAAGAAGCCGAAGCCGAACGCTATGCCAGTCAGCTGATAGAGCTTAACAACTTTTACAATAGCGTCAATGATCCTATCCGTTTCGAAGATATGGTCAACCGGCTGAAGGCAGGCCACATCACCACCATTACCACGGCTTCCAGCGTGTCGGAGACCATCAACGAGGCTCCTGTACCCGTCACCATCATCACCAGCGAGATGATAGAGAGCCTGGGCTATAACAAGCGTCTGGGTCAGATACTGGCCACCTTCGTTCCCGGTATGGCTGAAGTGTCAACAGGGCAAGAGGATAACATGTCGATGCATGGTGCATTCAACGTCTATCAGGAACTCATGCTCGTCATGGAGAACGGTCACCGGCTGAACAACCGTTTTATAAATAGCTGTTCGATGGACTACGCCATCAGCACGGAGAAGATAGAACGCATCGAGGTGTTGCGCGGTCCTGCGTCTTCGCTATACGGCAACGTGGCGCTATCGGCTGTGGTGAACATTATCACCAAGAGCGGAAAGGACGTTGACGGTGTGAAGGCCAAGTACGGCTACGGCTCGTTCAATACGCATAAGGCAGACCTGGTGGCCGGCACCCGTTTTATGGATGCCGACATCTTGGTATGGGGCTCTTTCTACCAGTCTGACGGACAACAGATTCCTGCGCGTGACGCCAAGGAGTACAATAACTATTTCCTAACTGACATCAACCCAAAATTCAATGCCTTTGTTGATGCCTATAAGGACACACCAAGCTATGACATCGGCATGTCATTCAAATACAAGGGGTTTGACATCATGTTCTCCAGGAAAAACAGCAAAAAACTGACGCAGTACGGTAGCATGGGTTATTACGATTACGACAAGTACAGAAGCATGGATGGCATCATGCCCGGAAAGGGAATAGAGGAAAATCATGTCGAAATTGGCTACACCCGTATGCTCGGAAACGTAACGCTCAACGCCTCGGCTTACGGCGACTGGTATGCCCATCATTTTTACGAAGCTGCCGGTGATGAGTCAGTCAAAGAGCCGGATGATGAGTCCATGCTCTATGGCCTTTACGACTATGGTAAATTCAAGGAGGGTACGATGGGCAGCAATCTGAGAGCCAGCACCAACTACAGTCTGGGCGGCATGAAGGGCAACTTCCTCATCGGTGCGCAGTATGAGCATTTCAGACTGACGGAAATGTCGTTTGTTTCAGGCAGTTCATACACTGGGGTTTTTAGTGAGCCACCCTTTCTGACAAAAGACGTCAAGGCGGCAGAAAACAGCCTGTCGTTCTATGCGCAGGGCAAGCACAATTTTACGTCGAAGCTAATTCTCAACGCAGGCATTCGTTACGACATCAAACACCGATTCGAACAAGACAACGTAAAGGCTGTGTCGCCCCGTCTGGCCTTGATTTACAGTCCTAAGACAGACTTCAGCATGAAACTAACGTACGCCAAATCGTTTGTTGACATGTCGTACTACTACCGTTCGATGCAGAATTATTTTATAGATTCCGAATCCCTGCCACAATATCTCACTGCCATACAGTTTAACCTGATGGGACGCATTGAGCCATGGCATCTTTCCTACGATGTCAATCTCGTCTACAACAAATATGAGAATCTCTACTTCCAGTCTTATCAGGCTACAGGAAACAGGTGGGAAAACGAGGGGATGTATGAGAACTTCGGGGTCGAGGCCAGTCTGATGTACAAACAGTCACGTCTGATGGCCTTGCTCAATTTCTACTGGTGTAAGGACTGGAAAGCTGACAATTATTTCTATAGCGAAGCCGAACACCGGGTGCTCAGCGTACCACACCTGACTGCCAATCTGAACGTGGGGTATCAGCTCATCAAGCACAAGATGCATGCACTGAAGATTTACGGCAATGCCAAGTACGAGGGGAGTAAACTGATGAATTCCCATTATACCGAAGACGGCACATCTCTTCAGGAAAAATATCTCGACAAGACCGTCATTTTCGACTTAGGAGCCAAGTACACATTCAACGGCAGACTGCAACTGGCTGTGGATTGTGAAAACATACTTGACACCAAACGTTATTTGACTGGCGCAGACTTCAACATGTACCCCTACCGACAACGCGGCCGCAACCTGATAGTGTCCATAGCTTATACGTTTTAACTGATGAACAAAAGTAACATTATACGACTTTACGCACTATTCATCCTGCTTGGAGTTTTCACCGGCGGTTACGCACAAAGCAATGCTACCGACTACCGTGCCATCTACAAGCAAGCTGAGTCAGAATACTTTATCGGACGATTCGAGCAAGCGGATAGTCTGCTGTCTAACAATCTGGGAAAATTCCCCAACGACCTGCTTCAAAGTGTCTACCGCCTGTTGGCACTTACCAATATGGCCGTCGACCGCGATGATCTGGCTGAGAAATACACACGGCTGCTGCTAGCTGACAACCCCTACTACCCCCCTACACTTGATGACTACCAGCGCTTCACCGACATGGTAGAGAATATCAAGAGAGGCATGTCAGCCACCATTACTACCGCATCAAGCCAGGCTGAACAGCTGAGTGAGGTACCCGTGCCCATCACACTCATCACAGAAGAGATGATACACGACTCAGGAGCACGCAACCTGCAGGAAGTGTTGGCAACCTATGTGCCCGGCATGAACATCATCGACTGCAACGATGACATCAACATCTCCATGCGAGGCATCTACGGCAACGGACAAGAGAAAATACTCGTCATGCTGAACGGTCACCGACTGAACAGCTACTCAACCAATATAGCTTCGCCAGACTTCAGCATCGGACTCGAAAAGCTGAAACAGATTGAGGTGCTGCGCGGCCCGGCCTCCTCACTCTACGGCAATGTGGCATTGACAGCTGTGGTCAACCTCATCACCAAAAGCGGAGCTGACGTGGATGGTGTCCGACTGTCAGCTGGTGTGGGCAACTACCGCCAGTTGCGCGGCAACATTCTGTTTGGCAAACGGTTCTTCGATCTTGACATTCTGCTGTGGGCCAACCTGTACAAGTCAGCAGGCCAGGACTTTTTCATTCCAAAGGAAGAAACCGGACTCGGCCAAAGCTACGGCTCCGACGGCTATGCCACAGTTGGAGCTATAGGTAATAAGCCCTCCTACGAGTTCGGCAGCTCTTTACGCTACAAAAACCTGCAGTTCCTCTATACCTCTCAGTTCTCGCAAGTACAGGCTCCCCTGACCATGTCTTTCCTTTTCGGACCCTACAATCATGACTCTTACAAGACGTTCAACGCTGTCGGTCCCAGCTTTACCACATCTTCACACCATGCCCACCTCAGTCTTCAGCATCAGTTTGACAATGTATTCCTGCGCGGCACCGTCAGCTACGACAATAGCGACATGACTCACTACCAAGCCATCAGCGACCAGAAACTGCCTGGTTTCATAGAATTGCTGCCCATCGATGATGCGGCTCTGGAACAGCTGAAAGCCAACGACCATGGCGGTTACTCTCGTTATGTCAGCGGACAGGAGCACACATTCGGCATCAAACTACAAGGTGACTGGAGCTATATGAACAACCAGCATCATAAAGGGTTGCTGTCTTTCGGCGCTGAATACTCTTACTTCAAATTAGACGACACCCGCTATGTTTTCGGTTATAACTTCAAACTGACACTGCCCGAAAACAACATTGTCTCTGATCTCGGCAAAGCCCACGAGAACAGCGCCAACGGCTATATACAATTGAAACACCAGTGGCGTTCACTCATACTCAATGCCGGTTTACGCTTCGACTACAAGTTTCGCTACGATTCCACGACCATCCGCGAGTTCTCACCCCGTGTGGCTCTCATCTACGCGCAGCCTAAGTGGAATGTCAAGCTGAGCTACTCGAAGGCATTCATCGATGCTCCATTTTTCTATCGTAAGTCGAACCTTTTCCTGACGGCATTCGAGGGGCTGAACCTCAAGGAACTCACCGCCAATATCGACCCTGAGACGCTGCATTCCTACCAGCTGACGTTTGGAGCCACACAATGGGTAAAAGGTCTTAACTTCGAGGTCAATGCTTTCTACAACCACGCCAAGAACCTCATCGTGCCCAACTTGCTGGAACACCTCAACGGCAGCAACTCCGATCTCTACGGACTAGAGTTCTCAGGCAGATACACCACCCGTCGCTTCACGGCCAATCTTATCGCCACCTGGCTGGCTACCAGAAAATTCGAAGTGTTCGATAATGAATATCCGCATCCGTTCAACACACCTAAGTTCTCCGTCAACAGTGTGTTGGCATGGAAACTTACCGACAGGCTGAGACTGCATGCCAACATCGCTTTCTGCGATAAGCAGACCACCCAGTTTGCCAACATAGTCAACTACATGCTACTCTATAAATATAACGAGGTGTACTTGACATTAATGGAAAAATACTGGAATACGGCGACTCAGAGTATCGACTTCGACAAGATGACGCCCCCCGAGCTGCAAGAGTTTAACACTGCTTATGAGAGCATAGAAAAGTTGAGCAAGGAAACTACTGTGACTAAAGATATCAATCCCTATTTCACCGTCAACGTGGGTGCCGACTATCAGATAGGCAAGCTCGGGCTGGCCCTCAACATCCACAATCTGTTCAACAGGAAATACTCACTCAGCGGTGTCAATACCGGTCTCATTCCACAGCGCGGCCGCTGGTTCCTGTTCGACATATCTTACAAATTCTAATCATTATTGGGTAGTCACTGACTACCTTTTTTATTTAGATAGCGCAAAAATTACTTAATTTAGTGAGAAAATTGCCAACTTGACTTTGCAATTTGCGGGAAAAGTATTACCTTTGCACACGTTTTAAAACAAATCAGTACTAATGGAGGCTTTTTTTCGGACACATCGCTACTTGGTGGAGCATGTCAATGCACCAGTTCGTCGCTCCTTAATGGATGAGATTGACTGGCGCGACCGCATGATTGGTATCAAGGGGACGAGGGGTGTCGGGAAAACAACCTTTCTTTTACAGTATGCCAAGGAGCACTTCGATACCAACGACCGCCAGTGCCTGTACATCAATATGAACAACTTCTACTTCCAGGGGCGTGGTATTGCCGACTTTGCTGGCGATTTCTGCCGTCACGGAGGTCGCGTGCTGCTGATTGACCAGGTGTTCAAACAGCCCGACT
>ODAI010614477.1_pt1 | contig 10982 bp, 6 predicted proteins | sample 1539321 | NCBI WGS metagenome assembly ODAI01 (sample SAMN02144231, study PRJEB22623) | gut metagenome | biome: sheep rumen | host: Ovis aries | place: New Zealand | reverse complement strand
GATACTGTTCACGTAGTTTTCAGTAAACTCATTTTCTGCATAATGACATTTATTGTTATGATAGGTGTCAAGAGTAGAACGGACATTGAATAAAAAATTGTTCCGAATATAGACTCAAATTATCGGAAATTTCCACTAACGGTTAATTCATCAAGCCTTAATTTTGGAAGGAAGCTTAATATCTGCTTTACCAATGAATATACCAGCAGTAATTGTAAGGCCTAACATCAAAGCCTGACCACCGTATTTCAGGATTGTCAAAACTATATTCTTATGTTCAGTATCCTTGTTCTCTTTGCGTTCTGCTGCCTCTGCCATTTTTTCAAAGTAGTACTGCTTCTGCTCAAATGTCGTCTCTTCCTTATCGATTTCTTTTTGTAACGCATTAACAATATCGTCCTCAGTCTGGAAACAAGACGAAGTACTCATATCACAGGACTCTATCCCTCTGTTCAGAACTCCTGCATATGCCTTTTCGTTCTCTACTACGCCCTTTACAACCTCGGGCATCTGTGCGATAATGGACTTTGCCACCTCTGGATCAACCTTATCCAGTATAGATACAAGCTGCATCACATTATTCTTAGAAATTCCTCTGAAATTATCCTTCTGCATCAGTTCCAATGCTCTTTTTTCAGCAGTAGTTAAATTATTCATTTATACGTCCTCCTTACGCCGTAACAACAATTGTAAGCTTTGCCTGATATCTTTTGACAGTTTCCTCTGCATATCTAAGATTTACCTTAGTGTTAAGGTTACACCAGCATCTTTTTACTGCACTCCACCACCATCCATTCAATTGTAGTTTTCTGCAAACTCTTAGCTCAGGGGAGACTGCAAAGGATAATTCCAGACCTCTCCTCCCATTCCTCCTGGAATCTTCATAAAAAGTTTCAGTCGGAGTTCCTTTACGCTCAAACGCAGGACATACCGGAGTTTCTTCAATACGCCTGCCAACCCTATGAGCTCTTACCGGTGTAGGTTTCACAGGAATGTATTCTTTTACAGCCATTCTGCCAATACATATGCTTACATTATCCTCATAATATTTTGCCCAGCCCATGAATTTATCCTCCTTTGTCCTTTCCTAATAATATATACAGGGCGATTTCTCACGACTTAACATTTTTCAAAAAAACTTTTCTAAAAAATTTAGACCTGGCCATTTCAGCCAGGTCTAATTTTTATCCTTGATGACAGCAAGGACAGATAGGTCGTATTTTTCCTTCATCCAGTTTGAAACTAACTATATCTTTATACTGATATAAGCTATCCCATTGGAAAAAGTTCTCTTGCTTAATATCATGCATCCTGCGGATGGTATCCTCTGAAACATCATAATTCAGATAGTAATACTCGTGCCTGCAATCTGTATTTGGACAGATAGTCTTTGTCAGAGTAAGAGAATTACATTCATCGCAGACCAAGTGATTATCAAGCTTTCGGAATGTACCGCCGCAGTTTAAGCATTTTCCTTTGCCTAATCTTAGAATATGCCTGTACAGGATATTCTGTATTCTTCGAAATGAATTGATATCAAACATTGTCAGGGGAATAATAGATACCGTTTGTCCCTGTTCTTTGGCGTATTCTGTTATCTTCTGTTCATTTTCATTACATAAGGGCAATGAAACTATTATGTCTGTATCCTCATCCGAGTTTTCCTTTATGATTTTATCAACAATAATGTTTACTGACAATCTGAAAGAAGACCTGTTTTCCGTTCCTATTTCTACAACCGCTGGAATAATCATAAAGCTTGTCCTGCCAGGCGGAGGATAAGAACGATGCTTTTGAGTTATTAAACTTTTCAGCGTGCTATACTTTCGTTTTTCTTCACTTTGCTCCTTGCCACGGCTCTCTTTGGTTTTGAACAGACTACAGAACTCATCTATATAATCTTCTGAAATATCATTAGGCCATGACAAATAACGTCCGTCATAAGTAAAACCTTTACGATCAGGATACCATTCACCTGATTTGATTGGTACATCTACTCCTGGATCAATCTCAACCGAATGTCTTTCTTTATCAGTAAGAGTTACTCTTATATATTCGTTCTGATTATTGACCCGAATTTCGATATTGTCATTACGCCTCATGTATTTTCCGTCTTCCACTAACTCGAAATTTAAAACATGTGCCGCATATCCACATAAGGTCGAGCAGAAAAGAAGATAATCATCAAACACTTCGTTAAATGGGATCTGAATCTCATCTTCTATGGACTTAGGTGCTACCACATGATGAATAGTCTTCCAGAGTTTAAATATAACGCTATAGTGCTTATCCATTACAAGAATATTCGTTTCATTAAGAGGATTATGAACCGGTTTTGTTTTTCTCAGGTATCTGTAAAGTCTCGTTTGCCTCAGAGCACGGTATTTCTTTAAAAGCTTGCGAGCCCATTCCTGTAGTTTTTCTGCAAGTTCCAGACTTTTTGACCTATGCTCTTCTCCATTTGTATCTGAGGACATCAACTCTGAAACGGCTTTTTGAAAACTGACATCAAATCCGAAGCTGCCGGTTTGAACACTGCTATTCATGATGCCGCGCAGTTGATCTCTCTGGTCACGAAGCTGTTTCTCCGTTCTCCTAAGAAATCCAAGAATAAGATCTATCAGAGTTTTAACTACACTATTCTCATATATCTGGAACTCATCTTCTTCAACTCTGGAAAACAGTCTTGCCGGTTTTAAACCGCTTGCAGTTCGAGCAAGCCAATCCTCACTATGTGCAGCCAGATACGGTATTGATTCGTATCCTATTCGTTTTACAGTTTCTATTGGTCTGACTTCATTAACAGCCTTCAGATGAGATTTAGGATTTTCGCATATTATCTTAAACGCTGAAAATGACTCTTCCATTTGTTTGAAAGTATCACGCCAGTCATAAACTTCGGTACTCTGATCTACTGCATAAAGCCTTAAACCACCTGCCTGAATACTTTCTATTTCATCAAGTTTTTTATCCTGATACTCATAATGAAACTGCTCATACGCTTTGACGTATTTCATAGACAATGTCGAGGCAACTGGTTTAACGGAGAACACATGACGCTCTCCGTCTTTTCTTACGACGAGTTCACCCTCTCCATTGCATTCGAGCACAGTCGTCTCCGGATCTATGATTGTCCCGTTATAAAGTAGATCATATCCACTCTCATTTCTTCCCTTATGTATCTCAATGCAGGCCTTGCTGGGCAATGTTTTTAATGCCACATCTGGTTTTAATTCCTCTGTGACAAAAGCAGATTTATACAAGAACTTCATAGGATCAACTCAATTCTTTTAAACGCTTTTTAATAAGTCGTTGTGTTTCCTTATATTCAGTAGTTGCGCTCTCTAATTCAAGTAAAGCTTCTTCATCATCACTTGTTATGACCTTGCGGAGAATCTTTGTTGAAATCTGATAATCAAGCGCATCTACCAATTTGCCACCTGCGGCAACGAATACAGCAACAAAGTTAATTGTCTGTGTAACTATTCGGTTGCCAAAAGATATATCAAAATGTTCCATGAGAACAGTATCAAGATCATCTAGGCGGCGTTCAACTTCTTTTCTATGCTTATCTGATCTTACGGCATCCTCAAATAGTTCTTCCAGCTTCGATACAGAAATATATTTTGCACTCGTAGATGTATACTGCTCTTGTACGCCTTTACGGTTCAGCGAAACAACCTGCGCTCTGTCATATACTTTATCGCTTATTTCAAATGTAGACTCATCTCTGTTAGCTGTACCAACGAACCAGATATTATCTGTAACCTTTATTTTTCTGCCTTCAATCAGGCTCTTGGCACCTGTCAGCTGACCGAGTTTGGCAAGATATAAAGTAAGTTTTTCCTTATCTTCATCAGAGGTTTCAGCTTTTAAATCTCCTTGACGGCTTTTCTCTATTTTTTCCCATATTGAGAAAACTGACAGAGATTCCTTCTTCATCTTCTCTTTTACACTTTCCGGCAATTCCATAGGAAGTGTTCTCATATCAGATGAAACAAGTTCAATAAGCCACTTATCATGATCCGGTTCCTGAAGAATAGCCAGAAAATCTGAGAAATAGTACTCTATTCTCGCAAGATTCATCTCATCAAGCACTATAAATGTCGGTATTTCCTGACAACGGTCTTTACTACTTCTATATAGTTCTATGGTAAAGCTCTTGGCATTAAACTTCTTATTGAAATCGTTATAATATCCAAGCAGTTCATTTCTGTCTCGCCATGATGATTCAACCGGAATCAATCGGTTAAATCCGGAAATAGCTTCTGAAAAGATACGAGGAAGGCTGGATTTTCCCGTTCCGGACATACCCTGAAGTATAAGGAGACGGCTAACTGACATACCTGCCAGAAAAGCTCTGATATCATTATCTGTATAATATAGCTGTTTGTTTCCCGCATAATTCTTGATATGCTCAACCAAATCCGATAGCGACTGAATGACATTACGTTGAGTTCGTTCCGTTATATCTGCAATAAAGTCCGGCTCTTCTGTTTCGGTATCTACCTTAGAAAGAGACGGGCAAGTATCTCCTGTTCTGCTTTCAAGAGCAGTCTTATGACTTTCTAATTCCTGAAGAAGATGTTCATTTAAAGCGTTAGTAGCCTCAACCTCTTGCTTTACAATTTCCAGTTCTTTTGTAGCATTTCTTGCAGCAACAACCTCTTCACGATATCTGTTACGTTCCTGTTCTAGAGCATCATTTGCTCGTTCAAGATTATCAACTTTCTGAGCTTTTTCTTCCAGAACCGCTATTGAAGCATCATCCGGATAACGGCTATATATAGCAGCCAGAGTTTCATATTTCTCCCTAAACTCCTGAAGGGCTGAAACGACTTCGTTCATTGATGCAATGCGAATTCCTTTATCCGGATCTTCTATCTCAGTCTTTACTGTATCCATCAGTACCTGCAGATTCTCCAGTCTATCTGCCAGTGCCTGATAACGATCTTGTAAAGCCTGATACTTGCTTCTCTCATCAGTCAATGCTGTTTCCAGAGCCGTAATCTTTGCCGGATTAGCCGCATCATATCTGCTTTTACGGTTCTGAAGATCCTCTTTCAACTCAGCAATAGCTTCTTTTTCGTCTTCTATTATACGGGTTGCACGCTCCAGCTTACGGTTTCCTTCGCTCAAAGCAGCTTCTCGTTCTGCAATATCTTTTATTTGCCTTGTAAGGTCATCTATTTGAGTTTGCCATGCCTTCTTTGCCTCTTCTGAAGCTTCCTTAAGTGTAGCTAAACGTTCTTCATCTGCCTTTTTGCGGACATCTGCAGCGTAAGCATCCGCAGAAGATTTTACAGAGTCAGCTTTTTCAGTTGCTTCATTGACAGTTTTCTCAGCATTATTATACTTATCCTGAATCTCATCAAACTGCTTTTGCAATTCATTCCTTTGCTCTTCAAGTTCTTTCTTCTTAACTTCGAGCTTTTCCAGAGCAACCTGTGCTTCTTTAGCAGCTGTTTCTGATGCGGCCCTTGTACTGTCCCATTCAGCTATCTCGTCCAATGCCTGTTGCAAAAGTGCTTCCTTGTTTTTTTCAAATTCAGCCTGACTAGCGCTAGATGCCAAGTCATCTTTAGTGATAAGTTCGACCTTCTCGGAAGATGATGCCGCTTCTGCAGTGTTCTGTAATGCAGGGCGCTGTGGTTGAGATCTCTGTTTATTTCTTTTTTTACCTTTTGCCATTTTATCAATCCTCTCTAAAGGCTTCTAATAAATCATTTATCATGTTAAAGACATTTGCCATATAAAACTTGTAATCATCATTGGTAAAGCGATCATCTGTATCATGAGAAACCTTACGTCTTATGCGATTCAGTTTATCAATCATTCCATATTTTCCGATAATATCAGGTTGATGAAGAAATTGTTTAATATGAATGTTACTAAAATGATACTCAATAACCAGCATATTGATAAACTTTTCCATGATACTGTTTCCATAAGTATAATTAAGTCTTCCTAAAACTGTGCGCAGATACTGTTCCTTAATCCATTGGAAGGTATCTTCCGGTAATCCTGCATTACGACAAATACGTTTCTTGTAAATCACATACCCGTATGTACGCACATCATCAAATGCCTTCTGCTGTATCTGATCTAACTTTACCTGATCTATGTTACGAAAATAAGCGTTAAACAATCTTTCAACCACGCTTCGTGCTAAGTTATTAACAATGTTTTCTTTTTCAAGAAGACTGTTCTGTCTCTGCATAAGGCTATAGATTCTCTCCATGTCCTCATAAATGTATGGAAAACGGGATCTAAATATCTTTAGAAGGGGAAGCCTTTCCATTACAAATACCTGATAATCTTTTTCTGATGTTTTGTAGGACGGACTTATCTTGCAGATTTCTCTGTTAAGAAACGTCTGAAAATCCTCTCCGTCAAGATAAGTATTGCCAGACTGTTCAAGCCATTGTACCTGCCTAAGAAAATAGCCATTATCAATACCCCCGAAATCGAAAGGTGATTCTGCTCTGTATCCCCCCGGATAACACGGATCTATGATTATTCTCATACGAAGATATACCTTCTTCGGTGCTTTTTTTAACTTTCTGATAAACATGTTACCTTTAAGAGAAGTGGATTTATCATTAGTATCAGTAGCATCAGGTTCTTCAATTTCTTCATCAAAGGATTCAAGATCAGCAAATATATCTGCTGCTTCCTCTTTGCTAATATTCCCGTCCTCTAATTCCTTTGCAGTTTCGAGGTTTCTGAAATACGTTTTATAGGCTTTCTTAAGGGCAGACTGTTTTATTAGCGGTGATTCAAAGGTTTTATCCTCATCACCTTCAAGTGTCATACGAAGCGGAAAAGATTTACCTCGATAAAGAGAAATCTGACCAACATCGCCCTGATAGAAAAACGGAAGCACTTCTTTTTTTATCGCATTTACAAACATATAACCATACTGCGATTCAGATGAAGCTCTCTCCTTTATAGTTCCGTCAAGATACTTTTGTCCATCCCCGGTAAGTTTCCATGGTTTACCGATTTCATGCACTGTATATGCCTTTAATTCAAGCTGAGACAAAATTTCTTCTATCAAACTTTCCGTAGCCTTTAAAGTTTGTGCAATGCTATGTGTTGATAGCCCGATTGAGACAAGTTTTAACACTGTCTCTTCATAGGCATCAAGATAATTCTGCATAGGCGGAGTAGCCTCGCATTCAATAGCAAGAACCGGAAGGGCTACATCTATTGCCTGAGCATCATCGTTATATCTCCCCATATCCAGAATGTCAATAATCACGATAGTGTCCTCCTCCTTTTATTGCACATATCTCGTATAACTTTGAAAAGCAAGGAATTTGAATAAGAGTATCCGCATCTCCATAGACTGTGAGTTGTCTTTTTGATCTGCTGAAAGCAACGCAAAGACGATTAGGCTTTTCAAGGAAGCCAACTACTGGTTTTTCTCCGTTCTTAGGTGAATTAGCACGCACACAAGACAACAATACATAATCAAATTCCTTTCCCTGAAATGCGTCTACGGAACCAATTTCAATATTTCGCTTTTCTTCTTCATTTAAAAAGCTATCAAAATGACTCTTTAATAGTTTTACCTGTGCAGAATAGAATGTTATTATTCCAATACTTGCTTCCGGATCAATATCAAGTATTTTCCTGACATCCTTTCCTATAAGTTCAACTTCTGCCCATCTGCTCTTAGATACTCCTGATGTTTCAGCTCCCCTGGAAACAGGGATATTAACAAAAGTAAGTGCCTTACCATCGTTTATCTCCTTAGGACTCCTTTTGTCCTCTGCGGTAATGGACTTGGATGTTTTCAGCATGCCATCATAAAAGGCATCACTTACAAAACTACAGATATCGGGGTGCATTCTGAACTGATGTGTCAGTGCAATTGCCTTTCGGCGCTGACCATTTGAGAACATATCAAAAAGCCGTTCGAAAAGGCTTTTTTCTATTTCAGGTATATCCTGAAATTTAGGATCATCTGCCAGCATTTTAAGCACATCAGGCTCCAGCATATGCGGCAGTTGTCTGTGATCTCCAACCAATATGAGCTTTTTCCCCATAGACATAGGAATAAAAAGATCTAAAGGATTGGCTCGTGCTGCCTCGTCTATAATTACAAGATCAAATGTTTTATCACTGTCTCCACGAAGATCCAGACTCGTCTGACATGTTGCAGCCGTGGTCATAGAATATTTCTTTACTATGTTTTCATAATCCTGTTCAAGACGAACCAAAAACTCACTCAGGATCAGAGATTTTTTACTTTCTGTAGTTGACAGTGTTTTCATATAATGTTTTGAAAAAACGTTCGCCAGAGTTAAAATACATTCATTAATCTTGTCCTTATCATGAATATCAATAACAATTCGATCATGGCAGAATCTCTTTTCAAGCACATTAACCGCATTTACATAATTAGTGAAATCATCTTCTGAATACCCGCCTTCTGAAATCTTTTCGATAGCGTCAAGGAGGGGTTCATCTATTTCTAAATCATCATTGACTTTAATATAAGCAGCCAGTTTTCTCGCATTTCTGGCTCCATCATCCTCAAATGCTTCTATCGTTGTTCTTTGTTCTTTTATTCTTTTAACAATCGGATTTTCATAATCATCTCCAGATGAAGCTGCTTCCACCGCCATGATAATAGCCTTCGCCTCGGAAATAAGACTTTCTGGATAAGCAATTTCAACATAATTAAGATAGTGGTTGATCAAATTCAGAGCTTTATCCAACGGCTCACCTGCATTTTTATATGAAAGGAACTCATCATCCAACGCTCTTTTTTTCTCAATGAATTCAGGCGCTGTATTATCTTCGATCATTCCTGTAATAGTATCACATAAACCGTTATACCATTTTTCAAGTGAACGCTGGTATTGCTCTTTGGTGCTATCAGATGATCTCTTTGCGGTTTTGCGATATGCAGGGATATCGCCAGGCAACGGAGCTGAAATAGCATTATCAACCGCTTCATTTTGAAAGCTCGATATTAGAATCTTAGGACTTCGCAAAGTATGCTCAGGGTTAGCTTTTTGAAGCTGTTTTTCTTCTACCTCAAATATCTCACGAAATCTTTCGCATATCGCTTTTATAACCGTAGTCTTTCCCGTACCAGGCGGTCCCTGTATCAATGCTATATCCGGTGTGTTAATTGCTAGATTTAGTGCATCTATTTGCTCAGGATTCAGATCATTTGCCTGTTTGAAATTTCTGCGAAGTTTTTCTGTAACAGCCTTATGATTTCCCCATGCGTTAGGGAGTTCATACCTAGATGCACCAACCTCAATAAGCTCAACAATTGCTTTGATCGGTGCTCTGTGCTTGATCATACGTTCTCTGGCCGCAAGTCTTCTAGCCATGATAGACATATCACCAGCTGTATATAGCTTTAATATTCCTTTGGCAGGTATTTCATCGCTAGAATCATTTGTCTCATAAAATGTAGTTATTCTATTGCCAGTGACTTTTTTTACCTGACCAACAGCATGTTGTTTTTTTCTCCTACGATCATTCAGATCTTCGACAGTTGGTTCTGTCTCCGATGCTCCAAGCTCTTTTCCTATCAAGGAATCATCTAATTCTTCTTCTGATTCAAATTCATATGTCACGCCGTTTATTTCTGTTCTGAAGGTATATGAGCTGTACCTGAACTGACCGAATTCTTCGCTTTCAGCGATTAGCAGTTTTTTACTTAGTGCATCATATGCTTCCCAGCGTGCAAAATAAGATGCTGAATTTGAAATTTTATCAATATCAGCGGATAGCACATCGTTTACAAACGGCATATCAGACTGTTTTACAAAATTGATCTCCGGTGCAACAAAAATATCTACAGGAACATCATATTTTTCTTTCAGATATCTAATACTGTCAGCTATAATCCCACGAGCTGTATTCTGTGCGATTAAAAAACTTTTACCTCCAATGAACCTGATATTGGCATTCTGCTTCTTCTTGTTTTTATAATTCAGACAGAATAACGCCGGCATTCCAAGCTGATTCCAGACAAAATATTGCTTTAGCTTTTCGATTGTTGTATTTTCAAGCAGCTTATCCGTAACAATAATCGTTATTGCCGATTTATACTCCGTTACAGATTGAAATGTATATGTCTGAATCTCAAGGCTGTCGCTATTAACACCATCAATCAGAAACATACATTTGTAGGCATCACCATGCTCTCCCTCAAACAAATCCAAAAGATAATCTGCCGTCTGAGGACTTGCTTTACACAGTACTGATTTATTTTCTTTAGATCCTTCTCCATACTGGTTTACAAGGAAATTATGTCTGTCTTGGGTTGGCTCAATACGAATAAGTATACCTTTTGTAAAATGAACTGAAGTATCTTCAAAGTTAAGTTTTATCTTCAAGCCCATAGCAGAATATATCTCAGATATCTTCATACTGCTTCCTCCACGAATCTTGCCTTTCTTATAAATGAATACGCTTTCCCAGCTACATCTATTGTGACAGAGTCACCGTTATTGATCTCAAAATAAATGCAGTCACCATTCTGTAGTAGTACAGCCTTTTTGTTTTCTATCTCAATATATTTATCTGTACTGTATTGATATAACACTATACCAGCCTTGTCGAATTCGTTATATACCCAATATCCTTCTTCATTTTTTGCAATTGTCATAAAATTTTCAGCTGAAAGCTTATCCTTTGATGGATCGTCATACCTGAGAACATATAAGCTTTTTATCTGATTTTTTCCTTCCCGAAGGATATATGTGTTAACTATTTTCCCTTGTCTGCTGCCATCGGCAATCTTGCCTGTTCTATAATTTTCGCCTTCAGTAAGTACATCATAGAAATTCAGCCTTGCCTTTGGCTTGGAAACAGCATCGCACCAGGGACAACCCTCATAAACCTTTCCTGATTTTCGCGGATAATGCCATGCTCCGCACGAAGGACATTTAATGACTTTATTGCTTGCCTCAAGAAGTGCATACTCAAACTCTTTTGCAGAAGGCCTT
>ODAI014182851.1_pt1 | contig 10983 bp, 12 predicted proteins | sample 1539321 | NCBI WGS metagenome assembly ODAI01 (sample SAMN02144231, study PRJEB22623) | gut metagenome | biome: sheep rumen | host: Ovis aries | place: New Zealand | reverse complement strand
TACATATCCCGCCTCGGTAAACACCGTGGCATCGACGATAGTAAACGGCACGTCGAGCATCTTGGCAATAGTACGTGCAAGCAACGTCTTGCCGGTTCCGGTAGAGCCTACCATTATAATATTGCTCTTCTCAATCTCGACGCCATTGGTATCGGTATTCTGCTGCAGTCGTTTGTAATGGTTATACACGGCAACCGCAAGGAAGCGCTTTGCCTCGTCTTGTCCTATTACATACTCGTCAAGATAGCTTTTAATCTCTTTTGGCTTTGGCACTTTCTTCAACGTAAATTTGTCTGCCTGCTTCTTGGATACTGAAGAATCCCTTTCAGTGTTAGCATCAAGGATTTCCATAGCCTGACGCAAACAGTCATCGCAAATCGTACCGTCGATGCCCCTTATCAAGAGTGCGACGTCTTTGCTCGACCTACCGCAGAAACTACACTTATTCTGATTCATTTCTTTACCAGTACATTATCTATCATGCCATATTCCTTTGCTTCGTCAGCCGTCATCCAGTAGTTGCGGTCGGAGTCGGCCCACACCTTTTCATACGGAGTATGCGAATGGTCGGAAATAATGGTATAGAGTTCTTTCTTGAATTTCATAATTTCCTTTGCCTCAATCTCAATGTCAGAGGCCTGACCCTGAACGCCGCCAAGTGGCTGATGAATCATCACACGACTATGGGGAAGGGCGGAACGCTTGCCTTCTTTTCCTGCAACGAGTAACACAGCCGCCATCGAGGCCGCCATGCCGGTGCATATGGTTGCCACATCAGAAGTGATGAACTGCATGGTATCATAGATGCCAAGTCCAGCCGTGACGCTACCGCCAGGAGAATTTATATATATGGAGATATCTTTGCCCGGATCGACAGAGTCGAGATAAAGCAGCTGAGCCTGAAGGGTGTTGGCAGTGTAATCGTCAATCTGCATTCCGAGGAAGATGATGCGGTCCATCATCAGGCGCGAGAACACGTCCATCTGGGTTACGTTCAGCTGGCGTTCCTCAAGGATATAAGGATTGATGTATTGCGATTGTGTACTAATCACATCGTCGAGAACCATGCCGTTGATACCCATACGGTTGGTTGCAAATTTTCTGAAATCGTTAGTCATTTTCCTTTCTTCTTTCTTTTTTTTATAATAAAACATGGGAGGTTATCGACCTCTCGTATCTTAAATGGAAAACAAAGATACACAAAAAAGTCGATAACCTCCCTATATTTAGAGATTTTTTTCTTAAAAATGCTTATTTTGCCTGCATCATCTTGTTAAATTCATCAAGAGTCACTGATTTTTCATTCAGTTTAACCACTTTCTTGAGAGCCTCGGTCAGTTTGGTGTCGATGGCACGGTCAACAAGATTGTCAACATTCTCGCCTTTCTTCATCATACTGTCGGCATAATTGTCGAGATATTCATCGGGTACATTGCTCATGCCATACTGCGCAAACTGTACACGTGCAGCCTCGCGGGCTACGTTCTTCACGTCGGCATCGTCAATCTTTATTTCGTTGGCTGCAACAAGCTCATCGCGGATGAGACGCCAGGTCAGCTCGTTGATGCTTCCCTCGTAGTTGTCTTCTACATACTTCTCACCCTTTTCCTGATTGTTCTGAAGCATAATGCGCTTCATCAAGCTGTCGGCATACTGAAGCTTGCCAACCTTTTTCTCCATGTGAGCACGTACATCACGCAAGAACTTAAAGTCCTGCTCGGGAACAAACTGCGCACGAAGCTCGGCGGCAACCTTCTCGCGGAACGACTTCTCGTCAGTTACAGCATCCTTTCCGAAAACACTGTCGAAGAGTTCCTGGTTTACTTCGGCCTTCTCGAATCGCGAAACCTCGGTAATCTGATATGTGAAGTCGCCCGTGTGCTCAGCAACTTGTTCTTTCTCGATTTTCAGCATTGACGAAACTTCAGTATCGTTGTCAGGATATGCCTTGCGAGGGTTAAAGGTGATGATGTCACCAAGCTTGCAGCCGTCGAAGAGCTTTTTCTGATCGTCAACCTTTATATACTCGGGCATAAGCATCACGTTCTCAACGGCAATGCCACCTTCCTTAGTATTGCCTTCGGCATCAAGCTCACGCAGGTCGCCATGAAGCATGTCATTCTTCGTCTCGTCGTACTTCTGGGCTTTCTCGTAATGGCCGGCGCGGCTGCGATACATATCTATCTGCTGGTCGATAATCTTATCGTCCACCTCGATGGTATAATAGTCAATCTTGTCCTTTCCGTTCAGTTCAGCCTTGAACTCAGGAGTAATGGCAATGTCGAACATGAAAGTGAGAGTGTCTTCTTTCTCAATATCCACAGGTGTCTGTTTCTCATTTGCAAGAGGCTGTCCGAGCATCTTGATATTGTTCTCACGAACATATTCAAACAGTTTGTCGTTAAGCATCTTGTTTACTACATCAAGCTTCACGGCTGCACCATACTGGCGCTTAATCATTCCCATGGGGACCTGTCCTATGCGGAAGCCGGGCACATTGGCACGCTTGCGATAGTCTTTCAACGTTTTCTCCACCTCGGGTTGATAATCTTCCTTTTCCAAAGTAATGGTCAGTACGCCACTGACCTTCTCGGGGTTCTCAAATTGAATATTCATTTCTTTTTCTTGTCAGTTATATATTATTTTCACTTTTAGCCTGCAAAATTAGTCATAAATAGCGTAATATCCGAACAATTACCAATTTTTAACTATCCTGCCAAAGCATCCTCTTCGGCTTCTTTTGCCTTGCGCTCCTCTTCAAGCAGCTGGAAGTCTTTCTTGCGCAGCACGAAACTGTTGCTAAGATATTTCTCGCGCACCACCTTATTGGATGCCAGTTCCTCAGGTTTTCCCTGAAAAAGGATGCGACCCTCGAACAGCAGATAGGCACGGTCGGTGATAGAGAGTGTTTCCTGAACATTATGGTCGGTAATAAGTATGCCGATATTACGGTCTTTCAGTTTCCACACTATCTGTTGTATGTCTTCCACGGCGATAGGGTCCACGCCGGCAAAGGGTTCGTCGAGCATGATAAACTTTGGATCGATGGCTAGACAGCGGGCGATCTCTGTGCGGCGACGCTCACCTCCCGACAACTGGTCGCCAAGATTACGGCGGACCTTCGACAGACGGAACTCTTTTATCAGGCTCTCAAGCTTTGCCATCTGATAGTCACGAGGTTTGCCAGTCATCTCTAATACAGAGAGAATATTGTCTTCAACGCTCATCTTGCGGAAAACGCTTGCTTCCTGTGCAAGATAGCCGATACCGGCACGAGCCCGCTTATATACCGGATATGACGTTATATCGAGTTCGTCAAGATATATATGACCAGCATTGGGAACTATCAGTCCGGTAGTCATATAGAAAGAAGTTGTCTTTCCGGCTCCATTAGGACCGAGCAGTCCCACTATCTCACCCTGACGCACCTCGATCGACACGTCGTTAACAACGGTACGGTTGCCGTATTTCTTCACGAGCCCTTCGGTACGAAGGGTTATTGATTCTGTTTCTGTCATTATCTTGCAGATGTGTTTGATGTACGATGGAGTCCATTTTCCACAACCATGCGACGCATATCTTTAAGAAGGTCGCTGGCAAAAATAAAATCTGTGAGGCGGGTGTTCGTCGAGCCCATTATCTCGCCACTCACGCCCTGCCATTCCTTGTGCCCCTCATAGATAAATATGATATTCTCCCCTATGCCCATCACCGAGTTCATGTCATGGGTATTGATGATTGTAGTAATGTTCATATCCTTGGTAATGCTGTGGAGCAGTTCGTCGATGACGAGCGATGTCTTGGGGTCGAGACCGGAGTTAGGCTCGTCGCAGAACAGATATTTTGGCTTCAGCGAGATGGCGCGTGCTATAGCCACACGCTTCTGCATACCTCCAGAGAGTTCGCCGGGATATTTGCTTCCGGCACCACCAAGGTTTACGCGGTCAAGGCATTCTTCAGCTCGGACGATGCGCTCGCGCAGTGTCATCGACGAAAACATATCAAGTGGGAACATGACGTTCTCGAGCACTGTCATCGAGTCGAACAATGCCGCGCTCTGAAATATCATACCCATCTCGCGGCGAAGATGTGATTTCTCTTTCTTGCTCATTGACACAAAATTACGCCCGTCATAGAGCACGTCGCCACTTGTTGGTTCAAACAGTCCAACGAGGTTTTTCATCAGCACGGTCTTGCCACTGCCGCTCTGTCCGATAATCAGATTAGTCTTACCGTTCTCAAACACGGTACTAATATCTTTCAGCACCTCCCTGCCATCAAAACTCTTGCACAAATTCTTTATCTCTATCATGACAGCAACTGTGTTAGGAATACGTCGGAACAAAGTATGAGCACACTCGACGACACTACGGCATCAGTGCTCGCCTTACCTACATTCACAGAACCGCCCTCGACAGTATAGCCGAAAAAACTTGGCACACTACTGATGATGAAGGCAAAGAAAAGGCTCTTGATAATACTCATCCATACAAACCATGAGTTAAACGAATGCTGCAGTCCGAGAGTGAGGTCTTCAGGAGTCAGCACATGTCCGATATATGCCGTGGCATAGGCTCCGAGAATTCCCGATGCAGAGGAGAATATCACTAATATAGGCATGATTGTTATCATACCCATTATCTTCGGGAGGATTAGAAAACTGGCAGAATTGACTCCCATGATGTCGAGGGCATCTATCTGCTGAGTGACGCGCATTGTGCCTATCTCGGAGGCAATATTCGACCCAACCTTACCGGCAAGGATAAGACACATGATGCTCGACGAGAATTCAAGAAGCATGATTTCGCGAGTGGTGTAACCGCTGACCCATCGCGGCATCCAGGGACTCTGGATGTTAAGTTTCATCTGTATGCAAATTACGGCACCGATGAAGAAGGATATCAGCAATACGATGCCAATGGAATTTACTCCCAGCTGCGCCATCTCCTTTATATATTCTTTGAAGAACATGCGCATACGTTCTGGACGCGAGAAAGTGCGTCCCATGAGAATGAGGTAGCGTCCGAACGTGCTCAACCAAGTAGTGAGTATCATAATTACATTCTCTTGTCGTTTGTCATTTCATCATCCAATGTTCACCATTGCGAACCATCGGAACCATAATTTCCTCGTTTGTGCTGTCGCCGAAGCACAGTACAAGGTAAGCGAAGGTGCAGTTGAAGGTGGTATCCTTCTTGGCACGCGACACACGTATGTCGCGAATGCCGTTATGTTCATTGTCCTGTTGCGCCATAAACTGCCGCGCATTGGCGAGCAGCTCTTCACGATAGCCGTCGGGCAGGCTAGCATAGCCGTCAATACCACTCAGATAGGCATCGTATCTTCCTGCACGCAGATGGTCGTAGTATTCTTTTGCTGCTAATGCCGCCTGCTCGTCATCATTGTTTTCAGATTTACAAGCAAGAAGAAAAGCCAGCACACAGAGACACAGGGACACTATGGTAAACGGACAATGTGTTCTCATTTCTGTCTGATGAAGATGTTCACAGGCGTTCCCGTAAGCGTCCAGTTCTCGCGCAACTTGTTCTCAAGAAACCGCTTGTAAGGCTCCTTAACATACTGCGGAAGGTTTGCATAGAAGATAAACGAGGGTATTTGCGTATCAGGAATCTGCGATACATACTTTATTTTTATATACTTGCCCTTCACAGATGGCGGTGGTGTTGCCTCGATGACAGGAAGCATCACCTCGTTGAGTTTGCTCGTTCCTATCTTCAGCTTGCGGTTTAGATAAACCTGCTTGGCGGTCTCAAGAACTTTGAAGATGCGCTGCTTGGTAAGTGCCGATGCGAAAATGATAGGGAAGTCAACAAACGGTGCCATACGTTGACGTATGGCATTTTCGAAGGTATCGATGGCCTTCTGTGACTTGTCCTCGACAACATCCCACTTGTTGACTACCACCACGAGCGACTTGTTGTTCTTCTGAATAAGCTGGAAGATATTCATATCCTGTGCCTCAATGCCGCGTGTAGCATCAAGCATCAATATACACACGTCGCTGTTTTCTATGGCACGAATACTACGCATCACGCTATAGAACTCAAGGTCTTCGGTCACCTTGTTCTTACGGCGGATGCCAGCTGTGTCAACGAGGTAGAAGTCGAATCCGAACTTGTCGTACTTAGTATAGATGCTGTCGCGAGTGGTGCCGGCAATTTCGGTCACGATGTTACGGTCTTCACCGATAAAAGCATTTATAATGCTCGACTTGCCGACATTCGGGCGGCCAACCACAGCAAAGCGCGGGGTTCCGTCTTCGGTTTCGTCAATCTCGACAGTATTCAATTTCGACACCACAAGGTCGAGAAGGTCGCCTGTTCCACTACCCGTAGCGGCACTGATGCAATATGGGTCGCCAAGAGCAAGCTTGTAGAACTCTGCCGCATAGTATTGCTGGTCGTTGTTGTCGGTTTTGTTGGCAACAAGTATTACAGGAAGTTTGGAACGACGGAGGATATTAGCAACATCAGTGTCAAGGTCGGTAACGCCATTGGTCACATCAACGAGGAACAAGACAAGGTCGGCCTCTTCTGTCGCCACAAGCACCTGCTTGCGGATCTCCTCCTCGAAGATATCATCACTATTTACCACCCATCCTCCTGTATCAACGACAGAGAACTCTCTGCCGTTCCATTCGCACTTGCCGTACTGACGGTCACGGGTGGTGCCAGCCTCGTCGCTGACGATGGCATGACGCGTCTTGGTCAGTCTGTTAAATAATGTGGACTTTCCTACATTGGGCCGCCCCACTATCGCTACTAAATTTCCCATATCGTATCTACTTCTATTACTTCTTTACTTATTCCCTTACTACATTTTCTCACCTACTCAGGATTATATCCGAAATTGTCGAGTTCACGCTCCGATGAGCGCCAGTCTTTGTCAACCTTAACGAATGTTTCAAGATATACCGACTTACCGAAAAACTTCTCCAAGGCCTTGCGTGCCTCGCTACTGACTTTTTTCAGCGCCACACCTTGATGACCGATGATAATACCCTTCTGCGACTCGCGCTCCACATATATCAACGCATTGATATGTATGTTCTGATCGGTCTCCTTGAAACGTTCCACGCGCACCTCTACACAATATGGAATTTCCTTGTCGTAGTAGAGAAGTATCTTCTCGCGGATTATCTCTGAGACGAAGAAACGTGCCGGTTTGTCAGTGAGCTGGTCTTTGTCAAAGAAAGCCGGACTTTCGGGAAGAAGTTCGCCAATGCGTTTGAGCAGCATGTCGATACCAAACTTGTTCTTTGCTGAGATTGGAAGGATCTCGGCGTTGGGCAACAGCGTGTGCCAACGCTCTACAATATTCCCCAACTGATCCTGATTGCTCTCATCAATCTTATTGATTAGCAGCAGCACAGGCACCTGCATCTTTGCAACCTTCCCAAGGAAATCGATATTCTTCTCAGGATTTTCAACCACGTCGGTGACGTAGAGCAGCACGTCGGCATCCTGGAGAGCCGACTCGGAGAATGCGAGCATCGACTCCTGTAACTTGTAGTTGGGCTTCAGTACACCGGGGGTGTCGCTGAACACTATCTGCATATCGTCGGTATTGACAATGCCCATGATGCGATGGCGCGTAGTCTGCGCCTTGAAGGTTGCAATCGAAATACGCTCACCAACCAACTGGTTCATGAGCGTACTTTTACCTACATTCGGATTACCAACAATGTTGACGAAACCCGCTTTGTGATTCTTCTTATTTTCCGTCATAAGCCCATTTGTAATAACTTGCTCCATGAACGAAACCTGCTCCGAAAGCAGTCAGTATAAGATTGTCGCCTTTCTTCAGTTTGTCTTCGTATTCCCAGAGTGCCAAAGGTATCGTAGCCGCGCTGGTGTTTCCGAAGTGCTCGATGTTTACCATAACCTGATCCATCGACAATTCCAAACGCTTTGCCACAGCCTCGATGATGCGCATGTTTGCCTGATGAGGAACTACGAAGCGGATATTGTCCTTTGTCAGACCGTTGCGCTCGGCTATAATAGCACAATCGTCACTCATGTTGGTCACTGCATAACGGAACACGGTGCGGCCTTCCTGATAGAGGTAGTGCAGACGGTGATCGACGGTGAAGTGGGTTTCAGGACTTACACTGCCACCTGCCTTGATATGCAGAAAGGGTAGTCCCTTGCCATCAGTACGGAAATAAGAATCCATGACTCCGATATCCTGCTCTTCCGTAGCCTCCAGCAACACTGCTGCAGCTCCGTCACCAAAAAGAGCGCATGTGGAACGGTCTTTATAATCAATCACCGACGACATCTTGTCAGCTCCGATTACGATTATCTTCTTGTATCGTCCACTCTGAATCATTGCTCCAGCTACATCAAGTGTATAGAGGAAACCGCAGCACGCTGCCCAGTAATCGAACGCAAAGGCATTCTTTAGGCCGAGCTTGCCGAGCACGATGCTTGCCGTAGATGGAAACTTATAGTCGGCCGTAGAAGTAGTGACAATCAGTGCATCGATTGTATCGGGGTCAACATCGGTCTTCTTCAACAGCTGCTTGGCTGCCTTACGCGCCATGTAGCTGGTACCAAGACCCTCTTCTGTGAGGATGCGACGCTCTTTGATACCGACACGCGTCATTATCCACTCATCATTGGTGTCAACCATGCGCGACAGCTCCTCGTTGTTGAGGACATAGTCGGGCACGTAGCCACCAACACCAGTGATGATCGCGTTAATCTTACTCATTATGCTTCTACTGATTCCTCCATTACAATAGCTATCTTACCACGATAGTAGCCACAAGTCGGGCATACGGTGTGATAAATATGATAAGCTCCACAATTAGGACATACTGCCAGTGTGGGTGCTACTGCCTTGTCATGGGTTCTTCTTTTCAGTGTACGAGTCTTAGACTGTCTTCTTTTAGGATGTGCCATAATTAATTTACGATTTACTTGATTTAATATTTACTTTTTATTCTTTCAACTTCAGAAGTGCCGACCATCGCGGGTCAACCTCGTCATGCTCATTTTCGCTGCTTCGGACAGCGTCAGAGAATTCTTTCAAACGCTCTGTCATCGCACGGTCGCATTTTCCAGGTGCATGCACATGCTTGATGGGAACAGCCAAGGCTATCATCTCATAGACAAACCAAGAAATGTCGAAAACGCCTTCGTTCTCTTCCACTATCACAAGGTCATTGTCCTCTGAGTATTCCGGTCCGAGCTTCACGGTCAACTTGTCGTCGGCAACCACAGACTGCAACATATCGTCAAGACAGAGGTCACACTGAACAGTTACTGAACCCTCGATATGAAAGAGAAATTCGAAAAGGTCGCCAGTCTTGCGTATAGACAGCGACACATGCACTTCTCCCTTTCTCACATCAGGAGCGTTGACTGCCTCGAAGAAGCTATCGTCAAGGTCAAAGCCGAGAACAGTTTCGCTCTCTGTCAAACCATTCAGGTCTATCTTCAATGACTCTAAACCACACATACTTCTGTCGGGGTGAAGACGGCAAAGTCCACACTTCGAGGTGCAAAGGTACAATTTTTTTTTTATATCTACACCTAATAGCACTCAAAATTTCATTTTTTTACATATTTTTTCAATTCTATGCGAAATGTAGTGCCTTTACCAACTTCTGAACTCTTGACGAAAATACGACCTTTATGATAGTCTTCCACTATTCTGCGGGCTAACGATAAACCGAGTCCCCATCCACGTTTTTTCGTAGTAAAACCTGGGGTGAATACACTCTTGACATCCTTCTTTTTGATGCCTTTTCCATTATCCTGCACTTCGATGATAACGTTGTTGACTTCTTCCATGAGAGTGAGGACAATCGTTCCGGTTCCTTCCATTGCATCGACAGCATTCTTGCACAGATTCTCTATCACCCATTCGAAGAGCGATGCATTCATCTTAACAATAACCTCGTTCTCAGGGAACCGCCTGACGATCGTCACTTTCGATGACGTGCGTCGATCCATATAGTCTATGACATGCTCAAGCACTTCGTTCATGCTCGAATCTACGGGTTCGGGCAGAGAACCGATTTTAGAGAAGCGCTCGGCAACTCGTTCAAGCCGCTTCACGTCTTTGTCCATTTCGGGGATAAGCTCGTCGCCAGGGTAAGTCTCCTTCAGTATTTCCACCCAAGCCATAAGACTGGAGATGGGCGTTCCCAGCTGATGAGCAGTCTCTTTAGACAGTCCTACCCAGACTTTGTTCTGTTCGGCACGCTTTGACGACATCAGTGCAAAGATGGCTATAACAACAAATATCAGCACGATGCCGAGTTGCACATACGGCCATGCAGACAGCCGCTTTAGCATTATCGAATCATCGAAACATACCATCTGGTAGTCCTTCGACTGTGTATCATCGCCAATGTCTATTCGTATATAGCTTCCAGAGCGTAACCAACGGTTGCCCATATTCTCAAGATAGCGGGTAGAGTCGGATGCGCTATTGCCTTTGATCTCCACATTACGGTAATCCATTACATTGCCATTAGTGTCAAGCACAATTACGGGAATGGAGTTGTTTGCCTGGATTACGTTCAGTACAAGCGTCAAGTCGGTATTCTCGTCGGCATTATTCAGTGCGTGAAGAGCCTGTGCCCACGTCTTCATCTTATTATGTTCCTCCTCCGATAAGTCCTTTACAAGATAATGAGACACCAACAAAGAAGCCACGGCAATAATTACCGCAGCCACTACCAATATGATTTTTATTTGCCGTATTCGGTCTGTCCACTGCATAATATAAATAATAACGCAGCAACAGCGAATTTATTATTTCCTGTGAATAATGTTCTGTGACAAACGAATAGAAATATTACAATACATAAAAAGAGTGACCCTGTTTCTCGTCTGAAACAGGGTCACTCGCTCTGAAAAAAGGCGGCCTCCTACTCTCCCGCATTGCATTGCAGTACCATCGGCGCAGCTGGGCTTAACTTCTCTGTTCGGAATGGGAAGAGGTGGG
>ODAI011188046.1_pt1 | contig 10983 bp, 7 predicted proteins | sample 1539321 | NCBI WGS metagenome assembly ODAI01 (sample SAMN02144231, study PRJEB22623) | gut metagenome | biome: sheep rumen | host: Ovis aries | place: New Zealand | reverse complement strand
TTCTCCACCCGATAGCTCAAGCGGAAAGCTTTCCTTCCTTTCAGCTATTCCGACTCTCTCAAGCAAAGTAAGTGCCTTTTCATAAGCTTTTTTCTTACTCATCCCATTAAACCTTGCATAAGTCACAAGGTTTTGAATCACATTAAGATAAGGCATAAGATTAAGTATGCTTTTTTGCCATACAAAGCCTATACTCTTTTTCCTGTACTCTATTATTTCCTTTTCCGAAAATGTACTTATGTCCCTTCCATTAAACAAAACCTTACCTACAGTAGGTCGCTCTAAACCGCCAATTATATTAAGCAGGGTTGACTTACCGCTTCCGGATTTACCGATTATCGCCATGAGTTCGCCTTTTTTCACACTAAGGTCAAGCCCCTGAAGAGCCATTACCTCGGTTTCATCTGTCTTATAAATCCTGACAAGATTGTCGCACTCTATTATGTTTTTAACCTCATCCTCTTTTTGATTATCTTTAACCGAAACATTTTCTGATATATTTTTTTGAGTTTCACCTTTCATATGCACCACTCCTCACACATCACATCCTGATTTTTTTACTCACCTATATTTACGTGCGTTTATATCTTCAAGATTGACAAGAATATCCGCCATATCCATAAGTCCCTCATCATGTGTGGTCATAACAACTGTTATTCCGTAACGGTAAGCAAGCTCCTTAAAAAGCTTAACAACCACCAAACCTGTCATGGTATCAAGTGCACCGGTTGGCTCATCCGCAAAAATAATCTTAGGTTTTTTTGCTATAGCTCTGGCTATCGCCACTCTTTGCTGTTCTCCACCAGATAGCTGAAACGGAAAATGAGTAGCTCTTTCTGAAAGTCCGACTAACTCCAATGCTTCCTTTATCTTGTCCTCTCGGTCATCGGTCATACCGACAGTTCTAAGTGCAAAGTCAACATTTTCATACGCATTCATAATGGGTATAAGTGCAACAGACTGAAATACAAAACCCATTTCACACCGTCTAATCTGTTCCCTTTCCTCTTCCTTAAGTGTATTTAAATTACGTCCGTCAAATATAACCTCTCCGCTGTAATCATTATCAAGTGCTCCCATTATGTTAAGCAGCGTTGTCTTGCCGGAGCCGGATCTACCCTTGATAATCACAAGCTGTCCCAAAGGAAATGAAAGACTCATATCATCTATGACCTCAAGCCTTTCACCGCTTCGAAGTAAAAAGCTTTTGGATACATTATTAAGCTTTAAAATAATATCCTTATCATCCATATTAAAACCAATCCTTCTTGATATTTTCATTCTCTGCAAAAACCCGTCTCTCATAAAGCATCATTACCTTTATAAATCCCTAATCCTCTCCGAGCTTTATTACCTCTGTAATTTTAAGCTTTTTAACTATTCGTCTTATAATCGCAAAGCATACCGCAAAGGTAATTATCAGGATAATTCCAAGTCTCATAAAATCCCACACATCCGTATGGATACTGACAGGAACATTGTGTCTTTGCGGCAGATAAACGGTTGAAAAAATTCTTATATAAAGTATCGTTGTGATAAATCCCGAAAATGTGCCTGCTAGTATTCCGGAAAAAAGCACGCCGAAAACTTCTATAAAAAGCATACGGTTAATCTCCCTCATGGAAATACCCATAGCCCTGTAGACACCAAAAAGGCTCTGCCTGTCACGAAGCTCCGTAATCTGAAATATCAAAAATCCTATTACCGAAAGTAAAATCGACATCAAAAAACTAATCGTAAAAAGTCCGTTGGTTATCTGTATAACTGCCGAGCTGTTCATAGAGACAATCTCTTCATCGAGATTTATATAATACTCCCTATCTCTGTTTTGTGCCTCAAGCCTTTCATCCAGATAGCTTCTTGTCCTATCCGCATTATCTGTACTTATCCAGAGCTCATAAGGAGTAATCCCATATACACTGACTGCATTTGCATAATTAATAACCATAAGGTAGCTTTCCTTCTCAACCATGTTGCCATCCTCATCAGCATAGCTTTCATACTGCTTATAACCCGGAAAAGCATCCACTATCCCTACTACCTCATAATAAGCCGATGTAAAGCCCTCCTTATCCAATGCCTCCGGCGGCGGATACCGTAAGCAGCCTATGGTATCACCCTCCTTAACGGAATAATACTCTGCAAGATTCTTTGATATTATCACTCCGTTAGTTTTTACTGCCAGATTATTTAAGTAGTTAAACCAATGGATATCCGTAAGTCCATCCTTTAAAAAAGCTGTCTCACCGAATTCCCTGGTATTTATACCAAGCAGGGTAACATCCTCAAGCTTTTTATTGTTAAACTGTGCAGTCACCTTATTATCCCTTATAACCTTTGTAACTCCCTTTGCATATCCCTCCTTAACCAGATTATTGTAAATATCATATTCCGGCTCATCATATCTCCAATTTAACGGAGGAACCATACCGGCAAGCTTAACCTTCCATTTTTCCTTATAAACAAGATTTGTTCCCACATTATATCTGATTCTTTCATTAAGATTTTCATTGACCGTTCGCGCAACCGTTGCATTAAATATACTTGAAGCTATGGTTATAACCATAAATATTGATATAATATCACTCTTTTTCCTGTTCCTTATCACCTGTAAAAATGCTGCATAATCGGATGTCTTTAATCTCTTATTAAACAATTTAAAAGAAAGCCTTAAGGTGTAACCGAGTACTCTTAAGAACAGTAAACCGACAGCAACCATAAAAATCGTTGATGATACAAAAATCATAGGATCAAGTCCTTTACCGGAAAGGGTATTAAGCCTCATAACTTCAAGCTGCTTATTAAAATCATATATCATATATGAAGCTACCAGCAGCAAAATAATATCCGCAAAGCCTCTCTCCCAATCCGGTTTCTTAAGCTTTGCCAGCTTTTTATGCTTTATATCAAGTACCGTATCCTTGTATGTAAATATTACAGGAATAAGCTGCAATATCCCAGATAAAATCGCGCCAAATAAGGCATAGATAAACACCTCACAGGTAAATGAATCGTATACCTTTATACTTTCCGAAATGCTTAAAAAGCCGTCTACCCTTCCTGTAATTTTAAATAGTCCATAACCAAGTAAAATCCCGAAAATATAAGCAAATAAAGAAAGGCATATCACCTGAAGCACATACATTTTAAATATTTTTCCCGATGAAAGTCCCCTGCTTCTTAAGGCTGCTATTTCCGTTCTTTCGGAATCAACTATCCTTACGGAAATCATCGATATAAATATAATCATCAGTATCAAAAGCGGTATGATAATTACATAGAGTATGGTTTTAACAGTTCTTCTTGAAACCATATAATTTTTTAAAACTTCGGATATATTTTCATTAAGCTTCTCATCTTTTTCATGAAACTGCTTCATATAATCAAAGATAACTTCAGCATTTTGCGGATTAATGTATCTGTAGTCTATAAGCTCATAGTTCTCACAGACAATGGCATTAAAATTAAAGCCCTCCGCTATCTCGTCAAAGGAAGACTCATCCGTATATATAGTAAGCGAAATATCCGCAAGACTTTTATACCATGAATAATCATCAAAGCCTTCTTCCTCCACTATACCGGCTATCTCAAACGTAAGAATATTTCCGGATTCATCCTTGATATTGGTAAAGGTTATCCTTTCACCCACCACAAGATTATAAAAATCCATAAGCTTTTTGCTTATAACACAAGGATATACACCTTTTTCTCCCGAAGAATTATACTCATAAAAATCATCCGGAAGCATTCCTAATTCATCCGGCTTTAATCCGTCTACCGCATTAAATGCCCCTCCCTCGATATAAGCAATATCAAGATATCCTCCCTTTCCTTTATAGGAAAGCTCCACCGGACATCCCTTTAGTGTATAGATATATTCCGTGGCCAGCACCGGACATTCAAGATATTTATTCCATGAATTCTCATAGCCTTTTACAGTTTCCTTAACAGCTTCAAGCCTGTCTCTTTTAACTATATCGTTTCTTGATAAAACCGCCGGAAAATCACCGTTTTCCTCGTAGCTTTCATAAAACCCGTCATTAATCAGCTTTTCCATGGCACCATTACCGTAAAAGGAAATAAGTGAAAAAGTTGAAAGCATAAAAACCATTCCAAGAAAAAGACAGGTATAAAGCTTATATTTATTTTTCATCTTCAAAAGTATAAAACCAAGCATATATTTTCCTACCCTCTCTTACTCAACCAGTAATATATCTCCTTCATCCACTCCGTATATAACAGGCTTTTTGCCATCTGCCTCCGTATCGTTAAGAGTCTCTACATATTCTTTAACTATCATGTCATTTTCAAGCTTCCATACATAATAAGCCTTTCCGCCCGAAAGCTTATCCGTCTCCTGATATATGGCTTTGGTCGGTACCGCAATTACACCATCTAAGCTAAGCTTGTCAAACTCGGCTGTAACCTTATTATCTTCTGAAGTATTATTAGCAATTTTTCCGGCAGTCTCCTCATCAAGACTTATAAAAAACTGTTCATTCGTTCCGCTTTTATAAGGTGTCATATAAGCTGCATACTGCTTATCACCTTCGGTGAAAATATAATATCTTCCGTTATACCCGTTTTTTCCGGCACATGTAGTTTCATATTTTTTCCCGTCAATATAAAGACTTACCCTGCTGCCCAGGGCTGCCGAAGCTCCATCCTGATTGGACATAACAGACTGGCTAATCATAACCTTATAAATATTCCCCGTAGACCTTACTACAGAACAGATAAAATCCCCTTTATTTACTACATCAGCTTTTGATACATTTATATATCCTATCCTTCCCTCACAGAAAGCGTAGCAAATGTTTCCTCCGCTTCCGTTATTCATATTATTAAGTGCAATGTATTCATCATTAAGTAACTTTTTATTACTCTCATATGCGGATGCCTCCATGTCTCTTTCGGTTGAAAGTATTGCAAGCTCGCTTTTTATCTCCTCTTCCTTATAAAGATAATCCTCCAGTGCATCTGTTTTTGATGCAACCGGCTCCTCCATATCTGCATATAAGGCAAGTTCTTCATTTAGCCCCTTCTCTCTTTCATCAAATTCCTTTACCGCCTTTTCGTGCCCGGTATCCGCACTTGACATAAGAGTCTTTAATTCCGTAAGTCTCGCCTGACCTGTTGTCGAATCAATAAGACAAACCTGACTGTCCTTATCTATCTCATCCCCCAAGCTTGCATAAATGTCCGATACAACACCGCTATCCTTTGCTACAATTACACTCACATCATTATCAGACAGCACCACAACATCCGTTTTATAGCTTTCCTTATACTTACCTCTTATTACAGCTTCCTCACTGTACGAAAGCGGTACCACCGAATCGGATGAATAATAGACAAGCTCTCCCTCTGACAGTCCTTCGATTACCTCAATGTAATGGCTGCCCTCAGCCCCTGTTTTTATATACCTTTTTATAAGCTCAAAATTATTATCATCCTTATCCTCACACACATATACAAAGGTGCCTGATTCATCTTTATTTACCGAATCAAGTCCGATAGCCAAAACCTTCTTTGCTTCATTTTTTTCAAAGTAAAGTAAGAGGTTATCTCCCACATTTAAGCTTTTGCTTAAGCCATCATTATCAGGCTTAAATCTCATACAGGGATAGGTTTTGTTTGACGTGGCATAGCTTACCTCCTCACTGCTATACTCATACTCGGAAATACCGGCTCTTTTTCCGTCAATATAAGCATACTTTTCGGTGTAGTTCTTAAATTTATATTTATCTATGGTAAGCTTCGGAACCTCTATGTAATAATCATCAAAGTCAGATATAACAACAATAGACTCATTTACTCCTGCTGTCGGTGTAGCGGATAAATCCTTTATAAATGTAACCCTTCCATCCATTGGTGCGGTAAATATCAGCTTTTCCTTTTCATCCTTTAATTTTTTTATATCTGAGGAAAGCTCATCTATGGCTGCATTTTTTAAGTCTTCACTATATCTTTTATTTTCATTTTCTATACTGATTTCCTTATCAAATTCGGATACATTTTCCGTATTACCCACATGTTCCGCTGCTGCCTTTTTATATCCAAGCTGTTTTATTTTTTCATCAGCTATAATGCTTTCATTTTTTTTCGTTGCCTCAAGCTGACTTAACTCCTCTTCCTTTCTTTTTATCTCGTCCTCATAAACCGAAACCTCACCATAGGCAACTATGTCTCCCTTACTCACACTGTCACCGATATTAACCTCTATGCTTTTTATAAGCACGCTCCTTTCACTTATCACATAGCTGCTATTTGGCACAACAACCCCCATGAGACATTCCGGATTCGATACATATTTATACGAAACAGGGCGGATAAAAGTAATCTCCGAAGCAGGCTCCAAAAGCTTTGGTGCCTCTTCCTTTTTTTTATTGCCACAGCCTGTTATGCCAAGAGATAGGATAATCAGAACGGACAAAAGCCTCAATATTTTATTGTTCTTATATAGTCCTAATCCCATAACTCTACCTCATCATCTATTGAAAGTCCTGATGTTATAACCACATAATCATCCACATAGTCGCCAATCGTAACCTCAACCGCTTCCCTCAATCCATTCTCCTTATATCTGTAAGCAAAGTAGTGTCCGTCCTCCTCAAACACCGCCTGTGACTTAACACAAAGTGCGCCCTTAATCTTTTGCTTTTTTATGATTAAGGTCAGATTGTTTTCCGAAAGGACACTCTCACTTTCCGGTAAAGGTTCAAAATATATTTTGGTCTTTCCTTCATCATAAGCAATATCCTTTATGCAAAGCTCATATGCCGTCATATCATTTTCAACAGTAAATACCTCCCCCACATTAAGATTAAGGTTTTCTGTGGTTTCGCAGACATATTCCCTACTGTTTGACAATGCCTTTATAAGCACCTCACCCGTGATAATATATCCGTCATAAAGATACGGACTCACAAAGCTTACAATTCCATCAGCTACAGCTTTTATATTTATCTCCTCATACAGGGACTTAATATCGGATATATATGCATCTGCTATAGCTATATCCTGATTTAAAAGCTCTATATCGGACTTATAATCATAAGATGTATCTATCTCTGACAACCTATTATAGTGGTCAATCGCAAGAAGGTCTTCGTTTTTTTTATCCTCATAGCTTTTAAGCGTATCATCAAGCTCCTTCGAAAAAAATGAAACGAGCAAATCTCCCGCTTTTATCTCATCACCGGCTTGAACCCATACCTTATCCACAGTAAGCATATATTGTCCGTTAATCCGGTTCCACTCACTCTGACTTATTCTGTATCCGGTTTCCTCATAATCCAAAAGACTAAGCTTAAGCTCTGTAGTCGGAATAACATCCTGCTTTATGACATAGTCCGTATTATGAATTACCGGCGTGTAGCTTTTATCCTGCGGCGGTACAAGTTCTTCATTAATTTGATTAGTACAGCCGGAGAGAATACATATATTTAAAATTAAAATAATTATGAGGTTTTTTTTCATGATTTTTTCGTCCTTATATAATCAACCTTACATGACAATGTGCCTGTCCTCTGTCACATCATTGTTTTGTCATATGCCGTTTTCTTGACACACATGTCATATGCTACATACAATCTTATGATATTACCTCTTTGTATCAAAATTGTTTCAAAAAACATGAAACATTTTAGATACATCTTAACTTTAATATAGATATTGGGTTATAATATACATGTAAGACTGCAGCCCGATTTCTAAATTAAAATAAGTCAGCAAATAAAACTGTGATTTTCCTATGCTGGCCTATACAAAAAAGGAGTAAGTTTTATGTTAAAGATACTTATAGTTGAGGATGAAAAGCCAATATCGGATTTAATTGTGATGAACCTTACCCGTGCAGGCTATAACTGCACTGCTCTTTATGACGGTGAAAGTGCAGCCGATATGCTCGAAACCAATAATTTTGATCTCATACTTCTTGACATCATGCTTCCTAAGATTAACGGCTATGAATTGATGGAATATATAAGACCTATGAATATCCCGGTTATTTTTATAACCGCAAAGGCTTCCCTTGATGACAGAATTAAAGGTCTTACCTCCGGTGCCGAGGATTATCTGGTAAAGCCCTTCGAGATAGTCGAGCTTCTTGCCCGAATCAATATCGTCTTAAGACGATATAACAAGACAGAAAGCGTACTGACCTTCAAGGACATAACCGTTGATACGGATAATCACATCGTAAAAAAAGGAGATACTGCCATTTCGCTTACTCCTAAAGAATTTGAGCTTTTGGTTGTATTTATCAGAAATAAAAATATCACTCTGTTCCGTGACAGACTGTATGAGCTGGTATGGCCTGAGCTTATCTACAGCGATGAGCTTTCCGAAACCAGAACTCTCGACCTTCACATACAGAGACTAAGAAAAAAGCTTGCCTTAAAAAATGACCTTAAGACCATTTATAACGCCGGCTATCGTCTGGCAGAATAAAGGAAATAAAAATGAAATTCAGATATAAAGTACTTATCATTAATATGCTTTTGTTATCGGCTGTTTTGCTTACAGTGGGATATGTCATACTAAAGAGAAGCTATAAGCTTGCTCTTGATACCCAGATTGAAAATGCTGTTTTGGAAAACAACCTTGCCGAAGCTTCAATTGAATATGCGCTGCTTTCGGTAATCAACAGTCCAAGATATGATTTGGACAGTGAGCTTGCTTCCATATCCGGACAGGTCTATGCAGGTATGATGGGCGATACCTCCGACCTCATAATACTATATTCGGATAATAAGGTATTCTCCAGCAAGGAAAATATAGTTATCCCCGATGATTTGATATTACAGGTGGATAATAATATTAAGAACTATATTATAACCGAAGATGGCGGCAGGCTTTTCATTTATATTGCCTCTTTTTGTAAAATAGACAAGGGTGTCCTCAACATAATAACCAGAAGGGATATAACCGGTCTTAAGCTATTTGCAAAGAAAAGTATAAATGATTACCGAAGCCTTTCACTTATCATACTTATATCAGCAACCATAATCATATATGTTATAAGCTACTTCCTTACCAGACCTCTTGAAAAGCTAAATAAGGTTACGGATGCTTTTGCCAAAGGCAGCTATAGTGAAAGAAGCGATATAAAAGGGCACGATGAGGTCGCTCTTTTGTCAGATAAATTTAATCAGATGGCGGACTCCGTTGAAACACACATAGGCGAATTAAATGATATGATTAAACGTCGCGACCAGTTTGTAGCTGACTTTACTCATGAGATAAAAACACCTATGACTGCCATCATCGGCTATGCGGATACCCTGCGCTCTATGGAGCTTTCAGAGAAAGAAAGGCTTACAGCTCTAAACTATATCTTTTCCGAGGGCAAACGACTTGAAGATATGTCCATGAAGCTATTTGATTTAATCTACCTTAAGTCAAACGCCATTGAAAAAAAACCAATACCTGCCGTATCCTTGGGAAATGATATAGTAAACAGCGTAAAGCCACTTCTTTTGACAGACGGCATAACCTTAAAGCACGACTTTGAACAAGGCATAATCGCAGGCGACAGAGAACTTTTAAAAACCGTTTTTATCAACCTGATAGATAATGCAAGGAAAGCCTCCTCCAAAGGAAGCGAGGTTATATTTAAAGGAAATAAAAAAGACAATTTATACTACTTTACCGTTCAGGATTTCGGTGTCGGAATAAAAGAAAAGGATTTGAATCGGATATGTGACGAATTTTATATGGTCGACAAATCCCGTTCGAGAAAAAAAGGCGGTGCCGGTCTTGGTCTTTCCCTTGCAAGCCTTATATTAAATAAACATGAGGCTGTTATGAAAATTGAAAGTACCCCTAATGTCGGAACAACCTTTAATATATGCTTTAAATTATCTGAAGAAGTTAATGGCAAAAATAATAACGAATAGTATATTGTAATTAAGCTTTATAATAAAATATGTATGAGGACAGGCTATGAAAAACAATGAAGAAAAATCTAAAATAACTGTTAATCGAAGAAATAACTTAATCAACATGCTTGTAATAGCTTTATGTATAATATCTGTATGTGCATCAGTTTATATACCTAAGCTTTTACTTAATAACCGCATGAAGCAAAATATAGATAAGGTAAAGGTCGTACCAACGGAATACTATTCCGGTCCTTCTGTGGCAGTAGTAAAAAGTGCTTCAAGACAGCTTTCCGCATACCAGCGATTACAGCTTATAACCAACAGTTGGGAAAGCAATGTTTCTCCCGCCTCAACAGACGAATGTACTATATCTGATTATGAGGCTTATATTCTTTCCTCAGAAAGTATATTAGCGCTTTATAATGCCGGTCTTTATCCTGAAAAGCTAAGCTCCGAATACCAAAATTGGTATACTTGGAAAGCTACTCCGTATAAGGCACTTGATACAACCTTTGGTATATATGCCGCTGTTTACTGGGAAATTACTTATACCAGATATGACAATACCGAAAGCCATAAAGTTATCATAGATGAAAGCGGAGAAATTCTTTGCGCTATCGCAACCGGAAAGGAAAACTATACCTCATATCTTCCTTCCATAAAAAGTACTGCAAAGCAAATATCGGCATCCGACATAAGCGAGGATGTCATAAAAAATTATCATATCACTCTTCCTTCGGAAGTCGATGATATAGAGATAATCACATATAGTGATACGAAAGAAAACTCCAATAATTCATATAATCATTATATAATACAAGGTGATGAATATTACGGAATATTCACCACCCCATAGTGTAAACATATGTAACACGAGGACAGGCATCTTGTCACATTAACATACGTAAAATAAACTGCGCATAAAAATGTGCTAAGCATAGCGTGAGCGTTAGCAAGCTATGCGTGTACATATTTTATGCGCAGTTGTGTTTCGTCAAATGTGACAAGGTGCCTGTCCATATGTGACAAACTATTCGTATCCTATATACAAAAGTGAGCCGTCAACCGCATTTATTACAACTCTTATGTTATAAGG
>ODAI014759064.1_pt1 | contig 10984 bp, 6 predicted proteins | sample 1539321 | NCBI WGS metagenome assembly ODAI01 (sample SAMN02144231, study PRJEB22623) | gut metagenome | biome: sheep rumen | host: Ovis aries | place: New Zealand | reverse complement strand
CCGGTCGCGCCCAGGCCGGGGAACGTCCGGGCTCAATGCTACTTGTGGCCAGCCACAGCCCCGGGCGGAACCGGGATGGCGCAATGGGGGCAGCTGCGGGAGTTCCCCGCAGGGGTGAGAGGCCATGGAGCTGAAAGCATTCAGTCGCCTGATGAATTCCCGGTCACTGGGGTGTCGAGGACAAATAAGTGAAAAAGAAATCTGAAATACAAACAGAGGGGAAAGGTAATGTTGAGTTGTTCTGCCCTGGTGAATGGGATACGGTTACGGTGCCGGTAATAATGCTGGATATTGCGCTTATCATGTGAAAGAGGACCTGCGGCTGTCTGCAATATGCAGATGGCTGCAGGTCTTTTGTTTTGCAGAAAACCGGTATCCTTGTGTTATCATAAACATGACATATACGTGGCATGTTTAAATTGATATAATATAAGCAGAATGTGAGCAGGGTCTTTTGATACAGAGGTAAACATGAAAATAGACAGACTGATCGGAATCTTATCCGTTTTGCTGCAGAAAGAAAAAACTACAGCTCCTGAGCTGGCAGAGCGGTTTGAGGTTTCAAGAAGGACGATCAATCGTGATATCGAAGTTCTGTGCAAAGCAGGAATTCCTATTCAGACAGTGCAAGGCACAGGCGGCGGAATCAGCATAATGGATGGTTACCGGATGGACCGGACGATCCTGACATCGAAAGATATGCAGATGATCCTTGCCGGCCTCAGGAGCCTGGACAGTGTGAGCGGCAGCAGTTACTATGGTCAGCTTATGGAAAAGATCCAGGCAGGTTCTTCTTCATTAATAAGCGGCAGAGATTCCATCCTGATCGATCTGTCATCCTGGTACAGAGAATCTTTGACGCCTAAGATTGAGATTATACAGGATGCGATCGGAGACAGGCAGCTTGTCAGGTTTCAGTATTTTTCCCCATCTGGGGATAGTGAAAGAACAGTAGAGCCCTATTATCTGGTGTTTCACTGGTCGAGCTGGTATCTGTGGGGCTGGTGCAGGGACAGGAAGGATTTCAGGCTCTTCAAACTGAATCGCATGGATGGCGTTCAAAAAACAGAGGAGCATTTTGTGTGCAGAGAAGCACCGATGCCGGATCTTTCAAATGAGAAGATTTTTCCCGATAAAATAAAGGTAAGGGCATTATTTGACCTGGATCAGAAATGGCGTCTGGTGGAGGATTTTGGCCCGGAGTGTTTCACGGAACATGATGGAAAACTATTGTTTACAGCAGAGCACACGGATATGGAGAGTCTGGTCACCTGGCTTATGACCTTCGGAGATAAGGCGGAAGTACTGGAGCCGGAGGAGGCCAGAGAAGCTATTGCACAGATGGCGAAAAACATGGTGAATCTGAACAAGAATGAGTAAAGGATCGATCAAAGGCGTTGAGTATAGCCGCAAGGCTGATTTTCATTGGATCTCTGTGATCCGGCATCCGATAAAAACTAAGGGGGAGTGAATTATGGAGTACATCTCAGTTACAAAGGAGAATCTGGAGAAAGAACACATCTGCTGCGCTATTTCGAACAATAAAGACGTGCAGGTCTCGTCAAAGAAGGCGTGGCTTGCCGACAGATTTGATGAGGGACTTGTTTTTCTTAAGAGCGTGGAGCGCGGCAAGTGCTTTATAGAGTATATCCCGGCGGAGAACGCCTGGGTTCCGATTGATGCGGACGGGTATATGTACATTGACTGCCTGTGGGTGTCAGGTTCTTTCAAGGGGCATGGATATTCCACAGACCTGTTGGAAGCCTGTATAAAAGACAGTAAGGAAAAGGGGCGTAAAGGGCTGTGCATACTTGCCGCGGCAAAGAAGAAACCGTTCCTTGCGGATCCCAAGTTCCTCAAATACAAGGGATTTGCTGTCTGTGACGAGGCGGACAACGGGATACAGCTGTGGTATCTGTCTTTTGGCACAGATGCAGACAAGCCGCAGTTTAAAGAATGCGCGAAACACCCACACATAGACGAGACAGGATACGTCTTGTACTACACCAGCCAGTGCCCCTTCAATGCCAAGTATGTGCCGGTCCTGGAGAAGACTGCAAAAGATAACGACATACCGTTCAAGGCAATCCATATTGAGAGCAGGGAAGAGGCGCAGAGCGCTCCGACACCGGTCACGAATTACGCTCTGTTCCGCGACGGGGAGTATGTCACGAATGAGCAGATGAACGATAAAAAGTTCATGAAGATGGTCAACGGTTGAATGGAGATGATATAGTAAGGAGGAAAGCATATACATAAATCCCGGCGGATCATGAAAGGGAGGGAAATCCTATGGCATATACTGCATTGGAAAAAATGAGGGCAAAAAATCGGGCAGCTTACGGTAAGGACGTCGGCCCGGCGCAGCCTGCTCTGTTCGGCGGCGGTCTGGAGAGGACAGACCTTAAATCCGCGGCACTCCGCTTTCTCCATGAACGCTGTGAGGAACTGATGTTTAATGCGGCAATCGAAAAAAAGGAAGAAGAAACAGGTGTATATCAGGGAAGCAGCTTAAAGCCGAATCAGATTCCCTACAACATGCAGATGGACCTGAATCGTCTCTGTCTGGAGAAGACTTTGGAGCGCTTTATTGATTCGGGAACTGCGGAAGACGCCTATGAAGTCTATTACTGTTATCTTGAGATGTTCTTTGGCCACTACGGAAAATCCAAGAAGATGGTAGAACTTCTTTCCGAGTATGAGTCCAATGGAAGCTCGCTTCTGATGAAGCACAGAGACCACTATTCCCACTCAGTCTACGTGTTCACACTGGGTCTTGCGATCTATGAGACGAACAGCACATTCCGGCGTAAGTTCATGGAGTTCTATGGTTTTAACCCGGACGGAGGGAAGCAGCAGGAGAGAAAGGCCGCCAATATGTTCCTGGAATTCTGGGGGCTGACCGCATTTTTCCATGATATAGGGTATCCTTTTGAGCTTCCTTTTGAGCAGGTGATCTCTTACTTTGAGGTGGACAGCAAGGAGCGCGGTGAGGGAAGCGTTTATATTTCCTACCACGATATAGATGCGCTGACTAAACTCAGCGATGAGGCAAAAAAGCGATTCAGGAAAGTCTATGAAAAGGACTTCAGCAGCATTATCGAGGTACTGGCGTTTGACATTACAAATAAACTCGGAAAGAAGTACGCCTTTGCAGAAAAAAAGATGCTCGATACCCTGAGCCGCAAGCCCGAGAAGCCCAATACATTCGGGTATTTCATGGACCACGCCTTTTTCAGTTCCTGCAGGTTATACAAGGAATTGGAAGAAGCCCTGGGAGAGGACGATATTACGAAAGAACATGTCGACGCGCTTTCCGCCATTATCCTGCACAACAGCCTGTTCAAGTTTTCTATTTCTTTCTATAAGGATAAGGAAAAGCGCAAGGGCCCGCTCTGTATGGAAGACCATCCGCTGGCGTACATGCTGATGCTCTGCGACGAGCTGCAGTGTTGGGACAGAACGGCTTATGGCCGCAACTCCCGCACAGAACTTCACCCGATGGCGGTAGATTTTGACTTCAGCGGAAACGCGATCCATGCGTGCTACTACTATGACAAGGCGGAGCAGGATAAGATCGACGAATTCCGCAAAGAATATCAGGCGTGGGAGACAGGCGGCGAGAAGGGGGATGCTCCGAGGCTTAAAGCTTATAGCGATATGGCGGAAAAGGAGCAGCGCTTTACGTCAGATATTGAAAAGATCGTGGATACTACAGATATCCCGCTGCACATAGTTCCGGATACCAGGCGCAATGAGAGAAAGAACAAACATATCTTCCTGTCCTCCAGCAATTTCCTGCATCTGTACGATTTTGCCGTGGCACTGCACGGCAGGAACAAGGAAGAGGATACGCCGACGAAGGAACTGGAGCAGCAGTTCGAGACCCTTTCCCTCGAATATCAGCTCTCCACGCTGAACAGGGCCAAGAATTTCAGCAGTTATCTGAACGCGATTGACTGTTTCTACACCGATAAACCGGTAGATTTTGATATGGTGACGGAATTCACGCCGGAGCAGGCCGCCATTTTCGCACCTCTTGAGCATGAGAGATGGATCCGGGAGCACCAGATGATGGGCTGGGTATATGGAAAGGATTATGAGAACGTTCCTCTCCCGGAAGGGATCGAGGCGGACTCCACGGAAGGGAAAGAATACCGGAAGACGCTTCGGGAACAGATGCGCTGCCATAAACTGGCGATGGATGGATCGGTTACTACGGAAGATATCCGGGAACACTATCTCGCCCTGCCTGTGGAAGATCAGGATAAAGACTGGAAGCCGTTTAACAGTATGCTGAAGCTCCTTAAAAGGTTTGACGGCCTGCGGATCTACAAACTGGATTGAGATACCTCGGCGTTAAGCAGGTAAGAGAGGCGGTCACAGGATGAAACTGCAATATAAAACCAGAGGAATGAGTGATCCTAAGGGAAAGCCGAAGGTGTATTTCTCCTGCCATCCGGAAGACTTCGGTGAGGCGCTCGGACTGATCACCGAGGATCTTTTAAACCATGCGAACTGCGCGGTCTTTTATGATGAGGAGATCGGATCTGCAGATCGCATGGAAGCTGAAGTGGAAGATATTTTGAAAGAAATGCAGCTGGTAGTATTTGCCGTCACTTCTAAGTTCATCCATGAGAAAAACCGGGCAAAAGATACAGAGCTGCCGCTTGCACTTAAAAACCACATTCCGGTTCTTCCGATCCTGCTGGAGAACGGTCTCGGGTATGAATTCAGCAACAACTGCGCGAAGATCCAGCTGGTCTCGAAGTATGGGACAGACTCAACAGCTATACCTTATGATGATGTGCTGCAGACATTTCTGGATTCCGTTCTGGTGGGAGATGAACTGGCCGAGCAGGTGCGCGACGCCTTTGACGCATACGTGTTCTTAAGCTACCGGAAGAAGGACAGAAAGCATGCGCAGCGCCTGATGAGGCTGATCCATGAGAACAGGCAGTTCCGGGATATCGCTATATGGTATGATGAATTCCTTGTGCCGGGAGAAAGCTTTAATGAGGCGATCAGGGACGCGTTCAACAAGAGTTCTTTATTCGCTATGGCAGTTACTCCTCATCTGGAAGAAGAGGGAAACTACGTCATGCGGGTAGAATATCCGATGGCGAGGAACAGGAAGAAAGAAAATGATGATTTTGGGATCGTACCCGTTGAGATGTATGAACCGGAAGATGGAAAAAAAGGAGAAGACTGGCGTATAGACCAGTCCCATCTTAAGGGGAAGAAAGATTTCGAATACCAGGAAATCGTTGATCTTCAGGATGAGCATAAACCGGAGGAAATGAATGAATCTTTCCTCGATGCGCTGACAAGGATCGCTAAGAAAGAAAATGACGGTTCTTCAAGGCACAGATTTTTCATTGGACTGGCATATCTGAACGGGATCGATGTGGAGATCGATCAGAAGCGGGCACTCGAACTGCTGCAGAGCGCGGCGGAAGATCCGGAGCCGTGTATGGAAGCGACAGCAAAACTGGCGGATATGTACCTTAACGGGGAGGGCGTGGAAAGAGACGCGGAGCAGGCGTTCTACTGGCAGAAAAAGCTGGTTTCCCAGTACAAGGCTGCCTATGATAAGAACCATGATCCGGACGAGCATAAGGGCTATGGCACGGCGTATTTCAAGGCGCTCGGCAAACTCTCAGATATGTATCGGGACGCCGGCGCTGTGTCGGCAGCGATAGATACTGCAAAAGAAGCATTGATCTTCTGCGAGGAACTGGAGCAGGAGGTCGGAATTCGGGAACAGAGAAGGGACGAAGCGGTCATACTCAACCGACTGGGAAGCCTTTATCGGGAAATCGGTGATCTTGAACTTGCCCGGAATAGTTATCAAAAAGCCGGCAAAATATATGAGAAACAGGTCAGTGAGATCGGAACGCAGAGGGCGCGCCGGGATCTCTCCATCAGCTATGAGCGGATCGGAGATATCTGTCGAAAGAAAGACGACTTGTCCGGAGCGGAATCTTATTATCAAAAGGCAAAAGAGATCCGCCGGCAGCTCCTTCTGGAGGCAGAATCAGCAGGCAGCAGGAGAGATTATTCGGCTGTCCTGACGAAGCTGGGCAATGTCTGGAAATCCAGGAAACAATATGCCAAAGCAGCGGAGTATTATAGTGAGGCACTTGCCATCGACAAGGTGTTTATGGATGAAGTGCGGTCTCCGCAGGCAAGGGATGATTATGGCGTGAGTCTCGTGAAAATGGGGGATATCCATAAAGCGGAAGGCAGAATTGACGAAGCGGCGGATTGCTACGGACAGGCTCGTGATCTGTTCGGGAAAAATGCGGAGAAGACCGGGTCACTGATCTTCTGCGACCATTTTGCCGGCGCTTGTGAGAAACTTGCCGGCGCAAAGAAAAAGAGCGGCCGGAAGAAGGAGGCGGAAGACTTATATAAAGAGTCCGTCGGACTCAGAGAAAGACTGTACGCGGCAGGGAAGACGACTGCTTCGGCCCATGCCCTGGCCGTCGCCTGTTACAATGCTGCTGCGTTTCTAGAAGATAAAGAGATGATGAGAAGAGCGTACGGACTATGGAAGGACTTAAGCGAAAAGCATCCGGAGTACGCGAAGTACAGGGATAAAGCAGAGAAACTCTGCTGATAAAAAGGCTTAGCAAACGCAGAGAACGGGTCTGCTGCAATAAAATGCAGCAGACCCGTTTTCGAGCCATTGATTATTATGCGGTTGCCTTATATCCTTTTATCCACTTTCCGTCAGCTCCTACATAGTAGGGGCCGATCCACTCATTTATTGCCATTGTTCCGTCGGACTTAACGTAGTAATCGCCAATCCATTTGTCTGCTGCCATTACGCCGTTGCTTTCAAGATAATACCACTTGCCGTTGTACTTGATCCAGCCGGTCTGCATGGTGCCGCCGCTGCCAAAGAAATATGTTTTGCCGTCAACTGTCTGCCTGCCGGTGAGCATAGAGCCGTCACTGCCCAACAGATACCATTTGCCGTTGTACTTGATCCAGCCGGTCTGCAAAATGCCGCTGCTGCTCAGGTAATACCACCTGCCATTGGAAGAAGCCCAGCCGGTCTGCATGGCGCCGCCCCCGCTAAAGAAATAAATATTGCCGTTGTATGCCTGCCAGCCTTTGAGCATTACTCCGTCGCTGCCCAGCAGATACCATATGCCGTTAATCGTGATCCAGCCGGTCTGCATGGCACCCTTACTGTCAAGATAGTACCATTTGCCGCCGGAAGAAACCCAGCCGGTCTGCATGACGCCGCTGTTATTAAAGAAATAAATCTTGTTGTTGTCTGTCTGCCAGCCAGTCAGCGCTGCACCGTCGCTGCCCAGCAGATACCACTTGCCGCCGGAAGAAACCCAGCCGGTCTGCATGACGCCGCTGCTGCTGAAATAATACCATTTGCCGTCGGAAGAAACCCAGCCGGTCTGCATGACGCCGGAATCATTAAAGAAATAGGTTTTGCCGTCGAACATCTGTCTTCCCGTGAGCATTTCGCCGTCGCTGCCCATCAGATACCATTTACCGCCGGAAGAAACCCAGCCGGTCTGCATGACACCGCTGCTGCTCAGGAAAAACCAGTTGCCTCCATATTTATACCAGCCGGTCTGCATGACACCGGAATCATTAAAGAAATAGGTTTTGCCGTCGAACATCTGTCTTCCCGTGAGCATTGCGCCGTCGCTGCCCATCAGATACCATTTGCCGCCGGAAGAAACCCAGCCGGTCTGCATGACGCCCTTACTGTCAAGGTAGTACCACTTGCCGCCGGAAGAAACCCAACCGGTCTGCATAGCGCCGCCGAGACCGAGGTAATACCAATTGTCGCCTAAATTGAGCCAACCGGTCATAAGGTCGTATTTATCATCCGCGTAATACCAGCGGCTGCCGTCCTTGAACCATCCCGTTGAAGGCGATCCGGATCTGAAATAAATCCATTTAACACCGGTGCGGTTAAAACTGTCATCATCAGGATACCATGTTTTCCATCCGTCACTGATCACCGCTTTCCAGGGAACAGCAGCGACTGTCGCATTCATTGCGACAGGCCTCAGCATAGAGACCCCCTGATCTCCGAATTCGGCGATCAGGGCAGGACCGTTTTCGGATGTCCGATATACTTTACCGCCGTTTTTTTCAACGAAATAATTGTAATAGGTTTGACTTTCGACAGCTGTGGACAGCTTGTTAGTGGAAACAACGCAGTTTTTTGGTTTCAGAGCATTGATGGTATTATGGGAATTGCTGGAAGAATAACCATGGTGCCCGGCCTTATAAACATCTGCCCTGAAAGTTACATCATTGCGGATGATCGCGTTCACCGTCCGGGATTCCATGTAATCGTCCATTTCCATGTCAGCCATCAGAAGTGCTCCTGCTCCTGAGCTGCCCTTTTGAACTGTAGTTATGATACTGTTAAGGTTTTCATTTACAGTAGAGACTGCATGCAGATTAAACAGCTTTATCAGAAAGTCACCAAATGTAAACTCAAGATGGGTGCCGATTTCATCTGTTGTGTCCCGTTTCAATGTTGCATTAAGGGCCTGTTTTGCTTTGGATTCAAGGTTTGAATCAAGGACATTCAAAAGAGCAGCTCCCTGAGCGCTCATTGCATCCCTTGCAAGATCGGCGTAATAATCATTGTGAAAGTCTTCCTGTCCGGTAATGGCGGAATACTCTTTGTATATATAAACGGTTTTGTTGTTTACCAGTCCCGATTTCGCAATATCAGGCATTCCTCCTATATGATCGGAATGGCTGTGGGTGGCCAGAACAAATTCTAAATGAGAGATATCAAGATCGGTCAGATACTTGACAACAGTCTGACCGTTAGCCGCAGCATCTAAATACTCCCGTGTAAAAACAAGATTCGGATCGCTGGATGCGGAGGAGGGATTCGAGGAATCGATAAGGCCGTATTTACCATTACTCTCTATAAGAATTGCATCGCTGGCGCTGTACACTCCGTTAAGCGTGATAAAGTGAATCCTGTCTTTAGTCATTTCCTCGGCCAGATTCGCCGCAGCTTTCGATGAGACAGAAGATACTGCATTTTCCGCGGCGGCAGCGAGAGGAGCCTGCTCAACTGAAGCTGGAATCGGCTCTGCAGAGATCGTTACGCCGGCTGCCTCGGCAGCAGATGCGTCCGTTATAGGAATATCTTCACTCAGAGCAGAGCTGTCTTTCTGATCTGTGCTTTCGACAGGCGCTGTGTTGTCCTTAAGATCTGTGTTTTCGATAAGAGCTGCATCGTTCTTCTGCTCGGTGTCTTCGACAAGCGCTGCGTCGCTCTTCTGCTCGGTGCCTTCGACAGGAGCTGCGTCGTTCTTCTGCTCGGTATCTTCGACAGGCGATGTGCCGTCTTTCTGCCCGGGTCCATCGATGGGCGCCGGATCCGCAGCAGAATCTGCTGAAAGCTCAGCCCCGTCTTCTTTTGGAACCTGAACATCCGGCGCTGCTTCCTGAGCCGCGGCATCTGTTTCCGTTTCTGAAACGGCTTCTGATGAGACAGTTTCTTCTTCAGTGCTGCCGGCATCCGACGCTGCCTCCGATTCGAGCGTCACTTCGGTGACAAGAGACGCCGGTGTTTCCGCAGCAGCCCGGACGGGTATTACAGTTGACAATGAACATATTAGTATTATTCCTAGTAATCCGGTTTTTCTCATAGAATAGTCTCCGTAATTTGAGTTTATTATGGCTATCCATTTTACCACAGGATAAAGAGAAAGGCTAGCATTAAAGCTTTCGAAAGCGTGGATACTGTTATTGGCATTATAACTGTAACAAAGTAAAATGATACGTTATAATGGTGTCAGAGGGGTTGTTCCTCAGGAGCATCGGGAGAAGATGGAAATTTACAAGGAGGATCCAAGATGGAGAACAGAGTCATTACGATCAGCCGTGAATACGGAAGCGGCGGACGCATGGTTGGGAGAAAGCTCGCTGAGAAACTGGGAATCCATTGTTATGACGCGGATCTGATCCAGCGGATCGTTGACAAGAGCGGGTATTCCGCTGATTATGTCAAAGAAGAAGGCGAATCCGCGGCAGGGGGAGTCTTCTCGACGTTCCTGGCAGACCGGACACGGGGGATGACTACTCAGGATAATCTCTGGAATGTCCAGTGTCAGGTCATCGCGGAACTGGCAGACAAGGAATCCTGCGTGATCGTCGGACGCTGCGCGGACTACATTTTGCGGGCCAGAGCGGATTTGCTGACCGTTTTCATCCACGCGGATAAGGAAATACGCGATGAGAGGATCGCCGGTGAGTACGGCGTGCCGGAGGATTCCGTGGTGAGACGCCGCAAAGAAAAGGATAAGCGCAGGGCGGCTTATTATCAGTTCTATACGGACATGAAATGGGGCGATGCCAGAAACTATCATATCTGCCTGGACAGCGGAGAGCTGGGGATCGACAAGTGCGTCGATATTCTGGCCCAGCTGTATTGATCTGATCTAAGGGCGTCTTGCCGTTAATGTAAATAGCGAGTCGATTGTAAGTCTCTTCCGGTATCGGGAGAGACTTTTTTTGGATGACCGGTCAGGTACACTGCAGCGGCAGAGGTAGTACCGGGATAAAAAACTTTAGATTTGGTTGAGAATACGGTATGGTATTATTAGAACATAAAAACGATATACTGGAGAAAAAATGACGATACAAAAAAAGTTAATGATCAGTAATATAGTGGCCACTACGATAACTGCTCTGATGATCGGCATAATCTGTGTGGCATATGTCCATTTTCACAGCGAGACGCTTCCGAATGAGATCCGGGAATCTTCAGGAGGCGTCAACAAATTGACCAAAATAATGAATATTCTCTACACCTACGAGTCAGAGATTATCGACATGAATTGGGAGATCGTCCTGCCCGAAGGCGAAGAGGAGACGGAGCTTCTGCTGCTGCCGGAATCCCAGAGGATAGAGGAGCTGGAGAGCCTTGGATATCATATCCGGGTGGAATCCCCTTACATAGTTTCTTTTT
>ODAI014041186.1_pt1 | contig 10985 bp, 12 predicted proteins | sample 1539321 | NCBI WGS metagenome assembly ODAI01 (sample SAMN02144231, study PRJEB22623) | gut metagenome | biome: sheep rumen | host: Ovis aries | place: New Zealand | reverse complement strand
GTTTGTTCCGCCTCCGCTCAAATTTGCGGATGATGAGATAGGTCTGCATCTGCAGCTGCGTAATACAGCCATCGAAGTTCTTATATCCTTCTTTGCCAAATCCTGCTGCCGGTTTCAGCTCGAAGCCCGGATGCATACCTCCATCCTCGCAGATATCCATGATCGCCTTATACCGGCGCTGGACCAATTCGTCATCCCATGCTGCATCGAAGTCATAGCCGTCCCGTCGGGCATTTGCAAAGTACGGGAACCATTCCCGGGAAATGAAGCCCGTCTTGTTGTTAAAGAACTTCCCGTATGCCACCTCGCCGGTCGCAGGAATGATCTCGCGCCATTCCTAGGGATCCTGTTCGGGATCGCCCGTCAGCGATCAAAAGGTCCACTGGACCTTTTGCCTGCATGCTAAGGCACACCAGAAAAGAGGAGAGACATGCTCCTCCGCGGAAAAACCCGATACCTCATTGGCAAAAAGCGGAAGGAAGCCGACTTCATTTATCCAATTTATAAGCTCACGCCCGGGAACGGATCCGATAGGGATCATCCCAGTCGAGGCCCTTCATGATCCATTCACCGCCTTCGTTAGCCACAACCTCACCGCCTTACTGATTGTTTTCATATCTCCTTCTGCTGACCAGAAAGCCCCTCTCATCCGTCACCGTTTCGTATCTTTGGGCGATTGGATTATTGCTCCCGACGACCATGTAATCACATACATCACTGTTCCCGCAGCGGATCAGCTGTCCATGTATCTCGCCGATCCCGAAGAAATCACTGTTACACAGCAGAGGAAGCACATGTAAAAGATCATGCTTTTTGGCAAATTCCGCGTTCGGGCACTGCGTGAAGCTGTATCTTGCAGCATGATGTTTCCTGTCATAGGGAACATCGACATTGATGAACCCGTCCGGATATTTCACTGCATCCTTCCGGTCTTTGTTGCCGGATTTTCGGAAAACCTTATCGATAAGCCACATGTCAAAAGACCGGTTCAGATCAAAGATCTTTCCCAGCTTTGTAAAGGGTCCCATAAACAGCTCACTTACGAAATCCTGCAGTTCGGAGACCGGTGGCTGATCCGGCAGGGCAGGATACAGGGCAAATATCAGCAGCCCTCCGTAAATGGCTTTGGCATGACTGTTTTTACTCCCGCCGTAATCCGGCAGATCACTCAGATAGTTCTGATAATTCTTCTTCGTCTGATGCCAGATCTTCTTTGCCTGAGGCACTCCGTACCGCTCCGCCAGCCATTTTTTCACTGACTCACCGTAAGGGAGCTGTTTGATCGTCATATGATTAGATGCTTTGTTCATCGTTTTTCTGTTCGGGAAATGCTTCCGGAGCCTGCGATTTCCTGACAGGCACCAGTTCTTCCTCCTCTTTGACGATCGGCTCGCTTTTTTCACGGATCTGGTACTGAAGTGTCCAGCCTTCATACGATGCCAGCATTTTCCCGAGTTCCTCAAGTGAAACGGGTCTGCCATCGATCACAAAAGATACCCCATTGTCATCAGAAGAATAATGAATATCAATATTCCCATGATCCTCCAGCGATATCTGTTCTCCCCATGCTGTTTCCGTCACTGAAAGTGTCCTGTTCCATACAGAATCAACGATCTTTCTGTGAAATCGTGCGATCTGCAATGCAGCCGGCTCCTCTACGGAGCCGCGCTCGACAATCTCATAACTGCCTCTCTGCTCAACAGCCTGCCAGCGAATCATTGATCCAAAATACATATGGCTCAGATGAAAATAATGCCATTCACCATCTTTGTCCGTCACGGCTACGTCCCGCGGGTATTTGAAAGGGTCATGATCCAGACCGCACATTGAAGCCATTCGTTCATTATGGCAATCAAGGCAGAAATTTCCCACGCCTTCTATATGAATCAGTGCCGGTTCTTTCCCACATACGTCACACTTCATGATGATTGCTCTCTTTCAAATAATCCGGTTTTGGAGTTGCTGCAGTGAAGAACCATACCTTTTGGATGTCTTCTTTTCGCAGTTCCCAGAATGTGGCCTGTATTGAATCCCCTCTGTGAACCCAGTCATTATCAACATAAGACAGGTCAAAGGCACGTTCCCAATTCTTATCCCTGTAGACTTTCTTGTTTTCCTCTAGCAGGCTGTTATACTCGTTCTCTAATTTTATGTCTTCTTCCTCAGAATCAGAAAGCAATCCATGAAGAAGAATAATACTCCATGAATCAAAATTAGCAGAGCGGAAAAAGCGGTAGCATATAACTGTTATTTTGTACTTGTTCAAACCGATTAGCAAATTAGCGATTTGCTAATCGCTTCTCGAGCACTTCTAAAAATACTAATAGCTTTAACTTTGGCAAATTGCACAATACTTCGCGTTATATTGTATAAAAAAGCCCCGGAATTTGGTTGTTTTTAACAAAAATTCCGGGGCTAAATCGCGTCCGCGAGAGGATTCGAACCTCCGACCTACCGCTTAGGAGGCGGTCGCTCTATCCTGCTGAGCTACGTGGACACTATACAAAAGAATGGATTCATTTAATCGAATCATTCTCTGTAAACAATATTCTTTTTAATTTTCCGGCTCTTCATCATCCGAAGGATAATTGATCCTTCCCTGAAGCCAGACGATCCCTTTAAATCTTCTCCCCGGTGCAGGTTCACCGAGCAAATCCATTATATTAATGGCGACATCAAAAGTCAAATCATTTACCTGAAGTGTCAGGATATAAACCTGCTCACGGCTTATTCTGTTTACTATCCTGCGAACCTTTATTATCTCTCCGAGAATGTTATACTGGTCGCATTCCACACCGTAAGGCATGATGCTTGTATATACTATGCTGTAGATATCCTCACAAAGGACTCTTCCCGACACCTCGGTATAAAGATCCATATCCTGCATTGTGAGTTCTTCGATCGCATCTTCATTACCGTTTCTTGCACTTTTCATCAGACGATAGCGCTCTGCTTTACGGATACGGGATGTCTCATCATTTTCTTTGGGATCGGTCAGTGCGGGAAGAAGTATTTTTCCCTTTATGGACAGACCGGATAAGGTAAGAGTGGTACCCCTGATGGGAAGCCTTCCCGAAACCTGTGCATTAATATACGGTATCTTATTTTGAACGTAAAAGATCAGAGACATTCCGAGTCTTACATCATCACAGATCCCTGCATATGAATCTTTTTCGGCATGTCTTTCAACCGAAACATCCTCGGTTGATGTTACCCCCGTTCCTCTCAGATAGGGATAATAATAATCCGTATGGAAAAGATCATCCTCACTGAAAGTTCCGGCAGCGGTTATTCCGATATTTTCTCCCACATCCCTGGAAAATTCAGCAAGCATGACATCATCAAGAGACATGGTATATCCCCTTGAGTCATTTTTTTTGACACTCTGGAGTACCAGGTCCTTGACGTCTTCTCTTTTCACCTGACTGAAGCCGATGGCTCTTAAAAATTTATGCATTATCAGCTTTTCGGTTCGATCTTTTCCTTACCGCCCATATAAGGCTGAAGTGCCTTGGGGATATTTATGCTTCCGTCCTCGTTAACATTGTTTTCAAGCACTGCGATAAGTCCGCGGGGTGTAGCAAGTACGGTATTGTTAAGCGTATGTACAAGATAGGTTCCGTTTTCTCCCTTTGTACGGATACCGAGTCTTCTTGCCTGTGCATCACCGAGTGTTGAACAGGATCCGACTTCAAAATATTTTTGCTGTCTGGGGCTCCATGCTTCAACATCACAGGACTTAACCTTAAGATCCGCAAGATCTCCGCTGCAGCACTCAAGGGTTCTTACGGGAACATCAAGTGCCCTGAAGAAATCTACGGTAAACTGCCACATTTTGTTATACCAGTCCATGGATTCCTCAGGTTTACAGAGAACTACCATTTCCTGTTTTTCAAACTGGTGAACCCTGTATACGCCTCTCTCTTCGATTCCGTGAGATCCCACTTCTTTTCTGAAGCAGGGAGAATATGATGTAAGGCGCAAAGGAAGTTTGCTCTCGTCAATGACCTGTCCCTGGAATCTTCCGATCATGGAATGCTCACTGGTTCCGATAAGATAAAGATCCTCTCCTTCGATCTTGTACATCATGGCTTCCATTTCCTTGAAGCTCATAACTCCGTTAACGACACTGCTTCTGATCATAAAAGGAGGGATACAATAGGTAAATCCCTTATCGATCATAAAATCCCTGGCAAAAGAAAGCATTGCGGAATGGAGTCTTGCCGCATCCCCCACAAGATAGTAGAATCCGTTTCCGCTGGTCCTTCCGGCAGCTTCCTTGTCAAGGCCGCCTATTTTTTCAAGAATGTCAGCATGATAAGGAACTTCAAAAGAAGGAACAACGGGATCTCCGAATTTCTGGTTTTCGACATTCTCACTGTCATCTTTTCCGATAGGTACGGACTCATCGATAATGTTGGGAATGACCATCATGATCTTTGTGATCTTTTCACCCAGCTCTTCCTCTTCTTTTTCAAGCTCTTCGAGTCTCTTTGCTCCGGCCTCGACTTCCGCTTTTTTTGCTTCCACCTCAGCTTTAAGTTTTTCAGCCTCTGCGGTATCACCGTCCTTTTCGGCTTTCTTCATTCTGCCCATGAGACCGCCGATCTCTTTGGAGATGGTATTTCTCTTCGATCTTAAGGAATCCCCTTCCTGCTTGGCTTTTCTGACCTGTTCGTCAAGCGATGAGACTTCATCTACCATGGATAATTTTTCATCCTGGAATTTCTTTTTGATATTTTCCTTTACAAGATCCGGATTTTCTCTTATGAGCTTAATGTCTATCATTTTCTTACCTCTCAGTAATTATTTATTTAATGCTTTTGTAAGCGCTTCTTTTTCCTCTTCTCCCAGTTCATGTTTACATTTGCCGTTCTCTATTTCCCTGGTGTAAACATATCCGCCCTCTGTGGAGTAAACATTATTGATAAGAACTCCGTTGTCTTCTTCATCAAGAAGAACCACGACGGCGCTCATCTCCCCGCCGAGCTGCTCGTAAGCATCATATCTGACTATTCCCATCTTCTGATATACGCTTCTGAGCCTGTCAAATATCTCTTCGATATCTTTGGAATTTTTAGCACTCTCTTTAAGAAGGTTCCTGTTATCTTCTATGATCTGGTCCAGTTCTTCCTCAAGACTCTCTCCGCCTTTTCCGGATGTGAGATCATCAATCCTTCCGGAAAGCGCCTTGATCTTTTTATTGTTTTTTATACAGATCACCATCAGGATGATCATAAGTATCAGTGAAAGAACCGATATTATCACCCATATTGCAGGATCGATATCTCCGATCCCTAACATATTTAAAATATTACTCTGCACCTTTGCCTCCGTTATGCCGCTAAAACGGCAGGTTTACTCTGATCTTTTGCTTTCTTGGGTGTTTACATTATGACACCCGTGTCAGCTTCTTAATTTTGCGGCAATACGGTCAAGATCATCGTTATTATAGAATTCAATAGTAACTGATCCGGTACCGTTACCCTTACCGGTAATAGATACCTTGGTCCCAACAGCCATCTTAAGACTCTCTTCCATATCGTGATAGAACACCTTAAGTGCCTCATCGGTAACAGGCTTGGGTTTTGCAGGTTTTTTCAGCGAATTTACTATTTTTTCTACATCACGGACATTAAGTCTTTCATCAATGATCCTCTGTGCAACCTCTTCCTGCTTCTCATTATCTTCAATTGCAAGAAGCGCCCTTGCATGACCTGCGGTGATAAGTTCATCAACCAGCATTTCCTGCACTTTATCTGAAAGCTTGAGAAGTCTGATGGAATTGGTTATTGCGGATCTGCTCTTGGAAAGGCCCTCTGCTATTTCGTCCTGGGTTAAGTCAAATTCCTCAACAAGTCTCTTATAACCCATTGCCTCTTCAATCGGATTCAGGTCTTTTCTCTGAAGATTCTCAATAAGAGAAATCTCGAGAATTTCTTTTTCATCATAGTCTCCTATAATAACAGGTACTTCTTTGAGGCCGGCAAGCTTCGATGCTCTCCATCTTCTTTCACCGGCTATTATCTCAAAATGATCTCCTCTGTCCTGAACAAGGATCGGGCTGATAAGTCCGTGAACCTTGATGGAATCAGCAAGTTCCTGAAGAGCATCCTCATCAAATTTTCTTCTGGGCTGTTTTCTGTTGGGCTCAACTTTTGTTATGGGTACAATGGTCTTTCCGTCACCATGCTTCTCATCGGTTTTTGCTGAAGGCGCCTTTTCTTTCGGAGTATTATCATCCACGGTAACAGGTATCAGTGCATCGAGTCCTTTTCCAAGTCCTTTTCTTGCCATTTCGGTTTCATCCTTTCATGTGAAGATCACTGTTTGTTCATCATTTCATCAAGCTCTTCCGCAAGTTTTCTGTAAGCCTCTGCTCCGGAACACTTGGGATCATATACTGTGATGGGAACCTCAAAAGAAGGTGCCTCTGATAATCTTACATTTCTGGGGATCTTTGATTCAAAAGTATGATACTTGACGGTATTTTTTACGCTGTCCACAACATCATTTGAAAGAACGGTTCTTGAATCGTACATTGTAAATAATATTCCGGTAAGATCAAGTGTGGGATTCATTCTGCTTCTGACAAGATTGATGGTCTCAATTACCTGGCCGAGACCTTCAAGTGCAAGATACTCACACTGAACCGGAACTATGACACCTCCTGCAGCCGCAAGTGAGTTAACTGTCATGAGACTGATTGCGGGAGGACAGTCGATAAAAATGTAATCATACTCATCCTTGACAAAATCAAGCTCTTTTCTTAGAGTAAGGTTTGCCTTTTCCTTGCCTGCCATCTCGATCTCAACAGCTCCGAGATTAACATTGGCAGGAACAAGAGAAACATTCTTTGCCACATCTTTTACTATAGCCTCACCCAGTGTGCACTCTTCAAGCATTACTTCATAGATGGTATTTTCTGCTTCGTTCTTATTTACACCGAAGCTGCTGGATGAATTTCCCTGAGGGTCCATATCCACAACAAGAACTTTCCTTCCCATTTCACCGAGACTTGCCGCAAGGTTTACTGTGGTACAGGTCTTTCCGACTCCGCCTTTTTGGTTTGCAATTGCAAAAATATTGATCATAATTACCCCTTCTACTTTTATACTTCCTGCCGGATTGACAAATTCATATCTTTAATCCATGCAGTATTATAACAGATGTGTTTTATTATATCACGAAATGTTCCACGTGAAATAATTATTTTATTATAAGGTTATTGAAAAATCCCTTCCGGGTGGGAGCAGATAAAATACCAGATCAGTCGATCTTCTTTTATATCTGACATCTTTTACAGATATCCCGTCTTCTGATCCTTCGCAGACTATCGGATAAGAGGTAATACCCTCTCCGTTTTTATCTACAAGAAAGATCTTATTATGATCCTTAACTGTCAATATGGCAAAGATCACTCCCCAGTTATTTATATAATACGGATGGTTTGCAATATAGGGTATCACCATTTTATCATTTCCGGGCTTACGGGATTTGTCAAAAATATGAATCTCATATTCCGGTTCAGACGGATCATCCCCTTCATTTATTACCGGATCATATCCGTTTTCTTCAATATAATCATAAAACCTTTTGTTCCTCTTATAATCCGTGACCAGGTATTTGATAACCATCAGGATAATAAAGGTCAGGCATAAAACCGCTAAAAGAAACATTAAGTTATTCTCTGCAAGATATTTTTCCAAATAATACTCCATTTCACGTGAAAACTATTGGGTAATCTCAATGATATTATCTTCTATTCCTACAATACAGCTTTCATAATATCCGTCACCTGTTGTTCTGGGACCGCTTAATATCCTGTATCCGTCTTTGGAAAGTTTTTCAGTAAGAGCATCTACTTCTTCTTTACTTCCTACAGAAAAAGCAATATGAGAATAACCCGTTCGTTTTTCTTCCTTTGGACCATCGGATATATCCGGTGAGTTCATAAGTTCAAGTCTGGATCCGTCATTAAAACTGATAAAATATGAGCGAAATCCTGTTGTGGAATTTTGATATCCATCATTCGATATTCCGTTAAGATACTTGCAGAAAAATTCCTGGGACTTTTCCAGGTCCCGAACATACAAGGCAATATGTTCTATCTTCATATCTTCCCCCGGACATCTCTTTTATTTCACGTGAATTTTTTTCCAGTCTTCCCTGGTCAGAAGATTAATATAATTATTTCTGTATTCATCCAGGAGAGGAACCTTCACATTTTCCTTCTTTTCCTGATAAATAAATCCCAATTTCTCCTGTACTCTCTTTGACTGTTCGTTTCCTTCGTAATATGCACACCATATCCGGGAAAGATTCAGATCTTCGAAACCGTGACGGATCAATTCCTCTGCTGCCTCCGGCATTATTCCTTTTCCCCAATAAGATCTTCCGAGCCAGTATCCCAGCTCGCATTCGTTGGAAGGATCTTTGTTGAACATCAGATCAACACATCCAATGGGATCATCTTTCCCTTTTAGGCAGATGGCATAATTCTCTTCACCGGTAAAAACCGTAGTTATGACATTGATACTGTCTTCAATGGTTTTATGTGCAGGCCACCCGCACTTGTCTCCGATTTCTGGATCCTTTGCCAGACTGAATAACTGTTTCTTGTCATTTATTGTCCAATGCCTTAAATATAATCTTTCAGTTTGTAAAAGTGATTTTTCCATTGTATTTTTTCCACGGATACTGATTATCTATATATAGTGGTTGCTATTTTTCACAATGTGAAACAATTTTTCTAAACCACTACTAATTGTTTCACGTGAAACATTAAACCCCTAAATCTTGAAAATGTTTCACGTGAAACATTTATATTTAGTATCGGCTATTTCAAAGAATAGTAAAAAGACAAGATATAGTATATATCTTCAAATCAATCACAAAGGTTTCTTTGCCGGAGTTCCGGGTTTGCGCGGATATGCCTTAGGACAGGATGAATCCTTAGATATGAGTATAAGGTTTCTTATCATATCACTGTCCGGAAGATTAAACACATCCTGTTTTATTACGGATGCTCCTAAAACAGAAAGTGCATGAGAGGCCTCTGTTAATTCCTCCGTACCTTTTTCTGATTTATATGATACAAACCTTCCTCCAACTTTTACAAAGGGAAGACAAAGTTCGGATAAAACAGGAAGTGATGCCACTGCACGTGAAACACACAGATCATACTTTTCTCTCATTGATTCAAGATGACCTGCCTCTTCAGCTCTCCCGTGAAAAGTATTTATACCATTCAATCCAAGGTTATCTATAACACCATTCAAAAAGGTAAGTCTTTTTTGCAATGAATCAAAAAGGGTAATATCTATACAGGGAAAAATAATCTTTAAAACCATACCGGGAAAACCTGCACCGGTACCTACATCAATTACCGATATCTTTTCGTTCAGATCAATATCTCTGATAATAGAAACAGAATCAATAAAATGCTTTACCAATACATCTTCAAATTCTGTAATGGCAGTCAGATTAAGACTCTTATTCGTCTCGATCAACATATTATAATATCCGTCGAGCAAATCGATCTGTTCATTTGATACGCTGATGCTATACTGATCCAAATATTCAATTAATCTGATGTAATCATTCATGAAAAATTATGACACATGTGTCATTTAATTATTTACACAAAACTTTCTCAGTCTGTATTTATAAGGTCTGTAGGTAATGATCTATTTTTTAAATCTTTCAAGATAAACAAGCAGTACCGATATATCCGCAGGTGATACACCTGATATCCTGGATGCCTGGCCCACGGAAACAGGTCTGAATTCTTTAAGATGCTGCCTGGCTTCTATCCTGAGAGATGGTACATCATCGTAATCAATATCGGAAGGAATGAGTTTTACTTCAAGTCTTTCCTGTTCTTTTACCTGTCGTTCCTGTCTCTTAATATATCCTTCGTATCTGATCTCTATCTCAACCTGCTCAATAACATCCCTTCTTAGAGGCTGTCTTTCTTTATCAAGAGGAGCAAGTTTATCATAATCAAGTTCCGGTCTGCAGAGCAGCTGTGCAAGAGAAGTTGCTGTAGAAAGAGGGGCAGAACCCATACTATCAAGATAACTGCAAACATCTGATGAAGCACCGAGAAAAACATTTTTTAATCTTTCAATCTCGGATGCTATCTGTTTTTCCTTTATGCAGACTTTTTCAAATACTTCATCGGATACAAGACCGATCCTGTGTCCATACTTCCTCAATCTAAGATCCGCATTATCCTGTCTTAAAAGAAGTCTGTACTCGGCACGGGAAGTCATCATTCTGTATGGTTCGCGGTTATCCTTGGTCACAAGGTCATCGATGAGAACACCGATATAAGATTCACTTCTTTTTAATACAAGAAATTCTTTTCCCAGAATTTCCATTGCAGCATTTACACCTGCAACAAATCCCTGGGCAGCAGCTTCTTCATATCCGCTGCTTCCGTTAAACTGGCCTCCGGCAAAAAGTCCTTTTATCTTTTTAAACTCAAGCTGAGGATACAAGCTCTTTGCATTGATGCAGTCATATTCAATGGCATATGCATTACGGACGATCCTGCAGTTTTCAAGACCGGGAACCGTTCTGTACATTGCGATCTGTACATCTTCGGGAAGCGATGAACTCATTCCGTCAACATATACCTCATCCGTATAAAGACCTTCCGGTTCTATAAAAACCTGATGAGATTCTTTTTCGGAAAATTTTACAACCTTATCTTCAATAGAAGGACAATACCTCGGTCCGGTACCCTCAATGATCCCGGCATAAATAGGGGACCTGTCAAGATTTGCCCTGATGATATCATGAGTGTTTTTATTGGTATGCGTAAGATAACATGACACCTGTGGTTTTTGAACTGTTGAAGGATCTGTGGAAAAAGAAAAAGGAACTACAACTTCATCACCTTTTTGCTCTTCCATTTTTGAATAATCAATAGACTTTCCATCCATCCTGGCAGGAGTGCCTGTTTTGAATCTTCTGAG
>ODAI013671880.1_pt1 | contig 10985 bp, 9 predicted proteins | sample 1539321 | NCBI WGS metagenome assembly ODAI01 (sample SAMN02144231, study PRJEB22623) | gut metagenome | biome: sheep rumen | host: Ovis aries | place: New Zealand | reverse complement strand
TACCATCGCAAACCTTGACAACGTCGCTGAGAACACCACAGCAGCTGAGTCCCGTATCCGTGATACCGACATGGCTACTGAGATGGTTAAGTTCTCTAACCAGAACATCCTTCAGCAGGCAGGTCAGGCAATGCTGGCTCAGGCTAATCAGTCCAACCAGGGTGTTCTTAGCCTTCTCGGATAATCTGTACACAAGATTAGATAGTTCACGCGCAAGAAAGAGGAGACCAAAAGGTCTCCTCTTTTTGGTGAATATAAAACAGGTTCCGTGACACGTAACCTGCTTGTTTGTGATGACTGATCTATAGTATATATCCCAGAGCATCGTACACAAGTCTCTGCTGGTCTTCAAATCCGTAATGGTGGATGGTGTCCTTCCACTGGACCGGCTTCATGTATCCTGAGTAGGTTGTTTCCAGGACTTTGTTGTAATCCGCCGGAATCTTTATGGTCATGTTCTCAAATTCCACATCAATTAAGGTCTTAAAGGAATCAGCTGAGAATATATGGGACGGATTGTCGTGATGATTCCTGTAAACGGTCACATTTTTGGTCTTTTTATCTTTGAACGCCGATGCCAGTTTGTCATAGCTTCTCATAAGATCGATATGGATGGTCTCGTCGTTCATGAAGCTGGTGTGAAGACTTTTTTCCAGTATCTGAAGGATTTCTTCCCTTTCACCCAGTTCTAAAACTCCCGCGCTTTCGATATTAAGATCGATGGTCATGACTCTTGCGATGAGTCTCATGGCATCACAGATACCCTGGTCCATCTCTGGATCATCCGGTACCGCATCTATGGGATATACATCGATTCCGATGACAAAGGGGCATCCGTGATATTTTCTGAGGAAATCGGGATCTGCGCTTGGTGCCACGGAGTTATTGATCCTGAGAATATCAAGTTCCGGCACGTATTCCTCAGAAGGATCCAGAACATTGTAACCCTCGGGAAGGTCTTCAAAACAGGTTTTCCTGAATATGTCATAGTCCTTTCTGGGCATCCCGATATCAATATCATCGTCCCAGGGGATGAAACCGCCGTGTCTTACCGCGCCAAGGAGAGTTCCGTAAAGAGCGCAGTAGTGCAGGTTTTTCTTTTCAATGGCGTTTATCACCTCTGACAGGGTTTCAAGTGTTGCAGCCCTGGCTTTTTTCATGGTTTCAGAGACCAGGGTCTTACCGATTATCTCTGCTTTGAAATATTCGTAAGGAAACTCCATATTATTATCCTTTCGCGGTTTGTGACCGTTTTGAGTTTCTGTGACCTTTATTTATTATATCAGATAAAAGCTGCCTTTCCTCATGTTTTAAGGTATGTCATCAGCAATTTTTGCACCTGGGGGAGGATTTCCGATTTTTCGGCCCGGGAAAATACATCCATGACCACTTCATCGAATATACCGAGACTGATCATGCTTTCTTTGTGCATCGCGATCATTTTACATCGGGTCTCGTAATATGCGGCTTTATTTCTTGAGACGCCGTTTTCAGATTTGTATGAATCAAGTACTACTTCGTTCAGAAAACCTATTTTGTGATCCTTCGAAAATCTCAAGGCAAATTCCCAGTCTTCAAGGCATCTGAGAGATCCGTCAAATCCCCCGGCTTCTTCAAAAGCTGTTTTTCTGATGAACATAGTGGGCGTATCGATGGTATTTCTCCTTAAGAGCCAAGGATATAGCTGCCCCTCGAGATCTCCTTCGACAGCTTCGTTGGGAAAATCAAAGCTTCCTTCGTTTGAGATAATCCTGACTTTTCCATAGACCATATCATATTCGGGATGCGTTTCTATATATGAAAGCTGTTTTTCCAGTTTTTCCGGAAGCCATATATCGTCGCTGTCGTGAAATGCAATAAACTCGCCCTTAGCAAGCTTTGTACCTTCATTTCTTGCTCCGGCAGCGCCTTTGTTTTCCGGGAGTTTATGATAAATAATACGATCGTCCCGGATGCTTTTTACAACGCTTTCGGTATCATCCGAAGATGCATCGTCAATGATTATCAGTTCTATATCCTTAAAAGTCTGGTCAAGAACGCTTTTTGCCGATTCTTTGATTGTTTTCCCTCTGTTATATGTGGGGATTATGACTGATATTTGACTCATGATTTTCCTGCGGCTTTTGCGGATTTTTTTGCGTACGGAAAGCACACTAACAATAATTATAATTGGATTTTTGAAAACATCAAATCAAAGAAATAAAAATGCCCTAAAGTCAGCTTGAAACGAATATATTCCTTGCATGAAAAGCCTCTAAAAGGTATAATAACTTTTGTGCGAAAGAGGCGGTTTAATATGCAGAATTCGCAATCGGGATCATAGCTCAGCTGGGATGAGCGTCCGCTTGACGTGCGGGAGGTCACAGGTTCGAACCCTGTTGGTCCCATGTTGATGACAAAGGACGTTGCGTTTACGCAACGTCCTTTTTTCTGTCGGGGGCGTGTATTGATTATATGAGTTTTAGATCAACGTTTGGTAGATTTTATATGCCCTGAAATGGTATAATATACAAGTTGTAGTTTGCCGTAAAAACGGTCTGACGGGTATGCCCGTTCATTTGGATCCGGGTGATGTGGCAATTCGATGAACGTGGTTTGAGAGGGATATATGCTTTACGAACTTTTCACCAGTTATGAGATAAAAAACACCATCGTTATGGTGGGGGCGCTTCTTTCATTTTTTCTTACCTTCATAGGAATCAAGCTCTTTGAAAGGTTCCTGCCTACGGACGGAGGAAGGGAATTTGCCGTAGATGGCAACAAATCCGTCGGAAAACACAGAGGTGCGGGTATCATCTTCATACTTGTCTTCACACTTGTCTCCCTTATCTTCGGCAGGATAAAATTGGAATATGTTATCTATCTGCTTGTCATCAATCTCTGTATGCTCACCGGATATATGGATGATTCGGCAGAAAAGCCCTGGGGAGAGCTGAAAAAAGGCATTCTGGACCTTGGCGTTTCCGTGGTCCTTGCCTATGCATATACCCATTATCACGGAATGACGATCCGCCTTGCTCTTGTGGGCGTTGATATTACTATCCCGAGAGTGATCTTTTCCCTGCTTGTCATTGCGCTTGTCTGGGGAAGCATCAACGTCACCAACTGCTGTGACGGAGTTGACGGTCTGTGCTGCGGAATGTCCATCGCAAGTACAATGTCCATCTATGCACTTGCCATGATACTTGGAAAAAGCATAGAAATGGGAGCCAATGTCCTTTTCATGATAATGGCGCTCCTTGCGTACCTTTGGTACAATTCGACTCCCTCAAGGGTGCTTATGGGAGATGCGGGCTCGAGAGCCATCGGAGTTTTCCTTGCCATAGCGATCCTTTTGTCCGGCGCTCCCTTTATGTACATCCTGCTGTGCCTGATCATAATGTTTGACGGAGGCCTGGGTCTTGTTAAGCTGACAGTCATAAGAGTCTTTAAGGCCAAAAACTTTATGAGCAGGGTAAGGACCCCGCTTCACGATCAGTTCAGAAAAAAACACGGCTGGTCCAATACCCAGGTGGTCAACAGATTTCTGATCCTTCAGGTACTTATTTCACTTATTTCGCTGGCAATGGTAAAAAACTGATGCATGATAAATTAACAAAATCCGATATCAAAAAAATGCAGGAGGAGATCGAGTACAGAAAACTCGTGGTCCGTCCCAAGGCAGTGGAGGATGTAAGAGAAGCTGCGGCCCAGGGCGACAGATCCGAGAATTTCGAGTACTATGCCGCAAAAAAGTTCAACAGGCAGAACAATTCCCGCATCACGTATCTTGAGAATATGATCAAGACCGCAGAGATCATAGATGACACCTCGGAAGATGATGTTGTGGGTCTCAACAACACTGTGACCGTTGAATTTGTGGGAAGAGGAGATGTCCGCACTTTCAAGATAGTCACCACCGTAAGGGCGGATTCCCTGAGCGGTCTTATTACCAATGAATCACCTGTGGGTAAGGCGCTTTTGGGCAGACGTGTAGGCGATGTGTGCCATGTGAAGGCGTCCGAATCCGTTGAATACGACCTTAAAATAATTTCTTTGGAGAATACCGATGACTCAGGAGACGAGATCAATTCTTTCTGAAAAAAATCAGTCTTCACAGCCTGAAAAGCCTGCCCGTAATGACAGCAGGATAATAGGAAGGATCCTTTTGATCTTTCTTTTGTTCCTGATACTCAGACTTTGCGTTGAATGGCTGCTGGCCATAGTGATAATGGGCATTGTCCACTCGGTCCCGGAAAGCACAAAGGAAGCTCTGGTGATCCTTAAGGACGGAGAGTTTGTTGATTTCACCGGTAATACAACGGTCATAATATCGGGCATAAGCTTTGCGGTTTGCGGAGCGGTGATCTTTGGAAGAGCTCTTGGCTTTGCAAAAAAATATACCTTAAAAAAGATCACAAGTCCGGTATATGCTGCGCTTTCGTGTCTTTCAGCCGCTTTTCTTGTGATCTCCCTTAACATAATAATTGCAAGATCCGGGATCGCAGAGCTGTCCGAAGGGTACAGGCAGACAGCGGCCATGCAGTATTCATGCGCTTTTCCCATAGGTATCATCGTATACGGCCTTGTGACGCCCCTTTCGGAAGAACTCCTTTTCAGGGGTATCATTTTTAACGGCATCAAGTCTTATCTTTCATGGAAACCTGCCATGATACTTACCAGCGTGCTCTTTGCCGTTTATCACGGAAACGGGGTTCAGGGCATCTATGCCCTTATCATGTCGCTGTTTTTCATATATCTTTATGAAAAAAGCGGAAATCTGCTAGTTCCGATACTGATGCATTCGGTAAGTAATATTACCGCTTACATCCTGACATACGTTTACGGGAATATCTCTTCCTTAACATCTGATATCCTGATGATCGCAGGCGGGATACTTTGGGCTGCATGCTTTGCTCTATTGCTTTCCTATGACCGGATCATAAAGAAGAAAAATGACTGATTCTGGTAATAAAAATCCAAAAACAGGGCCTGTTCAGTATCTGAAGGCCAATATCGATTCCGTCAGGGATCTGTGCGATTCCGTGGCTCTTATAATACTGTCTCTTTATCCCTTCAGGGCTATCCATAAGGGACTTGACCTTTGGGATACGGGATATAATTACGCCAATTTCGAATACATGGGAAAACACAGCGTGGATCCCATGTGGCTTTTTTCCACATATCTTTCAAACGGCATAGGCCATTTGATGACGATGCTTCCTTACGGACATACCTTAAGGGGCATGAATTTCTACACTTCCTTTGTTCCTGCTTTTATAGCTGTCATAATGTATCTGGTTTTTACCAGGGTCATGAAATTTCCCGCGCCTCTTGCGTTTGTCGGCGAATTTGCGGCGCTTTCCATGTGCTGGGCACCTACAGGAGTGCTGTATCATTATCTTACGTATCTGATCATAACCCTGTCTGCGGCCTGCCTTTATCATGGACTTACCCGGGATCGCAGGATGTATCTGATCATTTCCGGGGCGCTCTGCGGACTCGGCATATATGTCCGGTTTTCCAATCTCCCCCAGTTTTCCCTGATCATCGCCATATGGATGTACGGCATGTTTGAATTCAGGGAGGCATTTGCTTCGGGAGAATCGGGACGACTTCCTTCAAGGGTAGAGACTGTGGTGAAAAGCTTTGTCAGAGGGCTCTGGTTTATTCTGGGATACTTCGGCGCCGCTTTTCTTTTTCTTGTTTACCTTGGCATAAGGTACGGCTTTGTTGAATATGTAAAGGGTGTCGGGGAACTTTTTTCCATTCCGGATAATGCGGAAGGCTACAGCACCACTGCCATGATACTGGCCGTCCTTAAATCCTATTATGACCAGCTTTACTGGGTGGTGAGGCTTCTTATCTTTGCACTTGTGGGCGGGATATTGTATTTCGGAGCATGCTTTGTATATGACAAGGCAATAGACAGAGGAAGCTCCGGAAAAAATGATATAAAAAGGGCAAAATTCATAAAGATTGCCGTGATCATAACCGGAGGCCTGATCTCTGCGATCTCGGTTCTTTTCCTGATAAGCAGGGAATATGTGACCTTTAAGTATGATTCCTACTGGTGCGTGTTTGCACTGGCGGGACTTATGAGCTTTGTGACGCTCTGCTTTGGGCTGTTTGGCACTTTCAGAAGAAATGACGGTGCATCTTCAAGGCTTCTTGCCGTACTTGCGGTCTATACCCTTCTGATATCGGCAATAGGCGGCAATAACGGTTCCTACAGTTCATATAACAATATGTTTTTCTGGTTCCCCTGCATGCTCTTTGCACTGTATAAGCTCTGGAAAAATACAAAATACCCCTGGATCTACGGACTTAAATGTGTCATAACGGGAACCATGCTGTTTTTCCTGTTCCAGTCCACGCTTTTTGGCTTTAATTTCGCCTTTGCCGAAGCAGACTTCGGTTCAGATGAGCCGAGAGATTACATAGTTACCGATAATCAGGCTTTAAAAGGCATCAGGATGAGCTATGACAAGGCTTATTCCTTTGAAAGGATCTCCGGCTTTATTGAAGAGAAAGGGCTTTTAGGCAGGGAAGTCATAACCTATGGTTATATTCCGGGCACTGCCTTTTACCTTCAGATGAGACCGGCCTTTAACTCATGGCCCGATCTTGACAGCTATGATAAAGGCAAGCTTCAGTCAAAGCTTGACGACATCCTTGAGGATATCAGAAATGGCGGTGAAGACTATGAAAAACCCGTGGTCATACTCAACATATCTCCTTCGGCAGGCAGAAGTGACAATGAGCGCAAGTGGCAGATGATCTATGATTTTATAGATGAAGGCGATTATAAACTGGTCTATGTGGACAGCATGCTTGCACTTTATGAGTGATACAGATGTCCGGTTTTTATGGATGATACCCGGATACTCCTTACGAATAATATGAAAGAAACTGATAAAAAAAGAAATTACGGACTTGATATAATGCGGTGTCTGGCCATGATAATGGTGGTCATTCTCCACTATCTGGGAAAGGGAAAGGTTCTTACTCCCCTTGATACGGCAGCGCCATTATCCGCAAGAGATATCACCGCATGGCTTCTTGAAGCTTTTTGTATAGTTGCGGTGAACCTTTACATGCTCATGAGCGGATATCTGCTCTACAAAGGTACCTTCAAGCTTTCAAGGCTCCTTAAGCTTGTGGGGATGATCTGGCTGTATTCCGTGATAGTGGGCTCCATCGGCATCGCACTTGGTACTCCGGTTGAAACCGTGGATACATATTTTAAGCTGAGGCTTCTTTTGCCTGTTTCCATGAACACATACTGGTTCATGAAGGCTTACGTTCTGTTTTACTGTCTCGTCCCCGTGCTGGGGGCTGCGGCCTGCAGGATGGATAAAAAGAAACTGCAGATCGTCATATGCGTTCTTTTGTTCTTCCACTGCGTGATCAAGAGCGTTTTACCCGTTCAGCTGGAAAATGATGCCATAGGAATGGATGCCATGTGGTACATAGTCATATTTATGGTGGCAGTGTATATCAGGCGTTTTGTGGTGATAAAAAGTAAAACGGTCTTTTTGGTACTGTACATTGTTTTTTCAGTACTGATACTGGGAGAGTCTCTTGTCATAAGGAACATATTCCTAAGCTCCGGAAGGCTTTCCCATATAATGGGTATCAGCTACAACTATAATCACCTGCTTACCCTTGCGTCTTCGGTGATGCTTTTTATCTTTTTCCTGAATGTCAAAGTACCTGAAGCGGCAGGAAAGATCTTTGCATTTTTGGGAAAATATTCTCTCGGAGTATATCTTTTACATGAGAATCTTTCCGTAAGATATTACTGGCAGCCGCTCCTTTGGTGCGATAAAACAACAGGAGTTATCCGGGTGATATTATATGCGCTGATTGCAGGAATCATCGTATTTATAGCGGGCGTTATTGTTAATTTCGTTTCAAGCTGTTTATGCGGAAAAGTATTGAATATTCTTAAAAAAGCACCTGTTTTTAATAAGATATCAGCGGCTGTGGAAAGAGCTGATGCAGCATTTGCAAAGCCTGACGGAGAGGCATGATATGGATGATGAACTTTCCCGGGAAGTCATACATACATCCGTCAGAGGTGTTGTTGAATTTATCTTAAGAAGCGGTGATATCGACAATACCGGTATGGCTCCGTCCGCAGAAGGGGCCATGCAGCTGGGAGCCAGATTTCATAAAAAGATCCAGTCCATGAGGGGAACCGGATATATGGCGGAAGTTCCCCTGTCACTTTCTTATCCCTGTGAAAAATTCGATATTGTTATGGAGGGGCGTGCCGACGGTATTTTTACGGAAGGGACGCCTACGGGTAATTTCTGCATCGAGGAGATCAAGGGAACCTACAGAAATGTCTCGAAGATGAAGGAGCCGGCAACTGTCCATCTTGCCCAGGCCAAGTGCTATGCCCATATGTATCTGGAAAAATTTGAAAAAAAAGACAGGCCGGATCTTATGGATGTAAAAATGACCTATGTCAACATGGATACCGAGAAAATGAAGGAATTTGACTACACCTTCACGGGATCCGAACTCAGACAGTGGTATGAAGACCTTATGAAAGAATATGAAAAGTGGGCGGATCTTGATATTTCATGGAAGCCTGTAAGACAGGCATCCATCAAAGCCCTTTCTTTCCCTTATGAGTACAGAAAAGGCCAGAAAAAGCTGGCAGGGAGCGTGTATCAGACGATCCTTGAAGGGAAAAAGCTTTATCTTGAAGCACCCACGGGCTGCGGAAAAACCCTTTCGACTCTTTATCCTGCCGTAAAGGCCATGGGAGAGGGGCTCTCAGACAGGATCTTCTACCTTACCGCCAAGACCATAACAAGGACCGCACCGGAGGAAGCCATAAGCATCTTAAGATCCGGAGGGCTTGAATTTAAGACTGTGACGCTGACTGCCAAGGAAAAGATCTGCTTTCTTGAAAAAACAGACTGTAATCCTATTTCCTGCAAATATGCCAAGGGGCATTATGACAGGATAAACGAAGCGCTTTATGCCCTGGTTTCCGAACAGAAGAATTTTTCAAGGGATGTGATCCTTGAATATGCCTTAAAATACAGGGTCTGCCCCTTTGAACTGTCTCTGGATGCCGCGCTTTTTTCAGACGGGATCATCGGCGATTACAATTATCTTTTTGATCCCCATGCCAGACTCAAGCGCTTTTTTGAGTCCGGAAACGGAGAAAAATATATTTTCCTGGTGGATGAAGCACATAACCTTGTTCCCAGAGGAAGGAGCATGTACAGCTCCGAAATATCCGAGGATTCCTTAAAGTCCTTAAGAAAGATCATCAGATCCTCTTTAGAAGGCAGTGTTAAGAGCAAATTCTTTAAAAACGATTACTCCGGAAAGCTGACCAGGGTCATAGCAAAAGTTCTTTCCGAGATGAAAAAGATAAAAGAACACTTTGGCGAAAATGAGGTGATCGCCGGCTTTGACGAGGACTGGTATATGTACGAGACCGGCCTTGAGGGGCTGGTGAAAAACCTTGAAAGGCTTCACGGAACATTATCCGAGTATATGGAGGAAAGGGAAAAACCCGGCAAGATCCCCCAGGCTTTAAGGGATGCACTGCTTGAGATGTTCTTCGGCACGGCGGATTTTCTCTCTGTTTTTGAAAATCTCGGAAATGATTATGTTATATACGATAAAAATACCCCGGAAGAAGGTTTCAGAGTCATTCTTTTCTGCACGGATCCCGGCAGGAATATAGCATCATGTCTGGAACAGGGCGTTTCTTCCGTACTTTTTTCCGCAACAATGCTGCCGATCCGGTATTATAAGTCCCTTCTCGGTGGAACAAACGATGATTATGAGGTTTATGCCGAGTCGGTATTCGACCCTGCAAGGAGAGGGATCTTTATCTCTTCCGACCTTACTACCAGGTACAGGGACAGGTCTGATGACGAATATTTCAGGACAGCTGAGTATATTTCACGTATCGTGGGGGCAAAAAGCGGAAATTACATGATATTTTTCCCGTCATATGCATATATGCACAGAGTCCTTGATATATACGAAAGCGGTTTTCTCAGGGATAACGACGAGATAGCCGTTCAGGGTGAGCGCATGACGGAGCAGGAGAGAGAGGACTTCCTGGGGCTGTTCGACATATCGGCTGATGCCGGAAAAGAGTCCACTCTTATAGGTTTTTGCGTAATGGGAGGAATATTCTCCGAGGGCATAGACCTTAAAGGGGACAGCCTGATCGGAGTGATCTGCATCGGCCCCGGCCTGCCCGGCGTTGATATGGAGCAAAATATATTGAGAGCTTACTTTGACGGTTACGACAGGAAGGGATACGAATATGCATACATGTACCCCGGAATGAACAAGGTCCTTCAGGCCGCCGGAAGAGTCATCAGGACAGAAGAAGATACCGGAACTGTGGCACTCCTCGATAAAAGATTCCTCGGAAATGAGTACAGAAGACTGTTCCCCAGAGAATGGACGAACATCGAAGTCACCGGCATGAACGATATAAAGGAGAAAATAGAAAACTTCTGGGAGGGACACCGGGGAGAAGCAGCTAAAACATAAAAGGAAGAAGAGGAAGAGAAAAAAGCTTCCGGAAGGCGAAATAGGGAACATGACGACACTGACGTTTAACGACGAAGGTGTCGTTTTTTAGTGGTTTTAAGTAAAACTTAACGAGAACGAGGCACGGTTTAGTTGACATAAAATATAACTGAATGTGTTATTTAAGAAAAATCCCCTTGATGAAAATCTGAAATTATGTAAGCGTTTTGTGATTAAATATCTGTCAAAATCTTTAAAAACGACACACAAAAACTCAAGAAATGACGTCATTTCCGTTTGTGGATAACTTTGTGGATTGAGTGGATATGATACCAAAACCCGCGCATGACATACGTTTGCGACAAGGTGTTGATTGTGAACTGTGTCATATATCACCAGATATTTTGAATTTTATATTTCGCAACACCTGGCACGGATCGTAACAATTAGAAGATGTGTTCTGGATTTATGGAAACCAATTA
>ODAI012146429.1_pt1 | contig 10985 bp, 8 predicted proteins | sample 1539321 | NCBI WGS metagenome assembly ODAI01 (sample SAMN02144231, study PRJEB22623) | gut metagenome | biome: sheep rumen | host: Ovis aries | place: New Zealand | reverse complement strand
TTACGAAACCTATGGTGTCCACCAGGATGAAACTGTGGTTTTTGTCGGGCTCCACCCTCCTCTGATAAGTGTCCAGGGTAGCAAAAAGCATGTTCTCCTCGAAGACCTGCTTTTCTTCCTTTTCTGTTTTGGAAAGTATGCAGTTCATGAGAGCGGACTTTCCGGAATTGGTGTATCCTACGAGGGCCACAACGGGGATCTCATTCTTTTCCCTGAGTTTCTTCTGGGTCGCCCTGTTTCTCTTTATGGAATCCAGTTCATCCCGGATATCATATATCCTTCTCTCGATATGGCGCCTGTCGGTCTCCAGTTTCTTTTCTCCGGGGCCCCTGGTGCCTATACCTCCTCCGAGACGTGAAAGGGATTTGCCGAAACCGGTCAGGCGCGGCATCCTGTATTTCAGCTGAGCAAGCTCCACCTGAAGCTTGCCTTCCCTTGAAGTAGCCCTTTTGGCAAAAATATCCAGTATCAGTATGACTCTGTCTATTACACGGACTCCGAAGGCATCTTCAAGGTTCCTGAGCTGCATTCCGCTCAGCTCGTCGTTGAACACCACAAGATCGGCCTCCATATTTGATACAAGCTCCCGGATCTCATCCACTTTGCCTGAACCTATCAATGTGGCCGTATTGGGCTTTTCCATGTTCTGGATGACTGATCCGATGGCTTCTATGGAAGCCGCTTCACAGAGTCCCTTAAGTTCTTCCATGGAATAGGAAATATACTCGCCGAGCTGGACTCCGACGAGGATAGCCTTATATTCCTCTTCTTTAATTACTTCGTTGTTTTCGTTAAATTTCAGCATGTTTTACTGTTTCCCTTAAGAAAGGATTTAGTATTCTGATATATGTCCCCTTCATTCCCAGGGACTTGGTTTCAAGGATACCTGCGCTCTCAAGCTTCTTAAGAGCATTAACGATAACAGAATTCGTCAGCTTGTACTGCGTGGCCACCTTGGATGCGACCAGTATGGTCTCGTCCTCGTCAAAGGACTTCATGATCTTGGAAAGCGCATCCTTTTCTGAGCAGGAAAGCGTATCCAGGGCCATTTCGCAGGACATCTTCTGATTTCTTTCCTGAGCCTTTTCAAGCTGGAGCTTCCTCTGGATCTCAAGACCCACTACCGTAGCTCCGAATTCGCAGAGGACTATCTCTTCATCGCTGAAAGGTCTTTCATATCTTGTAAGAAGGATGGTTCCCTGACGGACGTTTCCGCATATGCAGGGTATTATGGTGTGATATTTGTCCTTCATGGGATAATCTTCGCCGAGAAGCACGGCAATGTTATCGCCCCTTAAGTTGGACTGGGTCTGAAGCACCTCAAGGAACATCTGGTTATGCTCGAAAGGAACCTTCTCGCTTCCAGCTTCATCATCAGGAATAATGGAAGAATCGTTCTCCTTTTCATATGCGACTCCCAGGACCTTTCCCCTGTTGTCTATGATATAGAAATTGGCTTCTGTCAGTTCTGACAGGATCCTGCTAAGGTCTTCGTAACTGAGATTTCCCGTGGTGCTTTCTGTGAGCACCCAGTTAAGTCTCCTGATCTTAGTCAAAAAATCATCCATCTCACTGCCTCCTTTTAAACGGAAAGTCTGTTACAGGATATATCTGTCGAGATCTTCTCTTGAGATGGTCTCCTGGAATCTTTCCTTGACATAATCTTCATCGATCACGATATGTGTCATTTCAGGGCTGGGAACGTTGAAGGAAACGTCTTCAAGAAGTTTTTCCATTACGGTATGGAGTCTTCTGGCTCCGATGTTCTCAGTCTGTTCATTCATAAGATATGAGATAGTAGCGATCTCCTGGATGCCGTCTTCCGTGAACTCAAGCTCTACGCCTTCTGTCTCAAGAAGAGCCACGTGCTGCTTTGTAAGAGCATTCTGAGGCTGAGTGAGGATCTTCACGAAATCATCCTTTGTAAGGCTGTCGAGAGTAACTCTGATGGGGAATCTTCCCTGAAGCTCAGGAATGAGGTCCGTGGGCTTGGATACGGAGAATGCTCCTGCACCGATGAAAAGAATGTGGTCTGTCTTTACGGGACCGTACTTGGTGTTTATAACGGAACCTTCAACGATGGGAAGGATGTCCCTCTGAACTCCCTCACGTGATACGTCAGCGCCGGAAGTCATGCGGGAACCTGATGCTATCTTATCGATCTCATCTATGAATATTATACCATTTTGTTCAGCGTTGGCAACAGCCTCGTCTGTAACCTGATCCATATCGATGAGCTTGGTAGCTTCCTGCTCTCTTAAGATCTTTCTTGCTTCGGAAACTTTGCAGTTCTTCTTTCTGGTCTTCTGGGGAACGTCTCCTCCGAAGATGTTTCCGATGGCGATGGTCATGCCTTCATTTGACATGTCAAGCTGGTTGCCCTTGGGGGCTGCAACTACTTCGATCTCAATATACTGATCTTCAAGAAGGCCGGCTCTGAGCTGTTCCCTTACCTGCTCTCTTGCATATTCAACGTCTCTGTCTTCCTGGGACTTTTCCTTTTCCTGCTGGTCCAGGTACTGCTGCTTCTGACTCTGATATCCGCCGGAATTCATGATGAAATCGAAGGGTGACTTCTTTTCATTGATATTCTTTTTCTTTCCGGGGATGATGGCTTCAACGATCTTCTCTTCTGCGATCTGGTCTGCCACTTCATACTTTTCTTCAAGCTTTGACTGCTTGGTAACTCTTAAGGATGCTTCAACCAGATCCCTTACCATGGAATCAACGTCTCTTCCAACGTAGCCCACTTCAGTGAACTTGGTGGCTTCAACCTTTACAAAAGGTGCATCCATGAGTTTCGCAAGACGTCTTGCGATCTCTGTCTTACCGCAGCCTGTAGGTCCCATCATGAGGATGTTCTTGGGAGTGATCTCCTCTCTCATCTCTTCAGTAAGAAGGGATCTTCTGTATCTGTTTCTGAGCGCGATGGCCACGGACTTCTTGGCTTCATTCTGTCCTATGATATATTTGTCCAGTTCGGAAACGATCTCCTTGGGAGTCATGTTATAGAGCTTGTTTGCCATTATTTCTCGCCTCCTTCTTCATCAAGCTTGAGCACTGTGATGTTGTCATTTGTATATACACAGATGGAGCTTGCGATCTTGAGGGATTCCCTTACGATGTCCTCAGCATTCATATCTGTGTGATTATACAAAGCATTTGCAGCGGAGTATGCGAAATTTCCGCCGGAGCCTATGGCTACGAAGGGCTGGTCGGGTTCAATGACTTCACCGTTTCCGGATATTACAAGAAGGTTCTCTCTGTCCATTACTATCATGAGGGCTTCAAGGTTTCTCATTCCTCTGTCGGATCTCCACATCTGAGCGAGGTCCACAGCAGCTTTCTTGAGATTTCCTGAATGCTCATCAAGCTTGGCTTCGAACTTCTCTGTAAGAGAAAATGCATCGGCAACAGAGCCTGCAAAGCCTGACAGCACCTGTCCCTTATATATCTTTCTTACTTTCTTTGCACCGTTCTTCATAATGGCGTGTTCGCCCATGGTGACCTGGCCGTCTCCGCCGATGGCTATGTCATCAGGTCCGCGTCTTACAGCGCAGATAGTTGTCGCATGAAACTGAATCTTATTATCCATAAATGACATTATCCTCCCTATTATTACTCTTTATATTTACAATTATCATTTGAACATGCCAGTTTTGTGTTTTTACCGTGTTTTTCAAGTAAAAGATTTCCGCAAAGCGGGCATTTTTTGTTAACAGGCTTGTACCAGAATGATCTGCTGCACCTGGGATAGTTGGAGCATCCGTAGAAGATCTTGCCTCTCTTGCTTCTCTTCTCCAGAATCTCTCCTCCGCAGTCCGGGCACTTGACTCCCGTGGTCTGGACGATGGGCATGGTATTCCTGCAGTCAGGGAATCCTGAGCAGGCCATGAACTTGCCGAATCTACCGGACTTGATGAGCATGGGCTTGCCGCACTTGTCGCAAAGGACTTCCTTCCCGTTTTCATCAAGGGCAGGCTCATCCTTCTGCTTGACGCGTTCCATGGTAAGGGCTTCCTCAAGTTCCTTCTTAAAGGGTCCGTAGAAGTCTCTTATGATCTGCTTCCATTCCTGGTTGCTGAGTTCAACCTCATCAAGCTTGTCCTCCATCTCGGAAGTGAAGTTGAGATCCACGATCTCAGAGAAGTGCTTCTCCATGAGATCCGTTACTATGAAGCCCAGGTCTGTGGGCTTCAGTATCCTGGTCCTGGCAGGTCTTACGATATATTCCTTGTCCAGAAGGTTCGATATGGTGGGAGCATAGGTAGAAGGTCTTCCTATGTTCTTTTCTTCCATTTCCTTGACAAGGCCTGCTTCAGTGAATCTCTGGGGAGGTTCTGTGAACTTCTGCTCAGACTCGGTTCCCTCGCAGGTCAGTTCATCTCCGGGTTTAAGTTCAGGAAGAGTCTTGTCCTTGTCTTCATCCCTGTTGGATGCATATACAGTCTGATATCCGGGGAAGGTCCTCTTGGAACCGTTGGCTTTAACGGTATAGTCTCCGTTCTGGATGCTGACCTGAGTCGTGTCGAATCTGGCAGCTGCCATCTGGCTTGCCACGAATCTTTCCCAGATGAGTTTGTACAGTTTATATAGGTCCTTGTCCACATCCTTTATTTCATCGGGAAGGATATGCACATCCGTGGGTCTTATGGCTTCGTGGGCATCCTGAATGTCCTTCTTCTTATTGGTATATACGTTGTATGCCGCATATTCCTTTCCGTAGGTATCGCATATGAAGCCATAGCATGCCTTGCGGGCTTCATCGGAAATTCTCACGGAGTCAGTTCTCATATATGTTACAAGACCCAGGGTTCCTCTTCCCGGGACATTGACTCCTTCATAGAGTCTCTGGACAACGGACATGGTCTTTTTGGTACTGAATCCAAGCTTGTTTGACGCATCCTGCTGCATGGAGCTTGTGGTAAAGGGTGCAAAGGGCTTGGACAGCCTTTCCTTCTCCGTTACGGTATCAACTATATATTTTCCCTGATTCAGATCAGAAATTACCTTGTCAGCTTCTTCCTGATTGCTGACCACAAGTTTCTCTCCCTTGAAATCCTGGACCTTTCCCCTGAATTTTTTGCTCTTCTTGAGGTCCACATAAATGTTCCAGTATTCCTTGGGAACAAAGGCCTCGATCTCCTTCTCCCTGTCGCAGACGATCTTAAGGGTCGCAGACTGGACTCTTCCTGCAGAAAGGCCTTTCTTGACCTTCCTCCAGAGGATGGGGCTGATCTCATATCCTACAAGTCTGTCCAGAACACGTCTCGCCTGCTGCGCATCCACAAGATTCAGGTCTATGGCTCTGGGGTTCTTGATGGCAGCCTTTACCTTATCCTTCGTTATCTCATTAAAGGTAACCCTTACAGGAGAATTGGGATCAAGTCCGAGAAGGTAGCAAAGATGCCATGATATGGCCTCTCCCTCACGGTCAGGGTCAGTAGCCAGATAGACTTTTGTCGCTTCCTGCGCTTCTTTCTTGAGCTGCTTTATGAGCTCTCCCTTTCCCCTGATGGGAATGTATTCAGGTTCGAAATCTTTTTCTATGTTAATTCCAAGCTTGCTCTTAGGAAGATCCCTGATGTGTCCTACGGATGCTACAACCTTATAGGAGCTTCCAAGATACTTGCCTATGGTTTTTGCTTTTGACGGTGATTCTACTATAACGAGTGTCTTTGACATATTGCCTCCGAATCATAATAATGTTCTTACAAGGCTATATAATAGAAGAAAACTTTCTATTTTGCAAGAATATTTTTGTATTTCGCCCTGCTCCTGACCTTAGGATCAGAATTTAAGAGCAATCACACGGCCCATGCTGAAGGCCGTGAAACCCTTTATTTCAAGCGCGGATATAATGCTGCTCACTGTGAAGGGATCCATATCGAGGAGCTGACAGATCCTGTCAGGAAAAACTTCTCCTTCTGCCCGGATTATCTCATATATCCTCTTTTCCGTTTCACCCAGCTCACACATCTCCTCATCCGTCGCCTTAGGCTCAACTCCAAGGGAGCAGAAGATGTCGTCCACAGTAGCAACTGCCTGTGCCCCCTCTGCTATAAGGCGGTTTGTCCCCAGGCTGTACTGACTGGTTATATTCCCGGGTACCGCAAACACCGCTTTGTTCTGATTGTTTGCATATTCCGCTGTGATAAGGGATCCGCTTCCTATTCTTGCTTCGACCACCACCACTGCTTCGGATAGCCCGGCAATGATTCTGTTTCTCATGGGAAACCTGTAAGGCATGGCCTTGGTTCCCGGTTCAAACTCTGAAATAATGAGCCCTGAGTCCGACATATCCTCATAGAGTTTCCGGTGCTGCGGAGGATAGCAGATATCCGGTCCCGTTCCAAGAACGGCTATGGTATTTCCTCCCTGCTTAAGCGCCCCCTGATGTGCAAAATTATCTATACCGATAGCCATGCCGCTTATGACGGTGAATCCGTTTGTACAGGCAGATGAAGCGATCTTCATGGCGACTTTTTTGCCGTACTCGCTGCATCTTCTTGAACCGACAATGGCTATGCTTCTGGTGTTAAGCAGCCCCTCATTTCCTATCATGTACAGTTCCTTCGGCGGATCATCTATCTCCGTGAGGCCCGATGGAAAAATACTGTCTGAACTTGTGATTAACTTTATTCCTCCCTGCAGGATCTTCATAATATATACCCTCCTTTGTCCCTTTTTAATCAGCTGATGAAGCATCATTCAGGAACCTGGTATAGTTAAGGGCCGCCAGAATAGACTCCCCGTCGATATTATCCAGCCCCCTCACATCGGCTATGGTTCTTGAAAGCTTCAGTATCCTGAAATATTTTCTCGGGCTCAGCCCGAAGCCCGAATAAGCTCTTTCCATGATGTTCTGTTCCTTTCTTCCCAGTCTGCAGAACTCCTTTACCATGGCCTCCGTCATCTGTGAGTTGGTTCTGATGCCTGTTCCATCAAATCTTTTATTCTGGATTTCCCTTGCCTTCTCCACCTTGCGCTTCATCTCCTCCGATGACTGCGAATTCTCATTCACCAGGCTCCTGTAATCTATCCTGGGAAGTTCAATGGTGATATCTATCCTGTCCGTCATGGGTCCTGAGAGCCTTGACCTGTACCTGTCTATCTCTCCCTGGGTGCAGGTGCACATCTTCTCTTTATCCCCAAGATATCCGCATTTACACGGATTGGTCGCTCCCACAAGAAGAAAATCGCAGGGAAACTCATACCTGATGCCCTTTCTGACTATAGACACCTTCTTGTCCTCCATGGGCCTTCTGAGGCACTCTATCTTATCCCTTCCGTATTCCAGAAATTCATCCATGAAGAGCACTCCGTTATGGGCTCTCGATACCTCCCCCGGAAGGGGCTCCTGTCCTCCTCCCAGTATGGTCATTTCCGTAGCCCTGTCCGTAAGCTGTCTGAAAGGTCTTCTGGTTATAACAGGCCTTCTTTGGCTTAATTCTCCCGTTACGGAATATATCATGGAAGTCTCCAGCTGCTCTTCAGGGCTCATATCCGGAAGGATCGTGGGGATGCGTCTCGCCAGCATGGATTTACCCGTTCCCGGAGGTCCCACCATGAGAAGGCCATGGCCTCCCGATATGGCTGTTACAATAGCTTCTTTTGCGGTCCAGTGGCCTTTCACATCTATGAAATCCGGCACAGCCTCCTCTTCCTCAAGGTCATCGCTTCCCTCATACAGATGAGCAGCGGGATTTTTGACCGCATCGGGAAGATCCATGAGATGGTTCAGGCTGATTACCCTGATGTTCTTTCCTCTCAGGGCTAGATAGGCTTCCCTTGCATTTTCTTCAGGAACATATACGTATTCCACGTCTTGCCCGAGAGCAGACATCATGGGGAGTATCCCTTTTACAGGCACTATTCTTCCCTCCAGGGAAAGTTCCCCCATAAAAGCCTTTCCCATAAGATGGTCCTGCTTGAGCTTTCCTCCCAGGACCATTATGGCCGCCGCTATGGGAAGATCGAAATGACTTCCCTTCTTACGTATCCAGGCAGGATAAAGGTTTACCGTGACCCTTCCCTTAGGATAATCGAATCCGCCGTTATTTACAGCGGTCCTGACCCTTTCTCCCGCTTCCTTTACTGCGCTGTCTCCGAGGCCTACCACATGAAAACTTGGAAGTCCCCTTGAAGAATCCACCTCAACGGTAACTTCAATGCCTTCAATGCCTCTTAAAGCCGCTGTTCTTGTGATGGCTAACATCTCTCCTCCTTTCTTCAGAAACAGTTTCTGATGTGTTCACAGGTTATCTCTATGACATGGAATTCGCAGAAATCATAGGGTATATTGGTTGACATAATAAAAATATCTGCGCACTTCCTTATTTTGCTCTGCTTCCTCATATCCACGGCCTCCCTGCCGGATCCCGTAACTCCTGCGGTCCTTGTTTTGACCTCGCAGAACACCAGGACTCCGTCCTTGAAGGCTATGATATCTATCTCTCCGGCTTTGGTTACGTAGTTTCTCGCTATTATTTTGTATCCGCGGTTTTCGAGGACTGCCGAAGCCAGTTCCTCGCCTTTCATTCCCAGTAGTTTTCTGTCCAAATTATTCTCCTTTATACCTTGCAAATAAATACTATTTGAATTAAAATATATAGTTGCGAAATTATGTTTTACAGTAAATTCAGGAGGCTTTTACATGAAAATCGCAATTGTCGGTGCCGGCAAACTCGGAAATAAACTGATCACTGCCCTTTCAGGCAGCAATCACTCACTCATAGTCATCGATGACAGAGCTGAGGTCATCAACAAGGTGTCCCAGTTCTATGATGTAATGACCATTACAGGAAACGGCAAGCAGCTATCCTTTCTCAAGGAAAACGGCATTGGTTCCTGTGACTTTTTAATTGCCTGCACAGATTCTGATGAAGCAAATATCGTAATTGCCACCATGGCCAAATCCATCGGATGCAAAAAAGTCATTGCCAGAGTCAGAGACCCGGAATATATGAATCATATGGATTCCATCAAGGAATTCTTCTCCATTGACTACACCATCAATCCGGACCTTGCCATAACCAATGAGATATACAAGTATCTCGTTGAAAAATACACCCTTACAAACGGTATCTTCACCAGCGGCAAAGTTGCCCTCGTACAGTTCAAGGTAAGAAAGTACAAGAGCCTTGTAGGTCTTTCCATGCCTGAGGTCTCAAAAGAACTTCCCAACATGCTGGTAGCTGCCATTTCAAGAAACGGCAAGATCATAATCCCTCACGGCGACGCTCATATAGAAGAGAACGATTACCTCTACGTTATCGGAGAGCGCCAGGAAATCAACGCCATCCACAAGAAGGTTTATGAAAAAGGAAAATACACAAACCTTCAGAAGGTCATGATCATCGGCGGCGGAAAGACCGGTTTCTATCTTGCAAGAAAGCTTGCTGACTTCGGTATTTCAGTAAAGCTCATCGAGAAGGACAAGCAGCGCTGCTACTACCTTTCAACTCAGCTTGATGACGTTATGATCCTCTGCGGAGATGCCACAGACGGCACCTTCCTGGATGAAGAGAATATAGATGAAATGGATGCTGTTGTTACAGCCACAGGTTTCGACGAAGAAAACCTCCTCCTTGCCCTTCTTGCGAAGAACAAGGGAATCGAGGACGTTATCTCCAAGATAAGCCATGACGGATACAAGGGACTTATTGAAAGCATGGGAGTAGACATGGCTCTCAATCCCCTGGATATCGTAACCAGCACCATCTTAAGATACATTCAGGGCGATAAGCTCGTTATCAGCTCCCTCCTCATTCAGGGACAGGCTGAGATCCTGGAATTTATCGCATCCCGTGAAATGAAGATCGTGGGTAAAACCTTAAGGGATCTGTCACTTCCCGATGGCGTGCTCATCACAGCTATCCACCGCGGAAATCAGGTCATTATTCCCAAAGGTGATGACATCATCTATGAAGATGACCGTGTTACCGTATTCTGCCTTCTTTCCGATCTTCCCGATCTTGAAGGACTCTTTACCAAAAAAATACTTGCGCGCAGGAGCTGATATAAATGAAAGCACAAAAAAAGCCTATTAACCACAGGCAGGGGTTTCTCATAGCCACCCTGATCTGGTTTTCGGCTTGTATTATAGGCGCCATTCCCTATCTTATATCCGGCACCTTTGACAACTTTATAGATGCTTTCTTTGAATCCTCCTCAGGTTTCACCACTACAGGAGCCACTGTCATCACAGATCTCTCGGTTACTCCATGGTATATACTTCTCTGGAGAAGTATCACCCACTGGCTGGGAGGTATGGGTATTGTGGTTCTTTTTGCTGCCATTTTCCCCACCTGGGGAATCCGCGGACAGCTTGCAGCCTATGCAGAGACCCCCGGTCCCAGCAAGGGCAAGCTTACGGCCAGGTTTTCGGATACGGCAAAGGATCTCTATATTCTTTATATAGGTCTGACTCTTGTCCTCTTCATCCTCCTGAGGCTTTTCAGCATGAGCTGGCTGGATTCCATAACCACAGCCTTTTCAACCATGGCAACCGGAGGTTTTGCCAACTACAATAACAGCGCTCAGGATTTCAGCACGCCTGTCAAAATAATACTGATGATTTTCATGTATGTGGCGGGCATAAACTTCAACCTCCTCTTCAGGGCAAGAAAAAACGGCATCAGGATACTCATAAAGGATCAGGAACTGAGATTCTATACCCTTGCCATGGCCATAGGTTCCCTGCTCATCTTTGCAGTAAACACCCTTACCTACAGATCTTCCGACATAGGCCATAATCTCATGGATTCATTTTTCCATGTTATATCCATAAATACCACCACAGGCTTTACCATCGGAGATTATGAGCTCTGGCCCACCACCTCCAAAATGATCCTTCTCTGCTTCTTCTTCATAGGAGCATGCGCATCATCCACCGGAGGAGGAATCAAGGTATCCAGGATCATCATCTGCCTTAAGTTAATCAAGAGAAGCTTCTCCATGAGGATACATCCCACAAGAGTTGG
>ODAI014557522.1_pt1 | contig 10986 bp, 6 predicted proteins | sample 1539321 | NCBI WGS metagenome assembly ODAI01 (sample SAMN02144231, study PRJEB22623) | gut metagenome | biome: sheep rumen | host: Ovis aries | place: New Zealand | reverse complement strand
GACGTCGACATTCTCCTCGGAGAGGGGCTTCTGGTTGCCCATGACGAGCGCAAGCTCCTGGGCCTGTGCACCGATCCAGCCATTGCCCATAGGAGCGTTGTATGCATCCAGGTAAGCGCTGGCGAGCTTGGTCCAAGTGGCGACCTTGGTGGCCTGCTTGGCGTTGTTGGCGACAGCCTGGGCCTTCTCAAGGGCGGCCTTGGCAGCGTTCTCGGACTTGACATTCTGTGCACCGGCGATGGTCACGGAAGCGAGCAGGGCCAATGCGATAAAAATCTTTTTCATAAGAAATTATAGTTAGTAGTTATTAATAATTACTCTTCTGTAACAGGATTTTCTGCCTCGGTACCGGCCTGAGGCGCGGTTTCGGCTTCTTCATCCGACTTGGCTACAACAGAGACTGCGGCAATGGAGTCCGTGCCCCTGAGGTTGATGAGCTTGACACCCTGAGTGGCCCTCCCGGCCACCCTTATATCGCTGACGGACATCCTGATAGTCATGCCCGAACGGTTGATAATCATAAGGTCGTTGTCTTCCGACACTGTCTTCATTGCAACAAGCGGGCCAGTCTTGTCGGTGATGTCCAAAGTCTTGACTCCCTTGGCTCCCCTGGCCGTGATGCGGTAGTCCTCTCCGTGAGAGCGCTTGCCATAACCGTTCTCACTGACTACCAGCACGGTATGGTTAGGAAGATCGGGGTCGGAAGGATCTGCGGAGATCATGCCGACGACCTCGTCGTCGTCTTCGATATTTATTCCGCGCACACCGGATGCGCCGCGGCCGAGCGGACGCGCGTCGCTCTCGGGGAAGCGGACGCAGCGTCCGTTCCTGGCGGCGATCATGATCTCGTGGTTGCCGTTGGTGAGGATGGCCTCGACCAGCTCGTCTCCCTCGCGCACCGTGATGGCGATGATGCCCTTGGCGCGGCTGCGTTTGTTGGAGTAAGCCTCGAGCGTGGTCTTCTTGATGGTACCGCGCTTGGTCACGAGCACCACGAAATTGTTCTGGCAGTACTCGGGGTCGTCTATGGACTTGGCCGAGACATAGGCCTTGACGCGGTCATCGGGGTCGATGGCCAGGAGGTTCTGGATGGCGCGTCCCTTGGAGGTGCGGGTACCCTCGGGGATCTCATATACCTTGAGACGGTAGCACAGGCCCTTCTCTGTGAAGAGGAGCAGCGTGCTGTGCATGTTGGTCACATAGATGTGCTCGATGAAGTCCTCGTCGCGGGTGGCGCTGGCCTTCATGCCCACGCCGCCGCGGTTCTGCGTACGGAACTCGCTGAGGAGAGTGCGCTTGACATATCCGAGGTGCGAGATGGTGATGACGACATCGTCGTCGGCATAGAAGTCTTCGGGATTGAACTCCTCGGAAGAGAGGGTGATCTCGGTGCGGCGGGGATCGCCGTACTTCTGCTTGAGCTCCTGGGACTCCTGCTTGACGATATTGAGCTGCTCGGTCTCGCTGGCGAGGATCTCCTGGCAGCGGGCGATGAACTTCTCGAGGTCTTCGTACTCGGCCTGGAGCTTGGCCTTCTCGAGTCCGGTGAGCTGGCGCAGGCGCATCTCGACGATGGCGGTGGCCTGCGTCTCGGAGAAGCCGAAAGTGGCGACGAGCTCGGCCTTGGCCTCTTCGATGGTGGCGGAGCGACGGATGATGGCGATGATCTCGTCGATCACGTCGATGGCGCGGAGAAGGCCTTCGAGGATGTGTGCCCTCTTCTGGGCCTTGTCGAGGTCGAACCTGGTGCGGCGCACCACCACCTCGTGGCGGAAGTCCACGAAGTTGGCGATCATCTCCTTGAGGGAGAGGGTGCGGGGACGTCCCTTGACCAGCGCGACATTGTTGATGGCGAAGCTGGACTGGAGGGCCGTATACTTGAAGAGGGTGTTCAGCACGACGTTGGCATTGGCGTCCTTCTTGAGGTAGAAGACGATGCGGATGCCCTCGCGGCTGGTGAGTTCCTTGATGTCGGAGATGCCTTCGATGCGCTTGTCCTCGACCATTTCGCCGATGCGCTTGATCATCTCGCTCTTGTTGACCATGTACGGGACCTCGGTCACGACGATGCAGTCGCGGCCGCGCTCGTCCTGCTCGATCTCGGTGCGGGCGCGCACGACGACCTTGCCGCGGCCGGTGGTGTAGGCGTCGATGATGCCCTGGCGGCCCTGGATGATGCCTCCGGTAGGGAAATCAGGTCCCTTGATGTGCTCCATGAGCCCCTCGACGGTGATGTCGGGGTTGTCGATGTATGCACAGATGGCGTCGCAGCACTCCGAGAGGTTGTGCGGAGCCATGTTGGTGGCCATACCGACGGCGATGCCGGACGAGCCGTTGAGAAGCAGGAGCGGAGCCTTGGTGGGGAGCACCGTAGGCTCGGGGATGGTGTCGTCGAAGTTAAGCTGGAAGTCGACGGTGTTCTTGTCGAGGTCGGCGAGGACATCCTCGGTGATCTTCTCGAGCTTGGCCTCGGTGTATCGCATGGCCGCGACGGGGTCGCCGTCCATGGAACCGAAGTTTCCCTGTCCGAAGACGAGGGGGTAGCGCTGGTTCCAGTTCTGGGCGAGGCGGGCCATGGCGTCATATACGCTGGAGTCGCCGTGAGGGTGGAACTTGCCAAGCACCTCACCTACGATCCTGGCCGATTTCTTGGTCTGTCCGCTATAGCTGAGGCCGAGACCGTCCATGCCGAAGAGGACGCGGCGCTGTACGGGCTTGAGACCGTCGCGCACGTCAGGCAGGGCGCGGGACACGATGACGGACATCGAATAGTCGATGTACGCGGTACGCATCTCATGGTCGATCTCGACCGGTTCTATGATTCCGTGGAACTGTTCGTTTGTCTTTTCCTCAATATCCATAAACTGCACAAAAATATTCTGGTGGAATTAGTCTCATATAAACATGCAAATTTAACATTTTAATTTGAATTTTCTTACTTTTGTAGAACTCTATCGACAATAATCGTATCATGGAAATGAGAATTTCTGATGAATTGAATCTCATCGTCCGCTATGCGCGCGAAGAAGCCATGCGCACCGGCAGCTACGGGATAGGTGTGGACCACCTCATGCTCGGCATCCTCCGTCATGCCGACAACGACGCATGCCGCGTGCTGCGCGGGCTCGGCGCAGACCCCGAAGAGATGAAGCAGTTCATCGACATGCATATCTTCAGGCAGGGGTCCATACCCTACTCCGACGTGGACCAGGTCGTACTAGCGCGCTCCGCCCAGAGCCTGCTGAACCTCACCATCCTCGAAGCCACTCGCCTCAAGCACGCCGAGACCGAGAGCATGCACCTGCTGCTGGCCATCTGCCGCACCGAGGGCAATTACAGCCAGGCCTTCCTCAAGAACAGGCACATCAGCTACCCCGTCGTGCTCGCATACATGCAGGAGCAGCAGTTCTTCGACGGAAAGGAAGACAGGCGTCCGGAAGAGACGCCCCAGCAGCGGGCTGAGTTCGAGCGGGCGGTCAGCGACGCAGCTGACGAAGTGACGGCTTCCAGGGAGAACAGCGTGGAAGAGTTCGGCCTCGACCTCACCAAGGCCGCCGAGTCGGGCGCGCTCGATCCCGTAGTAGGACGCGACACGGAGATAGCCCGCATCGTGGAGATACTCGGCCGGCGCAAGAAGAACAACCCGATGCTCATCGGCGAGCCCGGCGTGGGCAAGTCCGCGATCGTGGAGGGCCTGGCCCTCAAGATCGCGGCCGGGGACGTCCCGCCGGCCCTCAGCCGCAAGCGCCTGATATCGCTCGACATAGCCTCGGTCGTGGCCGGGACGCGCTACAGGGGCGATTTCGAAAAACGCCTGAAGGGCATCATAGAGGACCTCAAGGCCAATCCCGACATAATACTGTTCATCGACGAGTTCCACACCATAGTGGGAGCCGGCGGAGCCCAGGGCAGCCTCGATGCCGCCAACATGCTCAAGCCCGCGCTGGCGCGAGGTGAGATCCAGTGCATCGGCGCCACCACCATGGACGAGTTCACCAAGATAATCGAGAAGGACGCGGCGCTGGACAGGCGCTTCCTCAAGGTCGTGGTCGAGCCCACGGACGTCCCGCAGTCCATCGACATCCTGCGCAACCTCCAGGAGAATTACGAGAACTTCCATAACGTCAAGTATTCTCCCGAAGCCATCGAAGCCTGCGTGAAGCAGACCGACCGCTACATCACCGACCGCGCGCTGCCAGACAAGGCCATCGACGTGATGGACGAGGCCGGATCCATGGTGCGCCTGAGGATGGCGCGGGGACGCAAGGGGGCGAACGTGGTCGACGCCGACGACATCGCATGCGTGGTCTCACGCATGACCGGCATCCCGGTGAGCAAGGTCGCAGAGAGCGAGGGGCACAGGCTGCTCTCCATGAAGGACAGGCTGCGCGGAGAGGTGATAGGCCAGGACGAGGCCGTGGACACCGTGGTGCGCGCCATCAGGCGCAACCGCGCCGGCCTCAAGGACCCCGGCCGCCCGGTCGGCACCTTCCTCTTCTTCGGCCCCACGGGAGTGGGCAAGACCCGCCTGGCGAAATGCCTGGCGGAGTACCTGTTCGACTCGGAGGACAATATCGTAAGGGTGGACATGTCGGAGTATTCCGAGAAGTTCTCCTCGTCGCGCCTGGTCGGAGCGCCTCCGGGCTATGTAGGTTTCGAAGAAGGCGGCCAGCTCAGCGAGAAAGTGCGCCGCAAGCCCTACTGCGTGGTGCTGCTGGACGAGATCGAGAAGGCTCACCCAGACATCTTCAACCTGCTGCTGCAGGTGCTGGACGAAGGCCGGCTCACGGACAGCAACGGCAGGACCGTAAGCTTCCGCAACACGATAGTGATCATGACTTCGAACGTGGGGACCAGGGAACTGGAGGAGTACGGTACCGGGATGGGATTCGCACGCGCCGGGAAGGATGTGGCAAGGGACAGGAGAAGCGTACTGGAGAAGGCCGTGAAGAAACTGTTCCCTCCGGAGTTCATCAATCGCGTGGACGAAAAGGTGTATTTCAATTCCCTGACCAAGGAAGACCTCCACAAGATAATAGACCTTGAACTCAAGGACCTGAAGAACAGGGTGCAGGAGGCTGGATACAAGCTGGCGGTAAGCGCGTCGGCCAAAGAGTTCGTAGCGGATGCCGGGTATGACCCGGCCTACGGTGCCAGGCCCCTGAAGCGGGCCGTGACGAAGTATATAGAAGACCCGGTGTCGGAATACATCATCTCCGACAGGATGCTCCGGGGGAACGGGGCGGGCGGTACCTTAAGGGTATCCCTGTCCAGGGACAAGGAACACACCAAGGTGACTAGGACTGCCTGACTCCAGTGATCTCGAGGTCCATGTCCTCGATCATCTCGAGGAGGGCGGCGAGGGAATCTTCGGAGGAAATGATGGAACCGAGGACGTTGTAGTTGTAATCAGTGTTCTTCATGATACTGGCTTTTTGTGTTTCGCTGGTACAAAGGTAGGCTATGCTTGTGCCAAAGTATGACACATTTGAAATAAAACAAAGAAAAATAACATGAGAATCCTTAGAATCGCGGCCATGGCCGCCGCAGTCAGCGTACTGTTGTGCGCATCTTCCGGCATCTGCCGGGCCCAGGATGAGCTGCTGAAGCCCGACGAGACCTTCGAGTTCGCCCAGAAAGACAGCGTCAGCCTGTACATGGACGTCTACTACCCCGCGGACGGCAGCGAGATGACTGTGGACGGAGTGAACAAACCCACCATACTCTACGTGTTCGGAGGCGGCTTCAAGGCCGGCCGCCGCGACTCGCCCACCGCCCGCCGCTGGTTCCGCCTGCTCACCGACGAGGGCTTCACCGTGGCCGCCATCGACTACCGCCTGGGCCTTAAGGGCAAGGAAGGGATGGGCAGCCTGAACGACGTCTACAACTCCGTCCAGATCGCGGTCGAAGACCTCTACAGCGCCACCAAGTACATCCTCGAGAATTCCGCAGAGGTGGACATCGACCCCTCGTCGCTGATACTCGCAGGATCGTCCGCCGGGGCCATCACCGTCCTTCAGGCGGAATGGCAGCTTTGCAACAGGATGGGATCGGCCACGATGCTGCCCAAGGACTTCCGCTATGCCGGGGTCATGTCCTTCGCAGGGGCCATCTACTCCAGGCAGGGGGCCGTCCGTTACCACAGCGAGCCTGCGCCCCACCTGTTCTTCCACGGTACGGCCGACCGCATCGTCACCTACAAGCAGATCCGCCTGCTCAACCAGGCATTCCAGGGGACGAAGATCCTCGCCCGCATCTTCAAGGGCAACGGCTACGACTACTGCGTGTACCGCTACAAGGACAACAGCCATGAGATAGCGGCGGCGATGTACCAGACATTCCCCGAGCAGCTGTCATGGCTGGAGAACAACATCATCGGGAAAGAAAAAAGGATCGTCGACGCCACCGTCACCGATCCTTCCATCGAAGTATTCCAGGTAAATGACCTCAAAACCCTGTACGGGGGAGGCGTCATGCTTGAGTAAGCCTGTCCATAGAGAGCTTTATGAGGGCGCGGACCATCGGCTTGTAGTCGGTGTCCGCGTCTTTCAGATAGCGATTGGCGATGGCGCAGCAGACCGTGCCGGCCTTGTGGCCGAGCTGGGCTGCGAGGCCTGCCAGGGCAGAGCCCTCCATCTCGAAGTTGGTGATGCGGTATCCGTCATAGCTGAAGCTCTCGAAGTCCTCCAGCATGCGGGGCATGGCCAGAGGCTGGCGCACTACCCTGCCCTGGGGGCCATAGAAGCCCGAAGCGGAGACGGTGAGACCCTTTACCGTACAGTCCTCGAAGCGGCGGATGAGGTCGGCGTCGGCCCTGACGAAATAAGGGTCCGGGAGATGCCTGTCCCAATGCACATGCCTCTTGAAAGCCTCTTCCATGTCCGTCAGGGAGATGCGGTCGCGGTCGGCGTACCAGTTCAGGAGGCCGTCGCAGCCGATGGAGATGTGCGAGAAGATGTTGGAGCCCAGCGGGATGTCGGGCTGGATGGCGCCGCAGGTGCCGATGCGCAGGACAGTGAGGGTCCTGTGCACGGGCTTAACCTCGCGGGTGGTGAAATCGACGTTGGCGAGGGCGTCGAGCTCGGTCATGACTATGTCGATATTGTCCGTGCCTATGCCGGTGGAAAGCAGGGTGATGCGTACTCCGTTGTACTTTCCGGTGACGGAGACGAACTCGCGCGAAGCATGGCGGAACTCCTTCTCTTCAAGCAGCTCGGCGGCCATGTCCACGCGTGCGGGATCCCCGAAGATGATGACGGTGTCGGCGAGCTCCTCCGGGCGGAGGTGGATGTGGAACGCGGACCCGTCAGCGTTGATGATCAATTCCGATTCTGGTATTCTCATGTTGACTCGTTTTAGTGTTGGAATATCAAAGGTAGGCATTTCTCAGCGGATTTCCTTTTCCTTGCCGCTATATTTTTTGTAGCGCTGCTCCGCATCCTCGCTGCCGCGGGCGAAAAGTCTCTCGGCGTTTTCGGGGAAACTGCGGCGAAGCGACGCATAGCGTACCTCCCCGTCCAGGAACTCGGTGTAGGGCATGGTGGGAGCCTTGGAATCGAGGTGGAAAGGATGCTCCTGGCGCGGGTCATAGCGGTAAAGCAGCCAGTAGCCGCTGTCGACGGCGCGCTTCATCTCTTCCTGGACGCGGTGCATGCCGATGCAGATGCCGTGGGACGAGCAGGGGGTATAGGCGATGATGACGGAAGGGCCGTCGTACTCCTCGGCTTCCTTGACCGCCTTCACCAGCTGGGCGGGATCGGCGCCCATGGCGACCTGCGCTACGTAGACGTAGCCGTAGGTCATGAGGATGGCGCCGAGGTCCTTCTTGCGGTTCTTCTTTCCTGAGGAGGCGAACTTGGCCACGGCCCCGAGAGGCGTAGCCTTGCTGCTCTGACCTCCGGTGTTGGAATACACCTCGGTGTCCACGATGAAGACGTTGACGTTCTCGCCGCTGGCGATGACGTGGTCCAGGCCGCCGAAACCTATGTCGTATGCCCAGCCGTCGCCGCCGTACATCCAGAAGGTCTTGCGGGAGAACTGGTCGCGCATGGACAGGAGCTCGCGGGCGGCGGCGCTCCCCTCCTCCTCAAGGAGGGGGATGAGCGCATCGGCCGCGGTGCGCGAGCTCGACAGGTCGTCGAAGGCGGCCAGGAAGGCGTCGAGCGCCTGGCGCAGCGGCCCGGAGGCTGCGCCGGCGAAGGCTGCGGCCTTCGCGCGCAGCAGCTCACGCCGCTGCTTCACCGACAGGCACATGCCAAGGCACAGCTCGGCATTGTTCTCGAACAGGCTGTTGGTCCACGCAGGGCCGAATCCCCTTCTATTGACGGTATAAGGGATGCCGGGCATGGCAGCCCCCCATGCCTGGGAGCAGCCGGTGGCATTGGCCCAGTACACCCTGTCGCCGAAAAGCTGCGTGAGGAGCTTGGCATAGGGAGTCTCGCCACAGCCTGCGCAGGCGGCGGAGAACTCCAGCAGGGGCTGGCGGAACTGGCTGCCCTTGACGGTATAAGGATCGAAGATATCGCCCTTGCCACTGAGACCGAGGGCATAGTCGAAGCAGGTGCGATTGGTCTCAGAAGGGGCGGCAGGGACCATCTCCAAAGCCCCTGCGGGACAGCTCTGGGCGCAGCTTCCGCATCCCGTGCAGTCAAGCTCCGACACGGCCAGGGCGAAATGCATGCCCTTGGCCCTGCCGTTAGCAGGGACCGTTACAAAGCCCTCCGGTGCAGCAGCTTTTTCGGCATCGTCCAGAAGGAAAGGACGGATGACGGCATGCGGGCAGACGAAAGAGCAGCGGTTGCACTGGATGCACTTCGAAGAGTCCCAATGCGGCACCTTGACGGCGATGCCGCGTTTCTCATAGGCTGTAAGCCCGTAAGGCGCGCAGCCGTCGACATATTCCGTAAAGGCGCTGACCGGCAGGTCATCGCCTTTCTGGCGGTTGATCGGGACGAGCAGGTTACGCACGGCGTCCGGCAGGCCGGACAGATCCTCCCCGGCGGCCGCCAGGAGCGAAGCCCAGCAGGCCGGGACGGAGACTTCCGTCACCTCGGCCGCGCCGGCTTCGATGGCGGCGACGTTGCGCTCCACGACTGCGTCGCCCTTGGCGAAATATGTCTTGCGCGCAGCCGCCTTCATGGCCTCCAGCGCCTCGGCCGTACCGACTATCCCGGAAGCCGCGAAGAACGCGGCCTGAAGGACGGTGTTGGTATGGCTCCCGAGGCCGAGCCTCAGAGCCACGGCCGTAGCGTCGATGACATAGAGACGGGCGTGGCGCAAGGCAAGGGTGCGCTTCACATCGTCCGGAAGCCAGCCCTCGAGGTCAGCTCCGCTGCGGCTGCAGTTGAGCAGGAACACGCCTCCGTCCTTGAGCTCGGAGACGATGTCGTACTGCCCGATATAAGTCTGGTTGTGACAGGCGATGAAATCGGCCTTCTTCACATAGTATGAGCTCTCGACAGGCCTGGAGGAGAAGCGTAGGTGCGATTTGGTCACGCCGAAGGATTTCTTGGCGTCGTACTCGAAATATGCCTGGCCATACTTGCCGGTAAGGTCGCTGACGATATGGACAGTATTCTTGTTGGCTCCCACGGTACCGTCTCCGCCCAGTCCCCAGAACTTGCAGCTGTATACTTCAGAGAGGTCATCCCCGTAAGGGAGCGACGGGAGGGAAAGGCCGGTGACATCGTCGGTGATGCCGATAGTGAAGCCGTTCTTCGGGCAATCGGAGGAAAGGTTGGCGAAGACGGCGAGGATCTGGCCGGGATCGGTGTCCTTGGAGGACAAGCCATAGCGGCCTCCGATGACGGTTACGGGCCTGCCTGCCCTTGAAAGGACGGTGCAGACGTCCTCGTAAAGAGGCTCGCCGGCGCTGCCGGGTTCCTTGCAGCGGTCCAGCACCGCGATGCGGCGCACGCTTTGCGGCAGCGCCGCAAGAAGGTGCTCAGCGCTGAAAGGCCGGTACAGGTGCACCTGCACGAATCCGGCTTTGGCCCCGGAACGGTTAAGGGCATCCACGGCCTCTCGCACCGCTCCCGACACGCTGCCCATGGCAATGACCACATCGGTAGCATCAGGAGCCCCGTAATAGTTGAACAGCCGGTAGTCGCGGCCGGTAATGGAATTGACCGCGTCGAAATACTCCTCGACGATGCCCGGAAGGGCGTCATAGTAAGGGTTGCAGGCTTCGCGTGCCTGGAAGAAAATGTCGGGATTCTGGACGGTACTGCGCATCAGAGGGTGCTCTGGGCTGAGCGCGCGGGCGCGGAAGGCGGACAGCGCGTCGCTGTCCAGCAGCGCGCGCAGGCGCTCCATGTCGATCTGCTCGACCGTACTTATCTCATGCGAAGTGCGGAATCCGTCGAAGAAATGCATGAACGGAGTCCTGCCCTTGACGGCGGCCAGATGCGCCACCGCGCTGAGGTCCATCACTTCCTGGACACAGCCGGTGCTGAGCATCGCGAAGCCGGTATTGCGGCAGCACATCACGTCAGAATGGTCCCCAAAGATGCTCATGGCGTGGGTGCCCACGGTCCTGGCTGCCACATGCAGCACGACCGGCAGGCGCTCTCCCGCGATGCGGTGGAGCACCGGGATCATGAGCATAAGGCCCTGGCTGGAAGTAAAGCTCGTGGCGAGCGTACCGGTCTGGGCCGCGCCATGCACGGCGGCGATGGCTCCAGCCTCCGACTGCATCTCCACTACCGTCACGCTCTGGCCGAAGATGTTCCTGCGGCCCTTGGCGGACCAGTAATCGGTATGCTCCGCCATCGGGGAGGACGGCGTGATAGGATAGATGGCAGCTATCTCGGTAAACTCATAAGCTATGCTGGCGGCGGCTTCGTTGCCGTCCATGGTCACTTTCTTTCTCATCGGTGATTATTGTTTGTCCAGTCCATACTTGGCGACGGCCTCCTCGCGCATCTTGTACTTGAGGATCTTGCCGGCGGCGTTCATGGGGAATCCTTCCACGAATTCAATATATCT
>ODAI014413319.1_pt1 | contig 10986 bp, 6 predicted proteins | sample 1539321 | NCBI WGS metagenome assembly ODAI01 (sample SAMN02144231, study PRJEB22623) | gut metagenome | biome: sheep rumen | host: Ovis aries | place: New Zealand | reverse complement strand
GCTGCAAATTTACACATTTATTTTCAGACGAGCAACTTTTTCGCCGTTTTTTAGCGATTCCAAACTTTTCCCACGACTTTCTCATGCTTCAAAACACTTCAAAACAATGGCAAACGCCAGGTGGTTGTCATCGAAATGCCTGTCTTTGCTGTCTTTGCCTTTTTTGACTTCAATTCGAGCACAAAAAAGGATGGCGTGCCAGCAAAAACCAGCACGCCATCCATCAATTATCAAAGATCAAATTAGTCTTCAGATGTGATTCTTTCCTCATTTGAGAAATCGAGGACATTGCGCTTGTTGGCCTGCATCCGCTCATAGTCTTCACGGAGTCCAACCACAATTCTGTTCCATTGGCGAAGGCCTGTACCTGCTGGAATGAGGTGTCCGGAGATAACGTTTTCCTTCATGCCTTCCAGATGGTCTACTTTTCCGCGGATGGCAGCTTCGTTGAGCACCTTGGTCGTTTCCTGGAACGATGCTGCTGAGATGAAGCTCTTGGTCTGCAGTGCCGCACGCGTGATACCTTGCAGGATTTGTGTTGAGGTTGCCGGAACGGCGTCGCGCACCTGGACGGGTCTGAGGTCTCGGCGTTTGAGGCTTGAGTTCTCATCACGCAACTTGCGCGCTGTCACGATTTGTCCTGGCTGGAAGACTTCGCTGTCTCCAGCGTCCACGACGACTTTTTTACCCCAGATTCTGTCATTTTCCTCTGCGAAGTCGAGTTTATCAACCACTTCCTGCTCCAGGAATGTGGTGTCGCCCGGCTCGTCGATCATGACCTTGCGCATCATCTGGCGCACGATGATTTCAAAATGCTTGTCGTTGATTTTCACACCTTGCAGACGATATACGTCTTGTACCTCATTGACAATATATTCTTGCACCGCCGTTGGTCCTTTGATGGCAAGGATGTCGTTTGGTGTGATGACACCGTCCGACAGTGGCGTTCCTGCGCGCACGGCATCGTGTTCTTGCACCAGGATTTGCTTGGACAATGACACCAGGTATTTTCTTTGGTCGCCAGTCTTACTGGTCACTATGATTTCTCGGTTACCGCGCTTGAGCTTGCCCATGGTCACCTCACCGTCGATTTCGGACACGACTGCGGGGTTGGACGGATTGCGTGCCTCAAACAGCTCTGTTACTCGTGGAAGACCTCCGGTGATGTCGCCTCCTTTGGCCACCGTACGCGGGATTTTCACCAATGTCGTACCTGTTTCCACTTTTTGTCCGTCTTCAACGACAACATGGCCGCCCACGGGGAAGTTATAGGTTCCAATAACCTTTCCTTTCGAGTCAATCACATCGCAGGTCGGCACCATGCTCCTGTCGCGGGAATCCGTAATGATTTTCTCCGTAAGACCTGTCGTGTCGTCCGTCTCCGAGCGGAATGTCGAGCCTTCCACCACATCTTTGAACTTCAGCTTGCCCGCATATTCTGATACGATGACGGCATTGAACGGGTCCCACTTGGCCAAGACATCTTTCGCTTTGACCAAATCGCCATGCTTGAAATAGAGAGAAGAGCCATAGGGCACGTTCTGGGTAGAGAGTACAATATTCGTATGTGGTTCTACGAAACGAACTTCTGCCAGACGGCTGACACCATCTCGCACTCAATGCTCTGTTCGCCGTTATTTTCAACAAAAGGTACTGTCCTGAGTTCGTCGAATTCAATTCGTGCATCGTGTTTTGCCACGATTGATGCGTTGGCTGCGGCATTGCCCGCCACACCACCGGCGTGGAATGTACGGAGCGTCAGCTGAGTTCCCGGCTCACCGATTGCCTGTGCAGCGATGACACCTACAGCTTCGCCTTTTTGAACCATGCGCTGGGTCGCGAGGTTGCGGCCATAGCATTTCATACAAACGCCATGTTTGCTCTCACAAGTGAGTACGGAGCGGATTTCCACGCTCTCGATGGGCGAATCCTCAATGGCTTGAGCAACAGCCTCAGTGATTTCCTCGCCTGCTGAAACCAACAGGTCGCCCGTCAACGGATGAATGATATCGTGTACTGAAACACGTCCCAAGATTCGTTCATACAATGTGGAAACGACTTTGTCGCCTCGTTTGAGTGCCGAGCAAACCAGTCCGCGCAAGGTTCCACAGTCTTCCTCGTTGATGATAACGTCGTGTGAGACGTCAACCAGACGACGGGTCAAGTAACCTGCGTCGGCTGTCTTCATAGCGGTATCCGCCAGACCTTTTCGGGCACCGTGGGATGCGATAAAGTATTCCAACACCGACATTCCTTCTTTAAAGTTTGAAAGAATCGGGTTCTCGATGGTGCTTCGGCCTTCTGCCCCGGCTTTCTGCGGTTTGTTCATCAAACCACGAATACCGGCAAGCTGCTTGATCTGGTCATTTGATCCGCGGGCTCCGGAGTCGAGCATCATAAACACGGCGTTGAAGCCTTGGTCTGCCTCTGTCATCTGCTTCATCAAAATCTTGGCGATATCCGTATTGATATGCGTCCAAGTGTCGATGACCTGGTGATAACGCTCATTGTCCGTGATAAGACCCATGTTATAGTTGTCGGTGATGGCACGGACTTCGGCATTTCCTTTGTCGATAAGCCCTTGTTTTTCTTCTGGGATGATGATGTCGTCAAGGTTGAACGACAGACCTGCGAGATAAGCCATCTTGTAGCCAAGGTTCTTGATGCCATCAAGGAGCTTGCATGCTTCGGCGAAGCCTCCTTGCTGGATTACATCGGCGATAATGTCGCGAAGACTTTTCTTTGAGATGACGGTATTGATAAATCCGACGCCTTGGGGCACCACTTCGTTGACGATGACGCGCCCAACAGAAGTTTCTATCATTTCTTTGACGACATTTCCCTTCTTGTCGACCTTGGTTATCTGCACGTTTACTTGCGCATGAAGGTCGCATTTGCCGCTGTTATACGCCACAAGTGCTTCTTCCGGCCCATAGAAGGTGAATCCTTCGCCTTTGGCTCCCGGACGTATCTTGGTGATGTAGTAAAGTCCGAGCACCATGTCCTGTGAAGGCACTGTGATTGGCGCGCCATTGGCTGGGTTGAGGATATTGTGGCTTTGGAGCATCAATATTTGCGCCTCAAGAATCGCCTCATTGCTCAAAGGCAGGTGGACAGCCATCTGGTCGCCGTCAAAGTCGGCGTTGAACGCCGTACATGCCAGCGGATGGAGCTGAATGGCTTTTCCTTCAATTAGTTTGGGCTGGAATGCCTGAATGCCCAAGCGGTGAAGTGTCGGCGCACGGTTGAGCAGCACGGGATGTCCTTTCATTACGTTTTCCAGGATGTCCCAAATGATGGGCTCGCGGCGGTCAACGATTTTTTTGGCACTTTTCACCGTCTTTACGATGCCGCGCTCAATGAGCTTGCGGATAATAAACGGTTTATAGAGTTCTGCCGCCATAAGTTTGGGCAAGCCGCATTCACCCATGTTCAACTCAGGGCCGACAACGATCACCGAGCGTGCGGAATAGTCGACGCGCTTACCGAGCAAGTTCTGGCGGAAGCGTCCTTGCTTTCCTTTCAAAGAGTCTGACAAGGATTTCAGCGGTCTGTTGGTCTCGCTTTTTACGGCGGAAGACTTGCGTGAGTTGTCAAACAAGCTGTCAACAGCTTCCTGAAGCATACGCTTCTCGTTTCTGAGGATGACTTCTGGGGCCTTGATTTCCATGAGTCGCTTCAAGCGGTTGTTACGGATGATGACGCGGCGATACAGGTCGTTGAGGTCGGAGGTTGCAAAGCGGCCACCGTCGAGCGGCACCAATGGGCGCAGTTCTGGCGGGATGACCGGGATAACTTTCAAGATCATCCATTCCGGGCTGTTGATTTCCTTGCTTGTCCTGAATGCTTCTACCACTTGCAGACGCTTCAGCGCTTCTGTCTTGCGCTGTTGTGCCGAGTCGTTGTTGGCCCGGTCGCGCAATTCGTATGACAAAGAGTCCAGGTCGATGCCTTCGAGCAAGTCGTAAATGGCTTCGGCTCCCATCTTGGCTATGAACTTGCTCGGATCCGTGTTGTCAAGGCGGGCGTTGCCTTCTGGCAACTTGTTCTCGACGATGTCCATGTACTCTTCTTCCGTGAGAAGGTCCATGCGGTGAGAGCCGTTGAGCTCTGCATCATCGTCGCCTTTCATTCCAGCCAAGACACCGGGCTGCACGACGATGTATTTTTCGTAATATATGACGGCATCTAGTTTTTTAGTAGGCAATCCCAGCAAATAGCCGATTTTATTGGGCAATGAGCGGAAATACCAGATGTGGGCTACAGGAACCACCAATTCGATGTGTCCGCTACGTTCACGACGAACCTTTTTCTCTGTTACCTCGACACCACAGCGGTCGCACACGATTTCCTTGTAACGGATGCGCTTGTATTTCCCGCAGGCGCACTCATAGTCTTTGGTTGGACCGAAAATGCGCTCGCAGAACAAGCCGTCGCGCTCGGGCTTATAGGTGCGATAGTTGATGGTTTCGGGCTTGGTCACCTCGCCGAACGAATTTTCGAGGATCTCGTTGGGAGAAGCAAGTCCGATGGTAATTTTCGTGAAATTATTTTTAACTTTCGTTTCTTTCTTAAAAGCCATAATTCTTTTTGTTTAAAGGTTCTGATTAATCAAGTTTGACACTCAAGCCAAGTCCTTTCAACTCATGCAGGAGGACGTTCAGAGACTCTGGAATGCCCGGAGTCGGCATCTGCTCGCCCTTAACGATAGATTCATAAGCCTTTGAACGCCCTACGACATCGTCAGACTTAATGGTCAAAATCTCTTGTAGAACATGGCTTGCACCAAATGCCTCAAGAGCCCAAACCTCCATCTCACCGAAACGCTGACCACCGAATTGAGCCTTACCTCCAAGAGGTTGCTGGGTTATCAACGAGTACGGGCCTATTGAACGGGCATGCATCTTGTCTTCAACCATGTGGCCCAGCTTCAAGAAGTAGGTGATGCCTACTGTCGCCGGCTGGTCGAACTGCTCGCCCGTCTCACCGTCGTACAAACGGGTTGAGCAAAGGCGCGGAAGCCCTGCCTTGTCGGTCCATTCCGACAAATCGTCAAGCGTAGCACCATCAAAGATGGGAGTCGCGAACTTCAGTCCCAGCTTTTGACCTGCTGCACCTAAAATTGCCTCGAAAATCTGTCCCAGGTTCATACGAGAAGGCACGCCCAGAGGGTTGAGCACCAAGTCGACTGGGCGTCCGTCCTCCAAGAACGGCATGTCTTCCTCACGGACAATTTTCGATACAATGCCTTTGTTCCCGTGCCGCCCTGCGAGTTTGTCGCCCACGCCGATCTTACGCTTTTTCGCGATATAGACCTTGGCCATCTGGATGATGCCCGAGGGCAGTTCGTCGCCAATGGTAATCGCAAATTTCTTGCGCTTCATCTCGGCATCCATCAACTTGTACATGCGCAGGTAGTTCATGATCAGCTTCTGAATCAACTCGTTCTGGTGGGCATCTGAGGTCCAGTCGCCTGACTGAATGCCGTCGTACTCCAGGTTGTTCAGAAGTGTTGCCGTGAATTTACTTCCTTTGTTTATGATTTCGGCACCTGTATAGTCTTTGATTCCGGTAGAGGTCATGCCTTTTGTCAGGATCAGCAACTTGTCTATCAGAATATCTCTCAAGTCTTTGTTTCTTGCCTCGTATTCTTCGTCGATCTTAGCCAGCAAGATCTTGTCTTGCTTCTTTGACTCACGGGTCTTTATCGCACGTTTGAAGAGTTTTTTGTCAATCACCACACCACTGAGCGACGGGTTGGCCTTCAACGACGTGTCTTTCACATCGCCGGCCTTGTCGCCAAAGATGGCACGAAGCAATTTCTCCTCTGGTGAAGGGTCGCTCTCGCCTTTCGGAGAAATTTTTCCAATCATGATGTCGCCTGGCTCGACGCGCGCACCAATACGGATAATACCATTCTCGTCCAAATCCTTGGTCGCCTCTTCGCTTACGTTAGGGATGTCTGCCGTGAATTCTTCCACGCCACGTTTGGTCTCACGCACGTCCAAGGAATATTCATCGACATGGATGCTCGTCAGCACGTCTTCGCGTACCAATCGCTCGCTCAGCACGATAGCATCCTCATAGTTATAGCCTTTCCAGGGCATGTAGGCAACCAGGAGGTTTCGTCCCAGAGCCAACTCGCCTTTTTCGGTAGCATAGCCTTCGGTCAGGATGTCTCCCTTGCCCACACGTTGCCCCTTCTCACAGATTGGGCGCAGGTCGATGACCATGTTTTGGTTCGTGCGGCGGAATTTCGGGATGCGGTATTCCTTCATGGAAGGCTCAAAACTTACAAATTCTTCTTCCTCGCTACGGTCATACAGAATGCGGATCGTGGTGGCGTCAACATACTCTATCACACCCTCTCCCTCTGCTACAATCATCGTGCGGGAATCTTCGCAGACTTGGCGTTCGATGCCTGTGCCGACAATCGGTGCGTCATTGTGCAACAAAGGAACTGCCTGGCGCATCATGTTGCATCCCATCAAGGCGCGGTGGCCATCGTCATGTTCCAGGAAGGGGATCAGTGCTGCCGAGACGGATGCTATCTGTTGAGGCGAAACGTCCATTAAGTCTACGCCAGACGGCTCTACAACGGGGAAGTCTGCGTCTTCACGACATTTTACAAAATCACGAATGAAGGTTCCGTCGCTATTCAAAGGTGCATTGCCTTGGCCGATCATGTGGTTTTCCTCTTCCTCAGCCGTTAAATACACTACGTTTTCATTCTTCAAGTCAACTTTTCCTGCTTTAACGTTGCGGTAAGGCGTTTCGATAAAGCCCAAGTCATTGATGTTTGCGTATACGCAAAGTGAGGAGATCAAGCCGATGTTCGGCCCTTCAGGGCTTTCAATCGGACAAAGACGACCATAGTGTGTATAGTGAACGTCGCGCACCTCGAAGCCTGCACGCTCACGTGACAGACCGCCGGGGCCCAAGGCCGACAGACGACGTTTATGGGTTACTTCCGCCAGGGGATTGGTCTGGTCCATGAACTGAGACAGCGGGTTGGTGCCAAAGAACGTATTAATAACACTGGAGATGGTCTTGGCATTAATCAAGTCAGTCGGTGTAAACACTTCGTTGTCACGAACATTCATGCGCTCGCGAATCGTACGGCTCATGCGTGCCAAACCAATGGCAAACTGGTTGGACAACTGCTCGCCAACAGTACGCACACGACGGTTTGACAAGTGGTCAATATCGTCAACTGTCGCATTTGAATTGACCAACTGGATCAGATATTTAATGATTTCAATAATGTCTTCCTTCGTCAAAACGCGCACGTCAATGTCGGTATTGAGCCCCAGCTTCTTATTGATGCGGTAACGGCCGACATCACCCAAGTCATAGCGTTTGTCCGAGAAGAACAAGTTCTGGATGATCTCGCGAGCGCTCGCATCATCGGCAGGGTCTGCGTTGCGCAACTGGCGGTAAATGAACAAGACCGCCTCTTTTTCCGAGTTACTCGGGTCTTTGCCCAAAGTGTTGAAAATAATTGAATATTTGCTCGCCGAATCGGCGTCTTTATGCAACAAGACAGAAGACGCGCCGCTATCCAAGATGTCGTCCACATTTTCTGCCGTGATTTCGGTTTCGCGCTCCAAGATGACTTCATTGCGTTCCAATGAAACTACCTCACCGGTGTCTTCGTCCACGAAATCCTCATTCCAGCTCTTCAAGACGCGGGCCGCGAGCCTGCGCCCAATGGCAGCCTTCATGTTTTTCTTGTTCACTTTCACCTCTTCAGCCAAGTCGAAAATCTGGAGGATGTCTTTATCCTGCTCAAAACCGATGGCACGAAGGAGTGTCGTCACAGGCAACTTCTTCTTGCGGTCAATGTAGGCATACATCACGTTGTTGATGTCTGTCGCGAATTCGATCCATGAGCCTTTGAATGGTATGATGCGGGCGCTGTAGAGCATCGTTCCGTTGGCATGCACGCCTTGCCCGAAGAAAACGCCGGGCGAGCGGTGCAGCTGTGAGACAACGACGCGCTCTGCACCATTGATGATAAACGTGCCATTGTGAGTCATGTAAGGAATGGTTCCCAAGAAAACGTCTTGAATAAAGACGCCGAAATCCTCATGGTCGGGGCCGGTGCAATACAATTTCATCTTCGCCTTCAAGGGAACGCTATAGGTCAGGCCGCGCTCAAGGCATTCCTCCGTTGTGTAACGAGGGGGGTCAATGTAATAGTCCAAGAACTCCAACACAAAGTTGTTGCGTGTGTCGGTAATAGGAAAGTTCTCTGAAAAGACCTTGTAAAGGCCGTCATTCTTGCGCTCCTCTGGAGGCGTATCCAACTGCAAAAAGTCTCTGAAAGACTTCAGCTGAACATCAAGGAAATCCGGATATGGCATCGGATTTTTCACCCTTGCAAAATTTACTCTTGTATCAGCAACTTTTGAAACCATAAAAATTAAAATTTCAACTTATATATTATTTCTTGTTTATATTCTTCATTCCTTCATCGCACAGGCAGCCTCAAGCACAGGCAGCCTCAAAATCCATCTCGCCGCACTTCAACGCTTTTCATGGAACCGCTAGTGGGCCAGAATTTTCTCTTCATGAAACGGTCTACGGCGAAAACTGTCGCGAAAATCTCTTTTTCCTTTACATTACTTTCTCGTCCGAGCAAATTCTCGCGAAAGCTTCCCAACTGTCTCCATATACTACAAAAAGTAGGACACGTCAAATCGTCCATGATCCAAGAACGTACCATCCGCCCATCAACTCCCTCAAAAAAGCGCAAAACCATGCTTCAGAAAGCCATTTAAGACAAAAAAATGATTAAGACCCACCTACTGAGAAGGTCTTAACCACTTTCTGGCAATATAAATTAAAGGAAAGACTGCCCGCATGAGAACGAGCATCTTTCCCCTTATCGATCAAATTATTATTTGAGTTCTACCTTGGCACCAGCCTCTTCGATAGTCTTCTTCAAGTTTTCAGCCTCGTCCTTAGAAAGACCTTCCTTGATGGTAGCAGGAGCACCGTCTACCAAGTCCTTAGCTTCTTTCAAGCCAAGACCGCAAGCCTCTTTCACTGCCTTAACAACCTGCAACTTAGCTGCACCTGCATCAGCGAGAACTACGTCGAATGAAGTTTTTTCTTCTTCACCGCCACCTGCTGCGCCGCCTACTGCGGGACCTGCTGCTACTGCAACTGCTGCAGCTGCGGGTTCAATTCCATACTCGTCCTTGAGGACTGTTGCCAATTCGTTAACTTCCTTTACTGTCAAATTTACTAATTGTTCAGCAATAGCTTTAATATCTGCCATTTTATTAAATTTTTTAATTGTTTTTACTTTGAAAAAATTGAAAATTAATTATTCAGGACGCTCGCCTAATGTTTTCAGCACACCATGGATAGTGTTCGCACCTGATTGAAGAGCCGACACGACATTTTTTGCCGGAGATTGCAGCAAAGCAACAACCTCTGCAATGAGTTCGTTCTTGCTCTTGAGGGCAACAAGCTCGCCAAGTTTGTCTGCACCTACATAGAAGCCTTCTTCCGCATAGGCAGCTTTCAAAGCCGGGATACCTGTCTTTTCGTATTCCTTGATCAACTTGGCCGGGACATTAGCCGTCTGCGTAAACATAACGGCTGTATTGCCCTTCAAAGAACCATACAAAGGCTCAAAATCAATTTCTGAGGCCTCGAATGCCTTGTGGAGAAGAGTGTTCTTCACAACAACCATGTTGATTTCATTCTTGAAGCATTTGCGACGAAGCTCGCTGGTCGCGGCCGCATCCAGACCAGAAAGGTCTACTAGATAGAAATGCGGATAGGCGCCCAACTTCTCGCCCAAATTCGCTATGATAGTATCTTTAACTTCTTTTCTCATCTTACTAAATTTTTAGAGTTACTCTACAGATTTCGGATCAACTTTGATTCCTCTGCTCATCGTACTTGAAATAAAGATACTCTTGATGTATGTACCTTTAGCGGCAGAAGGCTTCAACTTGATTACGGTAGCAATAAATTCTTTTGCATTCTCGTAAATCTGCTCCGGGGTGAAGGAGACCTTGCCGATTGACGTGTGGATGATACCAGCCTTGTCAACCTTAAAGTCAATCTTACCCTGTTTTACCTCTTTTACCGCCTTAGCGACATCCATAGTGACAGTGCCACTCTTGGGGTTGGGCATCAAGCCGCGAGGCCCAAGGATCCGAGCCAACGCACCAAGCTTGCCCATGCAAGAGGGCATCGCGATTATAACATCAACGTCTGTCCATCCACCCTTGATCTTTTCGATGTATTCATCAAGACCAACATGATCAGCGCCAGCTTCTTTTGCAGCAGCTTCAGCATCTGGTGTACACAAGCATAATACACGCGTCACCTTACCAGTTCCGTTCGGCAGCGAAACGACACCGCGAACCATCTGGTTGGCCTTACGTGGATCTACACCCAAGCGTACATCAATATCTAATGAAGCGTCGAATTTGGTAGTCGTAATTTCTTTTACCAGTTCAGCCGCTTCTTTCACAGAGTATGCTTTCCCTACTTCAATTTTTTCTGCTACTGATTTCTGATTTTTTGTCAGTTTACTCATTGTCGTAATTGAAGTTTTTAATTATTTACCAGGGAAGTCCCCTTTTACAGTTATACCCATGCTTCGTGCTGTTCCTGCAACGAGTTTCATTGCCGACTCAACGGTGAAGCAGTTCAAGTCTTTCATCTTATCCTCTGCAATGGCGCGAACCTGGTCCCAAGTCACAGAAGCAACTTTTTTACGGTTCGGCTCGGCAGAGCCACTTTTAACCTTGGCAATCTCACGCAACTGTACGGCCGCGGGAGATGTCTTGATCTCGAAGCTGAATGACTTATCTGCATAGTAAGTGATAACAACAGGAAGAACCTTGCCTGCCTTATCCTGGGTACGGGCGTTGAACTCCTTGCAGAATCCCATGATGTTGATACCTTTAGAACCCAGTGCAGGTCCTACGGGAGGTGAAGGGTTTGCAGCGCCACCTT
>ODAI013791878.1_pt1 | contig 10986 bp, 9 predicted proteins | sample 1539321 | NCBI WGS metagenome assembly ODAI01 (sample SAMN02144231, study PRJEB22623) | gut metagenome | biome: sheep rumen | host: Ovis aries | place: New Zealand | reverse complement strand
TCCACGTCCGGGCCGACCTCCGTGGCGAAGCCCTGGGCCTCGGCAGTGGCCTTCATCAGTGCCAGCATGCTGCCCGATGGACCCAGCACCCGCTCCACGGTGGCGTAGATGGGCCGGTTGCCCTCGGGCCAGCGCTGGACGCGCAGCAGGGCCAGCTCGTCGTTCTTCACAAAGGATTCCAGCACAAGCTCGCCCCGCCGGTACGTGGTGCAGCCGGAATGCTCCTCTTTGGGTACTTCCCGCACGGGAAAGCGCTCCTGTATGGCGGCAAGCGCATTCTGGGCAAGGTTCACGATTACCTCGCGGAAAAGCTTTTCGTCGATGAGAAGGCGCGGTGCCGATTTGCACAGCCGCAGCACGACATTCACGCACTTACTCTCGAATTCCGGAAGGAAGAACGAAACGGTCTTCTCTATGAGAGCATCCGGCTCCGCAAGCTCCATCGTAGCCTGCACAGGGCGGACGGCAAAGAGAAAATCGACCACGATTTTATTCAGGCTCTCAATCTCGCCGTTTATGACGTCAAGATATTCCTCCATGAACTTGGGCGCAGGAAGCATTCCGTCCCCCGCACGAGCCTTTCTCACAACCTTCTGCAAAAGCTGGATGTGGATGCTGATAGCCCCCAGCGGATTCTTTATCTCGTGCGCGACGGATGCCGCAAGGCTCGTCAGGCTGGCAAGGCTTTCCATGCGGTGCAAGAGGATTTCCTGCTGGCGCTTCTCCGTGATATCATCCACGGAGATGATGGAGCCGACTATCCGGGTCTCCCTGCTCTCAGAATCATCCTTCCGCCGCCGCTCGATGAGCGGCATGACGGCTATCGTAAAGAAGAGCACCTTATCATCTTTGGAAAGGGAAAATTCCTCGCTGACATTTGTCTTCTGCTCGGAAGCACAGCTACGGAGGAATTCCGCGATGAAGGTGTCGTCGATGAGCGACCACACGGGCTGGCTCTCGCCTTTCTGCTCCTGGCTCTGGCGGGCAACCCGGACCTTCAGCGGCAGGCAGCGCTCGGCAGCCTTGTTCATCTGCAGAAGCCGCCACGAGCCGTCCACAATCACCAGCCCGGTGGAAAGGCTCTCCAGTACGGAGGAAAGCGCATTGTTCTCGGACTGGAGGTCTGTTATCAGCCGCTCCAGCTGCTCGTCAGAAAGTTTGCCGATTTTCTGCGAGACCTTGCTGATAAAATCATTCATCTGTCGCAGCCTCCTGCACAAGGGAGCGGAGAATCCCGTCGTTCAGCATGTTGACCTGCATAAAGCTCCGCGTCAGGCGCTCAAGCGCGGCGGCAGGATTCAGGTTGAATACCCGCACGTCCTCCGCGACGGAGCGTATTTCCCCCAGCAGCCGGGCGGAGGCCTCCGCTCCAGCAGCGCTGGAGGCAAGGGAACGCTGGCAGTCCGTCAGCTCCTGCAGGAAGATGGTGAACAGCACCGACGGGCTGAATCCGCCGCATCCCGACACAATCTGCGGAATATCCGGCACATGGCCGGACGCGACGCAACGGAAAAACTGCCTCGCATAATCATGGACAATCGCAGGCTGCACCGGCAGGAACATCTGCAAAAACGCATGGATGGATTCAGGTAGCTGCCCGCCGCCCAAGCGGGAATCGTAGTGGAACACGCGCTCAATCACCGTCTGCTGCTGCGGCTGCGTGCGCGGAAAGAAGGTATAGGTGCGCACACGGGAAAGGATGGTGGGCAGCATCGCGCCACGCCTTGTGCTCGTCAGTATGAACGTGACGTCTTCCGGCGGCTCCTCAAGGATTTTGAGCAGCGCATTGCGCGCGCTGTCCGCCATCACATCAGCGTTCTCTATGATAAGGATTTTTCTGCCAGCCGCCGAGCTCAGATGCGCCCATGCCGAAAAATTGCGTATTTGCGATACCGGAAGCGCATCGTAAAGAAAGGAATCCTCAAGCTTAGTGCACTGCTTCTCGATATCCGCGGTAATTTTTTCCAGATGGTCGCCGTCTGGCAGGACACGCCCCGGATTCAGCTGCTCAAGATCCTCATCAACTGCCTGCAAAAGCGGGGCAAATTTAGAGCTTTTGTCGTCGCCCTCCCACAAGATAGGACTGAAACGGACGGTCAGCTTCCTGACGGCGCGCAGGTACAGATAACGCGCAGCCTCCAGATGGCTCGTATTGTTCGCGTTCTGGGCGAGCAGCGTATTCCGTGCGGCCGCAATCTCCAGCGAACGGTTGCCGGGACCGGTCACCAGCACGGAAGAGCTGACAAGCGCTTTATGCTGCCGGCAGCTGGGGCAGGTACAGTTCCATAAGCCCTTTTCCCGGCAGGAAAGCACCCGCGCAAGCTCCAGCGCGCAGGTAAGCTTGCCGGAAGCCGGAGGACCAGCAAAGAGAAGCGAGCCCGGCAGGCGTTCCCGGCGGATATCGTCGGCAAGCAAATCGGGCGCGGACTGAAAAAGGACGTTCTCGAACATAGACCGCTCTTACCTGCCGGCTGACACATCCACCACGGCGGAAGAGATGGCCGCCGCAGGATGCGACACCAAGCCCCTGAGTATCCGGTAGAAGATGCTGCCGCCGATAAGGCCATCCACGTTGAACCAAGGCTGGACAATCAGGACGATAAGGACGATGGCCACAAGCGCGACACCTTCCGCAAGACCAAAGAAAAAGCCGAGCGTGTGGTCAAGCTGGCGGAAAATCTTGTCGGCAAAAATATTCCCCACCAGCTGCTGGACGATTTTTATCACGAGGAAAACAGTGACAAACACAATGACAAACCCAAGCACTTCCGCCACCGCAGGAATCTTTACATACTGCAGGAGCGGCTGAGCCAGCATTCCGCGGAAGAGAACCGCAGCCCAAATTCCAAGCACCGGAGCGCCTTTGTCAAAGACCTCGTTCACAAAGCCCTTCAAGGAAGCGCCCAGCGCGCAGGCAGCGATAATGACGATGAACACAAAATCGATAAACGGTAGACTCATGCTTCTAATTCCTCGCACAGCACATGCGCTATTCTCTCCGCGGGCTTCTCGCTGCCGCACAAAGCCCTGCATGCGGCGGCATAAGCAGCCCTCCTCTGCGGACTGCACAAGGGCTCCAGTGCCTGCCGCAGATGCACGGCATCCACGTCGGAACCTGCAAGTACCACGGCTGCCCCCCGCCGCTCAAAAAAGCGGGCGTTATCCAGCTGGTCGCCCCGCGTGCCGGAACCGCAGAGAGGAACCAGCACCAGCGGCTTTCCGCAGACGGCACACTCCCAGATGGAATTTGCCCCCGCGCGGGAAAGCACGACATCCGCAGCCTGTATGACGGCGGGCATCTCCTGATACAGGAAGGCATAGGGCTTGTAATTCCCGTCCGCCTGAGCCATCACGGACGGATGCTGCTCCGCAAAAGCCCGCCCGGTCTGATGCACGACAATAAAATGCTCCGTCAGCCAGCCGAGATTCTCCGTGACCAGCGTGTTCAGCTGCTGCGCGCCAAGGCTTCCGCCCAGCACAAGGAGCAGCGGCTTTCCGGGGGCATCCGCAACACCAAGGAATTTCCGCCCGGCCGCAGCGGCATCCGTATAAAACACCGGGCGGACAGGGTTCCCTACGACGAGGCATTTCTCCCGTAGCGGTGCCTTGAGGTATTCCGCGGTCTCCTGATACGAAAGCAATATGCGGGAGGCAGCCCCTGCATTCAGTTTTGTCGCGAGACCGGGCGTAAAATCGCATTCATGCGTATAGTACGGGATGTGCAGCAGCCGGGCAGCCATGCACGGCGGAACGCTCACGAAGCCCCCTTTTGAGAACACAAAATCCGGGCGGAGCTTTGCCAGCAGCAGCAAGGACTGTATGCAGCCGGCAAGAATCCTGAACGCATCCAGAACATTCTGAAAGGAAAGGTAGCGCCGCAGCTTTCCGCAGGAAATCCCAAAGAAGGCCGTTATGCTCCCGCCCGCGGACACAAGGTTTTTGTCGATGATATCCTTGTCCATACCGCGGCGGTTTCCGATCCAATACAGGTCGGCCGGGATATTCTTCCGGCGGCACTCCGCCTGTACGGCATCCGCAACGGCAATTCCCGGATAGATATGCCCCCCCGTCCCGCCTCCTGCAAAGACAATGCGGATTTTTTTTGTATCTGCAGCCATCGTATTCATGCAGGAGTCTTAGGCGGATACTTTTCCATAAGCTCTATCAGGGCAGGCTTCTTGAACAGATTCGCATATCCGCGTGCGCTCATTCCCATGCTATCCTCTATATCGGGATTGGCGCCGTGCTCCAGCAGCAGCTCGACAATACGCACGTTGCCGTTGCCGACGGCAAGCACAAGAATCGGCTGACCATCAGAGCTGATAAAATCCAGCCTTGCGCCCTTGTCGATGAGATACTCGGTAATCTCATAATTTTTCCGCCATACGGCATCCATAACGGCCGAGTAGCCACGGTCTTTGGCGACAGCGTTTATGTCGGCGCCCTTCTCCAGGAGCCACTTTACCTTATCAAAGCTGTCATTCCGCGTCGCCACGCAAAGCATCGGCACGCCTTCCGCCGTATAGGCATTGGCCAGCATCCCCGCATCAAGGAAGAGCTGGCACTTCTCGGTATCATCCTTGGCGATGTACTTGGAGAAACTATCACTCGTAAACGGTATGCCGAGGGTAAGCAGCTTGGTCATCGACACATGCTGCAGATCTGCAATCCGGTACTGCTCGTATTTGGTCGAAATGTAGTTGAACATCTCAGAAAGATTATCATAGCAGTGGAAGAAGGAACGGTTCTGGATATCCAGCTCCTCGTAATCTTTCTCATAAGCGCCGCCCGTATAGATAAACGTCCGCACCTGCTGCCCCGTCAGAACGCCAAGCACAAAGGCATAATCAGAGACGCCATGCATATCCGAGCTGCCGACAATAATGCAGTGCGTCACCTGCAGCACATCCTTCAGGTTCTTCAGGAATTCCGTGTGGGGAAGTCCTTTGTAGATAAAAATCTTGCGATAATCAGCCTTATATCCTGCAAGGAAATTCTCTGCTGCCATAGTGTCAGGATCCTGACATGGCGCAATAATCAACCATCTCATGCATTCTATTATAGTACATAGCTGATATTTTAACAAGGGCGGGATTTTTAAAAATCCCGGACTTTCCCGGAAACAAGCACAAAAAACCCCGATACATTGTATCGGGGTTATGCCAGCGAACAGAATCGAACTGTTGACATAAGGATTTTCAGTCCTCCGCTCTACCAACTGAGCTACGCCGGCATATCACTTAGGATGGTTAGTAGTATACGCGTTTCCGCACTTTGTGTCAAGCACTCTATGGATTTTTTTATCATTTTTTTGAAATAAAAAAAGCTGTACGGCAGTCACGCCGTACAGCCAGTTTTTTTAATTAGAGTTGATCTATTTTCAGCGCTTGAGGCTCAGAACAGTCTCAAGCATTGAATCCCCTGTCTGGATGGTCTTTGAGTTTGCCTCAAAGCCACGCTGCGTGACAATCATATCCGTCAGCTGCTCGGTAAGATCGACGTTCGACATTTCCAGCGTGCCGGCCAGCAGCTTGCCCTTTCCGGCCGTACCGCTCTCGCCGACATTCGCCATGCCGCTGTTGATGGACTCTGCGAACATAGTCTCGCCTTTCTTCTCAAGACCGCCCTGATTCGTAAAGCTTGCCATCGCAATCTGGCCGAGCGTGCGGGTGGAACCGTTTGAATACACGCCGGTGATAGTTCCGCTCTGGTCGATCTTGAAGTTGTCAAGGTAGCCGAGCTTGTATCCGTCCTGATAGTTAGCCTTGGTGGTGCTCTTTGACGCGCTCTGGGTAATCGTACCGTTCATGGTGCCGATGGTGCCCAGATTCAGGTTGAAGGTCTGGCGGTACGGGTTGCCGCCTTCGTCCGCATTGCTGTCCGCCACATCAAAAGAAGTCTGCAGGACAACCTCGCCGGTCGGGGCGGTCGTGTTGCCGGCGCTGTCCGTCACGGAACGGAGCGTCCCCATGTTGTCAAAATTAAGCGTATAGGTATTCGTGACGCCATCGGTCGTCCCAAGGCCAATACGAGTGTTCGTGCCGGCCTCTGACTCCGGATCGACGTTCACCGTGACAGTCCACTGGTTGGGGTTTCCCGGAACTTTCTGGAAATCCATCTGAAGCTTGTGCGCGCTACCGTAGGTGTCATAGATATCGACCTCCGTCTGCCACGTACCCTCCGCGACCTGGTTCGGGTTGTTCGGGTCTGTGATTTCCGGCGTATTCTTGTTCAGGTTGCAGATATAATTGACGTTCTGCGTAGCCTTGGGCGGGTCTTTCTGCCCCACCGGAATCGTAAGGTCGCCGGGAGTCCCTGAGGTGCGCAGACCCTGCTGCCCGTTCCCGTCCTCAGCCATCCAGCCCTGCACACGCAGGCCGTTCGCCGGGTTCACGAGGGTTCCGTTGCAGTCCACGCCGAATACACCGGCACGGGTGTAGAAGGTCTGGTCGCCGTTCTTCATGACAAAGAAGCCGTTGCCCTGAATGGCGATGTCTGTTGAGACACCGGTTGACTGAAGGTTTCCCTGCGTAAAGATGGTGTCAATCGCAGCAACGCTCATGCCGAGGCCGACTTCCTTGGGGTTCACGCCGCCGACCTCCTCTGTGGGGCGCGCGGCGCCGCTCAGCTGCTGGCTTATCATATCCTGGAAGTCTACGCGCCCGCGTTTGAAGCCATAGGTATTGACGTTGGCAATGTTGTTGCCGATGACATCCATCCTTGTCTGGTGATTCTGCAGGCCGCTTACGCCGGCATAAAGTGATCTCATCATATACTTACCCTCGTTTTAAGTGTTAGTCGCCGTAAACGGCCGTAATTTGTTTCATATCATAATACATGTTGCCGACCTTGACCTGCGGGTTGCTGCCGTAGGTCACCGCGTTCACAACGCCCGTAACCTGCGTCCCGCCGACGTCGATGTCAACAGCCTTGCCAATCGTGTTTACCGCCTGCGACGCGTTGAGCATGGCGTTCATCTTCTCGAAATTGGCGTTCATATTCGTCATCTGCTCCAAGGAGCTGAACTGCGCCATCTGGGCTATGAATTCAGTGTCCTCCATGGGAGATGTCGGATCCTGGTTGGAAAGCTGTGTGATAAGCAGCTTCAAGAAATCGTCTTTCCCCAAAGACTGATGGACGGAGCGGCCGTTCACAGCAATAGACTTGTTGAACGTGTCCACCTCCATGTTCAGTTTTGCCAGATCCTGAGCGCTCATCGTGGTATTCAATGAGGCTGCGCTTTCCATTTCCATTCTATACTCCTCTGTACGTTATGCGACGACATCAACATGATGGTCGCTGCTGCTGCCGTATGCGCTCACCGCGCCGTGCACGGAGGCAGAGACGCTGCCTTCCGCTTCCTGCGCGAAGCTGCCGAATGTCCGGTTGGCAAAGAACTGACCGCCAGGCTGCTGTCCCTGCTGGAACTGCCCGCCGTCAGCGTTGCTGGCAAGATTCAGGTTAAAGCTTGCAGTATCGAATCCACTCTGGTGGAAGGCCTGTTTGAGCGTATCAAGGTTCTGCTTGAAAGCCTCGAACGCCTCCTTGCTCGCGACTGTTATCTGCCCTTCTATACCCTTATCGGTTAGCTGCAAGCTAATCTTTACATTTCCCAAGGACTCCGGTTTTAAATTCATATTGATAGTACCGCTGTTGCCGTCCTTGAGGATGATGCTTCCGGCCTTGACGAATTCCGGAGCCTGCTGCTGTATCTGGTTGGAAAGCATTTCCTGGAAGGTGGAGCCGGTAGCGCCCGCAGTCTGGTTGTTCGATGAAAGGATATCCTGCTCCGCCACCTGCGCCAGATTCATCGTGACATCAAGGCTGCTGCCAGCCTGCCGGACTGTATCCGCAAGCAGCGCGTCAGAGGAATCCTCCTGAAGCGCCGCAAGCTTTGCGTCTTTTCCGCGCTCATCGACAATCGTAAAAAGCTGCCGCGGCTCCGCTGAAGGCTCACCAGAGACAGGCGTCCTTGCGACGCGGGGCTTCTTTGCCTCATCTTTTGCGGGAACGGCCGCGCTGTCCTTTGCATCAGGCTTTGCCTGCGCAAGCGGAGCCTGCGCTGCGGCGGGCATCTCGCCGTCTTCCGTCAAGGAAAGCGCGGCCACAACCTCCGCCTCCGGCAGGGCGCTTTCACTATCTGCGGCAGGCTCGGCCGCAGGCTGCAGCCCGGCCGTCATCACGCCAGACTGCGCTATCAGAGCTGACGCCTCCACAGTGCCGTCCTCCGCAAGCAGACCTTCTACGGCGCGCGTATCATCAGCCGCTGCCTCCGCGACGTAGGTCTCCGCCGCAGACTGGCGGGCAGCCTCCGCAAGCGCCGCATCAGGCAGCACAGAAAGCAGCTGCGCATCGGCCTGCCCTATTTCAGGAGCCTCCGCATCATCATATTCCGCGACGGGCAGAGCGGCGTCCTCCGCACGCTCCTCATCCCCGGCAGGAGCTTTCCGGACGGCTTTATCGGCCGCACCGGCGTCCTTGCTGCCCTGCTCCGGGCTCGCGGCCACAGCATCAGCGCAGGCTTTGGCGGGGATATCCTCGTCCTTTGCGGCAGCCGCGTATGCTGCCCGAGGCTTTTTCTGATCTGATTTTTTGCCAGCGGACGCCTTCTCAAGCATCGCCTTGAAGGATGAGCCTGAAGACTTGTTCGGCTTTAGTGCTGCCTCCGGCTTTTCCGGGGAGACAGACTGAGGGTTCAAAAACTGTACTTGCAATGCCTGCATCGGCAACCTCCGCGACGAACACCGCAGAAGCACCGTCAGGCATCTTTCTAATCGAGGGAGGTAGGCTTGTTGGCCATCTTGCGCTGGATTTCCGCGGCCCTGTCAGCTGGCAGCAAGGACAACCAGTACGCACCCATAGAAGAAGTGCCTTCGGCAGCAGCGACTCTCTCCGCACAGCGCAGCACGTCTATGACGTCCTGATCATCCATCTTCTCTATGATGGCGACGGCCTTGACAGGCTGCATACCGTTCAGATTCGCTACAATCTGCTGAATGTTCCTATCTCTTTCATCGGCCTTTTTCTTCTCATTGTTGAATGTTTTTTCGCGCTCTTCCTGTGCGGTCTGCCTGTCCTGCAGCTCCTGCGCTATCTGCGCGTTGTTCTCCTCCTGCTCACGGATATCGGACTCGCGCTTGTCAAGCTCCTCCACACGCACATCCAGCGCTTCGAGCCGTTTCGCAAAGCGGTCATTGTCCAAATCTGCCTCTGCAAGGCTTCCGGGGGAAGACGGAGCCTCAGAAGTCTGGGGCTGCAGCCCCACCAGCCTGTAGATAGGAGAGACTATTTTTTTCGCCTGAATCAGTCCGAGAAAGTCAAACCACATCACCCCGAACAAAGCGACGATTATTATGAGTATCAAAAGCAAGACAGACTTACCTAAAACTTTGGCATGCGACACGGCAAAACTCCTGGCTAAGACAGTTCAAGTTGACCGCCAAAATGAAAAGTAACGGTCAACTTTACTTATCGGTATCTTTTCAGCACGAATAAAGGACTATTTTTGCTGCGCCTGGTTTTTTATCAGGCCGCCGATGGCGGAGCCAAGCGTGATGTCGTTGTCGCAGCTGACGACCTCGTAGTAGAGCCCCCGCTGGCGCACCAGCACGTCCTCAAGATACGCCTCCACGCGGCTGCGCACCTTATAGGTCTTGTAGAACGAAGTGCCGTCGCACAGCAGGCAGACGGGCAGGTTCGCGCAGGTGCCCTTCCCGCTCTTGATAACGGCGGCGGCAAGCAGCGCGGCGGCCATCCGTGCGGTGCGCTCCACCACGGCATCGAGCAGCTCAAAGAGGCGCCCGTAATCCTCATCGTCCGCGCAGGCGGCAGCTTTGGCGCCAAGCACCGACGAGGTGTTATAGGGGGCATGCAGGAAGGAGTCCATCTCTATCTGGGTCAGACCCTCAAGCTGCAGCAGGGAATCGGAGAATTTCTTGCTGAACAGACCTTCTGCGGCGGCAGCATGGATGACCTCATAGCTCAGCGGCCCCAGATAGGCGCCGGAACAGTGCTTCTCCATGATGCCGGAGCCCGGTTTGATGCTCTTTTTGTCATAGGCGATATCGAAGTCCGAGCAGCTGACGGCACTGAATTTGCCGCTCTCGCACACGATAATCTGCTCCTTGAGCCCCTTATAGCGCGGGTCGGCTGGCTGGATGTAGGCACTGTTCATGCCCGTGCCGAGGATAAAGCCCACGTAAGAGGAATAGCGCTTGCCGTTGGCGGCGGTAGCGGCGCCCGCAAGCAGCGCGGCGACCGTATCGTTGAGCAGCGAGATATGCATCTTGTTCTTCCATCCGTGCGCGGCGAGCGCCTTCGCAAGCTCCTTGCCGATATGGCAGCCGACGACTTCAGGCGCCTTGATTTCCTTGGAGAAGCCGATGAGCACGCCGTCACCGTCCTCGGTGATGGTCATGGGATAGGAGAAGCAGAAGCCGATGTTAGTTGATTTATCCTTAAGATGTTCGAGATTCTCCGCAAACTGCTCAAAGAACTCCTTGCGGGACAGCTCCCGTTCTATACCGGGCATCTTTGTCTTCTCCATGAATTCGATGACCGGATTGCAGTTTGCGTCAAAGGTCACGAGGCAGGAGCGGAAATTCGTGCCGCCGGCATCGATGACGATGACGCTTTCGTTGGCGGCGGTCTTTGACGGCGGGGTGCAGAACGTGCGGATCATGTCCTCGCCTGCCGGACGCCCGGAAAGCCCCTCGTGCATATCGAAGAGCAGAGCGTCGATGACAGAATTGATATCCTGATGCACAGGAAAGTTATGTTTGCCCAAAAAAGCCGCGACAGCCGTATTCATTAAAAACTCCTTACATGCAGGGCGAAAAAGCAGAGGCCTCCCCGCAGCGCAAATATAAGCCCCGTCCCGCAGCGGAACAAAGGCGGCATTCCCGGAACGGCAGCGCAGTCCCACAAAATACCCTGCGCTCTATTTTAGCACAAAATACGGAAATTTCAATAGACAGAAGCGAAAAC
>ODAI013592813.1_pt1 | contig 10987 bp, 8 predicted proteins | sample 1539321 | NCBI WGS metagenome assembly ODAI01 (sample SAMN02144231, study PRJEB22623) | gut metagenome | biome: sheep rumen | host: Ovis aries | place: New Zealand | reverse complement strand
GATTCACCCGTGTGGATGCCCAGTGGGTCGAAGTTCTCCATCGAAGCCACCGTGAAGCAGTGGTCGTTGGCATCGCGGATGCACTCAAACTCAATCTCCTTCCATCCCTTCAGGCTCTCTTCCACCAGAATCTGGGGAGCAAAGGTAAAGGCACTCTCAGCCAATTCCTTGAAAGCCTTCTCGTCAGGACAGATACCACTGCCCAGTCCGCCCAGTGCATAGGCCGAACGAATCATGATGGGGAAGCCGATCTCATGGGCAGCCTTCAGCGCATCGTCCATGTTCTCCACAGCGTGGCTCACGGGCGTCTTCAGGCTAATCTCATCCAACTTCTTCACAAACAGGTCGCGGTCCTCTGTGTTCATAATGGCCTCTACCGACGTGCCCAGCACCTCTACGCCATACTCCTTCAGCACACCTGTCTGATACAGTTCCGTACCGCAGTTCAGCGCGGTCTGTCCACCAAAGGCCAGCAGAATGCCGTCGGGGCGCTCCTTCTTGATGATTTCCGTCACGAAGTGGGTGGTTACAGGCTGGAAGTACACCTTGTCGGCAATACCTTCAGACGTCTGAATGGTCGCAATGTTGGGGTTTACTAACACCGAGGAGATCCCCTCCTCGCGCAATGCTTTCAGCGCCTGCGAGCCCGAGTAGTCAAACTCGCCTGCCTGTCCGATTTTCAGGGCACCCGATCCGAGTACGAGCACCTTCTTGAGTTTCTTGTTCATATAATCTGTTGTAAATTTGGTTGCATACTGACCTGCAAAGGTATGAAGAAAAAAGGAGATACCCAAGCATCTCCTATTTAAAAAATGCAAACGTGCATCATTCCTGCATTTTTATATTATATCACCAACTCCCTGGGCAGGGTTATCACTTTCAAGCGTTCATACCAAATACGGTTGGACCCCTCAAAGCGCTTTTGCGTGTGTCCACTGATAATGTAATAGCTGGCTGCATATTCATCCATCATGTCCAGAAATACCTTCTTGATGCGCGAGCACTTCTCATTGATGGCATTGTCCAGAGGATTCACTAGGTGATCCACGCCTTCTATGATTTTCTCTTTGTCCATCAGCTTTGCCGTTGCCATGTAGTATTTTGTCAGTTCCTCACGATAATTCCCCAGCTTCTTGAATTCTATACCCTCAGGATGAGCCAGGAACAACAGATACACCGCCTTGTGTACAGGTTGCAATTCCACCTCTTTATTATTATAATCCACCAAGAAGAATCGGTAGTCCTTCGTTATCTGCAATCTGCTCAGCTTAGCCTTTGCCGCCTCTATGCGCAGTTCTTCCAACAGAGGTGCACCAATAGCCCTTAATAGCAAGTCTTTTCTACCTGCCATTTTCAGCTGTTCAGCCAATAGTCTGATCTGCTCAGCTATCTCTTCCGGACTATGCTGCATCACCTCCGTCATTCAGCTACATTCTTCGCCAACTTATTCAGCCAAATCTTCCATTTCTCAATAATGGTCTGTTCCTTGGGCTCTTCTACCACCACAGGCTCAGGTTTAGGCGCAGGTTCCGGCTCAGGTGCCTTCTCCACTTCGAAACTCAGTTCCTGTTCTTTCGCCAACACCTCCTTCATCGTGGATGGCTCCTTCTTCGCAGGCTTATACAACTTGGGTATCAAGTCCTCATAGAAGTCGTCCTCGTTGCTGTGAGCATCTTTCTGCACCTCACTGCGCAGGTCGTCCTCCAGCCCCGTTGCCAGTATCGTCACCTTCGCATCCTCGCCCAGCGAGTCGTCCGTTGCCGTACCCCATATCACATCGATATTCGGGTCTAGCTGGTCAAAGAACTCGTCTATCTCCTGCAGTTCACGCACAAAGATAGAATGCTCCTCGCTGGAATAGATGTTAAACAGTATGCGCTTCGCCTTGCCAATGTCGTTGCCATAGAGTAGGGGGGAGTCCAGGGCATTCAGGATAGCCTTTTCCACACGATGATCACCACTGGCCCTACCCATCGCCATGATGGCACCACCACCGTCCTTCATCGTCGTCTCAACGTCTTTGAAGTCACTCTTGATGCCCCCATCGCTGGGCAGTGTTATCAGTTCCGAGATACCCTTCACTGCATCCATCAGTATGTTGTCAGCCCGTTTGAACGCCTCCTTCACAGACAATTCTGAGTCCGAATAGATGTCACACAGCCTTTCGTTGTTCACTATCAACAGCGCATCCACGTTCTTGCGCATCTCGTCCACACCCTTCAGCGCCTTGATAATCTTCTTTTTCTTCTCAAAGTAGAACGGTATCGTCACCACGCCCACTGTCAGCAGTCCCATCTCCTTGGCAATGCCAGCCACCAGCGGGGCAGCACCAGTGCCCGTACCACCACCCATGCCCGCTGTCACGAACACCATCTTCGTGCCATCGCTCAACAGCTTCCTGATATCCTCAAAGCTCTCCTCGCACTCGCGTTTTCCCTGTTCAGGATTACCACCAGCACCAAGACCAGCACCTAGCTGTATCTTGTAAGGCACTGGCGAACGAGACAGCGACTGGCTGTCCGTATTCATCACCGCATACGTCACACCACCCACCTTGTCCAGATACATGTTGCGCACGGCGTTACATCCGCCACCACCAACACCCACCACTTTGATGATGCCCTGCATCTGGTCCTTTATCTCTCTATCAAAAAAAGGAAGTATATCTTCTGCCATCTTCTATGTTTTTATTGTTCCGTTTGCAAAGTTAGCAAACAAATCCCAATTTTACAAATCTTCGCAAGGCTTGCGAGCATTATTTATTTTTGAACTGTTGTTCTCATAGCCAATACTATCGCTTCACCCACCAAAGCCAGGTTAGCCAAAAGATAGTGGCTACTTCCAAACCAAGTTACCGTGCTGCCTGCTATCTCTCCCGTCTTCAGCAGTTGGCTTCTGAACTCCATATCGCCAAGACTTGTGGCACAACCAATGGCAAAGGCTGTTCCTGAAGGACTCAGATTCATCATGATTGGGCCCGCATCAATATCCATTCCCAACCAGCACGACCTATCATGATACTCGCTGATACCATTGAATGGGAAAGTCCGTTTGAAGTTCTTTTTCAGGCACTCATACTGCTCTTTGGCAAACTCACGGTCTACCAAAGAAAGATAATAGCAGTTCAAAGCCGAATACGATCCTTTGATAGGATATACAATCTCTACACTATCGTCTTTCTCATTCAGAAATGAAGCTAATAGCCCTGTTTCCTTATCAATCCATTCAGTCTTTGCTTTATGCAACCATTTGTCTACAGTCGATTGATACGTTCCATGCTTCAATTTCGCATAGTCTTCAAGTGCAACAATAGCCACAAGCATATCAGGAACGTAGATATATTCTTCAGGATAAGTTGGCAAGCACAACGAAGGTCTTTGCAGCATCCTGCGGTTCATGGCCTCACAAAGTGAATCATACAGTTCATCATACTTATCGTCGCCACCGATCTTCTTGTAGTTCCCAATCATCCATGCCAAATGACTCAAATAAGACACATGACTTCTGTTCCCGTTCAAACTTCCCAACGGATTCTCATTCCATCGCACCCTGTCGTACTCACGAATCTCTTGTGACTTCGCGATATCGATTATTTGGTTGATATATTTTATGGAGAGCTCTTTGTTCTCTGGGTAGATTTGAGCGATATTCGCCAAGGCTGCAGCAGTCATCGAACAAGTATACAAAGCCCATTCCCCTTGAAACTGTTCACCGATGCCACTCGGCATCTCATCCATCAATTTCTGAGGACTGGTAGCCACTTTACTAATAAGATAGTTCGCCCGATGTATTATCTCTTCCTTCTCTCCCTCGAAAGAACCATGCTCACTCGTTGCGCACTTCACCCAACAACACTTTACCCCAACAAGGAGTACAATGACAGTGAGAGCTATCCACATTCTTTTCTTATTTACTTTTTTCATTTAGCTCTCTATAATATACCTCGTAATATGGGTCACTAACCAATTCTGCGCCACGCTTAGTAGCCATTCGTTCTGGCTTTGGTGTAATGCCAACCCTGAGTAAATCCATTCTATCAGCATCGAAGCAAGTATCTATAGTGATATCACCAGTTCGATGTTTTATAGTGTGCAGCTCACAAGCCCGTTTCAGTTTAGCAATCTGCTCCTCGTTCAAAGCTTTCAACTCTGTTTCACGGATTCTATCTATCAGCAAAGAAGCTCTTTTTCCATGCTCAATATCCACAGCATTATCCTTCCTCTCTGAATCATGAAGATATGCAAAAGCCTGTATAACATCCATATCCGCACCTTCTTGATAAAGCATTCGCCCAAATCTTGCGACTCTATCCCAATGCTCCACGCCATGAGTTTCACCCATGTCTTTGGGCCATCGGTTCATACTGAATGAGCGTAATTTTTCAACATCTATATGAGACATCCTATTAACCAATGATTTTTTATTGCTTAAATTCATTATATTTCTGGTTAACTATTGTCGTAATAAATTTATATTTCTTGATACATTTTCTATATTTCTTCTTCCAATATTCAACACGCTCTGTATTCCCATCTTCAATATATATGATAATTAGCCATCCTATAGACAGAGAGAGTCCTAACTCACCCGCTTTCTCGAAACACTTTATTGCCATCGCTTTGTCTTTTTGAAATCCGTATTCTCCCCCATAATATTTCACCCCAAGATCATTTAGAACAACTGCTACTTCATTTTTATATGCATTCTCTAAGGCTTTTTTAAACCATCGTTCAGCGTAGCAACGATTCTTTTTCACGTATATACCATTGTAATAATATTCACCTAGGAAAACCTGAGCTGTGGCATCATTATGCTTAGCTGCTTTTTTCAACCATGCTAATGCCTCAATCATATCCTTTTCGACCCCAGTTCCTTTTTTGTAGCAGATATACAAATTGAACTCAGCCTTACTACATCTTTTGGCTGCTGATGCTTTATACCATTTGACAGCTTCTTCATAGTTGAGGTCGATATGGTGGCCGTACCAATAACATAGTCCGACACCATTCATTTCCTTGGCTGTCAGTCTACTAATGTTGACTCTTTGTCCTTTCTTTAGCTTTTCCACAGTTTTGATAACTAATTGTGGTAAATCAACAATTGTGTCCTGCGGAGCAAACACTTCCTTTCTTGTCGCCATTATTATCTATTTCTTTGTTGTTTATTATTAAAAGGGTACTTCCTCTGGCTGTTTTGTTAAATTCTTAACCAAATCCATAAATGAGTTAAACTTCACCCGGTCCTTTGGAGCCAAGTCATCAACAACTGAAAAAATACTTGACTCATTGAATAATACGTTATTATTCTCAACGACAAAATGACCTATCAAATAATCTCTCTCATAACATCTTACCTTGGGATAGAGCTTTGAATTTACTATATGGATAAACTTCTCCACAAGAAGACACCCCAAGACTAGATTCCTCTGATATTCCTTATCTATTATTTTGTTCACAAGATTGTCATTCAGATATTCCTCATATTCGGAATGTAAGAAAAAGTCATCTACTGATACTGCCAGAACTACTTCATTTCCTAAACCAATATATTGAGGAACCACACCACACAGATCACTCAGAATCCGATAAATAGCACCAATTCTCTTTCCGCCTTCATCAAAGAAATGGCGACATCCTTTAATACTAATTACGTTATCATACCTGACAATACCATGATCTAAATCTTCTTGCGTAAAGAAGAATTCGTATTCCTCTAAACTTTTCAGATACGGATCCTGATAGCGACTTTCAGATATCTTGCGTTTCCGTTTCTGCCATTTCAACCATTCTTTATTGCTTTCGCCAGTATGATTGAACGCATTTTCTATTATTTTGCAATCTATATTAGCAAGATAACGTCTACCTAATTCTTCCTTTACCAATTTATAAGCTTGACGGAATAAATCAAGAAATTCTATAGAACGTTCTCTGCCATTCTTACCGATATAATCATTGGGGCTACTATAAAGAATCTCCACCAACTTGATAGTAGATACCCCCCTTAGGATTTCATCATCCCCAAGGCTATGATTGGATTGCTGGCATTGTTCCAAAATATAATCGAAATCCGTCATAACTTTTTTCTTCATATCAGCCATATTGTTGTCTCGTACTTCCTTCGCTTCGCCCATACTCTAAGCATACTTAGAAGTAAGCCTAGAAGCAGCTTAGAGTATGGCTGGAGTATGCCTACACTATAATTCGGGTCTGTTTCCCCTGTAAAAATGAGGTTTCATTATATTCGGTGAATTCTTTATTTAGTCCCAATCTATCTTACTAGTCTCACAGGAAGATGATAGCCAGAGAATGTTTGTTCGATCTTTTTGGCAAGTCTCTTGTTCTTACTGGATTTCCATTCATTAAATAGATGAACTGCATCTTTGTAATTCCCCTCATTTTTTCCTTCTAGCCAAAAGAAAGCTTGCCAATCATCTTGTATTTCGTTGGCGATTTTTTTACCAGTTTTTTCAAAAACAAGGATATTCCCATTAGGTCCAACAAATAAAGCTTTAACGAAATCATACACATGATCTACTTCGATTTTCCATTCGCATTGTTCTAATAATTCATCCCATTGTTCCCTTGTTGGGATTTTTAAATATTCAGCTCTTTCATATGGAAGATATAGGATATGACCATCATCCTTCTCATAGTCTTCTGACCAGAGTGTTCTACTCGGCAGGCCCAGATCAATGTACTTTGTCTTGTTTTCTCTGAAATCTGTCGGGATTTCAGATTCTCTGTCATTATAGCCATCCCGATAACCATCAAGATAAGCCTGGGCAATAGCTTTTGTTATCGCCTCATTCGCCTTGCCATCGGCGTACTTGTCAGCCTTTTCTATTATATTCATACTGTTACCCGATTAAGTTTTGCTCTATATTATTAAACGTCAACATCAATTTATTATTGTAAGGAAGATAGAAGGAGAATTCCTCATCCAGTCTCTCCAGATACTCTTTCACCTGATTATCCATTGTTGAATAGCCCAGTGTTTCCTTGTCAGCAATGATAATAGTCTGAAATCTTGCTCTACTGGTAGCCACATTAAACAGGCGTGGGTCGAGCGAACGGAGATAATGGGTATTCGGAACCACATAAACGCAAATGTCAGTCGTTAGTCCCTGGACTCTGGCTACAGTATCAACAATCATGTTGGACTTCTTCAGGTTGGAATTGAGCTTCTTTTGCAGTCCACGTACAGTTTCTTTCATACAGGCTAAGACAGCCACTTCCTTGCTTTTGCAATTCTTATGGATTGTTGCTACCACGGCGAGAGCAAGATCCATAGCCGATGGTGCAGCCAATTCTCCCAATTCCATATCTGTCTTCAAGAGAGTTGGGCCACCCTGACTATTCAGGAAGAAAGTACCATAGCTGTCAGCGCCTTTATGCTCAGACATTGAAACCAGCGAATGACCATAGAACATTCCCGTGTACTGGGTGCCTCTTTCCGTCAATCGTCTTGATTCTGTCAGCTGATATGTAGGATATAAAGACATCTCAGTAATGGAGTTCAGGCCTTCAACCAAATGCACATAGCCATTCTCTCTGACCTTTGAGCCCTTCATCTGAATTACAGGAGGCAACTGCTTTACGTCACCAACAAACAAAGACTTCTTTCCTAACCTCTTCGCTGCCGCTATCATCTGGAGAAGTGCCTGACTAGCCTCATCAACAATAACATAGTCGAATGGTGCATCAGATGCCAGTTCTGCAGCAACTCCACTGGTTATAAAGAAGGTGGACAGGACTAAGCAGCCTTTCTTCGGAGAAACGACCTTCTCCTGTTGTAACTGGGGAACTTCCCTTTCCTCATCTGTCGTTATTTTGGTCTTGAACACCTTCTTGTCATTTAGGTATGGCTCCAAGAAAGGCTTTTTGGCGATTTCCATCAATGCCCTATTGGTCAGAGCTGTTACCAATACCGAATAACCTCGATCAAGCAGGTTCGCACACAGCTTGGCAATCTGGTAGGTCTTACCAGTTCCTGGAGGGCCTTGCAGGATAAGAGAGTCATTCAGACTCAACTGAGCATGAAGGAACTCCGGAATATTCTTCTTGTTATTCAACAAAGTCGGTTTCCATGAGCTGGTGACGTAATCAGCATCCAGGACGGATGACACAGCAGGAGAATCTAAACACCTTGTCAGGGACTGCAGATGAGCCACATAGTCAAAGGGAGGCTTATTCGGTCCCATCACCAGAACAGTCATAGATGCGTCTCTTATCCATTCGGCAAACTCCACATCGATTCCGATGAAGCCAGCGATGATAAAACCAGGGTTGTCAGAAGGCATCAGCCAATTACAGATTGCCTCAGTAAAGTTGGTCTTGTCTTTCACCAAGTCACCGTATGTCCTATCACCCCAGTTCTTGTGGTCACGCAGTTCCTTATGAAGAGTCATACAATACAGGTACTCACCTCTCCTTGGAACGGGACGCTTACATGAGAATCTCACGCGCATCTCACCACTGTCACTGAAGGAGAGGAATTGGGCAGTAAATACCTCTCCTTTTTCCATCAGGTAGGTTGCAGAAGTCTTCAGCTTATCGTCAAACTCCTTCACCTCAGCCTTGAGTTCTTCCTCAAGGAACTGCCACTGCATGTCTCTACTGAATATCATTCGAATGGGTCTGCTGAAGGTTTCTCATCCATTGGTCTGTCATCGAAAGCATACTGCTTGTAAGTAGATGCAATTGTCGTAGGACGGACACTGTTAAACTCGAAGTTCACCTGCTTGAAGTACTGTAGTATCTGAGCGAACTTAGATACCTTATTTACATCATCAAGGTTCCTTGTATCCATAGAGAGAACCAGTTTCTCCTGATTCCTGATCAGTGCTCTCAGCTGGAGAGGCTGTGTTTCATGACCGTCAAAGACCCACAGCATGGAGTTGGGCATCAACAAAGTTCCCCATTCCATTGGGCTTATATAAATCTTACCCCATATACAGCTCTTTACTACTAAAGGAGCAAGATTTCCTTCAGGGTCGATTACACCTGGGATGATAGAGAAATCACCATGACCTTGTGTGAACTTATAGCCTTCCCCCATCAGTCTCTTCATCACCTTCTTCCTTGCGACCTCGTTATATTCTGGTCGTTCGTCAACATCAACATCATTGGGATTGTCTCCCTTCATTGTGACATCTTCACCAGAAGGAACTGGGGCACCTCCTCGAAGCGCAATGTTCTCATTTCTCAGTTTTTCCAACTCCTTGCGAAGATCTGAGATGCTCCTGTCAAACAGTTTATACACATCTTCTGTTGTCAGACCTATATTATTGTCAGCAGCCAGCTGGTGCAAGGCCTTTTGCAGATCCACATTACTATTTACAAATATGGTTGACGTCTTATCATCAGTGAAGTTACCCTCGTGATAGCAATAGATCACCTCTTCTATATACTCACTAATAGTGATGGTATGAGGAAACTCGCCGTCATAAAGGTAGATACTATACCCTGACTCCTCCTTCCATTCCTTATATCCATTCTCCGCATACTGGATGCTCTCATCGGAGAGTTCCTCCAGATTGATTTTATCAGTCACGTTGATGATACTGCTATTGCCACGCAGTTTATTGATCTGCTCAATGGCTATCATGATTGCTTTGTACTTCTCTTCAGAAAGAGGAAATACACACTTATCAGCAATCCACTTCAAAGAATTCTCCAGATAGCTCTTGTTATTGACAGAGTAGATGGAATGAGCATCGAACTCCTCCAGGTTTCCTACCATATACTTACGGAACCTCACAGTAACATCGTTCTCTGTCTGAACACCCATATCTGCCAACAGAGCCAAGTTCTCAGGATTAGCAGAAGCCCACTTCTCGATATAATCAGGCAATGCCTCAGACAAGATGGCGTAATCCTCGGGATAGATAGACTCATCAGGATCAAAGCCAAGGTTGTCCTTGTAGACACTCCATTTTACGGACTGGAACTTAATCAGATCCTGCTTCTTCAGTTTCATGAGGAATGACAGGAAGTCCAGGACTTTCTGCTGGTCGAACTCACTCTGGTCATTCTTAGTGTCAATACCAGGAACGATGAGAACATTCGTATCATCAATATAAGGTTCCTGAATGATTTGGTCTTTCCAGTAGGGGAGTGTCATATATTGTCCTAATTCCGTATACTGAGCACCCAAAGTATAGCACCTTTTGATGAAGGTGAAATCCTTAACTACAAAAGGATTTGCCTCTTCTGAACCTCCGGCACTGATAGCCTTATATTCAATCTTCTTATTGTTATTGGCATCCATCTGCATCATGAATGCCAACTGCTGGGCGTTCTGGATTATCGGATAGTTAGACTTGATGGTCTCATATATCTCGTCCAGATTGGCTTCAGGAGAGATACCAAAGAGCGCATTCAGCTTCTGTCTGCTGATGCCAAGGACAGAATACTTATCCACCAGCTCATTCAGCAAAGCTCCATTGCCATTCTCATTAGGAAGAAGCATAGCTAAATCGAAGTTCTTCTTCGCACCAACGACAGACACACTTTCCGCAAGCGTGGACGGAATCTGGTCATGAGCGAAAGAAACGCCATTCTTCTTAACAATAGTCTTAGCGCGGAAAGCCTCATAGTCCTTATCTTCAAGGCAACTGCAAGCCATCTCCATGACCTTGTAGTCATAGTCTTCCTTGGTCACGCCCTTATCCAGGTCAAAGACAGTCTTCGACAGTTTCAGGATGAAGTCCCTTCTTGAATCATATTTGAGTACATCCACCAAGTCCGTCTGTAAAGCATCCACATCACCAACACCCTTCAATATGCCGTCGTACAAGTCTTCTCCTTTAAGAATGCCCTGTTCATCAGAGAACTGTGACAACTCAACTGGTAGGAGAACCATATTGTTGGAGTTGTTCTTCTCTATGAAATCTTTTACAGTGTTGTTTGAGCTGTACACCTGATAGTGGGTGTCGGACTTCTTCGAGATAAAGAACTCTTCGCCCTCCTTCTCCACAACATAGAAG
>ODAI012120821.1_pt1 | contig 10987 bp, 9 predicted proteins | sample 1539321 | NCBI WGS metagenome assembly ODAI01 (sample SAMN02144231, study PRJEB22623) | gut metagenome | biome: sheep rumen | host: Ovis aries | place: New Zealand | reverse complement strand
TGGCCACCGAGGAAAAACTTTGAAGAGAGGAAAGAAAAACGGTAGGCATAATTTTGGGAACCGCCAAAGTTGCCAAAAAGGAGCCTACCGTATGAAGATGCCTGAGAGCATAGCGCATACGAGATGGATTTGTAAATACCATGTGGTCTGGATTCCAAAATATCGTAAAAAGCAATTGTTTGGAGTATTAAGGAAGGAAATAGCCCCAGTGATGAAGGATCTTGCTCGTCAAAAGGAGTGTGAAATTTTCGGCCGTGGTTCGGGATCGCCTCCTTCTGCCAGCCTGGACCGCCGTGCGGGCCAATGAAGCCCGGAAGGCGGAGTGAAAAGCGGAGTAGAAGGCGAAGTGGAAGGCGGAGAGGAGCAGATTCGGCCTCGAAGATGGCGTCTGGACCATCCCTGAAAACCCCATGAAGAAGCGCCGGGAGCACTGCGCCCCCTGCCGCGGCAGCGGCTGGCACTGCCTTGCCAGCGAGGGGAGGCCTGCGACGCGGACATCGGCGGAGCAGCCGGGACGCGCCTGCAGGCACCCTGCTCCGGGCTTGAGGACGCCTGGCAGGGGCCTGAGCCCTAGCCTATCTTGATTATGGAGGCGTCGAGCTTGAGGGTGCCCGATGCCTTCGCGTCGATGGCGGCTTTGGTGAACGACACGTTGCCGCCGAGCAGGTCGACCTTCGTGCCGTCGAGCTTGACGTTCTGGGTCGCCTTGACGGCAAAATCGGCGTTCGTCTTGAAGCTGAATCCGCCTGCCTCGGCCTTCATGTCGTTCTCCCCTGCCTTGAGGGCCGCCGAATTGCCGTTGCCGTCGAGGCTGAACCTGGCGTTCATGCTGGCCAGGTCCGCCTTCTTGCCGGCAAGGCTGAGGCTGGATTCGCCGCCGCCCTTGGACGCCTTGATTTCGGCCTTGTCGTCCTTCAGGCCGAGGCTGGAGACGGAGCCGCCGGCGTTCTCCATCTTCATGCTGAGTTCGCCGGCCGCGTCCGTCGCCGTGCCGGCGATGCCGATGGCACAGCCCGGACTCTGGCAGTTGATCTTGACCTGCTGCTTCGTGCCGTCCTTGCCGAGCTTGAACGTGGCGTGGTCTGCCGGCGGTGCGGCAAACATGGCTTCCATGCCGTGCAGCTGGCCGGCATCGGTTGCCAGTCTGGCGGCAATGGCGCCCGCGTCCGTGCCTAAATCCTGGACGTGGAGCGGCGCGGCCGCGGCGGCGGCTTCCGCCTCCTCAGCGCAGCCCTTGGCGATGCGGGCGATGGCGGCGTTGTCGTACTTCGTGGTGAACGTGATGCTGTCCGCGGCTTCGGCCTTGATTCTTCCCGCCGCGACGGACTCGATGTCCTTCAGCGCGGCCGCCTTGATGGCGTCGGCGCGCATGGCGATGGTGCTGTCATTGTCGCCCAGCGACAGATCGTTCGTCAGCTTGTCCGCCAGATCGCTTTCCTGCTTGTAACGCGCGAAGATGGACTGTCCGGAGCCGGCGGCAAGAAAAAGGTTCTTGTCCGACGAGATGCGGGTGTCCTTGCGGGCCGCAAGCACGGCGTTGCTGTCCTGGGCGCAGAGCAGCAGGCCGCCGAGCTGCGTCCCGCCCGTGACCTTTCCGGACTTCTTCCAGACGGCAATGGTCGCCACCAGCTCCGGAATGAGCGTCGTTGCCAGGGACTGCCCTATGGAGCGGCCCATCTTGTGCCACTTGGCCCGCTCGGCGACGTTGAAGGTGATGCCGGCCTCCTCCAGCATCTTGTCAACTTCCTCGGCGTTTTCGCTCAGCAGGGCGCCGCCCTTGGCGTCCACGCTGAGCTGGGCCTGGATCTTCGCCTCTTCCAGAACCTTTTCCGGCGGCCAGTCGGGGTGTTCCTTGCGCAGCTCTTCCGCGTAGTCGCCCGTGAGCATCACGACAAGCGCCTTCTTCTTGCTTTCCTGAATGGACTTTTCGGACGAGAGCCATGCGGCAACGGCCTTGGAGCCTTCGGTTCCGCAGCCGACGAGGAAGGAGAGCACGGCGAAGGCGAGATAGACCTTCATGTGAACCGCGTCCATGGGCGTGTTGAGCGCCACCGTGGACTTGCCCTGCGCGGATGTGACGGCTGCGCCGTAGAAGGGATCCTTTGCACCGATGGCGCCCGTGCCGGCCACGGCCTCGAACGTCGCGGGAAAGGCCTTCAGCAGGTCGGTGAGCCCCGCGGCAACGGAAGCCCAGGTCTGCGACTTCTTCCTGTCGGCATCCTTTTCTTTGCCCATCGCCGCATGCAGGAAGGCCTCGTCGCAGACCGCCGTCACGCCGGCCAGCGCCTTCATGGCCTGGAGTATGCCGGTCCAGAGCGTGAATCCCTTGTGGTTGGCCTCGAGCTTGCTGGAGAAGCCGCTGACGGCGTGCTTGGCAATGCCGGCAAACGTGGTTTCCGCGCTGCTGGCGAGGGCGCCGGCAAAGTCGGTGTAGGCTATCGTGGCGTCGAGGGAGCCGGAGTTCATGAACAGGCCGCTGCGCCCGCCGGTGCCGAGCTGCAGCCCCTGCTTCGTCTCCTTGTCGCTGAAGACGAGGCCGCAGCCGCCGGCCGTGCGTATGGCCGTGCTCTGGGCCGAGGCCTGGTTTTCCGCGAAGCCGGACACGGGGTTGGCCACGGCGCCGGCGATGACGGGCCTGTCGGGATTGCCGTCGATGAAGGCGACGAGCACTTCGACGCCCGGCGTCAGCGGGAAGGTCGTGCCGTGCCCCAGGCCGACGTGCGGCTGCATGCGCCGGATCCAGCACGACGACTTGCCGTTGGCGCGGTCGGAAAGATCCTCGGGGAAGACGACCTTGTAGCAGCCCTTCTCGTTGACTTCGGCCACGGCGGAGTCGGAGGAGCCGTCGATGAAGGCCGTGATCATGCCGGAAACCCTGGCGCGCTCGGTCCTGCGTTCAGGACGGAACTGAACGCTGTCGGGGATGCAGGCAAAGGAATTGCGGTAGTAGAGGCGGTCGTCGGGATTTTCTATCGGCACGCCCACGGCCTGGGAGAGCCATGCCTCCTGGCTTCCCTCGTGGCGCACGTCCGTGACGAGGTAGCCTCGGTTCCAGGGCTCGTTGAAATGATTGGACAGCGTGAAGACGAAGCCGGGGCGCATGGACGGCACGGCGCTCTCGCCGCGGAAGATTTTGGCATGGCAGCGCAGGGCCTGGGCCCTGATGTCGGCGAGGCGCTTTCCTTCGGCCTGGGTGGAGAAGCCTTCGCCGTAGAAGTAGGCGTCGCCGAGACCCTTGTCCGAAACGTCGGCTATGGCGGCAAGAGGCCGCATGGGGTTCTCCCAGTCGTAGTCGCGCAAGACAACCCGCTTCGGCAGCGGCTGCGCCGTCATGGCAAAGGAGGTGACAATCTCTTCCTTATGCACGGCCTCGAGGCCGGAAGTCGGCGAGTACCTGAGTTCGGCGCCGCCGGGAATGTCCGCGTGGGACTCCTTGGCATCCGCGAAGACGATGCGCCCGCCAGCGTCCGTCTCGTCGAAGAAATAGTAGATGCCGTCGCGCTCCAGCTTCCAGGCAAGGAAATTGTAGAGGCTCTCGCCGTGCTGCATGGAAAAGTCCTGCTTTTCGTAGGAGCCGTAGAGCCTGAAGTCGCTTTCAACGGGGACGGCGCAGGCCGCGAGCGCATCCTTGGCAAGCTCCTGCACCGTACGGTCAAGGAAGATGCGGCTTTCCACCTGCTGCGTCAGCTTCCAGATCGCCGGCTGCAGGCGCAGACGCCAGAAGCGCCAGCCGTTATAGCTCGAGGCAAGCGTCACGCTCGTGGGATAGCCCGAGAAGAGGGCTTTGCTCCCGTCCGAACGCAGGATGACAAGCGTGGCCGGACTGGCCAGCAGTTCGTCCTCGCTGACGTCCGCCTTCTGCGTGCAGAGGCTGAGATCAAAGGCAAAAAGCCGGTTAAAGCCTTCCTCTCCGCTGAAGCGCAGGACGTGCAGCGCCTCGCCGTTCGGAAGGGCGCCGGTCTCAAATCGGAAGCGTTCCCGGAAGGACAGCTGCTCGGCCATGAGTCTTCTCCTTTGCCCGGCGTTCCGATGAGCGGGCTTTACGGTTGAACAGCATGCAATGCCTCGGCGCAGATACGGCCTTGCCGCATGCATGTCTCACGATTTATCCTTTCTTTTTTACGCGCTGTCCAGCGTTATCGGCACTTCCCTGCCCGACGCGGCAGGGATGACGTGACGGCTCCGCCTTTCTGCCATATCGGCGCTGCGAGGACCGCATGCAGGAGCGTGCGTCTGGCTTCCGGCACGCCGCCAAAGCGCCATGAATCCAAGCTGTTACCTTGACAATCCCGCCCCGATCACGCTTCAATCTCCGCAACGGCCGTTCCAGCGGCGGCTGGCCGGCCACACGGCAAACCAAGGAGGTTCTCCTTGCGCACAAGCACCGCATTCCTTTCCGCCCTCTCCCTCTCCCTTTCCCTTTTCCTCGGCACAGCCCCGGCCAGCGCGGCCCCCAAGGCTTCAGACGTGCACGAAGTTGACCGGGCAGAAATCGACAAGGTCCGGTGCGACAAGATGAACGAACTTGACGTGAACTACGGCGACACGCTCAGCTTCAATGCCTCGTTCACGGCAAGAGACGGCGCTGCCGTGAAGGTCACGAACGTCAAATACTGGTTCTGGGCTGACCAGGACTACAACGCCAGCGACCCGCCCGTCACCTTCTCGGCGACGAAGGAGTTCTCCGAGGGCGGGATCATCAAAGACAAGACCGTTGAGCTGACGCGCACCACCGACTACGTCATCCGCGTAAAGCCCAGCAATCCCAAGAAGGACAACATCATCGTCAAGTACGACATTACCTACAACGAAATCAAGTCTGACGGCAGCATCCTCCCCGATGATCACTTAGTCGTCTGCGCCCGCTACCGCGTCCTGCCGGAAAAGAGCAAGTAGGCAGGCACAGGCCCCTTCAGGAGGCATAGACTGACGGCCCGAGGCGGCGACGCTTCGGGCCGGCTTCGCTTGCGCTTTGGGACGCTTGAGGAGATTTCCCCTGCAGGCAGGGCTTCGCCATCCCCAGCCTTTCAGCCGACGGCTTCCCAGCCGAGGGGGCCCTCCACATCTCCACCTTTCCGCCCTTCCCTGCCTATCGCCCCGGCTGCGAGGCACGCCGTCCGCACCGGCCGGGAGCGGGCGCTCTTCGTGGGCATCGGAGGCAGGCATCGGGGCAGGCATCGAGGCAGGCATCTCATTGGCAAGGGTGCGCACCCTGGCGTCATGCTGGTCCCTGCCCTGTCCAGCGCACGGCTATGCCATGAAGCGCATAGACGAAGTCTCTCGGGATGCGGACGACAGCAGCACGGCCAGCGTCATGCAGCACGTCCCCAGGGTCTGCTTCCTGGCCGACATCGTCTCCAGCCGGCAGGCGGCGCGGAACAGGAGAACAGGCGAAGCTACCGGCCTGTGCTGGACCATCACGCACGACATCGGCATCGAGCACGCCGAGCCGTACGCGCTCTGGCTGATGGGCCTGACCGACGGCGAGGAGAGGCCGACGCCGAGAGGCCGGGAGCTGGCGACCTTCGCCAGAAAGCAGGCTGTGGATGCCGGCTGCGATCTGGCCGAGGTCCTCGCCCGGCGAAGCACCGAAGAGTTTGTCGTGGCCATGGCGGCCATGGCGGCGATCCGTGAGGCATTGTTCATCGGCGACACGCTCGTCGGCGCGTCCCTGCCGCCGGGCGCCGAGGCCGCAGCCGCCGGCGGTACCCTGCGTCAGGACGCTGGAAGCGCCGGCACCCGCTTCGGCCCCGCCTTCCGAAGCCGAGTCCATGAAGCTCAAGGCCCGCTCCTCCCGACAGGGAAAAGCGGGCCTGCGTTCCTGAGCCTGCTGCCTGGCCTACTCCGTCCGCATCCCGGCAGCGTCCTGGCACATGACGACGGCGCCGTTTCTGATGAGGTAGGCGTACTTCCTCGCGCCCACGTAGGCGCCAAAGCTGTTCTTGGCGTTGATCATGAAGAAGCCGCCCCAGCCGAAGGTCACGCCCCCGCCGAGGAGGATACTCTGGGAGTAGTACCTCTTCGTGGGCGAGCCCATGAAGCTGTACTGCGCAGAATAGGGATCCTTGAGCACGCCGGCCATCGCCGACTTCACCAGCTCCTGGTAGTTCTGCGGATACGGTCCGGGATCGCCCTTCGCGTACTCTTCCGGCGTCAGCTGCTTTGCGCAGCCGGACAGGCAGAGCGCCATGAGCAGGACGAGCGGCGCCGCCACCCTGGAAAGATTCTTCAGCATGTCTGTTTCCTCCTTGCGAAAGGGTTGAAGGCGAAGATCCGCCGAAGCTTTCCGGCGGACGCTTGACGGGGGCCGGAGGAGCCGCCTCCTCCGGCATCTGGGCAAAAGCCCCTTCCCGCTGCCTCATGGCGAAGGGGCGCAGCCGATGACGCGGCTGACGCGGTCGCTCTCGCTGCTGACCTTGCGGGCCTAGATGAGCAGATCGTCGCTCCTGCGGCCGCATTCCGGCAGGCCGGCGCGGTGAGGCTCGAGACGATGCGCATCACGCCTTCCCTGTACGGCGAAAGGCCTTCGGGGGCCCTGCAGGCCGTGCTGAGCACAGGGATGCCCATGACGTCCCTGCACGGCGTCTCGCCGGCCGTTGCCTTCGCGCAACCGCGGGACGGGAAGCGGTACACGGGCTCCGCGCTCCGGCGGGCCGGGACGAAGTCCCAGCCGCCGGCGGGAACGGCGCCACTGGAAGCGCAGACGGCGATGTCGTGCGGGGCCAGGCTGACGATCTTCATGGCGGACTCCTTGCAGGGCTGAAGGGCTGCAGGGCTGCAGGGCTTCCTGCCTTCGACGGCTCCCTTCTAGCTCTGCGGTCCTCGGCAACGTAGAGCGAATATGCTATGAGGATTCTTTACCGGCGCAGGGGCTTCAGCCTGAATAGGCGCCGGCCGGCGGCCGCGTCCCGCGCCGTCTGCGCTTCCGCCTCTTCCACCCCTTCCGCTCTGCCAGGACAGGAAAAGGCGACGGGCGGGAGGCCTGGCAGCAACGCCCTGGCCGCGATCCCGCCCTCCATCTGCCTGCCGACCCAAGGCCAGGCTCCGGCTGCCGGCATGGCGGGGAAAGGCTATCCTTGGCAGAAGCCTTCGCCTTCGTCCTTCTCCTTCTTCTCCTCTTCCTCTTCCTCCTCTCCGTCCCAGTCCCTCCAGGACTCGGTCACGATGGGAATGTCGAGGGCATCGACGTCAACGCCGGCGTACGGGGCAAGAAACTCTTCCGCCGTCCGAGGATCGTCGTCGTCGAAGTAGACGTGCATGGCAAGCCTGAGCAGGCGGACAACGTGCCTGTAGGGGCTGTCCTTCAGGCTGCCGTCGATGTCCTCGCCGTCTTCGTACTCCAGCATCTCATCGGTCTTGGAATCCAGTTCCTGCAGCGCCGCTTCGAATGCATCGCCTCCCGGCATGTCGAGCTGGAAGTCGAACAGGGACTGGCGGGCAAAGCGGATCTGCCTGGATTCCTGGTAGACGGAGAGGCAGGCGTAGCGCTCGGCGCCTTCGGCGTCCCTGAACTTCAGTTCGGTGAAGTACGATCCCTCGACGGGACCGCCGCAGAAGCCGCCGCCGTCGTATCCCCACTGCAGGCTTTCAATGATCATGGACATGTCGTTCCTCCTTGGAAGATGGTTGGCGTTCTTGTTCCGACGGCTCCCTTTTCGCTCTTGGAGCGACAGAAACTTATAGCGAAAACGCTATAACGCCGCTTTTTCCTGCGCCGGGACGGCGAAGTCCCGCCAGCGTCAGGACCCTGCGCCTGCGGGGTCTCCGCCTGGCCTGACGGCGACTCCCTCCTCTGCCACAGGGAGGCTCTGCATGGGCAGGAAAAGACGAAGGGCGAGAAGGCGACGGCCCCTTCAAGGCCTGGCCGCGATTCCGCCCCTCATGCCGGCAAAGCGTCCGAAGGCGACGGCGGAAGGCAACCGCTTCTGCTTTGCCGCCCTTTCCTGCGCCAGAGCGCCGGCACGGTTCCGGCCTCCGGGGGACTGAAGGATCCTCTACGCCTGCTCCCATTCCTTGCGCTTCGCCGGGACGAGCATCTCCGGCGTCAGTCTGGCGCAGTGTTCTTCGGCCAGCTCCAGGGCTTCGCGCCTGGCGCCTGCCGGCGCCTCGGCGGCCGTGCCGTACCGGGCCAGCACTGCGATGTCCAGGCCGTTCCTGAAAAAGCTTGTTTCGGCAACGCCGCACCAGGGCTCGCCGCGCTTGGGCCTGACGGCGGCGCAGTAGCGCTTCGCACCGCTGGGAAGCGTGTACCAGACTTCCACGATGAAGGCTCCGTACCGGAAGCCGTCGATGATGTCGAAGCCGTCGTACGCCTCTTCCATGCCGTCTTGGTCCAGGACCCCGCCTGCCATGCTACTGTACTCCTTCTGGGCCTTCTGGGCCTCGCTCTGGACGGCGCGCCCACGCTCGACGAGATCGCCGTCGTCCTTGACGATTTCCCTGATGTAGTCCGGCAGCTTGAAAGCGCACTTGCGGACCCTTCGCTCCTCCAGCTTCGTGCCGCCGGCGCCGTCGTCCACGGCAACCCTTCGCGTCCAAAGGTCCGGATCCACGGTGAAGCCGAGCCGCTCGGCTATGGAGGCGTTGAGGCTGAGCTGGCCCAGCTTCGACGGGGTGTATGCCGGGCCGCCGGCAGGGCAGTCGATCTCGAGCTCCGCGCCGTCCGTCGGCTCGAGGTTGAGCCACGTCGTGTGCTGCCCGAAGACGTGCTCGAGCACGTCCAGCATGAGCCGGCACATGCCCTTCTGCCGGCAGTCCTCGCGGACGTAGACGCTCTCGACGAGGTAGACGGGCTTGCCGCTGTGCTCGCGGAGCCGCTCCAGCCGTTCGAACCAGCTCGCCTCGTGTACGGCCCGCTCCTCGGGCGTTGGGGCGAACATCATGAGTGGCAGCCAGGGATTGAGATGCCGGGCGGGATCCACAATGTCGAGGACCGAGGCGGGAACGATGCCCTGCAGCCTGCCGAGGTGCTCCATGTTCATCAGGCTGAAGACGGGCGTCATGGTGCCCAGCATGGCGCCGACGAGGCTGTTCTCGAAGAAGGCGTAGAAGCGGAACTTGTCAAATCGGACCGGCCCGCACTTGGCGCAACTGTTTTCGATCTGCAGCGGCTCGAAGAGCGCGTAGACGGTGTACGGGCCCCAGCCGTAATGCGGGATGCTGTTCTCGTTGAACTTCTTGTCTCCGGTGGCAATGTCCAGCAGACGGACGTGTTCCTTCGCCGGCTTTTCCTTGGAAAGATTGCAGATTTCCACGTGCCTGCCGTAGTAGCGTTCCATTCTCTCCTCCATTCCAGAGCCGAAGAGCAGGTTCTGCAGGGGAATTTCGAAGAAGTCGGCAATCTTGTCGAGCTTGGCCAGGTCCCAGATGGCGGTGCCGGCACGCTCGATGTTGCTGAGGTCAGGCTGCGACCAGTGGACGCCGAGCTTGTCGTACATGGCCTCCACCATCTTCTCCTGGGACAGGTGCCGGACGAGCTTGCGCTCCTCGGCGATTCTTCTTCCGATTCTCTTGACGTCGATCATGGCGTTCTCCCCCTGCATTCCGTTGAAGCGAGAATGGTCCTTTCTGCGGGGCAAGCTTATAGCGATAATCTTATAAAGTGGACTTTTCGGAGCCGGGGGGGCTGGAATTCGGCGCCAGACGGCCCGCTCAGACGGCGAGGGGCGGACGCCGGACGTGGCAACCGCGCCCTCGCCGGCCTTGCTGTCTGCACGGAGCGTGCCGTCGCGAAGCCCGACGATGCCTCATGCAGACGCCTCTGCCAAGACCTGCGGAGGTCTTCTTCCTGCAGAGGGTTCAACGACATGCAAGACGGCGGAGTGTAGCTTCGCCGCCGTCCAGAAGAATCGGAGAGTGCGTCCGCGCCACCGGCGCAGGGCGGAGCGTCTTTCGGCAGGAAGACGAACGATGGGCGTGGAGAGCGGCCCTCGAGCCAAAAGCTAGCCGGCACCGGCCTCATCCTGCTGGCAACGGGTCGCGGCCCTGCTCTGCTCTGCGCTCTTCAGCTTCTTTACGGAGCGTCAGCTGTAGCCGGAGGACTTCAGGATGGCATCCGCGATTCTGGCAGAAGCCTACAATCCGTGCTCCTTTCGGGACCTCTCCATCCCTGCAGGGGGCAGAGGTAGCATGGAAAGAAGGTCTCATCAGGGCGCCGTCTGCGCGTATTCCCTCGGCAACCTTCACAATAGCTGAGGACGGCATCCACCGCTTGCACTGTGCAGACCTCCTTTCATGCTGCTATTGCCTGGGCACGGCTCTCTGGTAGAGCGTGAAGCCCTCTTGCGACTTTGAGGAGGCGAGCTTCTGCAACTGTCCCTGGACGTGGACGCAGGCCGCCTTCACGTCCTCGAGGGCTGAGCGGATCTCCCTCGCCTTCTGCGCGTCGATGCCCCGCTCTCCGTGGCCACGAGGATTCTGCTGGCGTCGTCGAGGGCGGCCGCGGCCCGCGCGACGGAGGTGAGCACCTCGGCCCGGCTCTGGGCAGGCGGCACGGACGCGTCCCTGTCCGTCTGGGCCAGGAGCCAGTCCACGAGGACGGTGTTGCCCATGGCCCTGCACAGCCTCGGAGCGGCCTCCAGGCCGGGGCTGTAGGCCTCCTCCTGGCGGAGATAACGGTTGACCGAAGCCGTTCCCATGCCGCCGGCGGAGGCTATCTCGTCCGCCGTCATGCCACTCAACTCTTTGGCATGGCGAATGGCCTCCACAGCCGTCATGTTCCTGTAGTTCGGCATGGTGCTCCCTCCTTTCTCCACGGGTTAGTCTCCGACAAAGAGGCAGGCGCGGAATGCATACGCGGTCGCGGTTTCCGGCACCAGTCCGGCACGGCATCCGGTTCGGCCTCTGGCATGAATGCACGCCGGCGGCAATGCCGTCCCGGCCGGCATCCTCCGTCAGCAAGGCAGGGGGCGCAGACCGCTAGGGATACGCTGAAAAATGAGGGGTCTGTTACGATTTGTCGGACAAGTCGGGGCGGGCTCATGAGCTT
>ODAI011813030.1_pt1 | contig 10987 bp, 10 predicted proteins | sample 1539321 | NCBI WGS metagenome assembly ODAI01 (sample SAMN02144231, study PRJEB22623) | gut metagenome | biome: sheep rumen | host: Ovis aries | place: New Zealand | reverse complement strand
TGTCGGCGAACAAATGGCCAGCGGAGATTATATCACTCTTGTTCACAACAGCAATGGTACATACACCGTAAACCTTGAAAAGATAGGACATGGAGTTGCGGTAAACGGTGTACCTGTAAGAAAAAAAGAGATCACAGTAGCCGAGAAGAAATTCCTGGCTTTTTATAATATTATTTTTTATTTAGATGGAGAAGTTCTCAGGACCACCGCTTCAGCCGGTATTCAGACCAACCTCCAGATGACAAGAAAAGATGAGCAGCTCAGGGCAGCAGGATATCCGGAGTTTGTAAGAAGCGCAAGACAAAGATACGAACTTCCCGATGAGAAGCTTGAAGTGCTTCAGCCCAGCTCAGCACCGAACAAAAATGAAAAAGGTCTTATTTTATCTCTTCTTCCCACTTTGTTAACCATGGGTATCATGATGCTTGTAAGAGCCAGCATGAGTTCAAATAAGATGTATGCGTTTTACTTTGCAGCTATGATGGGCGCAAGCGTTATTGTTGGTATAGTCAACTACTTTATAAACAAGAAGGACTACAAGAAAAAGGTAGCCAACAGGATCAGAAAGTACAACGAGTATATCACCAAAAAGGAAAAAGACATTGAAGAGAGCAGAGAAGAAGAAAAGCTTGTTGCCGAGAAAATGGGCACATCAGCAGCTCTGACTCTCAGAAATATTGAAAACTTTGATTCTCACCTCTTTGAGAAAGAAAAGAGCCATAAAGATTATCTTCATATCAGCATCGGCCACGGAATGGTAGAATCCGCCAATCAGGTTGACTACAAAAAGCAGGAATATGTTGAGACTGAAGATGAGCTGATGACATATCCGGAACAGCTCCATGATAAATACAAGTTCATCGAAGGAATGCCAATCGATATCGCTCTTGGCGAGTTAAATGCGATCGGTTTTGTAGGTAACAGAAACAAGCTTTACCAGATGCTCAAGAACATGATCATCCTGATCGCCGGACAGCACTTCTACAAAGACGTTAAGCTTTTCCTCATCATGGACGAGCAGGACGTAGAGCTCTTTTCCTGGGTGAGATGGCTCAAGAACACTATGGATGACGAGATGAACAGAAGGTTCATCATGTACGATGAGGAGAGCACCAAGAAGGGACTGGAGCTGATCTATTCCATGCTCTCTGCAAGAGAGGGTTCGTCAAGTGACAGAACAGGAAGCAAGAACATAGCAGGTCCTGATTTTATCGTTCTGGTCTACAGACCTGATAAGATGAGTGGACATCCGGTCAACAACTATGTTGAAAAGGCAAGAAACATGGGATTCACCTTCGTGTTCTTTGAGGAGAGGGAAGAGAAGCTCCACAGAGCATGCCAGAAGAGGATCTTCCTCAGTGCCAACGACAATTCAGGTTATATTCAGGACATTGAAAACGGAACCAAGATGCAGAGCTTTGAGTATTCTCACATAAGCAAGGCAGCAGTTGAGAATGCAGCACTTAAGCTTGCTGGTGTTTACGTAAATGATGTCAGCCTTGAGAGTACACTTACCAAGAACATAACTCTGTATGAGCTTATGGGTATCATGAATGCTTATGATATTAACCTTGAGCAGAGATGGAACAACTCCAAGATATATGAGACTATGGCTGCTCCTTTGGGCGTAAAGAGTGACGGATCGATCATCAGCCTTGATATTCACGAGAGGGGTCACGGACCTCACGGACTTGTTGCAGGAACTACAGGTTCAGGTAAGTCTGAGATTATTCAGTCATATGTGCTTTCTATGGCCACACTTTTCCATCCTTACGAAGTAGGATTCATCATCATCCACTTTAAGGGTGGTGGAATGGCTAACCAGTTCAGAAACCTTCCACATCTTAATGGCGCCATTACAAACATTGACGGAAAAGAAATTGACAGATCCCTTAAGTCTATTAAGGCTGAGCTTCTTAAGAGACAGGAGCTGTTTGCAAAATACAATACCAACAGGATTGATGAGTATATCAAGTTATACAAGCAGGGAGTAACACCTACTCCGCTTCCGCACCTTGTGCTTATTGTCGATGAGTTTGCGGAGCTTAAGAGTGAGCAGCCTGAATTCATGAAGGAGCTTATTTCTGCAGCACGTATCGGTCGAAGCCTTGGTGTTCACCTTATACTTGCTACACAGAAACCTGCCGGTGTCGTTAATGATCAGATCTGGTCAAACTCCAGATTCAAGCTCTGTCTGAAGGTTCAGGACAAGAGCGACAGTAATGAGGTGCTCAAATCTCCTCTTGCTGCTGAGATCAAGGAGCCCGGTCGTGCATACCTCCAGGTAGGTAACAACGAGATATTCGAACTCTTCCAGTCAGCGTACAGTGGTGCGCCTGCACAGGTTGACAGTATCGATGAAGGTAAACAGTTCAAGATCTGTGCTGTAAATCTGGACGGTAGAAGATCCATCATTTACGAGCAGAAGAAGAGCAAGGCTGAAGGAAATATCACCCAGCTTGATGCACTTGTAAACAGGATCCACGAGTATTGTGATGAGAAGGGTATCAAGAAACTTCCTGATATCTGTCTTCCTTCCCTCAAGGATGTCATCCCATACACAGTGGAGGGCTATGAGAGCAAGTCAGCGAATGTATGCATACCTATGGGTGTATATGATGATCCTTCACATCAGTATCAGGGAATCATCGACTTTGACCTGACACAGGACAACTTCCTTATTGTCGGTTCGACACAGTATGGTAAGACAAACATTCTCCAGAGCATTATCAGGGGAGTTGCTGAGAGGTATACACCATCTGAAGTTACTATCTACATCCTGGACTTCGCATCCATGATCCTTGGAAGCTTCAGAGACCTCAAGCACGTCGGTGGTGTTGTTGTTTCAACTGATGAAGAGAAGATCCAGAACCTCTTCAGGATTTTGGAAAAAGAGATTGCCAAGAGAAAAGAGATCCTTTCATCGATCGGTCTCAGCTCATTTAGTGCATACCGTGATGCAGGAAAAACAGAACTGCCTCAGATCATTGTAATGGTGGATAACTTCCATGCATTCAAGGAAATGTATCCGCAGTATGAAGGCAACTTCATGAACCTTTGCAGAGAAGGTCTTGCAATGGGTGTGACAGTTGTTATGACTGCTGTTCAGGCAGCAGGAATCGGCCTTAAGCTCATGGCTACAATTTCAAGAAAGATTGCTCTGAACTGTAATGATGATTCAGATTACTCAATCCTTCTTGGAAGATGCAGACTTCGTCCCAATGATACCCCGGGAAGATGCGTGCTTGAACTTGACCGAGAGTTTTATGAGTGCCAGACATATATTTCCTTTGATGCGGAAAAAGAGATTGACAGGATCGAGCAGATCAAGGCGTTTATCAAAGAGACCAACGCAAAGCACAAAGACTTCAGAGGAAGCAATATTCCTGAGGTACCCAAGGAGTATAGCGACGATTACATCGCTGCTACTTATCCTGAGTTTGAGACAGGTAAATATGAACTTCTTCTTGGTATTGACTATGCCAACACAATGCCTGCCAAGATCAAGCTTCTTACCCAGAACACATTGTGCCTGAGCGGACCTCGTCATAAGGGCAAGAAGAATTACATCTCATACATTATGAACACTCTCAATAACAACAGAGAGAAGGCACCTGTTGAGATGTATGTAATGGATAACTTTGAGCATCTGCTTGAGGATTATAAGAATATTGAAGCCGTTAAGCTCTATACAATCCTGCAGGAAGAGTACAACGCAGCGGTTGAAGAGATCGCAGCACGTCTTGAAGAGAGATATCAGCGCATGATGTCCGGAGATCAGGCGTTTATTGATAGTGAGCCGCTTCTTGTGCTTATCATCAACTCCAACGACTACTACCAGAGCATGCCTATTGGCAACAAGATGCTGCCTGTATACAAGCAGATCATCAACAGAGCAGCTTCACTCAAGGCAGCAATCATCCTTACAGATGTGCCTACTACGGCAGCAGGCTTCTCAGCGCCTGAGATTGTTAAAGCTGTATTTGCTAACAAGAATATCCTTATCTTTGAGGATCTTAGGGTTCAGAAACTCTTTGAAGCTCCTATACAGCTTCTTAGAGCTAACAATAAACAGCTTAAGCCGGGTGATGGATTCTTTGTAACAGCCGCAGGCGTTTCAAGGGTTAAGACGCCGCTACAAAAATAAAGACTAAGGAGAGACAACAATGGGAAACACAGAGCAGGTCTTTAAATCTGAAGAGACCGAGTGGAGCAGAGTCCACAGTGCCTTCAGCAGTGAGACAATGAAGGACATTGACAAACAGTTTAGGATTGTCAAAGGAAATGCCGGATTTGCAAATGAGGCTATAAGGACATATGATGTAGGACTTTCAACATTTACTGAAGCTCTTACATATATTGGGATTGATTCGTTTAAACATAAAACAGATGTGCTTGATGAGTTTTCCGGAGGTGTTCATCAGGATGTTTTGGATCTCATAGATGATCCTTTTAATGCATCGATAGGTGAACTGCTCGAGGTTATCACGACAAACGGTGATACGGTCATAACAGATAACAGCAGATCGCTGCAAACGGATGTGACTAATATATTGTCCGGCGTCAATATGCGTGATAACACAAAGACTCTTACACAGGATGAAATAAACGAATTGGAGAAATCATTTGATCCGGGTACGGTTCAGAAACTGGTCGATCTTATCTCTACAGCTACCGGTGATAAGGGAACATATTATTACGTTGTAGACGGCTTTAGATTTACGGTATCAAAAGATGGAAATACGTTCCATGTTGTAAATGCATTGACCGGAAGAAGAGATGTATCAGATGATGCTCGCAGATTCCTGACAGAGATGACCGGAGACAACTGGGTTAAGCGTGAAGCAAGAAGAGCGATGAAGAATGGATCATCAACTGACAATCTGCTTAATACCGATGTGGCAGATAATTTCAAAGAACTTGATGATGTTATCGTTGCAAGACAGGGCGGCGCAGCCGGAATAGCTAAGAATGCAGCATCTGCAGGCTGGGATACTTTCAAGGAAGGTATGACACCATTCGGTAATACCAGAGGTTTTATCAAGGCAGCAAAGGCAGGAGACAAATTGGGAATGGCCACAAAGGGCCTTGGCATTGTTTCCACAGGTATTACTGTTGTCTCTGACTTTACCGACAACTGTGTGGATGAATACGGAAATGTAAACCTAACGGCAGCCAATCTTCAAAAGACGGCTACGGACGTGGGCGTGGATCTTCTTGCCGGGGCCGGTTCAGCGGCAGTTGGAGCGGCAGTAGGCTCCTGCTTTATGCCTCCTTTAGGTACTGCGGTAGGATTCCTCGTTGGATGCGGTGTAGACTGGGCAATGAACCATGACTTTACCGGTGATGGCAAGTCTTTGGTAGATAATGGTAAAGATCTTGCAGATGATGTGTTCGATGCACTTACATTTGGTATTTTTTCATAAGGATGGTGATCATAGATGGGTGATGTTCAGATAAGTAAAGATGAGATGAACACTTTGGCAGGATATCTGGGTGATTCAGCAGACTATTTCAAGACAATGAAGGGACATGTTGAAAAGATGAGGAACAACATGGCCAATCTGTATGACGGTCAGGCCAAGGATAATCTTAATACCTGTTTTACAAAAATAGAAAGCCAGCTGATCTTACTACAGAATAGCTGCATTAGCATTAAGAAACATGTAAACAGCACAAAGAAGACTTTGACAGACGGAGATACCAATGCTTCGAGCAGAGCAAATACAAGTATTGACTACAATACAAGCAGTAGTTCCGGTAATAGTTCTGATCACTGATCATTCTCAGAATAAAAAAGGAGAGGCGGAAAATGGTAAAAGTTGATGAAACAAAGGTCTCGGATCTTTCGGAATATGAGACCAGTATTTCCAAAGATATTGAGAACATTTCTAATGAATTTGGCAATATCAGAGCGTTTAATAAAGATAACTGTTGGAAGGGAAAATCCTATGACAATTATGTAAAGGCATTCAATTATGTTGATCAGTATGCAACTAATGTAATTGAAAGCTATAATTCGCTGAAGGCTATAATTGATGAACTTATTACGCATACAGACAGCTTTACTACGGATTCACCATCTGTTTTGAAACTTGATACATAAGGAAAAAGAAAATGGAAAATAATGCATTAACATCACTTCAATATAATAACGTATACTTCAGAACTTACACATTCCCCTTCAGAGAGTTTAACTCTGTCATGGAAGATTTTCATAAGAGGATAGATGAAGCGGGTATTGTTCGCAATGGTACTTTTTTCTACTCTTTAGACGCTTACAAAAGAAAGAGCGATGAGGATGCGGACCTGACAGTAACTATCTATCAGCCTGCAAAAGAGTATAAAGAAGTGGACGAGGAGTCTCTTGATTTCATAGATGGAATTGGTTATACAGGCATGAGCTACAGAGTGCTTGAAAACAATTATGATACGCAAACTGAGAGGGCATACTATGAACTCCTAAATGAAGCTAAAGAAAAAGGAATGGTAATTAGCGGGCCGTTTTTCCATGAGTTCAGAGTACAGATTGATTCTGAAGGTAAGAAACATGCCATCTGTATTATTAAGGCTCGTATGGTTAAAGAGGCGGAGGATCAGAAGAATGGCTAAAAAAACAGTAAGACGTACTGATGAGCATGCAGTACAAATGGCTGCAAAGTGCGGGCAGCTTCTTGAGAAGCTGACAGGTTACTACAACACTATGAATACAGCAAGAAATACAGAAATAACTGATATGACCAGTGAATTAACATACACATATATATACGATGCAAGCGGAGATTATGCAGATAAATATAGTGCATATTGGCAGGAGTGGTACCAAAAATATCAGACATGCGATGAGAACGCGAACACTACACTTACAAATCTTGCGACCAGGATTGAGGAACTCAAGACGATCAAATCCGACTGGGAGTCTAAGATGTACTACTACGAAGAAGTAGATGAATGATCAGGTAGAGGAGATGTGCAATGAGTAACCTTATTAAGGCTGAGTTTGAATGTGGGGCTATGGTAAAAAAGATTCTGTTAATACTTGTCTGGGTTTATTTTGTCGGAGCAACAATCTATCAGTCAAGCAAAGTGGTAAAGCTTACAAAAGGCGTTATAAGACCGCAAAGAGAGATTAGTTTACTGATGCTTTTTGGAGTGATCCTCGTAGTGCTGACTATTATGGCCGGGATATACTGCTTTAGATTTGCGTGTGTCCCCTATTGGAACAAGAAGCTGACAACTTCTCAGCTCGCGGAAATGCTTGAGGATGAAGAGTTCTCTCCTCTTCCCGGACAGAAGGAACTACATTTTTCAAATGTGCAGGTAAGTGATCACTGGGTTAAGGTCAATGGCTATCTGTATTCAAGGGAACTTACTGCTTATCTCGATGCCACTGCACCTAATCATCAGAGAATAGCTCAGTTTGTTGATGCAACTATGATAGATGGAAGCAGATCCAAGATACATGCCAGCTCTTATGTATGGGCAAGTGAGAATGGAACCAATATAGTTCACGCAGCAGGTCTTAAGAGCAGATATGACTTTGATAAGTCAGTATCTGAAGACAGTCTGAGAAACAGGTTTTCTCAGGCATTTGACAGAGCATTACAAGGAAAATCCTACAAAGACATATCTAAGTTGAACCTCAGCAACCTCAGATCATTATGGAATTCCGAACTTACGAAGCATTGATTAACAGAAACTGTAGTTGGTGGCTGATCGGGAGGAAATGGGTCATGAGGAATTTGGTCATATCAGAGATTAAAGCAGGTATCATGATAAAAAAAATAGCAATCTTTGCAATCTGGATATATCTGGTTATAGCGACAATCATTTCGGTAGTAGATCCTGCCAAAAGAAATTCATATGGCGCCGGGGATAGATTAAAGATTTTTGTGTTGTGTCTGGTGATCATGACAGGAATTATGATCTGGTATTGTTTGAAAGTCAGGTGCGTTCCTCATTTGAGTACTTTGTTTTCAGTAAGGGAACTCGCGGATATGCTTGATGGTGAAGAATTCGAGCGTGCCTATATAGATACAGATACAAATGGTATTACCGGAAAGCTTGAGGTTAGTGAAAACTGGGTCAGGATCAATGGCTATTTGTATTCCAAACATCTTACCGGATGCATGATGGGAAGTCCAACAAAGCCAATGTCGGTATTGCCGGATGTAGTAATAGATGCATACTTCATAGATGGAACTCACAGCCACGTTGTTCCATCAGGAAGTCTTTGGATTAAGGAAGCTGAAAAAGATGCACTTCAAGGACTCGGAATAAGGTCTATTGATTCCTTTAATATACATGCAAAATCAGATAAAGACATTATAAGGCACTTTATTAATACCTACTCAAAAGTAAGTGAGGGCCGGGAATTAAAGGATTTTTCCGCATCTGAGTTCAAAAGCTTGAGAGAGAAATGGAATAGGTTAGTATGAACACAGAACAGTTACATTCACATATTTCATATACGCTGCAAGAGGGCGACAGATTGTCAGAGCTTGGCATTAAGACCATGCAGACCAGGCCGATCAGGAATTGCATCGTGCCGGGTAAGCTGACAATGAACGGAGATGTAAGGCTTGTGTACTCTACGGAGGAACTATCGCCTGTGGAAGTTCTTATGAGCAGGTTTACGGCAAGGGAAGTCCTAAGACTTCTTGCGGATCTTGCAGGGGTATTAAGTGATCTGGAAGAAAGTGCTTTTTTGGATAAAAGATATATCGACCTGAATCCGGAGCACATATATATCAGCCAGGAGGATGAAACCACAAGATTTGTCATGGTTCCTGCTGAAACTGAGGAGCCGGTTACAAGTGATGAGCAGGGGAAAGGCTTTTTTAACATACTGATATCTAAATGCCAGGTACTCAATTCAAACCTGGAAGACTTCATAAAAAAAGCCCCGGGAATTTCAGATGTTGATTCCGAGCAGTATCAGGGACTTACTCTTTCTGAGGTCCTGGATGCGGTAAAGGAGTGCTTTAAGGATTTGTCATTGGAAGAGATTGCGCCTCCTGAGCCTGCTGAGACAAAAATGGCTGAGCCGGTCAAAGCAGTAGCTTCATCCGGAAGAATAGAAGAGATAGAACTCAGGTACCGCGGAGTACACGGAGCATTTGCTTTCTTCAACCGCAAGGAAGAATTCATTATAGGAAAAGAGCTGACGAATGACGGTGTACTCAGTGTGAATCCGGCAGTAAGCAGGAAGCATTGCAGGATAGTTAATGCCGGAACTGATTGCTATGTCGAGGATATGGGCAGTAAGAACGGAACGTTTATCAACGGAAAAAGCCTTCTTCCAGGGCAGCCTGAGAAGCTTGCTTCAGGAGATAAGCTGCAAATTGCAGATATGTCTTTTGACGTTGTAATACATAAAAACTAAATAAAGGATGGTGTGAAAAAAGTATGGGATGTAAATGTGAAAAGATTGAAAAGTTGTGCAGAGAGCTGGACTATTTGGATGAGATCAGTACGATGGCTTGTCAGCTCACTCAGAAACATAATGACCTGGGGGGAGAGTTGGATAAGATTGCTAAGGCAATCCCGGCTACTCTCAATGTTCCTGATGAGAAGAAGCTTTGTAATGATGTTTCAGGACTTAATAAGGATACTGCTGTTGGACTAAAAAACTTCTACCAGCATACAGAGATGGCAATTGATAAGGTAAATAAACTCCTTACAAAAGCGATCAAAGAAGATGAAGCATATCATAAAACTCATAAAAAAGTGCGCGTGAGAGAAGTGAAAGCCAGCATGTCACAAGTAGCTTTTGCCAATATGGTTGATATGCGCACATCAGTAATGTAAGGGGGATAAAGAAATGGGAAATCAGGCAGTAGATGTTAAAGTCGAAACAAACTCTGTTATGTCTGCAGTGGCAAAATTTGAGACTATAGGTGATGTTCAGTCTGCCATGGCCAGCAGCCTTTCTGAGATAAACAGAGATCTGATAGAAAACTGGAAGGGTGAAGCCGGAAATAAATTTGAGTTTGCTTCTATCTGTGTAGAAAATATGCTTTCTGAAATTGCAGAGAAAAATGCGAGATATTCATGGGCGCTTGTTGATCTTACCAAGCAGTTTGATGCTTTGGATCAGGAATTGGCAAGTGGTCTGTCAGTAAATGTAAGGGCTGCAAAGGGGGTAGACGCAAATGGAATTACAGCTTAACTATGACAAGTATAAAAGAGCAGCAGCTAAATATGCTGTTTTATATAACGATTGCAAGAAGTGGAAAGATACTCACAAAGAGGCTTGCGATCTGATAACAGAGAATGAAAATTCAGGTAACTGGGAAAAGAACTTTGCAGACAAGACAACAGCTCTTGATGCATTATTCCTTGAGTTTGCCAAGAAGATGAAGTTAATGTGCACTACATTTGAGGCAGCAGATGATTATATCGGGAAAATGTTTGCTCAGGTTCAGGCTTTAGATCCTGCAGTTGTAAGCGGAACAGCTTATGCAGGAAATAAGTCTAAGCCCACAGGTGGACAGACTGAACTTATGTATGAGAGTGCTACTCACAACCTGATCATTGACGGTTGCCTTGCTGTAGAAGCGAAGACAGAAGAAGAGAAGCGTCTTTTGAGTGATATTTCAGGAATGATCGGACGTCTTAAGTATGCGGAAAGTGCTATCGCGCTGATGAAAAACGATGTCGCAAAAATGGAGACAGGTCTCAAGAAGCAGGAAAACATAACTCCTTTTGCCGAGACTTTCCAGGCATATGTCAGAGAAGTAGACGAGTTCAATACCAATGTAAGTTCTCAGTTTGCTTCTGTAGTCGGAACCCTTCCGGGCGGTGATGACAGTGGCAGAAAAGATCCGGGAAAAGAACCTGAGAAAGAGCCCCAAAAAGATAATGGTAATAAGGATAACCAGAACCGCAGCAACGAACCTCAGAAGGTAGTAATTGAGATCGATCGCGGTGATTCGGACAGGTATCGCGAAAGAGAAGGCGGATACGCAGGCGGAGGATATGCCGG
>ODAI013269340.1_pt1 | contig 10988 bp, 4 predicted proteins | sample 1539321 | NCBI WGS metagenome assembly ODAI01 (sample SAMN02144231, study PRJEB22623) | gut metagenome | biome: sheep rumen | host: Ovis aries | place: New Zealand | reverse complement strand
TGGGGTGCTGACGGGTGTTCTGCGGGCGCTGGGCCGGATCCGGCTGGAAGACAGAAGGCTTTTTCCCTACGGTGCCGAAAACCTGGACCGCTTCGCCGATGCCCTGGCCGGGGGCAGTGCGCGTGCAGCCGTGGAAGGAGGCCCCTGTCTGTTCAGTGCCCGCGAGGTCATCGCGGAGGTCTCGGAACGTACCGGAAGGACCCTGTATTTTGACTATTCCGAGGGAAAAGCCTATCCCGGCGCCGGAGCGGATCTGCTGCCGGAAGAGGATCAGGAGATCGAAGGCTTCGCATCCTACGTCAGATTCCATATGGGAACGATTTCGGATATCCGCTTTCGCAGCCACAAGACCGGTCTGACCCCCCAGGAGTATCTGCATCTGCGCATGCCCTTTGAGGTGGCGGCCGCTCTGGATCTGCCTCTGGTCCTGACACTGCCGGACATGTCCTACCGCAAATATCTGGCATATGCACTGGAGGAGGCGGACGAGACGTTCCGCGCCCGGGTCATGGAGGCGTTCGACGGAATCCTTTACAGCACAGTGGACAAGTATCTGGAACTGATCGACAGGCTGCAGGAGGCTTTCCGGGTCCGGGACCTGAAGATCGTCCACGGCCGTGACCGGGACCTGCTGGAAAAATATTACACGGAAAGGGCGCCTTTTATCGAGCGCCGCAGTATTCTGAAGAATCTGACCGGAATCCCGGAAAAGAAGGAACCGGTCAAGGACTATATTTCCATGCCGGCCCTGCCCTATTACCTGGACCGGGCGGACTGGATCCTGGAAGTCAACAGTGTCGTGGAAGCGGATTCTTTGCGCAAATGTATGAAGGCCCACAGGGGTGCCGCGCAGTTTGCCTGTATTATGTTCCCGGAACTGCGCAGCGCGGACGGGATCCATACCATGTATTACGCGCCGCCCGAGTACAAGGAATACGGCAGCTATCCGCTGGATTTCCATGAAACAGAAGAAGGGGAGAACAGTGAGCAGGAAAGCTAAGATCAGGGGAATACTGGGAAAAAGGGGGATACATAACTATGATATTGTCATGTTCCTGCTTTTCATGGCGCTTCTCTTCCTCCTGAAAGGGAACGTACCATACCTGCAGGACCTGGTCAGCTTCCGTTCCGAAATCTCCCTGGGATATATAGCGAAACAGCAGGGGGACCGGATTTATGTGATCGATTCCGGACACAGCCGCCTGCTCTGTTTTGATGCGGCCGGCAATGAAATATTTGAGGTCACCGATCCCTCGGATGACGGGGAGAGTGTTCTGTATATAGATGATATCGCGCCGGATGAGGACGGCCTGTATCTGTCCGCTTCCGAATGGGACGGCATGCAGATCGCCCGGGAGGTCATCCTGCGTCTGGACCGGAATGGACAATACGTTAACACCGTTGTGTCCCGGGACTATGACGGTAAATCAGTCAATAAGCACAGATTTTACGGGACCGTATCGTCGGAAAATGACCTGGTCTGCGCGGAATGCCTGGATGGCAGCATCCTGCTGCACCGGATCGATCCGGAGACTCTTTCCGACGATGTGGAGACACTGGTCTACCGGGATGCTTTCAACGCGGTCGGGGATATTGTTTTTGACGCAGACCTGCAGCCGGTCATTCTGGGTAAGAACGGTAAGATCAGCCGTTTCCTGACCGGCGGTACTGTGGAAACGGTCTATTCTACGGAATGGTCCGGTGAAGAAGACCGCGTACCTTATCGTCTGGGCATATTTGGGGACCGGGTCTGTTTTACGGATATCCGCGGCGGCCAGATCGTACAGGCCGATCCGGACGGGCACAAAGGCCTGGTCTGTTATGACGGAACGGATTCACAGACCGTCGCTTTTACCCCGGAGGGGGATATACTGCTGACAGAGTCGGACGGTGTCCGGGTCAGCGGGGCGCAGGACCGTCTGTATCTGGATTTTGCCAGGCCCGGCGCCATGATCCGGTACCAGATCCTGATTCTGGCAGGTCTGACAGTTCTGATGCTTCTTTTCGTCTTTCTGCTGATCCGTATTATTGTGCAGCTGACGCGCCATCAATATACGCTGACCCAGGGCGTGGCCTTTGCCATCATCGTGTCGGTCATTGTCGTGACCGGCCTGATCAGCGGCATGCTGCTGCATTCCTTCCGGGTCACCTATAAAGATAAGATCAAGGAGCAGCTGGAAGGGGCGGCCTATGCTGTAGCCAGGCAGATTTCTGAAGAGGAGATGGACAGCATCCGGACCACCGCGGATTATGAAGGGGAGGCTTATCGTTCGATCAGCGCTCTGATGGAAAATAACCTTCCCGCGGAGCAGGAATTCTACAGTCAGATTTACTGCAATATCCAGCGGATGGATCTGGAACAGGATACGGGCTATGCCATTGCCTATCTGGACCGGTCCATCGGCGTGTATTTTCCCCTTGATGAATTTGAAACGGACGGGGTCCGCCGGGTCTATGAAACGGGCGTCCCTGTATGGGATGATCAATCCTCGGATGTGTCAGGGACCTATCTCGCGGTCAAAGTCCCCATTCTGGGAGACGGGGACAGGGTAGTGGGCGTTGTCTCCGTCGGCGTTGACATCAGTGTCATCAATGAGACCCTGAACGCGATGCAGAACCGGGTCATCCTGTCTGTCATTGTAATCGCCATGCTGCTCTGGGTAGTGGCGGCAGAATCCATGTCCTATATTCTGGCAGGGGACTCTAAGTCCAAAAAAGAGATAGATGGGGGGAAACAGACTTTCCCGGCCCAGCTGATCAGAATGCTGGTATTTCTGGTATTCAGTGCCTACAACCTGTCCTCGACCTTTCTGCCGGTCTATGTACTGCGCAACAGTGAGCTGTTCCACGGAGAACTCAGGAACCTGGCTGCGTCCCTGCCTCTGACGGTCAATATCTTTGCCCTGGGCATCATGTCCCTGTTCTGCGCGGGCCTGGTCCGCAGGGCCGGCATGCGGCGGATCATGATATGGGGGGCGGCCTTTGCCCTGTGCGGCAATCTGCTCCTGCTCCTGATTCCCCATTATTTCGCGATTTTCCTTGGGCTCCTGCTGGATGGTATCGGGGAAGGCCTGATCATGAATGCCCTTTATGTGATCCTGACCTATATCCGGAATGAGGAGGACAGGAGGAACGGCTTCTCAATCTACAACGCGGCGTATCTGTCCGGCGTCAATTTCGGCATGCTGGGCGGATCGCTCCTGGCGGTCGCCTTCGGGCAGCGGCCGGTCTTCCTGGTCTCCGTACTGACCTGGGGCCTGCTGATGGGCCTGGGACTGTATCTGGTCAGGAATCTGGAAGGCATGCTGACAGAGGAACTTTCCGCCGAAGGCGGGACGGAAGACAGGGAAGAGGAACAGAAGGAGGCTGCGTCCGCGCTGCAGTTTATTTCGGACAAAGCGGTCCTGAGCTTTATCCTGCTGATCCAGAATCCCTATATTGTTTTTAACAGCTTTGTCTTTTATCTGGTTCCGCTCTACTGCAGCGCGCGCGGATATGAAGAGACAATTGTTTCGATCCTGATCATGCTGTATTCGCAGATCGCCGTATTGTCCGGTGATTATCTGACAGAGCATGTATCCGCCCGGTTCGGAGACAGAGCCATGTATGTGGCTCTGCTGATGAATGTCGCGGCAGTCCTTCTCTTTGCCCTGACCGGCAGTATGGACGGACTGATCTTTGCCCTGATGATCCTGGGGTTCAGCGCCGCCTTCGGCAAACCGGTTCAGCAGAGCTATTTTCTGGACAGAAAGGCAGCGGTCCGTTACGGAGAGGACAGGTCCATCGGTGTCTACAACTTTACCGAAAATATCGGAGAGTCCCTGGGACCCATCGTATTCAGCCGGCTGACGGGCGCCGCTGTCCGGGGGTATATGACTTTCCTGGCAGTTGTCACGGGATGCTGCGGTCTGCACTTTATGATGAATTCGAAAGGTATGAAACGTGAAGAATGATAGAAACTCCCTGAGCAGAAGTCTCCTGATCGGGTGCGCGGTCTTCATAACGCTGCTGTCCCTGATCATGGGTTCGATCGGATTTCTGACCTATTATAACGGGATCGTGGGCAGGTACGAGACTTATCTCCATGACATACTGAAGCTGGCCATGACAGAGATCGACGGAGACGACCTGGAACGCTGCATCCGGGAGAAAAGCAAGTCGGAACAGTATGAGCGGACCCAGGATTTCCTCAACCGGATCAAGGAATACTATGACATCAGGTATATTTATATTGTGAAGCCGATGAATCTGGATGAGACCGACAACATGATGGATGTCATGGCCGGTATCACCCGGGCGGAAGCGGAAGAGGATTATGATTATTATTCTGTCGAACTGGGCCGGCTGACCGGGGATTATTATTCTCCCGAAATCGTCCGCTACTATATGGACGCCTGTGCCATTCCCGGTGAAGTCAGCTTTTACCGGAATAAATCCGAGGAGTTCGGCTATATGTATACAGGAATGATACCGGTCCTGGATTCCGCGGGAGAGCCGGTCGCGGTCCTGGCCGCGGACCTGAGCATGCAGGAGATCACCCGGGTCTGGCAGCGCTATTGGATGATTGTGGGCGCGGAGATCCTGATCCTGGTCACATTCTTCCTGTTCAGCATGTATCAATGGCTCCGCAAACGCGTGATTGCTCCGCTGAAACAGCTGGAGGAAGTTTCCGCCAGCTTTGTGGAAAGCAGCCGGCAGACTCAGGATCCGTCCCGGATCGACTATAAAAGGGCGGATATCCATACGGGAGATGAAATGGAGGTGCTGTCGGACGCTCTCAATGCCATGTTCGACGATACGCGCCGCTATATGACCAATCTGCTCTGTGTTACGGCTGAGAAAGAAAAGATCGGCGCTGAGCTCAATGTTGCCACCCAGATCCAGGCGGATATGCTGCCCCGTATTTTCCCCGCGTTTCCGGACAGGCGTGAATTTGACCTTTACGCGCTCATGCATCCTGCCCGGGAGGTCGGCGGCGATTTTTATGATTTCTTCCTGATCGATGAGGACCATCTGTGCATGGTCATCGCCGATGTATCCGGCAAAGGAGTGCCCGCGGCCCTGTTCATGGTGATCGCCAAGACACTGATCAAGAACCAGGCCATGATGGGAGACGATCCTGCTGATATCCTGGGCAAGGTGAACGAGCAGCTCTGCGAGGGGAATGACGCCATGCTGTTCGTGACTGTATGGATCAGCATCCTTACCATTTCCACAGGAAAGGGCATTGCCGCCAACGCAGGCCATGAGCATCCCGTCATCCGGCGGGCAGGCGGCAGCTATGAACTTGTCGTTTACAGGCATTCCCCCGCAGTGGCGGCCATGGAAGGCATGCGTTTCCGCCAGCATTCCTTTGAGCTTCATCCGGGAGACCGCCTGTTTGTTTACACGGACGGCGTTCCGGAAGCCACCAACGCGGAGAACGAGCTGTTCGGCAATGAACGTATGCTGGATGTGCTGAACAGCCAGCCGGCGCGGAAGCCCCATGCCCTGCTGGAGACTATGAAGCGGGAAATCGACATTTTTGTCGGAGAGGCGCCTCAGTTCGATGATATTACCATGCTCTGTCTGGACTATTTCGGTCCGGGCCGGGAACAGAAAGCAGAGGATCCGGAAGGATTGACAGCCTGTTCTGACGGATTAACATAAATAACGGGAATAAATCCTGCGGCTTGCGTATAATAGAATGGACAACAATATTGATTTGTTGAAAAGATATTTGGAGGAAATCGGAATGAAGAACAGAGTTACAAAAAGAATGTTCCGTAATATGGTTTCAACAACAGCGGCCGCGGCCATTCTGGGCGTGAGCCTCTGCGCCTGCGGCGCGGGACCGGCAGATCCGGCCGCGGAAGAAGCGGCGCCCGTGGAAGCGGCGGAAGCGGAAAGCGGACAGGAAGCGGCGCCCGCGGATCCGGCCGGAGCGGACAGTGAACAGAAGACGGCGGAAGCCGCGACAGAGGAAAGCACTGTTCCCGCCGGAGAAACAGGAGCGGAGGGGCAGGTACGGCCTCTGTACAGCATCCATTGTTTCAGTGATATGGAAACGGAAGGGAACACCATGATCGCGTCCAGCGCTTATGAAATCCCGCAGCTTACGGAAGAGGCGGCCATCAACTATCCCGCGTTGAACAAGATGCTGGACGCTGCCGGCGATGAGATCAGCGCCCGCGTCGATAAGGCAAAGGATGAGGTCGAGGACGCGGCTGAGACGGCCTTCCGGGAGAACGGGACAGACGACACATTTATGGCGGGCGAGGTTTCCGCCAGGATCGAGCCCGTCCGGTGCGACGCGTCCGTCCTCAGTTTCTATGAACTGACTTCGCTTTATTATCCTGGCGCGGCCCATGGGACCTCGGGATTTGAGACATACAATTTTAATACCGCGTCCGGCGCGGAAATCTCCTTAACGGATGTGTTCAAAGATCCCGCCGCCCTGCAGCCTGTGATCGCGGAGAATCTACGGGCTGTGGCGGACGGATCGGAGGTCAGGGACGAGGATGGTCTGCTGCAGGATATCTTTGCGGATGGATATGACGATCTTGACTGGGTCCTGGACCGGGAAGGGGTCACTTTCCTCTTCGCGCCTTATGAAGTCGCGCCTTACGCGGTGGGTGCTGTGGAAGCGAAAATATCCTTCCGGGATCACGGAGATCTCTTCACGGGCACATATGGTCCCGCGGAGGGCGGCTATATCACAAGACTGCAGCCCGACGTACAGCAGCAGGCCGACCTGGACGGGGATGGCAGCGCAGAAACCTTCTCCGTATCCGGGATCGTACCGGAAGGTGAGAACAGCTACGGGTATGACGGCCTGGAGGTCAAAGTCGGTGACCGGACCTGCGTGACCGAGGATATGTTCTATACCCTGGATCCATATCTTGTCCATACAGAGGACGGCGGCAGCTTCCTGTATGTGGTCACAACCTACGATAACGACTATACAGCCCTGACGGTATTTGATATCGGCGGCACAGATCCCGCTGAGGTCGGGACTGTCGACAAGTCCGGTACGGCTGCCGTATATCATCAGGTCCTTGATGATGACGGAGAGGTCGACATGGATGACAGCTTTACAGACCGTTTCCCCCTGCTGGATCCTGCCTGCATGTACCTGTCCACCAGAATGGACCTGATGAGCAGCTACAGCGCCTTCCGCGCTTATCAGGCAGGCGGGGACGGCATGCCGGTGCCCCTGACCGACTATTATGAGATCAGTTCCGGTATCACCCTGACCAGCAAAGTGGCCCTGACCGGGGAGGTTGTTGATACACAGACCGGTCAGACAACCGATGAGGAAAAAGAGATTCCGGCCGGAAGCAAATGCAGCTTCTGGCATACCAACGGAACAGATACTGTAGACATGACGCTGGAAGACGGGACCGCGGTCCGCTTCCATGTTACCCGGGAATGGCCCCAGACGGTCAACGGGACCGACCTGCTGGAAGCTTTCGACGGCACCATGTTCGCGGGATAAGGAAATGACAGCAGATTTATACGGATCCCGGGGCAGTGAATGAGCTGCGGGTGACCGGGCAGAGGAAAACAGCGATATCTGAACTGTATAAATTCGGATATCGCTGTTTTCTGCTATACTGAAAGATATAGCGGCGCTGCCGGTTTGTAAGCGCGCTGATCAGGTACCCCGGGGGAAGGACAGAGGAGGAGTGCAGGCATGAAGAGCGTAGAAGAATACAAAACGATATTTTACAGGCAGCTGGCCCTGGATTACTGCTGCCGTCCGGAGGAGATCCTGAGCGGCCGCAACCAGTTCCATGTCTACAGGCCCCTGGAAGGCAGAAGACAGTTCCGGACAGAGGAGGACTGCCTGCTCAAAGCCGCCTCTGTCCGGGGCAGGATCCTGATCACGGGCCGGGCGGATATTGTGGAATGGTGCAGGGAAAAGTATGCCATGACGGAAGGCGCCTGGTTCATGGAGCCGCCTGTCATGAAGGAGCTGAACCGCATGCTGGAACAGCATGGCTATGAGATCGACCAGCTGCATCCTTTCTTCCTGTCCTTCCGGGAGGGCCCTGCGCGGACTGGGGCATACCAGATCCGCTGGTACCGGGACGGGGAAATCGAAGCTTTCCGGGGAGACGCCCGTTTCTCCAACGCTTATTCCTTCTGCCCCACGGCGCCGGACAGGATCGGCGTCGGGGCTTTCCGGGACGGGAAGCTCCTGGGCATGGCCGGCGCCAGCGCGGACAGCCCCGACCTGTGGCAGATCGGGATCGATGTCCTGCCGGAGGCCAGGGGCGGCGGCATCGGCGTGATGCTGGTCAGCCTGCTGCGCAATGAGATCCTGCGGGAGGGCAAAGTACCCTTTTACGGCACTGCCGTTTCCCATGCCATTTCGCAGAGCATCGCGGTCAGGGCCGGATTTGTGCCGGCCTGGGCGGAACTGACCACCCGCAGGATTCCTGTATAAAAATGACAGGAAAACAGGATACTGCGGATATTTCACAAGGCCCCGTGAAAACCCCGTGCGGCACGGTGAATTAACCTGGAATGTCGGGTTTTAACAGGGGCCGCGGGGTTATAATAAAAGTACGCGAAAAATGATCGCCCTGCAGGGGATCATAATAATACTGATACAGTCAATGGGAAGGTGAGGACTGACAAATGAAATACGGTTATTTTGATGACGGCAGACAGGAATATGTCATAACAAGGCCCGATACGCCGGCGCCCTGGGCCAACTATCTGGGATCTCCCGAATACGGGGCCCTGATTTCCAATAACGCGGGCGGTTACAGCTTCGCCAAATCCGGCGCCAACGGCCGGATCCTCCGCTATGTGTTCAACCGCGATGACCAGCCCGGACGCTATATTTATATCCGGGACAACGGGGACGGCGATTACTGGTCCACCTCCTGGCAGCCGGTGGGTAAGGACCTGGCGGAATATAAGAGCGAGTGCCGCCACGGCACAGGCTATACTGTGATCAGCGCGGAATATCACGGGATCCGCAGCGAGTCCCTGTATTATGTGCCGCTTGGAAAGACCTATGAAGTCTGGCAGCTCACCCTGACCAATCTCTCGTCCGCAGCCCGGCATCTGACCGTGACCGGCTGCGCCGAATTCACCAACCACAGCAACTATGAGCAGGACCAGGTCAATCTGCAGTATTCCCTCTTCATCAGCAGGACCCTGTTCGAACAGAACCGGATCCGCCAGCAGATCCACGGAAATCTGGACGGAATCAATACAGACGGGAAGCGGGACAGCATGGCCGAGCGTTTCTTCGGTCTGGCCGGCGCGCCGGCCGCGTCCTGGTGCGGGGACCGCTCTGCCTTCCTGGGAAGCTACCGGGGCTACCGGAATCCGGCCGGCGTGGAATCCGGCGATCTGGGCAATGTGGGCAATTACTGCGGGAACAGCTGCGGCGCTCTGTCGGCCGTGCTGACCCTGGAGCCCGGCCAGACGAAGACCCTGGCCTTCCTGCTGGGAGAAAAGAGCCGGGAAGAGAGCGCTGCCATCATGGAAGCCTACGCGGATCCGGCTTCTGTCTGCCCCGGTGAGCTGGAAGAGATCCGGACCGACTGGCATCAGAAGCTGGCCCATTTCAGGGTAAAGACCCCCTGCCCCGCCTTTGATACCATGATCAATACCTGGAATGCCTATAACTGTTTCATGACCTTTACCTGGTCAAGGGCCGCTTCCTTTATTTACTGCGGACTCCGGAACGGGTACGGCTACCGGGATACGGTCCAGGATATCCAGGGCGTGATCCATCTGGAGCCGGAGGCGGCTGCGGACAAGATCCGTTTCATGCTCTCTGCCCAGGTCCATCACGGCGGCGGCCTGCCCCTGGTCAAATTCACCCATAACGCGGGCCATGAGGATACGCCGGAAGACGCCTCCTATGTCAAGGAGACAGGGCATCCGGCCTATCGGGCGGATGACGCCCTCTGGCTCTTCCCGACTGTCTACAAATACATGGCGGAGACCGGAAATGTGGCCTTCCTGGATGAGGTGATCCCCTTCGCGGATAAAGATGAAGCCAGTGTTTATGACCACCTGAAGCGGGCGCTGGATTTCTCCCTGGAGCATCTGGGTCCCCACGGCATGCCGGCCGGCCTCTATGCCGACTGGAATGACTGCCTGCGGCTGGGCGCCAATGGAGAATCCTCTTTCGTAGCCTTCCAGTTCTACTATGCCTTTACGGTACTGCGTCAGTTCGCTGCCAAAAAGCAGGATACAGACTATCTGGCCTGGCTGGAAGAACAGCAGCAGGCCCTGCACGAGAAGCTGATCGGACTATGCTGGAATGAGGACCGCTTCATCCGCGGATTCACGGAGGACGGCGAGGTCATCGGCGAGCGCACAGCCCCGGAGGCCAATCTCTGGCTCAATCCCCAGAGCTGGTCTGTCATCAGCAGCCTGGCGGATCCGGAGCAGGCGGAAAAGGCCATGGAGAATGTATACAGCCGGCTGAATACGGAGTACGGCGCCATCCTGATGGATCCTCCCTACAGGGCCCATGCCTTTGACGGGGCCCTTGCCGTCATTTTCAATGCCGGCGTCAAGGAGAACGGAGGCATCTTCTCCCAGTCCCAGGGCTGGCTGATCCTGGCGGAAGCCCTGCTGGGACACGGCCGGAGAGCCTTTACCTATTTCAGTGAGAACGCTCCTTCCATGCAGAATGACAGGGCGGAGATCCGCCGGATCGAACCCTACTGCTACGGCCAGTTCACCGAAGGCAAGGCAAGCCCCCGGGCCGGCCGTTCCCATGTACACTGGCTGACCGGGACCGCGTCTACGGTCATGGTGGGCTGCGTAGAAGGCATCCTGGGCATGCGTCCCGACCTGGACGGCCTGCGGATCGCCCCTTCCATTCCTGAAGACTGGAAGGAACTGGAGATCGAGAAGGATTTCCGCGGCAGAAAGCTGCATATCCGGATCGAGAACCCGGACGGCAGAGAATCCGGCTGCAGGGCCATGACGGTCAATGGCCGGCCGGTCGAGGGTAATTACGTACCGGA
>ODAI012520903.1_pt1 | contig 10989 bp, 11 predicted proteins | sample 1539321 | NCBI WGS metagenome assembly ODAI01 (sample SAMN02144231, study PRJEB22623) | gut metagenome | biome: sheep rumen | host: Ovis aries | place: New Zealand | reverse complement strand
TTTAATAATTTTAATATACTTACAGGAAGAACAGAACCAGAAGATAATTATTTAAATTTAATATTTTCTATTTCAAAAAATGAAAATAGCTTATGTACAATGATGGCATCTACTACATATATTTCTACACTAAATCTAATGCTTAATCGTTTTAGGGAAAAGTTTTCTGATGAGGCTATTATAAAAACATTAAGTAATGTTAGCTACTTACCATATCAAACTCAATTACCAAAAGAAGATATAAAATACTTATATAAGAGTGTTAAACAAATTGGAAAAGGACTAAAAAATTAGTCTTTTTTTTAATTTTTATTCATAATATTAAATAGAAAAGAGGGATATTATGAAAAAAGTAATAACATTTACTAAGAGTATTAATTTTAAAACACGAATAGCTGAAATTACTAGTATTGAAGTTAATCATGATTTGAAATTAAATGAAAATAATGAATTAAAAGGTAATCTTATAATAAGTGGAAAATATAAAATGACAGAAGCAAGTATTATAGAAGAAGATTTTAATTTTAATTTGCCAAGTGTTATAGCTATAGATTCAAAATATGATACTTCGAATTTGAATATGACTATTAGTGATTTTAATTATGAAATAATAAATGAAGAGGGTTTAAATGTAACTGTTGATATAGAACTTAATGGTCTAGAAGAAGTTAGAAATGATATTAAAATACCGATTGAAATAGATGAAATAAAAGAAAAAATAGAATATGAAAATCCAATAGAAAATTTAGAAAATGAATTAGTTGATTTAAAAGATGAGAATAATCACCAGGAAGTTGTGGAAAACAAAGACATTTCAACTGTTTTATCTGATTTAACAAATACTGAAGAAACTTTTTCCACATATCATGTTTATATTGTAAGAGAAGGTGATACGATAGATCAAATTTTAGATAAATATAATATTAGCCGAGAAGAATTATCAAATTATAATAATTTAGATAATATTAATCTAGGTACTAAGTTAATAATACCTTGTAGTAATGACTAAAGAAGAATTATTAAAAAGTTTAAATATAAGAATAAATAAGATAAAGAAAATAGGTAATATAACAATAATAAATAATAAATATGTATTAAAAAAAATGAGAAGAAAATCTCGTTTTTATGATTATTTAGAATCTAGAGAATTTAATAATTTTCCTAAAATATATTCAAATGTTGAAGATGAATATTGCTTAATGGATTATATTTTAGAACAAGAAATTCCCCAAGAACAAAAGATAGAAGATACTGTATATATAATGAGTCTATTGCATCAAAAGACGACGTTTGATAAACCAACGGATTTAGATTATGTAAAAGAAATATATGAAAATAATATTAACAAACTAAATGAATTAGAAAACTATTATTTAAATGCTCAAAATTATATAGAAGAAGAAATATACATGACACCTTCAAACTATTTATTAATAAGAAATGTCTCACTTATATATAGGTCTATAAGCTTATCAAGAAAATATTTAGAAAAATGGTATAAAGAAATAGAAAAAATAAAAAGTTTAAGATATGTATATATACATGGTAATTTAAAAGAAGAGCATGTTCTAGAAAATAATGGGATTTATTTAATAAGTTGGGATAAATCTAAAATAGATTTACCAATAAAAGATATAAATGTATTATATAGAAATAGTTATAATAATTTAGATATCGATAAACTATTAACAATATATGAACATAAATATCCATTATCTAAAGATGAAAAATATTTATTGTTTTCAATATTACTTATTCCAGAAAAAATAGATATTAATGATTATGAAATAGATAAATTGAAAAAAATATCTAATTTAATTTTATATTTAGAAAAAAGTTATTTAGTATTAGAAAATTATTCTAAAAAAGCCAATGATAATCCAAACAAATAATAAAAGTATTAAGAATGCATTGAATCTAGTAACAAATATAATAGTAAATAGTATTTGCCAAAATAATATAATTAATAAAGCAAATAAGCCACCCATATAAAGAAGACTAGTTCTTCTTTTAAATTTGCATGCTTCACACCTACAAAAGAATTTATGTCGCATATGTTTAAACATATTATCACCTATTATAATATATGAATATGTAAAGTAGATGTCATTTTATTATACATATATTGCTTATAAATAACTAAAAATATATAATGAAAATAGGAGATGATTTGATGAAAGTAGCAATTAATGGATTTGGAAGAATAGGAAGACTTGCTTTTAGACAACTTTTAAAAGAAGAAAATGTAGAAATAGTAGCAATTAATGATTTAACTAGTCCTGATATGTTAGCTTATTTATTAAAATATGATTCTTGTCAAAAACAATATGAATTAAAAGATAAGATTTCTAATACTGAGGATAGTATTATTGTAGATGGAAAAATAATTAAAGTTTATAAAGAACAAGATGCATCTTTATTACCATGGCAAGAATTAGGTGTAGATGTAGTAATTGAATGTACAGGTTTTTATACATCTAGAGAAAAAGCTATGGCTCATATAAATGCAGGAGCTAAACATGTAATAATTTCAGCACCAGCAGGTGAGGATGTTAAGACTGTTGTTTTTGGAGTAAATGAAAAAACATTAGAAAAAACAGATCAAATTATTTCGGCAGCATCATGTACAACAAACTGTCTAGCACCAATGACTAAGTGTTTAAACGATTTAGCCAATATTGAAAGTGGTATTATGACTACGGTTCATGCTTATACTGGAGATCAAATGTTACTTGATGGTCCACATAGAAAAGGAAATTTTAGAAGAGCAAGAGCTGCAGCAGTAAATATTGTGCCTAATTCAACAGGTGCTGCTAAAGCTATTGGATTAGTTATTCCAGAATTATCAGGTAAATTAATAGGTGGAGCACAAAGAGTGCCAGTATCAGATGGATCAATTACTTTACTAGATGCTGTTGTATCTAAAAAAGTAACAAAAGAAGAAATTAATAATTATATGAAAGAAAATGCTACTAACTCATTTGGATATACAGATGAAGAAGTAGTATCAAGCGATATAATTGGTGATACACATGGTGGTGTATTTGATGCTACCCAAACAAAAGTTATCGATTTAGGTGATAAATCATTAGTACAAATAGCTTCTTGGTATGATAATGAATATGGGTATACGAGTCAAATGATTAGAACTGCTAAATATTTAATGACAATTATGAAAGAGGACTAATCCTCTTTTTTTAATAGAAAAATGTGATATAATAAAATAAATAATAAGAAAATGGTGATAATATGAAAACAATAAAAGATTTTAACTTGGAAAATAAAAAAGTAATAATTAGAGTAGATTTTAATGTACCTATAGAAAATGGTAATATTGTAGATGATACTAGAATAGTAGAAAGTCTAGAAACAATTAAATATGCGATAAATAATAATGCTAAAGTAATATTATTATCACATTTAGGTAGAATAAAAACAGAAGCTGATTTAGAAAAAAATGATTTATCACCAGTAGCTAAAAGATTAAGTGAATTATTAAATAGAAAAGTAGTATTTGTTAGAACATTAAAAGAAGATGTTATAAAAGAAGAGATAAATAAATTAAAAAATGGTGAAATTTGCTTATTACAAAATACTAGATATTATGATTTAGAAGAAAAGAAAGAAAGCTCTAATAATATAGATTTAGCTAATTTTTATGCTAGTTTAGGAGAAATATTTATTAATGATGCCTTTGGTACAATACATAGAGCTCATGCATCTAATGTAGGAATAGCTAGTATTTTACCTAGTGGAGTAGGGTTTTTAGTAGAAAAAGAATTGAAAGAATTAGAATACTTGAATAACCCAGAAAGAGAATATACTGTTATTTTGGGTGGTAGCAAAGTATCAGATAAGATAAAAGTAATAGAAGAATTAGTTAAAAAATGTGACCATTTAGTAATAGGCGGAGCTATGGCCTTTGCATTTTTAAAGGCAAAGGGGTATAATATAGGTAATTCTCTTGTAGAAGATGATTATATTGATTTCTGTAAAAAGATATTAACAGACTATGTGGATAAAATTATTTTACCTATAGATGTAAAAGCAGCTAAAAACATAAATAGTCTAGAATTTGTTAATAAAGATATAAATGGTTTAGATAATGATGATATTGGTTTAGATATAGGTAGTAACACAATTTCTTTAATAAAAGAAAAATTAGCTAATACTAAAACAGTATTTTGGAATGGACCATTAGGTTACTATGAATCAAAACCTTTCCAAGATGGAACTAATGAGGTATTAAATTATTTGATTAATACTAATATTAAAACCATCTTAGGTGGTGGAGACATAGTTGCTTGTAGTAGTTGTTTAGGTTTAAAGGATAAAGTATATCATGCATCTACTGGTGGAGGAGCAACGCTTGAATATCTAGAAGGTAAAACTTTACCAGGATTACAAGCAATACAAAATAAGGAGTAAATATGAAAAACTTTAAGAAAAATAGTATAATTTTGCTTATAATAACTCTAACAGTTTTAGTATTTGTTTTAAAAGATGATTTTCCAGCTATTATGGAATCATTAAAGAATGCTAATCTTATTTATTTGTTACTAGCACTTTTATGTTTCTTTATAGCACTTTTATTTGAAGCTAAAGCTTATCAAGAAATAATAGAAGAATATCAATTTGATTATAGTTTAAAAAAATCATATAGAATGCTATTAATTACTAAATTCTTTAATGGTATCACACCATTTTCATCTGGTGGACAACCAATGCAAATTTATATGTTAAAAAAAGAAGGAATAAGACTTACTAAAGCCACTAATATAATTGTTCAAAATTTTATTATATATCAAGCTGCTTTAGTAGTATTTGGAATATTTGCTGTTGTGTATAACCATTATCATCAAATATTTACATCTATTCCATTATTAAGGCATTTAGTAACTGTAGGTTTTATTATGAATACTTTAGTTATGATGGGATTAGTTATAGTAAGCTTTAGTAATAAATTTAATCATTTTTTAGTAAGAAAAGGAATATCTATATTAAGTAAAATACATATAGTAAAAGATAAAGAAAAATCATTAAATAAATGGAATGAAAGAGTAGATGATTTTTATGAAGGAACTGAGTATTTAAAAAATAATCCATTCCTTTGTGTTAGAACATTTCTTTATAATTTAATTTATTTAGCTCTAATGTATGTTATGCCATTCTTTGTAATACTTGGATTAAACCATGGACCACTTGATGGAGTAACTCCACTTAAAACAATAATATCTAGTGCTTATGTACTTATTATGGGTTCTTTTGTACCAATACCTGGAGCTAGTGGTGGTATTGAATATGGATACTTTAAATTCTTTGGTAACTTTATCAAAGGATCACTACTAAAAGCATCATTACTAATTTGGAGAACAATATCATATTATGTACCAATGGTAGTTGGTGGTATACTATTCAATATACATATGAAAAGAGATGATAGTAAATGCGAATAGGAATATTTACTGAAACATATTCTCCATATATAAGCGGCTTAGTAACTAGTGAAGTAATGTTAAAAAAAGCCCTAGAAAAATTAGGACATGAAGTATATGTAGTAACAGCTAATTTAGAAGATTTTCATTATCGATATGATGAAAACGAACATGTATTAAAAGTACCTGGAATTCCAACTGGTATATATGATTCAAGACTAACATCAATATATCCAGTTAGGGCAGTTAATAAAATAAAAAGTTGGAATTTAGATGTAATACATTCACAAACAGAGTTTGCAATAGGAACATTTGCAAGACTAATATCTAAGCAATTAAATATACCACTAGTTCATACATATCATACTATGTATGAAGATTACATACATTATATAACTAAGGGATACTTTAATAAATCTAGTAAAAAAATAGTTGAATATTTAACATTATTCTACTGTGATAAAACAGTTAGTGAATTAATTGTTCCTACTAAAAAAACATATAATTTATTTAAAGAAAAATATGGTGTAGATAGAAATATATATATAATACCTACTGGTATTGAAATAGAAAGGTTCTATAAAGACAAACTTGATTTAAAAAAATTATCTAACTTAAGAAATAAACTAGGTTTTAAAGAAGATGATTTTGTTGGAGCATTTATAGGAAGATTAGGAAAAGAAAAAAATGTTATATTCTTATTAGATGTAATAAAAGAATTAAAAGATAAATTACCTAATTTTAAATTCTTATTGGTTGGAGATGGACCAGATTTTGATGAATATAAAGGTATAATAAAAAAATATGATATTGAAGATAGAGTAGTAATGACAGGTAAAGTTGCTTGGGAAGATGTTCCATATTATTACCACTTATCTGATATATTTTTAACAGCATCTCATACAGAAACACAAGGATTAACCGTAATAGAAGCAATGGCTAGTGGCAGTGTTCCAGTATGCATAAAAGATGAAAGCTTTGAAAACTCTATTATTGATAAAGAAGATGGAATGATTTTTAAGGACAAAAAAGAATGTAAAGAAATAATTACTAAGTTTTATAATGATAGAGAATTATTAAATAAAATAAGACAACAAGGAATTAAGAATTCTGAAAAGTTCTCTTCTAAGTATTTTGCTGAAAGTGTTTTAAAAGTTTATAATAAAGCTATAGAAAGCAAGTTAGAAAATACAAGCTTTTTAGAAAGAATAGTAGATAAAGTAAAACAAGCACAAGATGATGAAGAGAAATAAATATGAGATTTTATGAACAATTTGGGGAAGTATATTGTGATAGTTCGCCAATTCCTCTTAAAAATCCAGCATTATTAATTTCACCACGAGAGAGTATGTTGATTAAATGGGGAGATAGTGAAAAGTTAACTGATGATTTAATTAAGATGCAAAGAGTACAGATAAAAGGCTTTTTAGATGATCTATGCATTATTGAATTTAATTATCAAACTGCTTTTACTGCTGAAGAAATTGCTTATATTTTTGAAAGAGCTATTAATTATTCTTCATCATTTATTAAAGAATTATATTTACACTTTAATGATGGAACTATAAAAGAATGGATAAATATTGAACAGGAAAGAATACCAATTAATAATAAAAAAATAAAAAAATAGGAGGTATATATGAATACAATGAACGTAATAACTGAATGGATTGATAAGGCTACACAATTTGTAGAAGATAATTATGCAAGCCCATGGTTTTGGTTAGTAGCATTTTTAGCATTATTAGCCTTAGGATTACTTATTGTTTCGAAGTTTGCTGATAATTAATAAAACTTGACAGTATTCGACAGATGTTATCAAATTTCATTGTTTCTTTTTGTAGAATTAAATAGTATAATAAAATTGCGTGGAGTACGAAAGGAGAAACCATGAAAAATATCAGAGTACTTATGATCGATGATAACATCGAATTAGTAGGCATGATTAAGGAGTACTTTAATAATCACGCTAGTATTAAGGTAGTAAAAGAAGCACATGATGGACTAGAAGGTATAAATATGATTAAGGATAAAGATGATTATGATATCGTCTTACTTGATTTAATTATGCCAAAGAAAGATGGAATATCTGTTTTAATAGAAATGCAAAAATTAGATATTAGCAAAAAAGTAATAGTCTTAACATCATATAGTGCAGGTGATATGATACGTAAAGTTTCTGAATTGGGAGTAAACTATTTCATACTTAAACCATTTGAACTACAAGATTTAGAAAATAGGATAATTGATTGTTTTAAAGAAGAAAAAAATATTGGATTGAAAGATCAAGTTAACTATAATAATCTTCAGATATCAATAACTAAAGTTCTACATGAACTTGGAGTGCCATCACATATTAAAGGATATCAATATATAAGGGAAGGAATTACCTTATTGTATGATAAGCCAGAAATGATAGGTGGAATAACAAAGGAATTATATCCTTGTATAGCTAGTAAATTTTCTACTACAGTATCAAGGGTTGAAAGGGCTATAAGACATGCGATAGAAATAAGTTGGAATAGAGGAGACTGGGACTTAATGGAAGATGTTTTTGGTCACAGTGTAGATATCGATAAAGCTAAACCAACTAATTCAGAATTTATTGCAACAGTAGCTGATAAATTAAGATTAGAATTTCAAAAGAGTTATATAAGATAATATAACTCTTTTATTTGACAATATAAAAATATAGATTTATAATTAAATTGATAATAATGAGAGGGGGACACTATTTATGGAACGAAAAATATATGACGATTTACTTAAATGGAAAAAAGAACCTGCTAGAAAACCATTATTACTATACGGAAACAGACAGATTGGAAAAACATATACAGCTATTGAATTTGGTGAAAAAGAATATAAGACTGTGGCTTATATCAATAGTGACAATAATCAAGAATTATTAACTATTGTAAAAAAAGAAAATACGATAGACAGAATAATATCTAGATTATCATTATTAACAGGAGAATCAATTTTAAAAAACGATACATTAATTATTATTGATAATGTAGTTGATGAAACTGTTGTCAAAGCTATAAAAAAATTTGGTAAAGAAGATAATGATTATCATATTATAATGATTACTTCTTTAAAAGAAAAACTAAATGTGTTTAAAGGAGAAGAATTGCAGTACAAGAATATGTTTGCAATGGATTTTGAAGAATACATAAGAGCCATTGGTAATTTAGAACTAATAGACTTTATTAAAACTTCATATCGTAATAGTAAAGCTATGCCTTTTCACTCTATAGCTATGGAATACTATGAAGAATATTTGATGACAGGAGGACTTCCTGAAGCTGTACAAGCAAGTTTAAATAAAGAATCAGTTTTAAAATTAAGAATGATTCATGAAAAACAATTATCCTTATATAAAGAACAATTGCTTAGTATGGATAATTTAATTGATATAACTCGTAGCAATGATGTATTAAATATACTACCATATCAATTATTAAAACCAAATCGTAAATTCCAATATGGATTAATGCGCAATGGTGGAAGAAGTAAGGAATATGAAAATGCTATTAACTTTTTAGCTAATAATGGAATAGCTTATAAATGTTATAAGATTAGCGAAGCAAAACCACCTTTAAGTAAATGTAAAGATGAAGAAAGTTTTAAATTATATTTAAATGATACAGGAGTATTATTTAGTATGATGCACTTATCTAAGATGCGTGTATTAACTGATGATAGTATTAAATATATTTTATATGAAAATAATTTAGCATCAACAATTGTATCTTGTGGATATAATTTATATTACTATCAATCAGATGGAAAAGCAGAAGTACCATTTATTGTACAAACAAGAAATGGTAAAATAATACCTATAGAGATAGTAAATAAGAATTTATCTAAAGCTAAATCACTATCATTATTTATGAATAAATTTAAAATTGAAGAAGCAATTAGATTTACAGAAGATAACTTTAGTCATAAAAAAGGTGTTAGATATGTGCCTATTTATGCAGCATTTTGTTTAAAAGAAAACCTATAAGGAACGATTGTTCCTTTTTTGTTTGACTTTTCAGTTAATTAGATGTATAATATGAAACGTTTTAAAAAGAGGGGAACAAGATGAGAAATTTAAACGTTAGAAAAAAATTAATGAAATTGGCTATGATAAATACTTTTACATTAGTAGGATTATCAAGTGAAAAGGTATATGCTAGTGATAATGAAGTAATAGATATTTTTGAATTCGAAGGCATTAGAGATATAGTAGTAGCAAAAGAAAATGAAGTTGCCATTATGAGTGGTCCAGATACTAGTAGTAATTTAGTTGGTATCTTAGAACCAGGAGATCATTTAAAATTAATTACAGATAATGAAAATTATTATGAAGTTTTATATAGAGGTAAACTTGCATATGTACATAAGAATGCTGTTGATGTATCAACTATGGATGAAGAAATAGAAAAAAATGCTAAGTCTTATGATACAGTAGTAGCAAGAAATAGATTAAATATAAAAAAACAGCCTACTGAAGATAGCGAAACAGTTGGCGTATTAAGAAAAAAAGAATCCTTAATAACACTAGGTAAGTCTGATGGATATTACGAAGTGTTATATAATGATGAAAACTGTTATGTATTAGATAATGAAGTTGATTTTAGAAAATCATTTGATAAATTAGGATATACCAAAGAAGATGCAGATATATACGATGCAAATGGTAATAAGATTGCAGATATAAAAAAAGAACAAACTGTTAGAATATATAATGAAAAAGAAACAGATGATAAATATTATTTTGAAAACGAAGATATCACTGGTTATATAAATAAGGATGATGTTAGCTTATTTGAAGATATTTATTCAATAACTGATATAAGCGATCAAGTAACAGAAGTATATAAAGATAATGAATTATTATTATCAACAGCTGTAGTAACAGGTAAGCCACCTAAGCATTCAACTCCTACTGGAATATTCTATATAGGTGATGAACCTAATGAAATTACTGATCATAGAGATTTAGTTGGAGCAACTTATCGTTCTTATGTTGAATACATGATGACTTTCGAAGGCAAAAGAAAGATTGGTTACCATAGTAGTGAACGTGGATATGATGATAGAGGAAAATACTTCGGATGGAGAGATTCTGATGAATATGGTGAAGAAACTTATAAAACAAATGGTTCACATGCCTGTGTTAATTTACCAAACGCCGCTGCTACTAAGATGTATAATATTTTTAAACCATATGTAGTAGATCAAGGTAACAAAGTAAAGGTACTAATAAAGGAATAAGAAGCTATGCTTCTTTTCTTTATTATATATATATAATAAAAAGTTTTTTGAAAAAAACACTTGCAATTTTTATATATTTTGTGGTATACTTTTAACTGTGTGGCTGCTTAGATGTGTGAGGTTGCTGATACACCAGGTAAAGTTGTAATAATGATTACAAATAAAAGTTGTAATTTTATAGTTTTCTTGGTTGTCAGGTTATTTACACGGAGCAAGTCTATACTAGATATAGGCGAAGGGAGGATTTTAGAGATGGCAGAAAAGATGCGTATTAGAATGAAAGCAT
>ODAI013015319.1_pt1 | contig 10990 bp, 6 predicted proteins | sample 1539321 | NCBI WGS metagenome assembly ODAI01 (sample SAMN02144231, study PRJEB22623) | gut metagenome | biome: sheep rumen | host: Ovis aries | place: New Zealand | reverse complement strand
TTTCTTCTTTCAATTATTTTTTCTGCAACATCTTTAAAAGTTGATTCAAGTGCTGCAATTTCTGCAATCATATTTAAAACGTCTGAAAGTTCGGACTTTCTACTTGATGAATATATACTACTTGTTGAGCTAGATGGCATTCTTCTTGAAGGTGTTATTGAACCCATAATATTTTTTCCTTTCTAAAATTGTATTTTTATTTCTTTTTCACCATTAATCAAAATAGTAAAATTGTTTTCTATTATCTTAATGTTTTCACTTATTAGTATTCTTTTTTTGTGTATGTTGTAATTCTTAATTAAGTATTCATTATCTTTTGTTATTATTTTCGCAAATTTTACTTTTTCGAAGGGTTCGAAAAATACTTTAAAGAAATTGTTTTCATATTTTAAGTAGCATATACCTTCATCGAAAATATTAAAGCAAAATTTATTATTTTCATTGTGACATGTTTGTAAAAGAAGTTCTATAATTTCCGTGCACTTTTTTCCGCCGTAACGCATGTAAAAATCATAAAGTTTAAGGTAAGTATCTGACTGCGGTAAAAGCGGTGTTTTTTCTGTATTTTCTAAAAAAGCCTTTTCTTTTATTTTATCAGTAATTTTTATTTTTTCAAAAGATTTGAAAAATAAATTTATAAAATCAAGTCCTTCTAAAAAATATTCTTCATCTGTTTTTGTTTTAAAAAAGGAAGACGTAATAGTTTTAAATTTACTTTTGTCTTCAATTTTTAAATAATCATTAAAAAGAAGTCTTATGGCGTTTGTCTTAGTAAAATCAAAGAATATAAATCTAAAAAACTTAGAAAAATTATATATATTTATTTTACTTGAATTTTTATCTGTGCAGTTTTGATAAATTGAATGTGGAATTATTGAACTTGAAAGTGTAAAAAACTTATCAAAAACTTTTTTAAAGTCTTCATTTTCAAAACTTTTATCAAGTCCAAGTTTTTCCATAAAAAAGTCGTAACAATATTTTTTGTAAAGATTTTCAAAATTTGTTTTATCGAAATCATACAAGTTTGATAGCATTATCATACTGCCTTTATATTCAAAGCCAAAGTAAGATTCTTTATATTTGTTAGTATTTGAATATAACGGTGCATATTCTGACAGGAAAAATGAAGTATCAAAATCTAACATATTAGCATCAATACTTATATTTCCAAAAGACCACCTACCGTGAAGAAATTTATTTATAAATTTATAACTTTCTAGAAGTGCTATTTTATCATCTATATTTTTTATTTCTTTCTTTTCAAAAAGCACGTTTGATATTCTTTCAAATGTATTATCAGAAGCGTAACGAATTTCTAAACATCTTCTGTATGTTTGCGGATTTACATGTTCAGAACCTTTGTCATCTAAATAAATATTATCAAATATAAAATCTTCTTTCATATCAATAACAGCAAGGGTTCTAAAAGACTTTTGCGGAAAAGTTTTATAAATTTCTTCGCTAAGCACGGCTTCTTTTAAAGCAGAAAACATGCTAAAATAGCCATCGTTATAGCCTTTTTTAGTAGAAGTTGCAAGTTTTGTCTTATCACCTTTTATATTAAAGTTTTTATAAAAGAAAACACGTCCGCTTCCCTTGTTACCGCTTAAAGAAATATTAAGTGGGCAATACTGGTAATCACTATAACAATACCCAATCTTTTCGCCTGTATCTTTTGTAGTGATGGAAAAAAGATTTAATATATCTTTTTTAGCATCTTCAAAAACAAATGCCTTTTTAAAAAGTATTTTGTAAAGGTCTTTATTTATATAAATTACATCATATGCAGTTTTTGCTCTGTAAAGTTCTTGTTTTTCTAAAACCATTTTTACTCCAAAAGATTATTATCGCTTATTTGTTTTACACAATAACAACATGCATCACAAACCGACGGAAAAGCGTTTTCAAGCATATTTTTTGTTAATATATTTTTATACATAGGTGTTCCGTATTCTTTTATAAAATTTATATATTTATTTTCATTGTAATTTTTTACAATTTCAAAAAGCGAAGTGTTAAAAAGATTCCCCAAAAACATTTCTTTTGGTTTTTGGAAAATTTCACATGGATAGCAATCACCTTTTGCTGTCATAAAAATTTTAGGCGAAACAAATTTGCCTGCAGAAAAGGTAAATCTATTATCACATTCAGTTATTAAGTCACACGCTTTAAAACAAGTATTTTCTTTATTTAAATAAATATAATTTGATTGTGTTAATATAAATCTTTTCTTTGGAAAGGTGCCGTAAAGCGACTCGTATATTTCTACAAAGTCTTCTAATTTTGACCTTGAAAGTTCTGGAAAACGCGTATTTATAAGTCCAAAATTAAAATCCGTTTCTTTAAAGTTATCATTTACATATTTAAAAAGATTTGCAACAGTAGAAAGTGGTACTGACTGCTGTCCTATTGAAATAAAAATAGATGGTTTAAAGAATTTATTATTTAAAAATCCAATTTCTTTTAATTTATCAAAATAATATTTTGGGTTATTTCCCCAAAAACCATTTGAGACTATTTTTATAAGGTCTATATTAAACATGTTAAAACTATTACAAAAATCATCAAACATTAAAAATGGTTCGCCACCTGTTATAGCAATACTTGGAATACCAAAATTTTGAATTTCATCAAGCAGGCGTTCTAACTTCTTGCCAGTTATATTGTAAAAAGGCACCCTATTTGCCTGCATGCCACAATCAGGACAGTTACAATTACATTTATTTGTAAGTTCAATTGTAAATTGTACTGGTTTTATATTAAAATCTTTAATAAGTTTTCCAGAAAAATATCCTTTAAGGTCAGCGTCGATATTTTTACTTTTAATTTCATATTTATTTGAATTTTCTAAAAAATATTCTTCGTACATATTACCAACTGGTCCCTGTTAATTTTAAAAGTTCTTCTTTTGTAATAATTTCTACTTTTCCGCATTTTCCACAGCCACTACATCCGTTACAAGTCATACGTGATGAACAAGTTAGACACGTATTTTTATTGTATACAGGTATGTAGCTATTTTCTTTAACGGGTGTTCCATCTTCGTTAAATAATTTAAAGTCTATATCATAAAACTTTTTATTAAGATTTGATTTGTAGGCTTGCTGAGCTTGAATTGTTTTTGAAAATATTTTATACTTTTTATTATCTTTTATAAAAATATTTCCAGTTTCAATAAAATTAAAATTTGTTCTATATTTTTCGCATTGGTCTGAAAGTGATTTTACCCATTCATAGTTACACGGACGTGCCCCATCATAATTTTCGCCGCCACACATTACAAGTTCAATTTTGCCAAAAGATAAATATTTTTCAATATTAATTTCGCCTATTAAAGGTGCACAAAATATACCTTTATGTTTAGCAGGAACTTCTAAAAGATAAGGTATTCTTTCATCAGCTCGCGTTTGATTTTCGCATGTGACATTTAATATTACATTTTCATAACCATCGCCCCAATCATCAGGAAGGCAAAAACGCATGCGATTCGCACGTTTTGTTAAAATATAAAATGAAACATCACTTCTTTTTTTAATTATTTCCCACATTTCATCACGCCACTTATCAGCTTCTTGGATAAACGTGTCTGACGTCATATTGACACGAATCATTTCACCTGGTTTTATTTTATAGTTTTTATATCTATCTTTTTTAAGTGGATAATCGAAATTATTTGTAAGCGTAACAATGGAACTGTTAATGTCTGGATTTCTTGATTTATCTAAATAGTACATATAACAGTTTTGACAACCTTCACTTATTTTCTTACACCCATGCCACAAATTCCAAATATCGTGCATAATACTCCTTTGAAAATTTTACTTTATTCCCCATTTACGATACATAAAATTAGTTACAGACTTTTCATTAAATTCTACAAATGGACATTCACTTTCTTTTTTAATATAGAAAAGTTCATTTCCCTTTTAGAATGGTCTTTTGGCAGACAATCTAAATAATTATTTACTTTGCTGCGCATATATTATACTCTCCCTTTTAACTTTTTATATTATACATAATTATATCATCTTTTTTAAAAAATAGCAATATTAAAGCACTACGAAACGCAGTGCTCTTATCTTATAATTCTGTTACATCTAAGCGTTAATCTTTCATTGCCACCATATGTGCAAGTGAAAAGTGTTAAATCATAATCACTATTTTTCATATTATAAACGTCATATGGGTCCAGTATTTCTGCTTCGACTACTTTGTATTCAATTGTTTCGTTATCTACGTCCCTAAAATAGACAGTATCACCAATTTCAACGTGTTTTAAAACGCCAAAATGTCTATTTTTAGTATAATTGTGTCCGCAGATAACTAAATCATCTGTATAAATAGAACCAGAATATCTACAAAGTGATAATTTTAATTTATCCATTGACCAGTCAGCAGTTACTGGAAGAAGAAGATTTTGTGATGGAATTTCAAGTGTTCCAATATAGTCTATTCCATCAATATTTAAAATTTTCATTTCAGGATATTCAGTCAAATAATCTATGTCTTCTGTTATATCTTTTACAGGTTTATTTATTTGTTTAAACATTTCATTTATTGTAATATTTGACATGTTTTGCGCTTCTAGACTTTCTGTTTCATTATTTAAGTAAAGAATTAATGCCATAGTAAGTGATAAAAGCGCTATAAACATGGTAACTTTTTTATGTTTTATAATAAAAGAAAGTAGTATACAAATAATTCCAATTATTAAAAGATATAAAAGTGGCCATTGTAAAAGACCAGTTTGCGGAAGTTTTTCTTCTACTTTTGTTTCGTTATAAACTACGCGTGTAAAAGTATTAATAAGCGTAAAAGTATCTTCGTTTTTAACAATTTCAAGTGTATAACCACGCGGAATATCTTCTTCAAAAACAGTATAATCATTTTTTCTATTCAAAGATTTGAAAACATACTGAAAGTTGTTTTCACTATTTAGTTCTACTGTTTCTACTTTTACATTATTTTCATATAAACTTATTTTTATTGCATCATGCGTATTAAAATCGTCATTCCAACTTTTAAAGACAGTTAGGTCATATTTTTCAAGTTTTTCTTTTTCAAATTTTGGATTTATTTCTTTATTTGAAGTTATCTTTATAAGGGATGGCATTATTGTATATTTAAAATTATCGTCTGTATAATTTTCACCGACAATCAAATAAAATCCATCACTTACATTATCAATACTAAGATGACCGTTTTTTATCTGTCCTTTAAAATCTTCTTTTATATTATCTTTTGAAATGATAGATAAAAGCATTGTAATAATGTTTTTATTGGTAAAATCCAGGTCATATATTTCAAAAGATTTTATACTGTACATTTTAAAAGAAGTATTTTCTTTTTCAAAATTTATTGTTACTGTGTTAGAATAAGCATAACTTTTTGCAATAAAAAGCAATGAAAGGAAAATAATTGTAAAGAAAATCACAAATTTCTTTTTCATAATTTTCTCCCAAAAATTATATTTTAAATTCGTCTTCTAAATTATTTCTCTTTTTAGAAGGTTTTAACAAAAGAATAATTATGTAAAGAAGGCAAAGTGGAATAGCAATAAATGGCATTACAATTTTAGGTTCAATTTGGAATGCTTCTGCTGTTATAGTTATTGCCTTTTCATTTACAGTTTCTATTCTTTTTCCGCGTACCAACATTCTGTGCGAATTTACACCGTATGGTGTACATGTTACAAGTGTACAATAATCTTGTTTGGGGTCTATTTGAAGCGAATCCATTTCGTTAGGACTTACTATTAAAATTTGGTCTACTTCGTATGTTAAAACTTCATTAAGAACCCTTATATAAAACTGGTCACCTTCTTCTATTTTATCTAAATCTGTAAAAATTTTAGCAGATGGAAGACCACGGTGTCCCGATAGAACTGTGTGTGTACCAATACCACCAACTGGAAGACTACTTCCTTCTACGTGTCCTACTGCGACCTGCAAAACTTCATCGCTAGTACCATGATAAATTGGAAGGGAAACGCTTATTTTTGGTATTTCAATATATCCCATAATACCAGTTTCTGTGATATTAAGAAGTGAATTATAAACCTTTCTTTCTTCATCTTTCATTTTCCAACGGGTATTATTTGTAATAAGTGTTTTATTGTACATTCTAGCATCATTAAAAATTCTTTCTTGTTCTTCTTCATCTATTTCGGCTAAGATTTCTATATATTCTGAAATAGCCTTTGATTGGTGAAAGGAATTGTAATAATTACTTAATGATGGGTACAGCAAAAAGCCCATTCCAATAATGAGTAAGAAAAGATATAACAATATTCCTTTTTCTTTCTTTTGCTTTTTATTGTTACTTTTTGCCATTGTTTCTCCATTTTGCACACAAAAAAATTAAAAATAAAAGGACAAAGTTTTAAACTTTGTCCTTTGAAGAAGTATTATTTTTCGTCTTTATCTACTTTCTTTCTAGTAATGAAAAGGACACCACCTGTAAGTACTAAAACGCCACCTATAATGTAGAAAATAGTTGTACCAATTCCACCTGTTGAAGGAAGCTCTGCACCTGTAAGGTTTTCAATATCAATTGTAAGACTTCCTTGCGGAACGTCAATAACAAATGCTGATTCTGGTGTAATGCTAATAGTATTAAGTTTAGGATCTGCAGATTCAACGTCATGGTCAGCAAGTACTGTAAATTCAATGTCAGCTGCCTGGTTATAACCAGAAGGAACTGTTGTTTCTACAAGTTTATAAATACCATCGTCAATACCTTTAAATTGGAAAGTTGTGATATCTTCGCCACTAATTTCATCACTAACAGGAAGATATTCATTAGTTACACTGTCAAATTTATAAAGTGTAAATCCTGCACCTGCAAGTGGGTCACCTGCACCGTCAACCTTGTTTACAATTGTCTGATATGTAAATACTACAACAATATCTTCTGGTGATTTTCCTTCACCTTCGTCATATGGATTGTTTGAATAAGTAATATACATTTTGTTAGGGTTACCAGGTTGTCCAATAACTGCATCTTCGTTAAGTGTTGATGTATATTCAACTGTAATAACATCATCTTTACTTGTTGCAATCTGCTTAGCATCTGCGATTCTTATTACAAAAGTTTCATCTTGAACATTTGTATCTATTGTATACATTGAAGGGTCAACTGCTGTTCCATTAACCTTTACTACAACGCTATCAGCATTAAATGTAAGACCTGTGCTTTCTGTATCATGGAATTCAAGCTTGTAAGTCTCGTAAGCGTCGTAATTTGATGGAAGATGTGCTGTGAATTTGAATGGAACGCTATCGCCAATATCATAGTCTGATGAATCTTGCCAGTCAGTTGCTTCGCCAGTAGAATCATTTACATCTTTTGTTTTCTTTTCAGTAGATGGAATATCTTCCTTTGTCTTGATTTCTACTGTTTCTTTTGCAGCGGTATCGAGCATTACAAGTGAAATTGTATCATTGTCGCCACTTGTAGAAGTTTCAACAATAAGGTAGTAACCTTGTGGAACATCTGAAAATTGTGCTGATGTGGTTGTACTATCTGGTTGTGCTGTGTTTTGCGCATAGAAATCATCAGCAAATTTTCTTATGTCTTCACCAGAAAGTTTTGAAATTGCAGTAATAATTCCGCTATCTGTGTTTTCACCTGTAAGTGTAGTTAAAAGTGTTCTATACTTATCATTTACAGAATACTTATAAACGTCTTGCCCTTCTTTATCTTTTGTTGTTGTAACATTGAGAAGCCTATAAGCAGCAAAATTGTTACTTGTTATTGATGTGTCGGTTGTCATTACAATTGTTGTGGTAGGTACTGCAGCAGGCTCGTCTGCGAATGAAACAGCAATACCTCCTACAATAACTGTTGCAGCAGCGAGAAGTGCTGTCATTCTTTTGTTATTCTTCATTTAAAAACCTCCTTGAAAAAGTGAATATTTTTTTATAATTATGCGCTTTGCGCAAAAACTAACGTTTTTTAATGAAAATCATTATAATAGAAAAAATAATTATAATAATTCCAATTGCATAGAAATGATATACGCCAAATCCGCCAGTTGCAGGCATATTGTAGGATGGATTTAGAATTTTTTTATTGGTAACTAAGAATTCATAAGAATTTTCAGTTTCTTCTAGAAGTTCTATTTCCCCTTTGTAGCCTGGCACAGTAGATTCTGTTATATAGTAATGATAATGCAGGGTATTTCCGTCTTCATCTGTTCCTATAAGTGGTAAATCATCCCATCTATATTCAAAATTATTTGCCTCATTTAATATGATTGTTTTATACGGGATATCTGAAAAATTTTCGTCATCTCCTTCATTCCCCTCTGGCACTGATGTTGCAGTTAATTCAAAAGATAAATCTTGAAGGGAAGAATAATTTAAATTTACCAAAAGTTCGCCAGAAGCATCTGCTGTAAATTCATAAACATAATCTGTATATTGTAAAACATTTTCTTTATAATATTCTGAATGTACTTTTTCTACATATACAGCGTTTTGTGTTCCGCCAATAACATTTCCATTATAGGAAACTATGATATTGCTTGGTGTATACCATTGGTTTATACATCTTATGTTAAGACGAAGTTTAGTGCCTGCTACATATTCAGATGTATCTGTATATTCGTCCCATACATTCCATTCATTTGGCATATATTTTGTTGTTAATTTTATTGTGCCAGATGTGGAAATTCCGTGTTCAAAATCATCATCATTTTGAATAGTTCTAAAAAGATTTATTTGCGCACTTTCGCCTTTTGTACCATCTTCAATTCCATTACCATCTGTCCATTTCTTTTTAACGTATACAGAAGTTACTGGTTTTTCGTTCTTAACAAAAACATCCATACCATTTCTGTAAATTACACCGTCAAAATCTTCTGGTTTTACATACGGATATTTTTCTGTATCATCATGATAAATCATGAAATAAATTGGTTCTATTTTTTCATAATTTTCAAGTGGCATTATTTCTTCAAGCTTGTAAGCAGTATTGTAATTTTGTTCTTTAAGTTCAATACAACCATCACTATCTGTTACAAAAAGGTCATTTCCTTTATCTGTTATAAGTTCATAAGAAGTTCCATTATATCTATAAATTTTAAAATATACGCCTGGAAGTGGTTTTGTAGTTTTACTATCAACTTTATATATTCTAAGTATTCCAGTATCTGCTACAACAGAACTTGAATTTATAGTAATTGATATTGATTCTTGTGTACTTGGTTCTGTATTTATAACATCTTCAATAGAAGCACTATTTGAAAATTGATACCATTTATTAGGGTCTTTTTTGCCATTAATTCTATATATATATTCTACACGAATATGCATTGAATCAGGAAGCGTTAATTTAATAGTATTATAGCAATTTCCCCATTTTCCAGAAGCTTGACTTATATCAAAATCATATGAATAAGAATATTCATCTTCCGATAATAATCTTGTACTACCGTCTTCTAAAACTTCATATGCTTTTAGACTGTCCATTGCAAGATATAAAAGTACTTCTTGGCTATTTCCCCAGTAAGTCATATTATCTGTCACTTCTATAGCATCGCCACTTTCCAAAAGATCGCGCTTGTTTGGATTAATATCTAGTGTATAAGGTAAATTGTCTGTTGCGTTAACACCATTGTAAGATTTTGAAATTATTTTTTCTTCATAACTTTCATCGGTTTTCTTAAATATTTGTGTGTGCGATGAAGAATCTAAAATTTCACCATTTTGTTCAAGATTTACCTTATTTTCAAATGATTTTTTCTTTACTTTTGAATTTTCTGTTTCCCATTCTATATCATCATTTATTTGTACAACGACTTTTAAAGTTTGTTTTGTAGTTTTATAAACGTCTACAAAATCCTGACCAAATGAAAAGAAAATTTCGTTATTTTCATCAGGTGTTCCTTCAAAAACATCACCTTGAACTTCCATATATTTAAAAGTTGTTCCTTGTGGCAAAATTTCCCTTATATCAAAAGGTTCATCAGGAACAGTAAAATCTATAAGCCATGTGATAAGTCCATCCTCTGTAAAGGTGTGCGTTGATGGATTATCATTTGAAGAAGGGTCATATTTTCTGATATTTGGTGTAAATGAATTTTTAGCAGTATCTGTTATATAATCTACTGAAAAATTATTCGAAAAATCACTTATAGTAGACAAATCTTCAATATTTGCAGTTGTTTCATAATCAAAATCAATAATTTTTCCATCTGGCACGGGTTCTGTAAGCGTTAATCTTATTGAACCATATTTAGTTCCATCGGAAAGTGTTTCATATTCTGGCCACCATCCGCCTATACCATAAAATTTTGCATCATATTTTATATTTAAGTCGTCAAAATTACTTAAAAAAGCACGCGCTTGCTGCGCTGTAAAATACTGATTATCAGATAGGAAATCACTAAACATTTTACCTTTTGGTATAGAATCACCAATTTCTATATGTATGTGCCAACGAAGAATAGCGTTTCCAAGTTCATCTACATCCATTCCAACTGCAGATTTTTCTACTATTGAAGGCTTTGCTTCTCCGATAAAAACGTATTGTTCGCTTTCATATTTTGTACTATCTTTTTGAAGTGAAATTTTATTATATGCAGAATTACTACCATACATTTTTTCTTTTGGTGTTTCGTATTCTACTATATAACTGTTTGTATCATTTTCTGGAAATGTATATGGAAGATATACTAATTGTGTTTTATCGTTTCCAATTATAGTAACTTGTTTTTCGAAACTTGTACCGTTAAAACTATCTAGAAGTGTAAATCCACCAATATTCAAATGGTCTTCATTTATTTTAACAGTCCATTTTATAGTGTCATGGTCTGTAATTTCACCAGTTTTTGAAATAACATTTACATTATAAAAAAGCGAAACGCCAGTTTGCGCTTCTATTTCATTTCCTTCACTATCTTTTGAAGATGCTTTTACGTTATTATTTAAATATGTTGAATATGTAAAATTATCTGAAAGAGCGGCAGTATATTTAATAATATATT
>ODAI013619317.1_pt1 | contig 10991 bp, 10 predicted proteins | sample 1539321 | NCBI WGS metagenome assembly ODAI01 (sample SAMN02144231, study PRJEB22623) | gut metagenome | biome: sheep rumen | host: Ovis aries | place: New Zealand | reverse complement strand
TGATCGTCATGTCGGTTGTTACTTCTGGTGGTACTTTGGGAGGAATTATCGATATTCCGTCTGCTGCCATGACAATCGGTGGTTCTTATTTTGCCATGTTCATTGCGGCTCCTTTGAAAAATGCTTTGGGAATGTTTAAAATCATGGGACGCGCCTTTAAAATCCCGGATTTTGGTGAAAAAAATATCGTAATCAATATGCAGGCTCTTTCAGAAAAAGCCCGCCGTGAAGGTATTCTTGCCCTTGAAGACGGTCTTGATGATTTGGAAGATGCCTTTATGAAGATGGGACTTCGTCTTGTAGTAGATGGTACGGACGGTAACGTAATCCGCGCTATTATGGAAAATGAAATGAACCAGTGCGAATCACGCCATATGTACTGGGTAGGACTTATCAACGCCTGGGCAGGATTTGCCCCTGGTTTTGGTATGATGGGTACTGTAGTAGGTCTTATTGGTATGTTGAACAACCTTGAAGATAAATCATCTTTGGGTCCTAACATGGCCGTTGCGCTTATTACAACTCTTTACGGTTCCATGATGGCCAACTGGCTTATTACTCCTTTTGCGACAAAACTTCTTGCCCATAATGCTGCGGAAATGCGTGCAAAAGAAATGGTTATTGAAGGCGTACTTGCCATTCAGGCAGGTGAAAACCCTCGTATTATGGCTCAGAAACTTCTTACTTATCTTGATCCTGTAACAAGAAAAGCAATTGAAGCAGATGTACTTAAAGACTAATTAAGGAAGAGGGAAATGGGAAAGAAAGCTAAAGAGCCTGAAAAACCATCAGCAGCCTGGCAAGGTACCTATGGTGACATGATTACTCTTATGTTGTGCTTCTTCGTTATGTTGTACAACCCTTCAGAAGTAGATGTTACCCAGTTAGCTACAATTACTCAGTCTTTACAGATGAACGAAACAGAATCTGTTTCAGGTGGACTTTCCCTTTCGGCAGGAAGACTTTCAGATTTAGGAAATAATATAAACTCACTTCCTTCTCTAGAAAAGGGAAAATCACTCGGCCTTGCAAAAAAGAAGTCTGTCAGTCTTTTTGCACCAGATGTAAAATCAAATAAAATCACAATTACAAGTGATGAACGCGGATTAATAATCACTCTGCTTTCTGATAATTTCTTTGAAGAGGGCAGTGCGGAATTAAATATAAATGAAACTCGTGACACTTTACTGAGGCTGTCTGAATTCTTTACTTCAGAAGAATTAAAGGACAGAAGATTCAGGATTGAAGGTCATACAGATAATGTTCCTGTTGCCAGCGATAAGTTTCCAAGTAACTGGGAACTTTCTGCTACCCGTGCTGTTAATGTTTTACATTATTTAGCCGATTATGGAGTAGACGAAAATAAATTTTCGGTTGCAGGATATGCAGATACCCGGCCAAAGTTTACAAATGAAACTCCTGAGGGTAGGGCGTATAACCGGCGTGTGGATATTATTATTCTAGACGAGGGACATTTTTAATGATATTATTTAATAAGTTATTTGCTGGAGGGGAAAATGGCAGATGATGAAGAAATTAACCTTGAAGATGGAGCAGCAGGAGCTGCACCAGCAAAGAAAGGTAAACTTGGCGGTCTTTTGCCAGGTCTTTTAAAATGGATTATCATTGGTTTGGCAGCAATTATTGTAGTAGTTGTAGTTGTTGTTGTAACCGTTCAAATCACAAGTAGAAATACAGCCTCAGCAGGAGCAATTCCTTCTTCAGAAGAATACGTATCTGGTCAGAGAGAAATTTATGACTGGTATACTTCATTAGGTGTAATTCAGACTACAACCTGCGATGAACCTCCTGCAACAGTAAGAGTTGATGTCGTTTTAGGTTATAAAAAAGATGATAAAGCAACATCTACAGAAATTACCCAGCGTACAGTTGAATTAAAATCATTTTTAAGAAGATATTTTAACAGCAAAACTGCTTACGAATTAAGGGCTGCAAATGAAGATGCAGTTCTTAACGAAATTAAAAATGGTATTAATGATAAAATTTTAAGTAGTTCACGTATTAGAGCTGTAGAATTTCAGCAGAAAGACGTTATAGAACAGAATTAAAAAGGTGGAAGTTGAATGAACGAAGTTCTTTCACAGGACGAAATTGACCAGTTGCTCACAGCCATCAGTTCAGGTGATACTGAAGCTGATGACTTTAAACCGGTTAATAGTGCTAGAAAAATAAAAATTTATGACTTTAAGCGTCCTGATAAATTCTCTAAGGAACAGTTACGTACGGTCTCAAACATGCATGAGACCTTTGCTCGTTTAACTACAACTTCTCTGTCTGCCCAGCTGCGTTCTCTGGTACACGTACATGTTGCTTCTGTAGACCAGCTTACATATGAGGAATTTATCCGTTCTATTCCGACCCCAACAACCCTTGCGGTAATTAACATGGACCCTTTAAAGGGAAATGCCGTACTCGAAATTGACCCTGCAATCACTTTCTGTATGATTGACCGTCTTTTTGGTGGTAGGGGTGCTACAACAGGAAATAAAAACCGAGATCTTACAGATATTGAACAGGAAGTAATGGAAGGTGTTATTGTAAGAATCCTTGCAAATATTCGCGAAGCCTGGACTCAGGTAATCGATTTACGTCCACGTTTTGCCCAGATTGAAACAAATCCTCAGTTTGCACAGATTGTTCCACCTACCGAAATGGTCGTTTTAGTTACACTCGAAACAAAAGTCGGCGATGAAGAAGGAATGATGAACTTCTGTATTCCTTACCTTGTTCTTGAACCAATCATTTCAAAATTGTCTTCTCAATTCTGGTTCTCTTCTGTAAGAAAGAATTCTACAACCCAGTATCTTGGCACAATCAAACAGCAGTTAACAGACGTTGATATGGATGTTGTAGCAGATATTGGAACCGTTAATTTGCCTATAAAAGATGTACTCTCACTTAGAACTGGTGATGTTGTCCGTCTTTCAAATATAAAAGTAGGGGATCCTTTGACCCTTAGTGTAGGAAATAAGAAAAAGTTTTACTGTCAGCCAGGTGTTGTCGGTAAAAAAATGGCTGTACAAATTACAGGAAAAATTGAAAACGTTGAAAATGACGATTTTGAAGAGCTTTCTGTAGAAGGAGATGAAACTTATGAGTGATGGTGCTATCTCTCAAGATGAAATTGACGCATTATTATCTGGCGTTGCTATTGATGGACTAAATTCATCTGGACACGTTGGTAACGGGCCAACTTATAAATTTGATGTTTCCACTCTTCAAAACTTGGCAAATGATCTTAAGCCTAAGTTAGAGGAAAATATTAACAAATATACAGGAGCAAGTTTTACTGTTGCAGATCCTGTTGTAGAAGAAACAACAAGAGACCGCGTACTTTCAAAATTACCGGAAGTAGTAATCGGTGTAATTGCAGACTATAACGCAGGAATTAAGGGAAATCACTTTTATCTGATTTCTCCGGAATTTGCAACAAAACTTCATCAGCTGGTAAGTGGAGAAGAAACCACTGAAGTTGACGATATGGTTCTTTCTGTAGTTTCTGAATTTATTTCTACACATATCAGTTCAGAAATCACACAGCTTGATGCTACAGGAAAAGTTCCTGGTCTTGCATATGAAACTCCAACAACAATAAATGAATCTAAAGCTATGGTTATGTTCCCACAGCAGGATTTTGCCCTTGTAAGTTATCCTCTTTCTCTTGAATCAGAGAATTTTACTTTATGGGAAATTATGGGTGGCGATACTGCAGAAGGTATTACAAATGCCTTTGGAGCAAACGTAGTAGAAGAACCTGCTGCTCTTGATATGGCTGCAAGTGACCCTTCAATGGGTATGGCCGGAATGGGTGGTATGGCTGCTCCAAATATGGGACAGATGCCTAATAACGGCCAGCAGATGATGGGAATGAATCAGCAGCAGATGGGTGGCATGCCTAATATGGGAATGAACATGGGTGGAATGATGCCTAACATGGGAATGAACATGGGCGGAATGATGCCAAATATGGGAATGCAGAATAATATGGGTATGAATATGGGAATGAATGTTCCTAATATTCAGCAGTTACAGTATCCAAACCTTCAGACTGGAATGAATGCTTCTGAGCAGGGTAATATCAGCCTGATTATGGATGTTAATATGGAAATGACCGTAGAACTTGGTCGTACAAAAAAATCCATAAAAGACATTCTTGGAATGGGTGAAGGTACAATTATTGAGCTGGATAAACTTGCCGGTGAACCTGTTGATATTCTTGTAAACCATAAACCTATTGCAAAGGGAGAAGTTGTAGTTATTGACGAAAACTTTGGTGTTCGTGTAACTGAAATTCTTTCTCCTATGGAAAGGGTAAACGAATTAAGCTAAAAACCAGTTTTATTTGGGTGGGGAAATTGGTAAATACAAAAAAAAATCTTATTTCGCTGTTAAATTTATTTATAATAAATTTAACAGTCTTTGCACAAAGTGAATCCGATATTTTATTAGGTGACTCTGAAGTAAGCGATACTGCTGTTAATGTTGCAAGAAACAATACTTCTTTAGGTATTGGCGTCTTTTTCAGGATGATTCTTGTTTTATTAATAGTAGTTGGTCTTATTTATGGCGTTTTCTGGTTTATTAAACATAAAAGCAATGCAGTAAAAACAGAAGATGATTTTTTAAGAAGAGTCGCATATATAAATCTTGCTCCTGGAAAATCAGTGGAAGTTGTAACGTTAATAGATAAGGCCTATATAGTAGGCGTTACAGATTCACAGATTAATCTGCTTGGAGAAATTAATGACAAAGAACTTATTCAGGCAATGAACCTGCAGGCAGATAAAAATCAAAAAACAAGTAAACCTGTTAATTTTTCGGAACTACTTGATATGTTCACTGTAAAAGGTAAAAAATCTGTAAATGCCTTTACAGAATCTGAAAGCAAAGTTGATGATCTTTTAGGAAATAATTCGAGGTAAATATGAATAAATTAAAAAAAGTAGTATTTATCCTGTTTTTAATTGCTTTTTCGCTTCCACTTTTTGCCCAGAATTCTAATTTTCCTCAGGGATCGAGCAGCGGAAGAACAGAAATGGCAGACGGAGATTTAAGACCAACTCAAATTCCTAATGTAGCAATCCAGATTACAGAACCAAGATCTGGAAGGGAAGTTGCCTTTTCTGTAAGATTATTACTGCTTCTTACAATACTTACATTAGCACCAAGCATTTTAATTCTTACAACCTGTTTTTTACGTTTTTCAATTGTTCTCGATTTTATAAAACGTGCCCTTTCCCTGCAGCAGGTTCCTCCAACCTCTGTATTAAATGGAATTGCATTTTTTATGACCTTATTTGTTATGTGGCCAACCTTTTCAAATGTTTATGAAAAAGCATATAAACCACTTTCCAGCGGTCAGATTACAATTGAAGAAGCATACAAAGAAGCTGAAACACCAATCAGAATGTTTATGTATTCTCAAATGGCAGAAGACACAACATATATCAAGCAGTTTATGAATATGGCTAAACTTGAAAAGCCAAAAACTCTTGCTGATGTTCCAACTTATATTTTAATTCCATCATATATTCTGCATGAACTTACAGTAGCCTTTAAGATAGGTATTCTGCTATATATTCCCTTTATCATCATAGATATGGTTGTAGCGAGTATCTTAATGGCAATGGGTATGATGATGCTGCCTCCGGTCCAGATTTCCATGCCATTTAAGCTGGTTTTATTTATTCTTGTAGACGGCTGGGGACTTTTAACAAATCAGCTTTTTGTTTCTGTAATAAAGTAGGAGGGATGAAGCATGTCAACTGGAATTATTAGTTCTTTAATGACCGGCGCTGTACTGCAGGTTATAAAAATGGTTCTCCCTGTTTTAGGTCTGGCCCTTATAGTAGGACTTATTGTTGCAATTTTTCAGGCAACTACAAGTATTCAGGAACAGACTTTGACTTTTTTACCAAAATTATTAGTTATTCTTCTTGTTGTAGGACTTCTAGGCGGAATTGGTTTTTCTTCGCTTGGAGAATATACTATAGCACTCTTCAGCAGGATTCCTGAATTTGCAAAATAGGGGAGAAATAAGTGCTGGATAAAATTATATTAAATGCACCTTTATACCTGCTGGTTTTTGCAAGAATATTTGCTACATTAATGCTGCTTCCTCTTTTTTCCATGCGGTCAACTCCAAGAACCGCAAAAATTGCCCTGGCAGGCTATATTGCATTTTTTATTGCCGGTTCTGCAAATCTTTCTTCCTATAAAAGTTTTCTTGCCCAGGATGGTTTTGCCTCTCTTGAGTTTGTCCTGCTTTTAGCCGGTGAAGTTCTAATCGGATTTGTTTTAGGTTTTTATATTCAGATTATTTTTTCATCATTAAGTTCTGCAGGACAGTTTATTGCCTTCCAGATGGGACTTGGAGCCGCCAGTGCCTACGATTCCCTTTCCCAGATTGAAAACCCCCTTATGGGACAGTTTTTTAATTTAAGCGGAATGCTGGTTTTTCTTCAGACAAAATGGTTTCAGAAAATATTTTTAGGCGGACTTATCACCTCCTTTGATACTCTGAATGCTTTATTAATAGTAAATACAAAAGATCATTTAATATCCTTTATGTTAAAATCCCTTTCCCATATGTTTATGGATTCTCTGGTTATAGCCCTTCCGGTTATGGGAACTTTGTTTTTAATAACTGTCTGCACCGGACTTTTAACTAAAGCTGCACCTCAAATGAATCTTTTGAGCGAAGGTTTTCCTGTAATGATTCTGGTTGCCTTCACTTTAATTCTTTTTATGATTCCGTCTCTTATCGACTTTTTCGTAAGGGCTTTCTCGACTGCTTTTTCTGAAATTGAGCAGTTATTCCATGTTTTAGGAGGTGTATAGTTGGCTGCCGAAGACGAAGGAAGAACCGAGGAAGCATCTGAAAGTAAACTCGAAAAAGCAAGAAAAGAAGGACGTGTTGCTAAAACTGCTGAATTAAGCGGCGGGCTCATCCTTTTATTTACAGTATTAACAATAATTGTTTTTTCAAAATTTATTCTGAATCAAATAATCAGTGCTTTCAGGTTTTATTTTTCACTCTGTAATGGCAAAGAAATCAACTATGCCGCACTTTTCGAAGGCTTTTTGAATTATTATTTAAAATGCATAATCCCGGTTGCAATTGTAGGGGCAATTTCTGCAGTTTTAGGAAATGTTTTACAGACAAAAGGTTTTATTTTCAGCCTTAAACCAATTCAGCCGGATTTTAAAAGAATAGTACCGAATATAGGACAGTATCTTAAAAAAACACTTTTTTCACTAAAGGGGCTTTTTAATGTTGTAAAATCCATAGGTAAGGTAGCAGTTATTTGTGTAATTGCCTATATTTTCATAAGAAAAGATATCTTTGTTCTTATTGATATTATTGATAACGGGGATATAAGCGGAGCTGTTGCTAAAGTTGCAAAAATGTGCGCTCAAATTTTACTAACAGTTTCTGTTTTCTTTGTGGCTATATCAATCCCGGACTTCTTTGTTCAGAAAAAAGACTTTCTTGACGAAATGAAAATGACAGTTCAGGAAGTAAAAGAAGAATATAAAGAGATGGAGGGAGACCCCCAGGTAAAATCAAGGCTTGAAAAAATGCAGAGGGAACTGCTTTCCAGAAATATTCCAAAAGCTGTATCAGAAGCGGACGTAGTAATTACAAACCCTACACATTATGCTGTTTCCTTAAAGTGGGATAACAATGTTTCAAATGCCCCCCTTCTAACTGCAAAGGGCGTTGACCAGACTGCAATGTACATTAAGCAGCTGGCACGTGATAATGACGTACCGATTGTTGAAAATCGAATTGTTGCACGTGCTTTATATACAAATCTGGAAATTGGTGATATAATACCAGAAGATTATATGCGCGCAATTGCCGTAATATATTCAAACTTAGAAAAATTTAAAAACTATAGTAAACTTTAATTGTTGCTGGGTGGGGACTAATGGCAAACGAGAAAGGGGGAAGATTTTTCTCAATTTTAAAGAACAATTTTGTTTCAGTCAGTTTTGTTCTGGTAATTTTACTTGTAATCATTCCGATTCCAAAACAGTTTATAGACTTAAGTATGATTTTAAATCTCTCTTTGTCTATAATTGTTCTTCTAGTTGTATTATCTAACTCTCGTCCTGCGGATTTTCAGGTTTATCCGCGTGTTGTTTTGTTCCAGACTCTTTTTAGTCTTGGTATAAACGTTTCTTCAACCAGATTAATCCTAAATGGTAAACTTTCCGGCGGACAGCTTCAAAAGCAGAGTGCCATGGTACAAGCCTTTGCAGATCTTGTTGCAGGAAATGAACTTGTTGTTGGTTTTGTTATCTTTATAATTATCATAGTTGTACAAGTGCTTGTTGTTACAAAAGGTTCAGACCGCGTTGCAGAAGTTGCTGCCCGCTTCAGTCTTGATTCCATGAACAATAAGATGTTCGCAATTCAGGACAGGGTTCAGAGCGGCGAAATTACTCCGGAAGAAGGACAGAGACAAAAAGCCCTTATAGAAAGAGAAATTGATTTCTATTCTTCAATGGATGGTGCTACAAAATTTGTAAGCGGTAACGTAAAGGCAGGTATTTTTATTACGGTAATAAATCTTATTGGCGGTTTTATTATCGGAATGGTTATTAATCATATGGATTTCCAAGCTGCCCTTTCAACCTATTCTAAACTTACAATAGGTGATGGTCTTACATCTCAGCTTCCATCTTTGATTATTTCTGTTGCAACCGGTTTACTTATTACCGGAACTAAATCTGATGAAAATATTACAGAACAGATTAAATCTGAATTTACAACAGACGGCCGTATTTACGAAATTGTAGGACTTGTTCTTGTTGTAGCCGGAATTGTATTAAGAAATCATACACAATTTATCTTAATTCCGGTTGGAGTACTCTTCTTCTATATTGGCTTTAGAATGACAAAAGACCAGAAAAAGAAGGAAGAAGAAAAAGTACAGCAGGAAGCTCAGAAAAAAGAAAGTTCTACAAAAAATCAGCCTGATGAAAAATATATTATGCTTGATCCTCTTACCCTTGAACTGGGTTATGCATTAATTCCTCTGGTAGACAAGGAAAAGGGTGCAGAACTTCTAGAAAGAATTTACAACATCAGAAATGCGGCCCGACTCGATATGGGGTTTGATATTCCTCCAATCAGAATTATTGATAACATGACTATTGAGCCAAATGATTATATTTTCAAAATTCAGGGCATTGAAGCAGGACGGGCAAGTATTAAAATCGGTTATTTAATGTGTATGGATACCGGTTCTGTAATTACTCCTCTTGAAGGTGAAAAAACAAAGGATCCTGCATTTGGAATTAATGCAATCTGGGTTCCTGAATCACAGAGAAGCGAAGCAGAGCAGGCAGGTTATATAGTTGTAGATCCACCTAACATTATTTCAACCCACATTACAGAAATTATCAGATCTCACGCTGCTCAGATGCTGGACCGTCAGGCAGTTGCAAATATTATTGATAAAGTTAAAGAAAATAATAAGGTTCTTGTTCAGGAAGTACTTGAAACAGCTCATATCCCTTATGGTGTTATTCAATCTGTTTTACAAAACCTTCTTTCAGAGCAGGTATCCATCCGCAATTATGTTAAAATTCTTGAAACAATGGCAAATTATTCAAGTGTAACTAATAACGTATGGCTGCTTACAAAAAAGGTAAGGGAAGCCCTGGGCTTACAGATTTGTTCCCAGTATGCAGAACCAGAAACAAATATATTAAGGGTTTGTAGAATTTCACAGGACCTTGTAGAATTAATTGGTAATCATGCCTATATTCCACAGGATGGTTCAAAACCTACTGTTAATTTTGACCCTGTAGATTCAAGAAAGTGGATTAAGGCTGTAAATGCAACTCTTGCAAAGCTTGAACCAAAAGGAATTCTGCCTATAATTCTTGCACCTGCCGATGTAAGGCAGCTGATTCGAAGTTCTCTGGAAAAGGATCAGCCGGGAGTTGTTGTAATTTCAGATATGGAATTATCTGAAGCATTACAAAATCATACAATAAAAGTAGAAGTAATAGATGAAATTAAAGTTGAGGAATAATTCATAAATGTACACGGAAGAAGAAAAAGATGCAGAAATATGGGGCGATTCTCTTGATGAGTGCAAGAGAAAACTGCAGGAGATGTACGGAAAAAACTGGCGCCCTAAAGATATAAGAACAGAAACTGTAAGATACGGTTTACTGGGTCTTAGAAAAAAGTTTCAGAAAGTTCTCACATATACTGTTATTGATCATAATATTTACAGTTCTCAGGAAAAGCAGGAACCTGTATTATCTGCAGCAGAACAGTTTGAAAAAAATAAACAGGAAATCCTAAAGAACAATAATGATATTTTAATTAAAAAGACTCTTGAAAATCTTAACAGTCAGGTAGCAAATGTAAATGCAAAACTTGACAGTCTTAACTCTGCTACAAGCTATAAACATGAAACGGTAAGAAAAATTGAAGAGCTGCTTGCAGAAAATGAATTTACCTATTCTTATATTCAGATGATTTCTGAAAAAATCCTTCAGTCTTTTACAAATCCTCAGCTTGATGATTATTATCTTGTTCAGCGCTATGTAATTGACTGGATTGGGGAATCAATTTCAATTACAAAAGAAAAAGCTTTCAGACCCCCTCACGTTATAATTATTGTTGGACCAACCGGAGTTGGAAAAACAACAACCCTGGCAAAGCTTGCTTCAAACACCATTCTTGATGCAAAGGCCAATAATAAACCAAAACCTGAAATCTGTTTTATCACTACAGATACAATGAGGGTTGGAGCTCTGGAGCAGATTTCTAAATTTGGAGAAATTCTTGGTAAAAATGTAATGAAGGCAGAATCTTCAAATGATGTTTTAAAGAATTTTGAAGAATATAAAGACCATGTTGACTATATTTTTATAGATACTTCAGGATACAGTCCAAATGACTCAACAAATATTGCCAAAATGAAAAATATTCTTAATGT
>ODAI012376876.1_pt1 | contig 10991 bp, 10 predicted proteins | sample 1539321 | NCBI WGS metagenome assembly ODAI01 (sample SAMN02144231, study PRJEB22623) | gut metagenome | biome: sheep rumen | host: Ovis aries | place: New Zealand | reverse complement strand
CTGACGGTCTCAGCAGCGAGCTCATGCACATCTGCAAGCAGAGCCACGTCGGCTGCCGCATCTTCGAGAAACAGATTCCCATCGACTACCAGACGGCAGTGATGGCTGAGGAAATGAACATGAACGTGACCACCTGTGCGCTGAATGGCGGCGAAGATTATGAGCTGCTGTTTACCGTTCCCATTGGCGATCACGAAAAGATACAGGAGCTGGAAGATGTGAAGCTCATCGGCCACATCACCAAGGAGTCGTTAGGCCACGTCCTCGTCACTCGCGATGACCAGGAGTTCGAGCTGAAGGCTCAAGGCTGGAATCCGCTATGAGGCAAGTCCCAGATGGGCCTACCTAACAGCCGTTTTCTGTTTCCTTATTGGCTTCAAGTGCAAACTGACGGGGCGTTTGTCCCGTCAGTTTGATAAAGGCACGACGGAATGTAGAGATAGAAGCAAAGCCGCTCTTCTCGGCTACATATTCCAGGGTATACTCCGGATGCTCCTTTAGCATGGGGATACTGATACGTTCTATGCGCATCTGGTTGACATAGTCATAAAAGGTCTGACCACGAACTTGACTCAGATAGTTGCTGACGTAAGTGCGATTCGTGTTCAGCGCCTGTGCCAAGTCAGCAAGGGTCAGATTCTTATTCAGATAGAGTTGTTGTTCCTCCATCACCTGCTCCAGCATGCCCTTCTCTATCACGGGAATACTGTTTTTCTTCTCTTCAGAAAGACTCTCTGTCAACGGACGGACAGAAATGGGACAGAAGTCCCAACTGTAGTACAAAACCATGCCCCACAGCGCAAGGGTAGACGCATAATAGACGATATCGACCACAACCGTTGCATAGAGCGAAGCAATCAGCCACGACAGCTGGCTTACGATAGCGAAGGAGAATACAGGCTTGAGCCAGATCACGTCGATGCGGTCAATGTTCGAGAAGTTCTCGCGGATGTACTTGATATGTCGGCGTGCCTTCACCCATCCTATGCCAACAATAGTCCAGGCATAACACCAGAGGAACACCGAATAGGAAAATATCACCTCCTGAGCGGGCCATATTATATATAATAAGGTGAATACTGCAAAGGGCATAGCCATCAAAGCAAGTCGGGCTGTTGTTGTCCATCTGGGCATGACGGTCTCAAAGACAAGAACAGTATAAGTCAATGCCCCCCAACCGTCAATCACCATAATCCAATCCAACACGTGCTGTGTGTACATTCCCGGGAAAGTCAGGATGATATCCTTCAGATTGGACAATGCCCATATCACCATGATCCACCCCAGCACCGTCTGGAATCGCGTTCTGTCCTTCCGCAAAAACAAGATATATATGGCAAAGATTGCAAAAAAAGCAGTCGAGATGCCAATCAGAAGGGCCAATATGTTCACGTAGTCTGTCATTGCACTGCAAAGGTAACACTTTTTTACGAAAAGCACCACGTTTTTTCTTGTCATCGGGAAAAATTTACGCTTTGACACATAAAATTGTCAGAATGAACGATATTCCTCTCTGTAAAAACGACCAATCAAGCAATTTATTTCTAACTTTGCACACAAATCATTCAGTATATCTATATCAATAATGTATTAACGCAAAATTGTCCCAAATGACTAATTTATTATAAAACCTAATCAACTCATTATGAAAAAACATCGACTTTTCATTACACTGCTGATAGTCTTGGCAGTTCAAGCAGCCCAGGCTGACAACATCAAGGTTGTCGGCCAGAACGTTCAGAACTTCTTCTATTCTTTAGACCGAGGCCGAACGCAAGGCAATGGCAGCATCACCCTGAGCAACTACAACACAGAGAGCGGTCGCACTGCTAAGCTCAACGCCATTGTCGGCACCTTGTCCCAATACAAAGCCGACATCTATGCCTTCAACGAGGTGGAGTGCTGCGCGGAGGTCCTGCAACTGCTGGCACAGAGCATGAGCGAAAAGACCGGAAAGAACTATATGCCCGTTACCGACGGACTGAGCTATGACCTCACATCCGAGCCCGACGGTGCCATTAAGTCCGGATTCATCTATAATGCTGCAACCATCGAGCCCGTTGGTGAAAACCTCTCCACAGCCGTCGGCTATAACCACATCTACCCCGCCACCATGCGCATGCAGGGCTTCAAGTCCAAACCTGACGACGAGATCTTCTATATCAGCATGAACCACTTCAAGGCCAGCACCAGTTCTGACGTTACATATGACATCAACCAGCGCGAGAGCAACAGCATCTCACTTCTGAAAGGTCTCGACCAGGCTGCGCTAGACCCCGACATTCTCATCATGGGCGACCTCAACAGCGAGATGGGCGAGCAGTGTCTCAACAACCTGATGGATGCAGGCTTTACAGAGCAGATACTGAAACACGAGGGCAGCAGTGCCGCCTCTCATTGGTACAACGCTACCGGCTCACTGATTGACCACGTCTTTGCCAACAGCACGATGTCCGCCCAAATTACCGATGCGCACATGCTCTACGTCGCTAACCCACACTCCACAGGCAACTACCATACAGCCTACAGCGATCACGATCCATACATGGTGACTCTCAATCTACAGGCACAACCTGTGGCGAAATTCGGATACAGAAAAGCCGAAGCCGTTAGTGCAGGAAAGTCGTACCTCATGGTCTTCAACAACGAAAAGATTTCCAACCCCGTTAGTACCTCGAAAACTTACGAATACCTTTCTGTCACAAATGTATCGCCCATCGATAATGTCATCACCCTGACGAGCGACAAGAACGGCTTTAAGTTCGAGGACGACGGAAAAGGCGATTACTACATCAAGGATGCCTATGGACGCTACCTCTATCTGTATTACAATGGCTCCTCCTACAACTACACGACCAGCGTTGGTAATAAAACGAATGCCCAGAGCCACAGCGTCCTTAAACAAAGCAACGGCACATTTCATGTTCATAACAACGAAGCCGACTACAACATCCTTTACGCGACGAATCACAACGATTGTTCTTGGCGCAACTGGACCAGCCTGAACAACGGACAGTACTGGCCAACCCTCTGGGAGTACGACCCCAGCATCACAGTCACGGGAATTACACAGAGCCCAGCCTACAGACAACCCTCTACTACCCGCAAGGTTATGGAGCAGGGGCACCTCATCATCATCACCCCCAGTGGCTCACGCTACAATCTGCAGGGTATACAGATTCGATAAGCCATAAAGGAAGCAAACAACTATCAATAACGAACTATGAAAAAAATCAGATTATTACTGTTGTTCCTGACAATAATGGCATTGCCCATCTCGTCTCAGATTGTGAAATTTCCCCCAAAAGGACAACTATTTCATTATGCCCCTTATCCCCGCGGTGTCTCGTTCGACAATCCTGGAGAATTGTTGGACGATGTCAGACTCCTACCTATGCAATGTTACGACTATGAACGTGATAGTATATGGAAGGCTCCCCGCCAACCCAAGAAATCCAGTGACGAGCGCGGCATCTGGCTCAACCATCTCTTCATGGTCAATGCCGATGTCTCATTTACTAAGGCAGGCTCACAGCAAACGCTATATGTAGCCGTCACACTCGACAAAGGCGACGACTACCCCGGCCCTGTGGCTTTTGTCCGACGGGGCGAGCAACCTTCACAGTGGTATTATCCTTTCCGCCTCAACTCGAACCGTGAGATACGCCTTGAAGGCCGCGCCAATCCCGCCGACACGACAGTCTGCGTAGCACAATGGCGTATGGACAGGTACTACAAGGGACTCTGTCGCCTCCTCGTCGAGATGGACAAGAAAGACGGCAAGACGACAGTCTACATGGCCGACACGGCAATAGTCTTCTACAACACCGCTCGTACCGATGCTGCCCAGGAGCCCAACCGTCTGGTACTATGTCCCTATAGCGACGGCCGCATCTACGAACTCGTCTATTACAACCGACATCTGTCCGACAAAGAAAAGTCAGAAGTGCTTCGTTACGGAGTACCCTTCGGTAGTAGCAGCGACAACAACTACACATTGCCTGAACCACAGATTATCAAGCATAACATCGAGATTGACAAATCACCTATGGGTATTCATTGGGGAGGCAGCCAGTGGATTAGCGTTGCACTGAGCATATTGTTGGCATTGTTATCCCTCTACCTGCGATTCTCTGTCATGAAAGGCATTCCCTATGTCTTCAATGGCAGCAAGATTATTATAGGACTGGCTATAGCAGGTGCCATCGTATATACCTATATGATGCCGACAGAACACGACAACCAATACATCTATTATATCAGCATTATCGTCGGTTATTGGCTGGTGAGCTATGTTCCCGACATAGACGGCTATCTGCAGTCTCAGAAGACATCTTTCGGCCTCACTAAATTGCCGGGCTTCTTATGGGTTGTCATCATCGCCGTCGTCGTTACACTGGGTTATATGTTAGGGCCTGCTGTTTCCTATCTCTTGCCCTTGTTTACCATCTGGATGTTCTGCAAGAACATGATAGCAACTTATAAAACACGCAATTACTTAAAAAACAATGTATATGAAGAAGATGAAACTATGTCTGATAACAACTTTGATGCTGACAATAGCTAATATTGTTCATGCACAAACCTACGAAGCTTGGCCGCTGAACGACGGCAAAACTGATACTGCTATCGTGGTGTTCCAGTATTCTGAACCCGAGGACCGTGGCAGCGGAGCGCTCTACACCCGCTCAGAGCAATATCTCTTAGAGGACACGGTGCTTATGCGAGGTACCAAACTGTCGCTAAAATTCCAGAAGGAGATTACCTATCAGGACAAGAGTATCTTCTCCATGTTCTCCATTGGCGTTCCCGACAAGCGTCCACTGGTGGCCGTTACCGACAGCACTGGCAAAGACTACTATGCAGACCCCTATGAACTGCGTTTCAGTGAGTTGAATAGCAAGGGAGCAGAGAATCCTATAGCCAAGTACACCGAATTCAAGAACAAGAGTTACTATGAGGGTGCTTTCCTTTTGGTAGTACTTCTCTTCCTGTGGATAGCATGGCGACTAAGTCGTCGAGCCGCCAAAATCGGATTAAAGAAGTACGCCGATGGCACTTTGAAGCCTCACAACTGGCTTATCGGCCTATTATTGCTTATTGCACCAATCTTTGTCTTCTTCACCATCGTTTTGGAGATAGGCATCGTCACAAGTCTGCGTGGAGATTGTTGCTGGTGGCTCAACGGAGCCTACGTCGGAGAGTTCCAGCGGTTTTTCAATATCTTCCTGCTGTTTCTCGCCGTACGCTGGCAGTATAAGACCATCGACGTCTATGCTACAGGTATGGAGGCCTTCCTATGTACTGACAATGCCGTACCGCGCCAGCAGTTTATGTATGTCATCATGATTTCCGCAGCACTGTTAGCCGGTATCGGAATCGTAGGACTATGTTTATACGGTTGGGTAAGCCATACCGTAGGAACTATTTTCTTCTATATTGCAGCCATCGCCAGCATGGGTTATCTGGCCTACTCGCTCCTGGTTATATTCATGCAGATGAAACAGTCGGCAGGCTGGCTATTAACCATCCTCTACACATTGTTCGTCATTCTTTGGGCAATAGGAACCCTCCTCATGGTTGGTGTCTTGATATGGCAGATTCTTAAGATTATCATTCCCTTCCTCATCCTGATGCTGTTCGGCAAGATGATTCCTGCACTGAGTCTCGACAAGCCGTCAGCCCCCATGAAGTGGTACGACAGCGCCGGTGGTGTCCATGACAGTCAGATGGCACGCGACCTGCGCAACGAGGCCTTAGAGAGCTACAAATAATCATGAGAAGAACAACATCATTATAACACTTTAAGCCTTTATTATAATATGAAAAAGACTATTGCCCTATTCACGCTTTTGCTGTCGTATGTGACGGCAGGGGCACAGCAGCCACACACCGTCGTAGGCTACACCCCTAACAGCAATACTCTTACTGCTTTGCGTTATGGTTACGGTAATTCACTGGAAACCATAACTATCGCCGGAAAGACGTTAACGACGATAAAAGTCAGTTCAAATGGTCAACCCAAAAGCATCAGCAATGAGTTTGCTACCGAGGACTTTACATTTGCAGGCACATCGAAAGTCACCGTAACCCAGACCGTCAACGGCGAGACCAAGACCTCTACTGTTGCAATGAACAGCGATAAAGTACTACAGCTACGAAAGGAATTCTCCCAAATCAAAACGTCCCTTTCAGGATTCGTGGGTCAAGCTGACAAGTTCTTGGAGAGCGGTGGAGCCAGTCTCATCGGAAATATCATCAACACCATCAACGATGGCATAGAGAACCCTATCAACATGTGCTTCCAGCAAGCACTTGATGCAGCAAAGGATTCGAAGAACCCCATCATTCCTATTGATTGCCTTGAGGCATTGGTTAAAGCCACCAAGTCGCACGAGAGCGCTGGCGACAAGCTGAAAGGCAAGATGGTTGATTACATCTTCCAGAACTACGGCGAGTGGCGCGACGGCTGGAGCGACCTTGTTTATAAAGGAATGATGGAAATAGACAAGAGACAGCAAGCCGAGAACAAACAGAAGAATCAGAATAAGGTCGATGCGGCAAAAAAACTTTTAGAAAAAGGTGCATCGTTAGATGATGTCTCGAAGATTCTGGACGAGATCTACAACAACAAAGGCCATAACAACGCGCCAGGAAAGTCTGAAGTGCTGACCAAAGAAGGGAACACACAGAATGAAGTTAAGAAAGTGGATGATACCGAAGAAAAACCGGTCCTCGACACGCCAAACGCCGTGTTAGACTATGTCAAAGGCAAGTTTCCTGACCGAGGAGGCCGACTGCCTGACGCTATCTGGGTGAATTATCACCGCACTCTCTTAGGCTCGGGCTTCAGCTATATGATGAAGTTGAATAAGGACAAAAAGACCTATCGCTATGAGAAGGTAAACGATGAATTTTCTCCAGACTACGACAGAGAGTTGGACAACCCCTATTGCTATATGGTAATATGGTATTGGGACAGCAAGGAGAAAGGCATTGAGGTAACTATCCCTTTGGCGAAAGGTCATATACCAAGCAAATTGCCCAAGTAAATCATATCATAACACCCCTTTTAAATTCAAACAATTATGAAACAGACAAGAAATCTTTTGCTCACTGGTGCGATAGCACTCATGGCTGGTGTGTTCTCCGCTTGCGGAGGTGGTAGTGGTGCAGGAAGCAATGTTCCGACCGACGGTATATTAGGAGAAGTGCCTGCTGTGGCAGCCAAGTACCTACCTGAAATCAACGAACTGCAGGAAAAACGCTGGCACTCCTCCAGCGAAGAAAACCGCGAGGAGATTGCCAAGAAGGAAGATGCCCTGAAAGCTGAATGGAATGAAGCCATCAAGGCCGTTCCTTCACTCGAAGGTGTTGAGATTCCGCTGGAGGCTGCCGAGGGTCTGCCTGTCCGTCCCGAAGGAAACCTGAAGATTATGCTCGTCACCATCAAGGACGATGATGTAAGCATCAAGGCAGAGTCAACGGTGGTAATTACTGCTGAAACCCCTTGCCCCGCCACGGGCTACTATCGCCTTGTTGCTTTTGACAGCGACGGCAAGCCACTTATCCTAAACGGGGGCTCGGCATGTTCTGGCATCAGCGATAAAGACACCAACTGGAAAGGTGTTGATGCCTCGTACAAGGAAGGCGCAAAAGGCAAGACCATGTTTGTCACCTCTACCTCAAAAGGCACTATATGGAAGAACCCCGAGGGCTGGGCAAAGCTGGCCAAGGTGGTCATCATGGATGCAAAAAGCGATGCCTACAAGCAGCTTGAAGAGCAGGTAAAGGCCGCCGAGGCAGCAGCCAAGAAGTAAGAATAAAAGAGAAGCAAATAACTAAGTGTGTGCAGAAAGGGGGCGTCATAACAGCTGTTAGGCGCCCCCTTTTTCATGTCTGGACGACTTTTTTAGGGCTTTGGATAAAAATAATCGGCTAAAAGTTTGGCGGATTGTTTTTTTTGTTGTACCTTTGCACCCGCAAACGAAAGGAATGCAGTGATCTAACAGAACAATGGTGCCTTAGCTCAGTTGGTAGAGCATCGGACTGAAAATCCGTGTGTCCCCGGTTCGATTCCTGGAGGTACCACTCCTCCTTTCATTATGAAACCCCTGACTTAGAGATTTCTCTAGCAGGGGTTTTTCTATAAACATTAAAAACTATGGGAATAATTATTGGAATTGACGTAGGTATCTCTACCACAAAGATTGTCGGAATTCGTGACTATCAGGTGATATCCCCCATCCGCATTACAGCTGCCGATCCGGTGACATCACTTTATGGCGCTTTTGGAAAATATTTGCACGACAATAGCATCAGCTTGAGTGATGTTGAACAGGTAATGGTTACGGGGGTTGGCTCATCCTATATTAATGAACCTGTTTACGGACTGCCTACAGGCAAAACTGATGAGTTTGTGGCTGATGGTTTAGGTGCCCGCTTTGAGAGTGGGCTGACGAAGGCTATTGTTGTCTCTATGGGTACTGGTACAAGTTTTGTGCAGTGTGATGGCGAGCATATCCAGCACATAGGAGGTATAGGGATAGGAGGGGGAACCCTGCAGGGCTTGAGTCGTGTGATGTTGAATACGCGTGACCCCGAGCAGATTCAGAGTCTCGCAGTTCAGGGTGATATTCATCATATCAACCTTTCTATCGGTGATATCTCCAACCGTCCGCTTCCCGGTTTGCCGATGGATGCCACCGCTTCCCTTTTCTCGAAGGCCCAGTATGATGCTCCCAAGGAGGATATTGCCCTTGGCATCATAACTCTAGTGCTACAATCCATCGGCTCAGCGGCCATTCTGTCCGCCCTCAACTCAGGCATCAAGGATTTTGTATTGATAGGTAACCTGACCCTTTTGCCTCAGTGCAAAGAGATCTATCCTAATCTTGAGAAGTTTTATGGCGTACATTTCCACATACCCAAGTATGCGGAGTTTTGTACTGCCATTGGGGCGGCCCTTTATTATGTCAACGGGTTCCATCCCTGAGCTTTCAACTCGAATTCCTGATCATCGCGTGTGACGAGAATCTGTCCGAGGCTCTCTTTAGTGATATGGCCAATCATCTTGATGTCGTCCATGTCTTGTATTTTTTCGTGATCTCCAATGGGCACTGTAAACAGCAGCTCGTAGTCCTCGCCACCGTTCAGGGCACAGGTTGTCACGTTCATGTTCAGCTCCTCAGCCATCACTGCCGTTTGGTAGTCGATGGGTATTTGTTTTTCAAAGATACGACATCCCACATGACTCTGTTTGCAGATGTGCATCAATTCACTGGACAATCCGTCGCTGATGTCCATCATGGCTGTTGGACGGATGCCTGCCTCGTGCAATTTTTGGATAATGTCACCACGGGCCTCTGTTTTCAACTGGCGTTGTAAGAGGTATTCTTTGCCAGCAAAGTCTGGCTGGAAATCTGGAGCGGGTTTCCCTTTCTTTTTGGCTTCATCGACCATCTGGTAAAAGACGGCCTTTTCCCTTTCCAATAGTTGCAATCCCATATAGGCAGCCCCTAAGTCTCCACTGACACAAATCAAATCAGTTTCCTTTGCCCCGTTGCGATATACGATATCTTCTTTCAGGGCTTCACCGATACATGTGATGCTGATGGCCAACCCTGTGTAACTGCTTGTCGTGTCGCCACCTACAATGTCAACCCCCCATTTGTCGCAGGCCATACGCAGTCCGCTATAGAACATCTCCATATCTTCCACACTGAAGCGTTTGCTCAGTGCCATTGAAACTGTCATCTGCCGTGGTGTGCCGTTCATGGCAAAGATGTCGCTGATGTTCACCATAGCCGATTTATAGCCCAGGTGTTGTAAGTCGATATACGTCAGGTCAAAGTGTACACCTTCCATCAGCATGTCTGTGGTTACTAGCACCTCAGATTCTGGATAGTGAAGTACGGCGCAGTCGTCGCCTACGCCGTACTTGGTTGATATGTTCTGCGGCTTGATGTCCTTTGTCAACCGGTCTATCAAGCCAAATTCTCCTACTTTTTGGATTTCCATTTCTCTGTTGGGTGTTCTTGATTGTATTTTTCTGCTGTGGCGCTTTCGATGCGTTCGGCACGGATAATCATCTCACGCATAATCTCAGTCATCAGTGGCTGAGCTTTATTGGCTGCCTCCTGTACCTCTTCGTGGCTTACCTCTACGGGGACATCAAAGCCACCTAGGTCAGTAATTACGCTTACGCCAAAGGTACGGATGCCACAGTGATGTGCCACAATTACCTCGGGAACTGTACTCATACCAACGGCATCACCACCCAGCAGACGGTACATCTTATACTCAGCAGGTGTCTCGAAGGTTGGGCCCTGCACACCTACATAGACACCATAGGTCACACGGATTTTCTTCTCCTTGGCAATAGCGGTAGCCTCCTTGATAAGCGACATGTCGTATGTCTCGTGCATATCTGGGAAACGAGGGCCTGTGGGGAAGTTCTTTCCACGCAGTGGGTGTTCGGGGAACATATTGATATGGTCAGTGATAATCATTAGGTCGCCAATTTTGAAGGCGGGGTTCATACCACCGGCAGCATTCGACACGTAAAGAGTCTTGATTCCCAACTCGTACATCACACGAACAGGGAATGTAACGTCCTTCATGGAATATCCCTCATAGTAATGGAAACGACCCTGCATGGCCAGAATGTCCACACCACCCAACTTTCCGAAAATCAGCTTGCCGGAGTGTCCCTCCACCGTTGATATGGGGAAGTTGGGAATTTCCGTGTAGGGGAATTCACACTTATCAGTAATTTCTGAAGCTAATTGTCCGAGACCCGTTCCCAGTACGATGGCTGTCTTTGGGTTCGTTTTCATCCTTTCTTTGAGCCAGGATGCTGTTTCTTGAATTTTTTCGTACATAGTTGATTATTAAATTGTTAAAGGTTTCTTCCTGTTCCTGTAAGAACTGGATAGCAATTGGTAACGTATAGATGCTGGCTTTTACCTCATCGCTCAGTCCTTCCAAAT
>ODAI011203616.1_pt1 | contig 10991 bp, 4 predicted proteins | sample 1539321 | NCBI WGS metagenome assembly ODAI01 (sample SAMN02144231, study PRJEB22623) | gut metagenome | biome: sheep rumen | host: Ovis aries | place: New Zealand | reverse complement strand
CAAAGCGCCCGGCACCTTCCAGCGAGTGAATCACCGTCCGGAGAATCCATTTGCCATCCTCCCTCTTGAGGTCCTTTTCTGCCAGCGGAAATTCCTCCAGCAGGAGACTCTTGGCGCGCGTGTTGAGCTGCAATGCAATCTTTTCGTTCAGCGGCCCCGTCATTCGGAAGACGTCCGGCCTGGGGACATTGTGCTGCGAGGCAAACTCCCACGGCGTATCCGTTTCCTCAACGGCATGGATACGCGCAACCTTGAACATCCTGGGCTCGGCCTTATCCACATCATAGGCCCAGATGTCAATCATGTTGGCGGTGAATTCTATCGGCTCCACCAGGCGGTCATGCGCCTCATTGCTATGGGCCGATTCATACTGCTTCAGGACCACCTGCCGCTTGTGCTTGATGGCCGATGCCAACGCCTCAACATTCTCCGCAGAAACCGCATTGCCGATATAGTTTGCAATGCTGGTGCTGTCATAAACGCTCGCCAGCTTCCGTTGCAGGTCCCGCTTGAGCACATTGTTGTTGTCGATACCCTCGATGAGCCGGGCCGTCATATAGGCCTCCTCCTCCGTGAAGTATATCAGCCGATTGAAATCCGTCAGCCCCCGTGCCACCTTCCCCATGGCAAACACGTTGCAGTAGAGCTTGTTCACCACAAACCCCGCCTCACGGATGGTCTCGATGTACCGGTAAACCGTCCTGGGCGTGATGCCCAACTCCTTGGCCAGAGAATCTATTGTCCGGCTAACATTGTCGGTCAACAGTTTCATCAGGCGGAGTAGCTTTGATATTTTGGGCTGGTCCATGAATGGTTATATAAAAAATCAGAAGAAAAGATGCTCAGAACACATGAACTACAATTCGTCATTCTAACTAGAACTCAGCTGATGTAGAAATCAAGCTATTCACACATACAGCTTTGGGATACCCGCCAATTCTTCCAATTAGTTCATCTACGTAAGAATCAGACCAAAACGGATGAACAATTACCATAGAGTCACCCTCGGCGTTAGCTGCAAGTAATGTGTTCTCAATATGTTGGACAATATATCCGCGACTTTCAAGGACTGAAGAAACTGTTTTGTTCAGGTGATTCTTCCAATAGTCCACTGTAAAATCGATGACAGTGTTTTCGTCGCCGGCAAGTCTTGCCAAATCTAGTCCAAGGCGCCAATCAAGAAGGGAATGCACCGATTGGTTGGAATAGTCTCTGATACAATCATAGCACGAGGATGCGCATTCAGAAGCATGTTCTTCTGAAACAAGATGTCCATAAAGATCACCTCCAGGTAGTAGCGGATCCAATATCGCTTCCTTCGGCACCTCAGGGTATCTTCGACCACTTAGGTAGTTACAGTACCCTGCTCCGTTCTCTAATTTCTCGACAAAGAAAACCTCAGCCTGACGAGTTTTGGGTGTAATATAGAAACCGACACTGAGTTCAGAGGAGTCAATGTCAAGGTACGATGCGATGCCCTTTCGAACAAGATATCCCCATGAAATGAATGCAGAGCGGATAAAGTGACTGTTCCTGTTCAATGAATGAAGTGGTGACAGATTAAGTCCCTCAGGTGTATTCTTTATTGTTAACGTTAAAACACCTGTGGATTTTGATGCAACAAAGGCATATTTCTTTGAATCATAGAGTTGGAAATTGCGTTCACTTTCCGGATATGCCTCCTTCGATAGATAGATTCCTCGATAATCACGTTCATGCCGAGTTCCCATCTCATAGAAATCACCATTATTGTCATTGACAAGATGAACCTGGCCCATTGATGGAATAACATTGTTTCGGATTCCAAGATTCTTTACAGGCTCACAAGGAGAAAGCGAATCTTCGCAGTCCAACTTGATATCGCTATTCGGAGAGTACCAGTCATAACTTCCGTTAAAATCTTCTGCTGGCTTATTATAATCCACGCAGAATCCGAGCGGAGAGCAAATCGCTACTTCGTCCATCGGTTCGCCACAGACTGGACAAAGATTCTCTCCTTCCGAAGTGCTAATGGAGGAATAGCCACATTTTGCACATCGGTGTAGAGGCTTTGGGTACGGATTCAGGGAGTTCTGTCTGGGGATTACTTCTCCTCTTGAATAAGTGTAGTCAACAACGCCCACAGCTCGATAGACCCTCTTATCCTTCACAATTTCATGTCCCGGCGCAAAAGAGCTCAACGCCATCTCAATATCTCGAGAAACAGAATCTTCTGAAGGAAGCTTGTCTGGTCTCTTCAGATATAGTTCTCTAGTGAGTGTCGGGAACCCGAACATGGGCAAGTACCCGGCATTCGCAAGACGCTCACTTAAAAATTCCTGGTTATAATCATTGCTACAGGCTATTTCTGAGATATGATTCAAGAGACTGTTATGAATGAATACTCTGATTTCCTCAATAATGTCATCAGTAATATCTGTTCCTCTGGTCACAGTGTGAATAATGTGCCTGATGGTCGAATCGTTCTCGTCAATCCAATCTTGAACATCATCCTTTCTTCTCTCCCAGTCAATAGCTTTGCCGAAATTACCATGAACATTCTCACCTCTTGACGGGTAGATATCTCTGAGAGCCATAAATAAGACTTCTTTGTAGATTATCCTCTCGGCAATTTCTTTTGTCCGGACTTCCAAATAGGGATCTTTCGGTGTGTCGGAAACCATACGCTCATACTCAAAGAAGTGGGTCAGGTCATGGCTGGTTCCTTTCGCCACGGTGAGCGCAATTGAAAGAGGATTTCCACGACGGCCTGCTCGGCCTACTCGTTGCTGATAGTTGAAACGTTGAGGAGGAATGTTTCCCATCATTACTGCAGACAATGAGCCGATGTCTACACCGGCCTCCATCGTTGTGGTAACGCTAAGAAGGTCGATACCACTGACTTTGGGGTTCTCGTCCTGGAGGAAGATATCCTGAAAATAACGCTGCCGTTTTTGGGAATCCTCTCTGGATGTCTGACCTGTCATTTCCTCACAATGAAGCCGATAGACTTTATCCATCGAATTCAGCACGGTAAGATAGTAGTCATCCGGATTATCAATCTCTTCTTTAGTTAAGTAAGAAGGTTCTCCTAATTGTGCAGCGCAATTAACACAGAAACCATTGGAATGCTGCATGTGTATTGTTTTGCACTTAGGACACTCCCAATATGGAGTCCCTTCAGCAGCTTTTACAAAGGAGAGACCATTACCAGTAAGCAACGGTTTATCCTGGTCGATGATGCCACTTTGGCGAAGGAACAATCTGAGTTCTTCATGCTTTTCATTAATATCAGCATTTGAAGTAATACCATAGACCTTCTTTGTCAATTGGCGAACTTGTTTCGGAAAACTATCCGAAACATGATATCTACGCGGCAAATCCTTGATTTTCTTCTTCTCTCCTAAGATTCTAATGACAGAGCACACATACTCATAGAACTGTTTGTCTTGAATACTAGTTGTTGGCGCAAGATATCCTAGACGCAATTCTTCAAAAGAGCGATTCTTATTACTGAAGATGCTTGCCATCTGTTCTATTTTATTCCAACGCACAATTCGATTACTGAAATCAACTGCATTGTCACTTAAATCCGACCTCCGGTTTAAGGAACTGAAATCAAAGAGATTGTACCAATACCCCCCGTTAAGGTCATAGAAAGTGGAGGGTTTCGGTCCAGCCGGATTAATCCCCAGTCTCAATAGAGATGTAAAAACTTGGTCTTCAATATTGTCAAGTCTTTGTGCACTTGAAGATGCAAAAAATGCACTTATATTTGCGGCATCCTCACTGTGAGGAGGAATTCCAGCCAATTTGAAAAGGATGAGTTGCGCGTATTTTCCATACGTGTTATCACTGGTTAACTCTCTGATTCGAAGTCTCTCTTCATCGGTGGCTTCTTCCGGAGATTTGTCAAACATCATCTTCAAGAATTCCGTGGTGTCCTCATTTCCTTTCAGGGCCCTTAAAATCGCCCAGCGGAGGACGTCGCGGTAATGATCAAGTTCAATACCGGCAGAAAGCTTTGCTGCAGACTGACGACTATCAGAGAAGAGGACAACTTTTGTATTGTCTTCGTGCTCGTTTTTCATTGAACGTATCAAAGCATCAGCCAGAATCTGATTCACCTTCTGCAAACCCGTGCCATGACGACGTATTGGTGTCAGACTGTCCTTATCTTCAACTCTGTATTTAATCTCACATTGCGGGCATTTATGAGGAAAGCAAGTTTCATTTTCTGACTTCTGCTCGTATAGAGAGTACTCTCCTCCCAAATCCGGACGGTACTCGCCATTGGATGGATTATAGTTGACTTTTATCCATCCGTCAGAGCCAGGAGCGTCACCTTTCCATAACACGCAGTAGCCGACAAAAGATTCGATCATTGGACGTTCCGCAGAGAGATAGGTACGATGGCCGCGGACAATCTTGTATCCACCAAAATATAACTCTCCGCAGTTCTCACAAACCAGAACCTCGAGAACATTTTTTCCGCATGTACATAGGGCACGAGGACGTTTGTAGAACCGACCGGCAGCACGGCCTTCAAAACTATATTCGTGCCGTTGGTCTCGGCAATTAGGATCTGTACAGGTCCAAAGTCCACTGACATTCCTAAAAAAGAAATGAGCACGGATTGGAGCTATGTAATTCTTGTCCTGTCGCATCTGGCAAATTATTCTGACAAGTCCTCCGACTACGGGAAGGCCCTTAGTCTCATTCAGCCCTAGTGAAGAGGCAATTTTCAGAACGTCCTTGGCAATGATGCCTTTTTCTGAGTTCAACGCATACTTTAACCAATTCAGCAAGCTGTACTTATCTTCAATAGCGGCATAGGAAGAGCACTCGGTTAAGGCAAACAGACGTGATTCCTCTCCGTCAATACCATACTGATGCAGGATATCAACAGGCAATTCAACCTCGGGTCTAGAAACATTGGGCGTAGGCGGATTGGACAAAACGACAAATCTGGATGAAAATGCTTCTTTGGAAAAGCCGAAGAATTCCCGCAGATAGTCCATAGATTGCATACTCTCTTCCAAGGACGCACTGGATGCCAAGAATTGCACTTGGGGAGATTCCGGGGTCAGGCCTAGGCGATCTAATAAGACCCGAATAAGGTATGCGACTTCAGTTCCCGATGTCCCTCTGTATGTGTGTAACTCATCAATTACTAGATGGAAAACGTGGGAAGGATCTTCTTGCAGCCATTGTTTAGTTGACTCAAACATCCGTGCTTCGTTTTCTCTCATCAGCATGATATTGAGCATGCTGTAGTTAGTAATGAGAATATCGGGGGCACTATCCTGCATTGAAAAGCGATCCCACATCTCTCCGGAATCCGGCTCCATACAAGGGACGTGGTACAGCAAATCGGGATTATTATTTTTAGATGCAGCCTCTTTTGCGGCCTTCCATCCTCGCTCCAGAATAAGGCGTTCCTCACGGAGTTTCGTCTTCACTTTATCCTTTTCTCCACTGACCGGAGTTCGCCCTGTATAACGGCCGAAATAAAAGCGATGACCATTCCGATTGGCATCCAGCCAATCAAGCGCACCGCCTCCATTGTCTCTACGACTATTGAGTGCTTTCCTCAAACGAATCATCTGATCCTCTGCCAGGGCATTCAAAGGATATAGAATCATTGACCTAATGGCTCTAGGCCTATTCTCTTGCCAAGACGTTGACTCCTGTATCAAATCCGAGATTATCGGGAGCAGGAAGCATTCCGTCTTACCGGATCCTGTGCCGGTAGTTACCACTATGTTCTTTCTATTGAGAAAGGCTTCTTTCAACGCATTATATTGGTGATCATAGAGTTTTCTCTCAACAGAGGCGTTATTTACAAATAGCCCCGTGTTTATAAAGTCATTTACCTCCAAATCAACACCTTCTGCGAAACAGAACTCCTTTAATGTCGCTTTTTCGTGGTATTTGGGAACCAGTTCAATGATTGGAGGCTGGCTTATGGTACCCGTACTGCGGAGTAGTTCGTTTCTCTCTTGATTATATTCGTCACGGAAGAAAGGGAGTCCACTGTTTATGTACTTCAGATAGGCATCCCTGATTTCATTGTATATTTTGACCGGATTATTCATAGCGGACTGATTTACAAAGAATTCTATTCAATTCCTTAGCTACGGAAGGGCTTATGTTATCAAATAAGAAGTAGCCGTTTTCCTCTTTAGGAAACATCTGTACGGCCAGGCCATCAAACATCAATGCCCTATATAGAACAAAGGGAAAAGCAAAACTTTGAACACGAAGCAATTTGCGTTTTTTATCATAGACGCCATTGGCTTGACCTGTCAATGAACGCTCATAACATATCGCTACTCTGTAGGCGTCAGGGTTTATCTCTCTTGAAGGAATCTCCTTCAATACACTCTTTTCTGGTATAGAGAAGAATTTAGTGCGGCCCTCGGAACGGTATTCTGCTACACCCAAGTGGCAGTTGAAATCATGATATGACAATTCTGTCGCATCTTGTAATGATGAATCCCAAGTTTCTATTACGTGTTCAATTCTGGGGAAAGACTTTAAAGCTGAAAGACTGCTCATCTTAAGCAGTGGCGCATTTTCCGGCATTCTTTCTTTGTCCAAAACCGACCATCCAACCGGCATTTTCGGCCCACTCTTACGTGCATCCATGCAGTTGACCGCATATGCGTGGCTTCCAAAATCGATTATCACCGGTCTTGTAAGGACATAATAATCACGCCCTACATGGTCGATTACTCCGGTGTATAACAGCGGATAAAGCAAGTGAACGACCGGACGTTCACCGAGATTCAAATCCAACGACATATTGAGGAAATTGCAGGCCTCTTTGATTTGGCTGTAACTCCTCTTCTCGAAGTTGCTCATCCAACCATAGAGCAATTCCTGAGCCTTATATGACGCGGTTTTACTCATCTACGTATTCCTCAAAATGATTTGGAACATCTTTAATCTGAGCTGCGTTGATTGCCAGCAGCTTCGTGTCTATAAATCCAATACAGGCATCGCCAGTGAGAGAAACAATTCCATGCATAGATTGTTTGAACTCTTTTGTTATGCATCCAAAGGCCCGGAGAACCCTGGATGACATCGGAATCAAATCCTCATCTGAGATGGTCAGTATCATTCTCAGATTATCGGGGAATTGTATGTCTGAGTTAGGGAATGTTGTCAGATAACCTTCCTGAAGGTCCGCCAGTGGCTGGAGGTAATTTGATAAACAGGAAAGATTGATGTTCCTTAAGACATAATAGTGAATTATTTCTGGGGAAACGCCACAATGAGCAACCATCTGACTTAATCCAGAAATCCACAGATCATTGAAAGATTTCCAAGCAACGGAAGTATATGCGATGTGGTAGAATGATTTACCGGCTGCAGCTACCATTGACATGGCCAATTCCATATTAGGGAGAAGCAATACCTTGTAAGCTGCGTGTTGATTGGCAAGTTCTGTAATGCTTGGAACAGAAACCTTGTACAAATTCAGACACTTTTCAAGATTATTTTCGTAGCCTTTATAGAAAGGGAATCTCTTATCTGATAGAGATAGTTCTGAAATCTTAATCGCTGCCGGATTACTCAGAGTAAACTCTTGTCTTCTTTCAGAGATGCCCAGAACATCCTTTACAACCTGAAAGTCTTGAATTATACTGTCTTTTCTTTCAGAGATAGTTTCAAGGCTCTGTTGCGCTTCAGATAAGGCCCGTTTTTTATCATCTAACGCTGATTGAATAGAGTCAAGTTTATTTTGAGCTTGAGCAACTTGGCTATTCAGAGACTCTATCTTCTCTTTGCATTGAGCTTCAATCTTCTGCGTAGATTCATGAAGAGCGACGACTTCCTGATTGTGTTTTGTTATTTCCTCGTTGAGAGCTGTTTTATGGGATGCTTTCAACTTTTCTAGTTCCTGCTCATTCTCGCTGAGAACGACATCGATATAATCATCTTTGAACTGTTTAATTGCAGCATCAACGGTCGGTTTTAACCATGGTGCCGCTGATATTGTTTTCAGATTATCACGCGAAATAACATACGTATCAGTTAACGTCTGTAGTCTTGCATAACGGCTTTCAGCAATATTCGCCGGCAGATTCTTCATTGCTATCAGCGCATCCTTGGCTGCTTTCAGCGCAACTTTTCCTGAACCCTTCTGGATATCTTCCCAATCCGCTTTGATGGTTCGGAGATACCAATCGACCAGCTGCTCGTTGCTGGTAATATCTATTTGGCCATCAATATGTGGCAAATTGCCGCCTATATAGTACGAAGCTGAATTCCATTCAACAATTGGCAACGACTCATTCATCTGGCAGAAAGGAATCAACCTGGAGTCACTGCCGCTCTTGATAAAGCACAACTTATTTTCAGACCTAACGAAAACATCACTGTCTTTTCCTATCAGGCCTTTAGAAGATAGTATGTCAAAATTCCGGCCGCCGTCATTCGACAAAACGTCATCTATTCTTTCTATTGCACTGCCGGCGAGTTCTACTGCATCGTCCTTGTCCCAGACAAAACTATTTTTTCCTTTTTCGTTCTCATTGGGTTTCACGAACAAACTGACCAAGGCTCCATGAAAGCCATAGTAATCGCGTTGAATCAAGTGCGCGAAGACCTCCCCAATAGGCTGGAATATATCTTCTGCTTCTTTGAATGTAAAACGTATGAATGCACCTGCATCCATGTATCCAAGAACTTTTATATAGCCATGTCCGGAACTTTCGTTTATACTAAGTGTCCCAATAACTGGATGGATGTGATAATCAAAGCTCGCCATAATCACGTATGTTTTGGAGTGTTTTTAATGCTGAGTTAGGACGGTGCGAGGAGTGACCTAAAAAGGTCTCTGCCCAAGCTCTCGACACCGTTCTTTCGTCTCCGTTTATAAATTCCCTACATATCGGAGAAAAGTCCATGCCAGATACGCCATTCTCAATTTGCGCCATCCCCCAAGCCGCCTTTTTTGCATCGATATCCCATTTCTGATAATTTGCACCCCATTGAGGAGAATGTACAAATGGAGCGACTATCTCAAATCTAATAGGCTTCCTTCCTGGCACATTGATGACATGTTCGCCAATATCCAACCCGCGTAGATTAATTCGGTTCTCAGCCCCATCTATTAACTCTTTATCAATTCGAACTTGTTCATTCTGCTCCCTAACAAGAAAAGGTGCAGCACCGGCCAGGTAAGTATCTCTTCCAACTTTTAAACCGCCTTCCAAGTAGCATGTCTTTCTTTCTGTTAAGAGAAAATGGGGCGTACTATCAGGGGATAGCCTATATATCCGCAGTTTAGGACAAGTCACTAGGACTGGACATGCGCGAAATGAATATGACCAGTTTGTTTCATCTGGGAAGACCAGCGCTATTCCAGATTCTCCTTCCTCAAGATAGTGGCACTCTTGCCAAATCTGGTATAGGTCATCCCACTTGAATAGGAAAATTCCTTTTCGTCTAACAGGAATGTGGTTTTTAGGATTCACCAAAACTTCATAACGCAGAGAGGTAAGGGCAAAAGATGAAAGCAGTTTGCCATTTACTTCTCGAATCTCAAGTGCATCATAATCCTGAGAAAGATAGACGAGATTCCCTGAAGATGTAACTCTTTTTTTTGCTTCTGAGCCATTCCTGATACGGTATTCTCCGTCCCACCGCAGAAAGAAGTTATAAATCTGCCGCTGGGCATCCTCTGTGAAGGAGGAGTTGTAATAGATAAGGCGTGCATTGTTGGAATCAATGTAAAAACTAAGAGAATCCCAAGAAACGATACTCCAAAAAGCGCTGAATGACAGATCATCTTCAAGGGTTAGTCCATTATCTACGAAAGCCCTAGCAAAATTCAGCAATGCTTCTGTAGTGAAAACGCGACGTGCTTCTTGAAGAGGATACTGTACATATCGTCCTGTACCAAATCCCGGTTTAAGTTTTTGAGAAACAAGGAACTCATTAGCATCACACCAGTCATAAAATGTCTTCCACATTCTATCTTGATATAGCTCCATCCATCGCTTGAGTTCATTCGAATCATGGAACAGAAGCTCATCAAGCCGGTCTCGATAGTTCCGCTCTGTAATCCCATCGCTGTTGGCTCTCTTTGTCGCAGCGAATACTTGGAGGGCTATCATCCCCTTTGTAAGAAACGCATTTCGAGAGACGGAATAACGACGGAGGCTTGCATCTGAGAGCAATTCCTTCTCAGAAGTATGATTCTCCTTGCAGAAATCATCTATAAAGGTTTGGTCCACTATGAAAGCAATAACCTCCCCTTTGTTTTCAAAGGGGAAGATTTTTTCATCTACATAAGTGCAAAACTGATAGAATATGCTTTCTGTTGATGTAGACACGGCTGTTATTAGGTTTATTGGGCACTCTTTAACCTCTCCAGTGTGGAAAAGGATTTTAGGCTAAGTTGGAGGGTCAGCGTCATAGTTAATAACTATCCTTGGATGGTGCTTAAAAACGTGTAAATATACGAAATTCCATCGACATTTTGTGACAATGAATGTAGAAAAAGTATGGAGGTGTAAAAAAAATGAAATCGCCGATCTATATTTGAGATATTTGGCAAGTTCTTACAATAACAAAGATTTCCGTTTTAACCTGGAATGACAATCATTCGATTAGACGCGACATTGAACCCTCACTTCAACTTCGGCCCGCCGACATCTTCGGTGAAGTCCGCATCTATTCGGCCGGTCTGGCCATCGCGCCATTTGTCTTGATGCTGTTTTTTGTCGGCGGAGATGAGGCAGAGATTCTTCGCCGCGCTCAGAATGACAGGGCGAGATGCCCGATCGGGTCGGGCTTAAAGGGTAAGGGGGAAAAGTTATAACATCGGCCCCTCAGGAAGGTGAGAGGCCGATGGCGTTTTGTAAACAAACTTTTTAGTTTTCTGATGTCAGAACGTAGCTGGTATTTTTGCTGCCTTCGTCCGAGCGGACAAGAATGCCTTTTTCAACCAGGTCATTGATGTCACGGAGAGCTGTTGGTTGAGAGGTCTTGCAGAT
>ODAI013832526.1_pt1 | contig 10992 bp, 9 predicted proteins | sample 1539321 | NCBI WGS metagenome assembly ODAI01 (sample SAMN02144231, study PRJEB22623) | gut metagenome | biome: sheep rumen | host: Ovis aries | place: New Zealand | reverse complement strand
TCTCGGCATATTTTCTTTGTTCATTATTCAAAATGTAATTTCTTGATACTGTACAAATTCTGGGAGCCAATCGACGCCAACCTTGTCACGACTTTCCCAAAGAAAAGCGTTTACTTGATCCTGATGGGCAATCCGCTTCAGCCAGCTCACCATAAAACCAGGAACGAATTTTGCTTTCGGGCCCATTTTGCCCTTCAGAATCTCATCAATGTCGATTGTCTTCTCTGTAACAGCAGCCATTTTTCTTTATAATAATCGCTAACAATCTGCAAAAATAGCACATTTCTTTCAAATACGTGCAAGTTTTAAAGAAAAAAGTTTGTTTTTAAATGTCTTTTATACACACAAAGGGCACAAATCAATAAAATAAAGTTAAAATCAAAAAAAAGTGGGGAAATGTGGTGTAAAGTGGGGAAAAATGCCTAACTTTGTGACCGAATTCTATTAATAGATGTACGTATGCGTTTTTTAGGTAACATAGAAGCAAAGACCGACGCTAAAGGAAGAGCCTTCCTACCAGCCACTTTCCGCAAGGTGCTACAGGCATCTGGCGAAGAAAACCTGGTGCTGAGAAAGGACGTTTTCCAGAAGTGTCTGGTGCTCTATCCTGAAAGCGTATGGAACGGGCGACTCGATTTGCTGAAAAGTCAGTTGCGCCTCTGGAAGCATGATCACCAGCAGATCTTCCGGCAGTTCGTTTCTGAGGCAGAAGTAGTAAACCTCGACGGTAATGGCCGTTTCTTGATTTCCAAGCGTTTATTGAAAACAGCAGAAATAGAACAGGACATCCAGTTTATCGGCATGGACGACACCATTGAGATCTGGTCACCACAGAATCTGAAACAGACACTCCAGACAGAAGAGGAATTCGGTAAGGAATTTGAAAATATAATGAACGCTGGCGATGCTCTATGATAAAGACGGCTGAGACATACCACATTCCAGTACTCCTTCAGGAGAGCATCGACGGGCTTGACATCAAGCCCGACGGTGTTTATGTTGATGTCACTTTCGGCGGAGGGGGACATAGCAGGGAAATATTGCGACATCTCTCATCCAAAGGACATCTTTATAGCTTCGATCAAGATGAAGATGCAGAGAAGAACATCATCGACGATGATAGATTCACCTTTGTCAGGAGCAACTTTAGATATGTCCGGAACTGGATGCGTTACTACGGTGTGGAGCATGTCGACGGACTATTAGCCGACCTCGGCGTGTCAAGCCATCATTTCGACGATGAGACACGCGGCTTCTCATTCCGTTTTGACGCGCCTCTTGACATGAGGATGAACAAACGGTCTGGCTTCACAGCAGCAGAAGTCCTCAACAGCTACGACGAAGAGCAGCTCGCAGATATCTTCTATTTATATGGAGAACTGAAGAATGCACGTAAGATAGCGGCAGCCATCGTGAAAGCCAGAACCGGAAGTCCTATCGCCACCACAGGCGACCTGATGAAGACCACTGAGAAGCTATTTATGCGTGAGCGTGAGAAAAAGGAGACAGCCAAACTCTTCCAGGCTCTGCGCATCGAGGTCAATCATGAGATGGTGGCACTGAAGGAGATGCTTCATGGCGCTTGTGAGGTGCTTGCTCCTGGGGGCAGGCTCTCTGTCATTACCTATCACTCCCTCGAAGATCGGATCGTCAAGAACATGATGAAGACTGGCAATACAGAGGGTAAATTAAAGAAGGACTTCTTCGGACGCTCGGAGGCTCCCTTCAAGCCAATAAGCAACAAGGTGATAATACCCGACGAAGAAGAACAGGAACGAAATCCACGCAGTCGCAGTGCCAAACTGAGAATTGCGGAAAAGATATAGCATATTAAAGAATATGGCAACAAAAGACAATATAGGAAAAGAGCCTCAGGACGTATCACAAAAGGATGTTGTTCTGAAAGAAGAGGCTTCCGAGATGAAGGAACAGGCTAAGAAAGCCATCCAGCTCATCAAGGAGAAGGCCAGCGAGGAAGACCCTAAGCTGACACCGGCCCTGACATTAAGGACCATTCTTGGCGGAGACTTCTTGACGGCCGACATGGTGCGACGCCAGATATGGCTCTTCGTACTGATGGTTGTTTTCTGTATCGCCTATGTGGCTGTTCGGTACCAGTGCCAACAAGACCTGCTCACGATCGACAAGCTGGAGAACGAACTGATGGATGCCAAATACAAAGCACTGACCAGTTCAAGTACACTGACAGAGAAATGCCGCGAAAGCCATGTGCTCGACGCATTAAAGCAAAACAAAGACAGTCTGCTCCACATTGCTGACCAACCACCTTATATTATTAATATACCAGAATAAAGAGACGGAATGAGTAAGTTTAAAAGCGATAAGGTAATGCCTCGCTACTTCGCCATCGCAGTAGTCATGACATTGATTGGTTTTGCCGTAGTTGGCAAGGCCATGTATATCATGACTGCCAAAAAGGCCTATTGGACGCAAGTGGCAGATCGCCTGAAACGTGACAGCGTCAGCGTAAAACCGAGTCGCGGCAATATCCTGAGCTGTGATGGACAGTTGATGGCCAGCAGTATTCCGGAATATAAGATCTATGTCGATTTCCAGGCTGGAAGAAACGATTCCATCGGTATCCGCAAGCGCGACTCCATCTGGGCAGAGAAGATTGACAGCGTCTGTATCGGACTGAATCAGATATTCCCCAGCAAGACGGCAGGCGAATTCAAGGAGCATCTTCTGGAAGGCAAGAACAAAGTCATGAAGAACGGTATTGCCGGTGCACGTCACTGGGCAATATGGCCACGACGTATTGACTACAACACCTTCTGTGAAGTCAAGAAACTCCCCATCTTCAAGGAGTCCAAGAACAAGAGTGGCTTTCATTGGGATGAGTTCAACTCTCGCAACCATCCGTTTGGTACCCTTGCCCAACGTACCATCGGCTCGATGTTCGGTGCAAAAGATAGTGCCAAGAACGGCCTGGAATTGTCATTCGACTCTCTGCTGAGAGGAACAAATGGTCTCATGCACCGCCGAAAGGTACTGAACAAATTTATGGACATTCCTGTACAGAATCCTATCGACGGTTATGACATCGTCACGACGATTGACGTCGGTATGCAGGACTTGGCAGAACGTGCACTCATTGACGAACTGAAAGACCCTCAGGTGAATGGTGAGATGGGTGTCGCCATCTTGATGGAAGTAAAGACGGGTGACATAAAAGCTATTGTAAACATGTCGAAGGGCGCCGATGGCGAATATCATGAGATGGTCAACAATGCCGTCAGTTATCGATGCGAACCGGGATCGGTCTTCAAGGTAGCTTCCTTCTTGGTTGCACTCGACGACGGTGTGGTAGATACCAGCTTCGTGATTCATACCGGCTGTGGTGTCATGGAGATGCATGGCCGTCCGATGAAAGATCACAACTGGCGACGCGGCGGTTATCAGGACATCAACGTGGCTCGGGCACTTGAGGTCAGTTCCAACATTGGCGTGAGCTATGTCATTGATAAGTTCTATGGCAGCAATCCTACGAAATATGTTGAAGGCCTCTATCGAGTCGGTATTCATGAAGACCTGAAGATTCCTATCGTGGGCTATCATCCACCGATGATCCGCATGCCAGACACAAAGACCACCGACCGTTCCAAATATTGGAGTAAGACGACACTCCCATGGATGAGTATTGGCTACGAGACGCAGATAGCACCCATCAATACGGTATCTTTCTATAATGCTATTGCCAACAACGGTAAGATGATGCAGCCGCGATTCGTCAAACAGCTCATGAAGGATGGTCAAGTCGTGAAAGAATTTGAACCTGTCGTCCTGAAAGAGCGGATTGCAAAGCCACAGGCTATCAAGACGATGCAGACTATCTTGGAACATGTCGTCAGCCAGGGCCTGGGCCGGAAGGCTGGATCTAAATCATTTAAAGTGGCAGGCAAGACGGGTACTGCTCAGGTGGCAGACCAATACGGCGGCTACCATTCGGGAACAACGCGCTACTGGCTGTCGTTTGCAGGATTCTTCCCGGCAGATAATCCTCGCTATACCTGCATCGTTTGTATTAAGAAATCAGGACTCCCAGCATCGGGTGGTGGTATGAGCGGTGTCGTCTTCCACCATATCGCTGAAGGTGTAATGGCACAACATCTGAAACGTAGCGTCGATGACGCACGCGACACGGCGTCTGTCTTCATTCCTGATGTGAAAAATGGCAACATCCTGGCTGCCAACAACGTCCTGAAAGACTTGGGCATGAAGGCAAACCACGATTGGGGTGGTTCTTATGTAGAAGGGAATCCTGTCTGGGGTATCGCTCAGAAAGACGGAAAAAGCGTTTCGCTCAAACATGTCAAGAGTGCTAAGAACACTATACCAAACGTTATCGGCATGGGGGCCAGCGATGCGGTCTATCTCCTGGAGAGCACAGGCGTAAAAGCCCGTCTCAGAGGCAGAGGAAAGGTGAAATCACAAAGCATCCATGCTGGAACAATAGCCAAGCAAGGCATGGTATGTGAACTGATATTGGAATACTAAAAGGATACGATATGAAATTAAGTGAACTGCTGAAAAATGTTGAGGTTCTCAATATCCTGGGAAAGGATGACATTGAGATAACGGGTGTCAATATCGACTCAAGGCGTATTGAAGACGGACATCTGTTCATTGCGATTCCGGGTACTCAGACCGACGGACACAAGTTTATCCCGAAAGCCATCGAACAAGGTGCAGCCGCAGTCTTATGCGAATACTTCCCCAACAAGCGGGAACCAGGCGTGACATACATTGCGGTGGCATCAACAGAAGACGAGGTTGGTAAAGTTGCCACGGCCTTCTACGGTGATCCTTCCAGGAAACTGAAACTTGTGGGTGTCACGGGCACCAATGGAAAGACCACCATTGCCACCTTATTATATAATATGTTCCGCAAGTTCGGACATAAGTGCGGCTTGTTATCCACCGTTTGCAACTATATTGAGGACAAGGCCATCCCTGCCGACCATACCACACCTGATCCTATCGAACTGAACCATTTGTTGGCACAGATGGTCGAAGCGGGTTGTGAGTATGCCTTCATGGAGTGCAGCAGCCATGCGATTGCTCAGAAGCGTATTGGCGGTTTGACTTTTGCGGGTGGTATCTTTACCAACCTCACACGCGACCATCTGGACTACCACGGGACATTCGAGAATTATCGTAATGCGAAGAAAGCATTCTTTGACGGTCTGCCAAAGGAGGCCTTCGCCATTACCAACGCCGACGACAAGAACGGGGCCGTCATGGTACAGAACTGCAAGGCTCAGATCAAGACCTACTCGACGCGCACCATGGCTGACTTCAAGGCAAAACTCATCGAGTGTCATTTCGAAGGCATGTATCTCGACATCAACGGCAAGGAGGTCGGTGTACAGTTCATCGGTAAATTCAATGTCAGCAATCTGCTCGCAGTATATGGCGCTGCAGTCATGTTAGGCAAGGCTCCCGAAGACATCCTGGTCATCTTAAGCACACTGAAGAGTGTCAGTGGACGACTGGAACCGATTCACGCCCCTGAAGGCTATACGGCCATTGTCGATTACGCACATACGCCTGATGCTCTGGAAAACGTACTCAACGCCATCCACGAGGTACTGGATGGAAAGGGGAAGGTCATCACCGTCTGCGGTGCTGGTGGCAACCGCGACAAGGGCAAGCGCCCGCTCATGGCTCAGGAAGCTGTCAAGCAGAGCGACAGGGTCATCATCACCAGCGACAACCCCCGTTTCGAGGAGCCACAAGACATCATCAACGATATGCTTGCCGGCCTTGATCAGAAACAAATGAAGAAGGTGATCAGCATCGTGGATCGTCGTGAAGCCATACGCACAGCATGTATGATGGCCGAGAAAGGCGACGTCATCCTCATCGCCGGCAAGGGACATGAGGACTATCAGGAGATTCAAGGTGTTAAGCATCATTTCGACGACAAAGAGGTGGTCAGGGAGATTTTTAATATTAAATAAGAGAGATTATGTTATACTATCTGTTCAGACTTCTTGACGAATATCATATTCCAGGATCGCACATGTGGTCTTATGTCTCGTTCAGGGCCATACTGACGCTCATCCTGGCACTATTGATTTCTGCATGGTTCGGTGAAAGGTTCATCAAATGGATGAAACGGAGAAAGATCTTTGAGACCGAACGCGACCCGAGCATCGATCCCTTTGGCGTGGAGAAGAAGGGTGTTCCCACCATGGGTGGCATCATCATCATTGTCAGCATACTGATACCCGTGCTCTTGCTCGGACGTATCCGGAATATCTACTTGATTCTGATGATTATCACGACCGTATGGTTGGGATTCCTCGGATTCTTGGATGACTACATCAAGATATTCCGTCGCAACAAGGATGGTCTGAAAGGTAAATGGAAGATTGTCGGACAAGTCAGTATTGGCTTTATCGTGGGTCTGACGCTGTGGTTAAGCCCCGACGCCGTAGTGCGCGAGAACGTCAGCGTCAAACAACAGAATCAGGAGATGGTCGTAAAACATAAAAGTGAGGCTGTCAAGTCTCTACAGACGACGATACCATTCTTCAAAAATCACAATCTGAACTACTCTGATATCATGTCGTTCTGCGGAGAATACAAAGTAGCTGCCGGCTGGATGCTCTTCGTGTTCATCACCATCTTTGTGGTGACGGGCATTTCCAATGGAGCCAACCTGAACGACGGCATGGATGGTATGTGTGCAGGAAACTCGGCTATCATTGGTATCGCACTGGGCATCCTGGCCTACGTGTCTGCACACATAGGCTTTGCCTCTTATTTCGACATCATGTACATCCCGCAGGCCGAAGAGTTGGTAGTCTTCCTCTGTGCCTTCGTCGGTGCCATGATCGGTTTCTTGTGGTACAACGCTTTCCCCGCCCAGATTTTCATGGGCGACACTGGCTCTCTGACCATCGGTGGCATCATCGGTGTCTGTGCCGTCATCATCCATAAGGAACTGTTACTGCCGATCCTATGTGGCATCTTCGTGGTCGAGAACCTCAGCGTTATCATCCAGACCCAGTGGTTCAAGATTCAGAAACGCAAGGGTAAGCGCGTACGTGTGTTTAGGGCGACCCCGATTCACGACACCTTCCGCAAGCTCGATTCCCAACTGGATGCCACCAGTACTTATATCCTCAAGGGATGGCCGCATCGCCCATTCCATGAGTCAAAGATTACCATCCGTTTCTGGATTGTATCCATCATCCTGGCCGCATTGACAATTATAACTTTAAAGATGAGATAGAAAAATGAAAAGAATCGTTATATTAGGAGCCGGAGAGAGCGGTGCCGGAGCCGCTGTCCTCGCTAAGAAAGAAGGTTTCGACGTGTTCGTATCGGATATGTCGAAAATTGCCGACAAATACAAGAAGATGCTCGACGACCGCCAGATTGAGTGGGAAGAAGGACATCATACGGAGGAGAAGATACTCAATGCCGACGAGATTATCAAGAGTCCCGGCATTCCCGAAACAGCACCGATGGTCAGGAAAGCTACCGACAAGGGGATTCATATCATCAGTGAGATAGAATTCGCCGGGCGCTATACCAATTCCAAGATGATATGCATCACGGGATCTAATGGTAAGACCACGACGACCTCGCTGATCTATCATATCTTCAAGGAAGCTGGCTATGACGTAGGTCTGGCAGGAAACATCGGTAACTCACTGGCGCTCCAGGTGGCTGAAGAGCCACATGAGTACTATGTCATCGAACTCAGTTCCTTCCAGCTGGACAACATGTATGACTTCCGGGCCAACATCGCGATCCTGTTGAACATCACCCCCGACCATCTGGATCGTTACAACTTCGAGATGCAGAACTACGTGGATGCCAAGATGCGCATCATCCAGAACCAGACGCAGCAGGATGCTTTCATCTACTGGGCAGACGACCCCATCATCAAACGCGAACTGGAGAAATACGATATCAAGGCTATCCAGTATCCGTTCGCCGAACTCAAGGAGAAAGGGGTGATTGGATATATTGAGGAAGGCCAGTATAAGATTGAGAAGCCCGAGCCTTTCAACATGGAGCAGGAGAGCCTCAGCCTGACGGGAAAACATAACATCTACAACTCGCTCGCGGCAGGTATCGCATCTGATGTAGCTGGAATCAAGAAAGAGGAGATCCGCAAGAGCCTCAGCGATTTCCCAGGGGTAGAGCATCGTCTGGAGAAAGTTTGTACCGTTCGTGGTGTACAATATATCAATGACTCAAAGGCAACGAATGTCGATGCCTGCTGGTATGCCCTGGAAGCAATGAAGACCAAGGTCATCCTGATTATAGGCGGCAAGGACAAGGGCAATGACTACGAGCCTATCAAGCCACTGGTCAGGGAGAAATGCGCAGGACTGGTATATCTAGGCGCTGATAACCAGAAACTGCACGACAATTTCGACAGTCTGGGCATCCCTGTACGCGACACACATTCCATGAAGGATTGCATAGCGGCATGCTACGAGATGGCTAAGCCTGGTGAGACTGTTCTGCTGAGCCCATGCTGTGCTTCTTTCGACCTCTTCAAGAACATGGAAGATCGCGGTGAACAATTCAAGGAACTCGTACGTAACCTTTAGATATGAATAAGAAAATTGGCAACCTCTTTAAGGGTGACAAGGTCATCTGGATGGTATTCTTCTTCCTCTGTATGATCAGTATCGTCGAAGTATTCTCTGCTTCGAGTAACCTGACATACAAGAGCCAGAACTATGTGAGTCCCATCGCCTTTCACACCATCACCATCATCATAGGTGCGGCGATGGCGGTGGTGACGCTCAATATACCATGCAGGTATTTCAAACTGATGACGCCGTTCCTGCTGGTCATCACTGGCATCACCTTGCTATGGGTACTGGTTGGAGGGGAGTCTATCAATGGTGCCAATCGCGTCATTTCGTTACCAGGAGGAGTCACATTCCAGCCTTCAGAGATAGCCAAGGGGACGATGGTCCTGATCACCGCCCAGATCCTGAGTGCCATGCAACGTGAAGACGGGGCTGACAAGAAAGCCTTTAAGTACATTCTCTGGATCGTCATACCTACCGCATTCTTGATTGGTATAGAAAACCTCTCGACGGCAGCTCTGCTCTGTGCAGTCATCTTCCTGATGATGTTCATCGGCAGAGTTCCAATGGTACAACTGGGTAAGCTCCTGGGATTTTCAGGCCTGCTGTTGGCTGGATTTCTGACGCTGATCTTCACATTAGGTAGTATCGGGGAATCTGACGAAAACAACAAACAGACCGTTGAAGCTGTTGCCAACAATGGCGAGACAGACACAAAGGTCATTAAAGGCGGAGGCGTCTTCCACCGTTTTGTCACCTGGCGAAACCGTATCGTCAAGCACCTCAACAAAAAGGATATCGCCCCTGATGAATACGACCTTGACAAGGATGCCCAGGTGGCTCATGCCAATATCGCCATAGTGTCGAGTAACATCATCGGCAAAGGCCCTGGACAGTCTGTCGAAAGAGACTTCCTTTCGCAGGCCTTCTCCGACTTCATCTTTGCCATCGTCATTGAGGAGCTGGGCATCTTTGGTGCTGCCTTTGTGGTGTTCCTCTACATCGTATTGCTCTACAGAACGGCACGCATCGCCAGCCAATGCGAAAACAATTTCCCCGCTTTCCTCGTTATGGGCTTGGCTCTTCTGCTAGTGCTGCAGGCTGCATTCAATATGCTGGTTGCCGTGGGCATTGCCCCCGTGACTGGACAGCCGCTCCCCCTCATCAGTAAAGGTGGCACATCGACGATTATCAACTGTGCTTATGTGGGTGTCATATTAAGTGTCAGCCGCTCGGCAAAAAAAAGAATGCCAAAAGTAGCGCTAAAAGAAATTTAATTTGTAATTTTGCACGCAATTAATAAATACGAAGATATGAGTAAAGTCATCGACGAAGTCACATCACCACAAAAAGAGCTGAGAGTCATCATCAGCGGTGGTGGAACAGGTGGTCACATCTTCCCCGCTGTGTCTATAGCCAACGCCATCAAGACACAACGCCCTGATGCGAAGATCCTGTTCGTAGGCGCAATAGGGCGCATGGAAATGCAACGCGTACCTGCCGCAGGCTATGAGATCAAGGGCCTACCTATCTGTGGCTTCGATCGCAAGAACCTGCTCAAGAACATAAAAGTGCTCTATAAGATCTGGAAAAGCCAGCGCATGGCAAAACAGATTATCAGGGAATTCAAGCCTCAGGTGGCTGTCGGTGTCGGTGGCTATGCCAGTGGCCCGACACTCAACAAGGCGGCTGCTATGGGCATCCCCTGTCTGATTCAGGAACAGAACTCATATGCAGGTGTCACTAACAAGCTGTTGGCCAAGAAGGCAGAGAAAATCTGTGTAGCCTACGAGGGCATGGAGCGTTTCTTCCCGGCAGAGAAGATCATCCTCACGGGAAATCCTGTCCGTCAGGCATTGCTTGATGCCACGATATCGCGCGAAGAGGCCATCAAGGCCCAAGCGCTTGACCCTGCCAAGAAGACCATCCTGCTCGTGGGTGGAAGTCTGGGTGCCAGAACGATCAACGAGAGCGTGCTCCAGCACCTTGACCTCGTGCGTTCGTCGAATGTACAGTTTATCTGGCAGACGGGTAAATACTATAGTGCGGAAATAGCCAAGCGCTTGCAGGGCATGGAGATCCCCAACCTGAAGGTGACCGACTTTATCACCGACATGGGAGTTGCCTACCGTGCTGCCGACCTCGTCATCAGTCGTGCTGGCGCTAGCAGCATCTCGGAATTCTGTCTCATCGGAAAACCGGTCATCCTGGTGCCAAGCCCTAATGTGGCAGAAGACCATCAGACGAAGAATGCCCTCGCGCTATCTACTAAGGATGCCGCTATTTACGTCAAGGACAGTGAGGCGCCTTCGACACTGCTCGAACTGGCAGTCAAGACCGTCAATGATGAAGCTAGACTCAAGTCATTAAGTGAGAACATACTGAAGCTCGCCCTACCCGACTC
>ODAI012279710.1_pt1 | contig 10992 bp, 11 predicted proteins | sample 1539321 | NCBI WGS metagenome assembly ODAI01 (sample SAMN02144231, study PRJEB22623) | gut metagenome | biome: sheep rumen | host: Ovis aries | place: New Zealand | reverse complement strand
CAGGGCCAGCATCACATGGCCAAACACCCGGCTTTTCCCCATCAGGTTCATGCCGATGGCGATGACGCCGAACAGGCCCGTCTTGGTAAGCATACCGGACAAAAGGGCGCTGGCAGGCGCGGGCGCCACGGGATGGGCCTTGGGCAGCCAAATATGCAAGGGAACCATGCCCGCCTTGGCGCAGTAGCCCACCAGCATGAGGCAGGCGGGCAGAACGAGGCGCGGATCGCCGCTGTGCTCCCGCAAGGCGGCAAAGCTCATGCTGCCGATTTCCTTCCAGGTCAGAAACATGCCCATCAGCGTCACCATGCCGCAGGCCACGGACACGCCCAGATAGGTCTGACCAGCCCGCATGGCTCCGGGCGTTTCTTCATGGGCCACCCAGGCGTAGGAGGCGATGGACATAATTTCAAAGAATACGAAAGCGGTATACAGATCGTCGGACAGGAATACCCCCGTCACGCCGCAGAGGGTGATCAGGGTAAAGCAGGCATAACGGCCCCGGTTGGCTCCGTGGCCCAAAAAGTATTCCAGAGAAAACTGGCAGGCCAGGGCCCACATGAACGCGGCCAGGGCCGTATACGTCGCCCGGAGAAAATCCACCCGAAAGGAAAGGCCCAAGCCCAGCAGCCCCGGGGCCAAAAGGAAGCATTCTTCCCCCATCCATACCTTCCAGCACAGCCACAGGGAAAGGCCCAGCTGGAAAAGGGTAAACAGCCGCAGAAACAGTTCCCGCAAGCCGCCTTTGATTTTCCCCAGCAGCGGCGACACCACAGCCCCCAGCAGCGGCAGCAAAAGCAGCGATACAATCAGCACGATCCCATCCCTCCTTTCGCCAGCCCATGGAGCAAATCCATGACCGGCCCGGCAAAGACCACGGCGGCAAGCAGCAGCAGGCAGCAAACCGCCAGGGAAACCTTCATGCACGCGCCGGGGTCACGGGGCTCTATTTCCCCCTGTTCCAGCCGCAGGGGCATAAAAAACGCGGGAAAAGCCACCGTGCAAATATACACGCAGGTGAGCACCGCTGAAATCAGCAGCGCCACGGCCCCGAGGAAAGGCAGCGTTCCCCCTTTTTGGAGCGCCGCCGTGATCAAGGAATACTTGCTTACGAACCCAGGCATCGGCGGCACTCCCATCAGCGATATGCCGGAAAGGGCAAACGCCCCAAAGGTCACAGGCATTTTTTTGCCCAGCCCCTGCATCTGCCTCACGTCCGTGCGGCCCGTTTGCGTCAGCACGGCCCCGGCGCAGAAAAAGAGGATGATCTTGGTCAGGCTGTGAAAGATCATATGGGCAAGCCCCGCCGCCATGCCCGCCTCCGTCATCAGGGACAGGCCCAGCAGCATATAGCTTAAGTTGCTCACCGTGGACCAGGCCAGGCGGCGCTTCACGTGCTGCTCCCTGACGGCCCGGACCGCGCCGTACACCACGGTTGCGGCGCTGAGAATCAGCATCGCGCTTTGGGCCCAGGTATCCCGGAGCAGGTCAAGGGGAACGATATAATACAGCAATCTGCATATGGAAAACACCCCGCCGTTGACCACGGCCACCGCGTGGAGCAGTGCCGTGACCGGCGTGGGCGCAACGGAAGCCGCAGGCAGCCACCGGGACAGGGGCAGCACCGCCGCCTTGGCGCCAAAGCCCACAAAGCCCATGAGCGCCGCCAAGGGCCAAAGCCCGGCCTGGCGCGCGGCATCCGTTTCCAATCCGCCCATCCGGAACCCCCCCTGTCCTCCCCCCAGGGCAGGCACCAGCATCACACAGGCCAGGCCCACTGCCGCGCCGCCAATCAGATACAGCATATACTGGACCGCCGCCCGATGGGAAGGATCATCCTGGCCGTGCCACACCAGGGGCACGGTGCAAAGCGTCAGCAGTTCATAAAACACATAGAGGGTAAACAGGTTTTTCGCCGCCGCCAGCAGCACCACCGCGCCATAGGCGGTCAAATACCAGGAAAAGAAGTGCCCTTCCCGCTTTTCATGGCGCATATATTCGCAGGCGTACAGCATGGCCGCGGGCCACAGCAGCGCCGCCAGCCCCAGATAAATCTTTCCGGCGGCGTCCAAGCTGAGGGCGCAGACGAAGTCTTCCGTCACGGAAAACAGCGTCAGCCCCTCCCCGTATCCAGAAAGGAGCAGCCAGCACACCAGCCCGGACTGGACGCAGGCGGCAGCCCCCGCGCAGATTTCCCCCAGCAGCCGATCCTTGACCGGAAGGAGCGCAAGCCCCAGCAGCACGGGCAACAGCCCTAACAACAACAGCAGCATAATAAACTCCTCGTCTGATTACAGAAGGATTTTCGCCAGCGATTCCAGGAAAGCGATCAGGGGGCCGGAGAAAATGCCCAGACCCACGATCAAAAAAGAATACACGCCCATGGGCAGCAGCATCCTTTTGCCCGCTTCGCAGGAGGGCTCCGGCTTCATTTCTTCCCCGGGGAAGCAGCCGTGAATCACCACGGAAAACAGATACGCCGCCGTCAGAATGGCACTGATCAGCAGGGCCACGGGGCCAATCCAACTGAAAGAGAAGCCGGTGGCCAGCGCGCCCTGGGCCAAATTCCATTTGCTGATAAAGCCGCCGGTGGGTGGGATGCCCACCAGACCCAGGGAGGCCACGGTGAAAAAGGCATAGGTCCAGGGCATCCGCTTGCCCAGGCCGTCCATGTCCCCCACCATGGTTTTTCCTGTTTTATGGATGATGGAGCCCGCCGCCATGAACAGGGTATTTTTCATGAGGGAATGGAAAATCACATGCAGGATGGCCCCCACGAAGCCCCATTCCGTCAGGGTGAACAGGCCGAACAGCACATAGGAAACCTGGGACACGGAGGAATAGGCCAGGCGCTTTTTCAGTTTCTTTTCCTTGAGCGCCAGCAAAGAGCCCATCAGGATGGTGGTCAGCGTCAGCCCCAGCAGGGTATACTGCACCCAGGTGCCCCGGATACGCTCCGCCCCCGCCACAGAAAACAGCACCCGGATCACGCCCAGCACGCCCATCTTGGTGATCACGCCGGAGAGCACGGCGCTGGCCGGAGCGGGGGCCACGGGATGGGCGGTGGGCAGCCAGCCGTGGAGGGGGAACATGCCAGCCTTGACGCCAAAGCCCACCAGCATCGCCATGAAAACGCCCATGGCCAGGCCCTCTTTTCCGGCAAGCTGCTCTTGCGTCAATGCGCCCAAAGCAAAGTCTCCGGTGCCGCCCACAGCGCCCACAAAGAAAATGCCGATCAGGGCGGCGGAAGCGCCGATGACGGAATAAATCAGATATTTCATGGCGGCTGCCACCGCTTCCTTGTCCCGGTTGTGCAGCACCAAAGGCACGGTCAGCAGGGTCATGGCCTCATAGAACATATAGAAGGTGACCAGGTTTCCGCTCATGGCCAGAGCATGCAGCACGCCCTGGGTCACGGTATAAAACAGGAAAAACCGGCCGGGATCCTCATCATGCTCCAGATATTCCGTGGCATACAGCCCCACCCCCGGCCAGATCACGGCGATCAGAAGCAGCCATACCCGGCTCACACCGTCCACCCGCAGGGTCAGCGCCAGCATATCCGTCCAGCGCAGGGACAGGCAGTTTCCTTCCCCAAACAGGGCGCAGGCCGCCGCCAGCAGGGCGCTGATCCCGATGGTGGCCAGGGTGACGGCGTTCAATTGCCCGCCCTTCAGCTTCATGCCACGCCACAGGCACGCAAGACCCATCGGCAGCAGTACGGATAGGACCATCAATACAGTCATTTGGGTTCCTCCTCATGTTGAACGTTTTCAGTTCTAAGTTCCAAGTTCTAAGTTCAAAGCGAATCATGCTTTATTCACAATACCGAGGATCAATCCATGCTTACACAAACAGGGCGATGCCCTTTTGAATCCAATCCATGACCGTGGAGCCGCATACGCCCAGGAAAACGGTCAGCGCCATCAGCAGGGATACCGCCGCGTTCAGGGGCCAGTTGGAAGCGGGCTTTTCTTTTGCATCCGTTTCCCCGTCCCGGTACAGGTTCAGGGCGGCCCGGAGCATATAGGCCACGTTCAAAGCGGTTGACAAAACGATTTCCGCCAACACTACGTACATTCGCCAGCCGCCGATGCCGATACCGGCCTGGGCCAGAAACACCTTGCTGGAAAAGCCGCCCAGCAGCGGAACGCCCACCAGGGAGCAAGCGCCCACCAGAAAGGCCAGCCCGGCCACCGGCGCTTTTTTCGCCGCGCCCCGCAAAGCGGGGAATGTGTCATTCTGGCCCGATACGCTCCTTAATTCGTTGCCCGCCAGAAACAGCATGGATTTGGCGGCGGAGTGGGCCAGGATATGAAAGACCGTCGCCGCCACGCCTTCCCGGGTGCCCAGGGCCAGGCCCAGAAAAATATACCCGATCTGGGCCACAGAGGAATACGCCACCATGCGCAGCACATGCCGCTGCACAATCGCATGCAAAGACCCTGCGATGATGCCCACCATAGCGAACAGGAACAGCACGTCGTCGATCCTCCGGGCAAATACGGCGGTGCCCTCCGCCCGAAGGAAAATTTTGATGAGCAGGAAAATATACATCTTGGATACCACGCTGCTCAAAATGGCGCTGGAGGCGGCCGTGGAATTACTGTAAGCGCTGGGCAGCCAGGTATGGAAGGGATACAGGGCGCTCTTAATGGCCACGCCCATGGTCATCAGCAGGAAGGAAAGGTACAGGGGCATGGAATAGCGGTTTTCCAAAATCAATTGCCGCACCGCCGCGCCCAGCTGGGGAAAGAGCAAATGCCCCGTCAGGCTGTACAGCATGCTCAGCCCCAGCAGAAACAATCCGCTGCCCAGCAGGTTCATGATCATGTACCGGGCGGCGGCGAAGATGTGCTGCCCATGGCCCCGGGCGGAAATCAGCGCGCAGGCGGCGATAGTGGAGATTTCGATGAACACGTAGGCGGTAAACAGGTCGTTGGTAAAGGTCATGGCCACCATGGCGGCAAAAAGCAGGCAGTACACCGCGGCATACAGGGGCGTCCTGTTTTCCCGCACATCCCGCTTTAACTGCTGAAAGCCGCCCACCACCGCCAGCAGCATCACCAGCGCCAGCAGCGCGCCCACCAGCGCTTCCGCGGGCCCAACGCGCAGCTCATTGCCAAAGGGCGCGCCAATTTCGCCCATGGGGAATACGAAGCTCTCCCCAAGGCTTACCGTAAAATACAAAAGGGTGATCATCCCGGCGCATTCCAGGATGGACAAACCCAGCATCACCGCTCTTGCCGCTTTGGCTTTCAGCACGGAGGAAACCGCCGCGCACATCAGCGCGCCAACGATCATCAGCAGGGGAAGATTCTGCCACAAAGCCATGCTCATTTCCCCTCTCTCCTGATTTTTTCCGCGATTTCATCCATGTCCAGGGAATGATACTTTTCATACAGCCTTACCGTCAGCCCCAGCATCACCGCCGTTACGCTCACGCCAACCACGATGCCGGTGAGCACCAGCCCCGCGGGCAGGGGATTCACATAGGCGGAAGCGTCGGAAATCCCTTCCCGGTAAATAGGGGCCAGCCGGGATTCAATATAGCCGTAGGACGCCAGGAACAGATATATGCCGCTGTCCATCATGGAAAAGCCGATGATCTTTTTCAGCAGGTTTTTATCCAGCAGCAGCAGGGAAAAGCCGACGCCGAACAGAACGATAGCCGTCAGCCCGTCCAGATGGGTATAGATCCTGCCAAGCATCAAAATTCCCCCTTTCTGAACATGGTGAACAGGGCGTACATGGTGCAGGCCACCACGCAGCCTACCACGAAATTCAGCGGCAGCAGCAGCCCGCCGGACAGGATATTGCCCGGGACGCCGGTGGAAATGTGGCTGTCCATGTGATTGGCTCCGGTAAAGAAATGGTAGCCCTTGGCAAGAGAATAAAACAGCAGGGAGCAGACGGATACCCATTTAAAGGTTTTATAGGTAAAGAATCTTTCAATTTTTTCGTAGCCAAAGGCGTTCTGATACAGGATCAGCCCCGCCCCCAACACCGCGCCGCCGGAAAAGCCGCCGCCCGGCGACAGATGGCCGTTTAAAATGATATAAATGCCATACACAAAGATCAGCGGTGTCAGCAGCCGGGCTGCGGATTGGAGAATCACATCGTCGCCAGGCTCAAAATGACGCTCCATTTCATTTCTTTTTAGCCTTGTTTCTTCATCCTTTTCCCCATAAATGCTCAGCATCAGCAGCACCGTACACACGGCGATGAACAGAACGTGGGATTCCCCCAGGGTATCAAACCCGCGGTAATCCAGAATAATGCCGGTGACGATGTTCATGGCCCCGGTTTCTTCCTTGGTATGTTCCACATAGAATTCGGTCAGCTCGCTGTCCGCCAGCGTATCGGCATTGCCAAACTGCGGCATCCTGGCCACCGCTTCGGCCAGCAGCCAGATCATCGCCGCAGCCACCGCCAGCGCCAGCAGCCGGTACCACCAGGCATCCGCGTAAGCCCGGCGCGGGTTGTTTTGAGGCGGCGTTTTCTTTTTAGACTTTGGTTTGTTTTTACTTTCAACAGTTCCGGTTTCCGGTTTATTCTCCAGGGATTCCGTCATTTCCCGATCCAGGCTGCTGCCGCCGTATTCCAGCCAGGCATGAAAAGCGGAGAAAAAGTCAGGCTTTTGTTTCTTCATCTGCTTCTCCCTTCTCCCGGATGGCATCGATTTTTTTCAGCGCGGCGAACATCAATATGGATGAAACCCCCGCGCCCACCGCCGCTTCGGTAATGGCCAGATCCGGCGCTTCCAGCAGCATCCATACCACGGACATGGCCAGGCCCTGGGCCATGAAGGTGATCAAAGCCGCCAACAGGTTTTTCGTCAGGGCCACGGCCACAGCGCAGACGATCATGAATAAAAGCAGGATCACATTCAGGGCTTCCATTCTTTCGCCTCCGTTTCAAAATGCTTTTCATCCGTTTCCCGGATCAGCCGTCCCAGCAGATGGGAGCACACGGGACTGGTGATCCAGAACAGCGCCACGATGAGCAGGATTTTCAGCGTCACCGGCTCAAAGCCCGCGTAAACCGCGGCGGCCAGCGCCATGAGCATCAGGCCCAGCGTGTCGCTCATCCCGGCGGGATGCAGCCGGTTCATGGAAAAGCGAAACCGGTTCACCCCCAGCACGGCGGTGATTTGAATGAACAGGCCCGCTAAAAGAAAAAACGCAAAAACGACCTGCCGAAGAATGTCAATCATCTTTCCCCGCCTCCCGGTTCTTCTTTTCCATTTTTGCCCGGTGAATCCCGATATAAATGCGGCACAGCAGCACCACTGCCAGGAAGGACAGCATGGCGTAAATCAGGGCGATATCCATCAGATAATCTTCCTTGAGCAGAAAGGACAGAAAGAGAATGATGGCGATGGTGACGGTGCCCGTCATGTTGATGGCCACGATGCGGTCCGAGGTGGACGGGCCCCGCACCGCCCGGTACAGGCAAACGAACAGGCACAGGGCCAGCATGGCCACCGCCGCCTCCATCAGAAGCGTATACAGATTATCCATGAAACGCCTCCTCGATTTTTTTCAGCTTCTTTTCAAAAATCAAATCATCCAGCCCTTCCGCCAGCTCGGGCCGAATGCAATGAACGGTCAGTTCATCCCCCTTTAGAGCCAGGGTAATGGTGCCCGGGGTCAGGGTGATGGCGTTGGCCAGGGCCATTTTCGCCAGCCGCGTTTGCAGCCCGGTATGCACGGTGCGCACGACTCCGTCGGCCTCTCCCAAGTAAATCACCTGGCACATATACAGGTTGGCCTTCACGATTTCCCAGATCACCGTAAAGCAATACGCGATGACCAGGGGCCCGGCCCGGTACAGCCCCATTTCCTTTTTCAGCGACCAATCGCAGAAAAAGCACATAAACAGAAAGGCCGCCGCCGTCACCAGCGCCCCGATGGCGGCGATCTCCCAGGTAAACCTGCCATTGAGCACCAGCCAGAACACAAAAATCCCCAGTGCCATGGTTCTCCTCTTTCCGGCGCGCGGCGGGGCGGTGCCAGCCATTGACCGCCGCATTGCCAAATTTCTACATATAATATAAGGAAACATATTGTTTCTGAAATAGTATACACGAATCCGTCAAAATCCACAAGGCCCAAGAGAGCAAGATTTTCACCCAATAAAACATGAAAGCAGTATCGCCAAATTAGAAATTGGTTTGTTTGTTCAGATATTTGTTCTTTGAATTAAAACTCCGGTCCCGTTCATTTTCGATAGGCTTTTGATAAAAACCGTTATGTTTCATTTGTGTTACAAAATTATGTTAATTTTCTCAATAAAGTATATATAAAATTTGCAATATTTGTACGAAATAATCTCTTGTACAGGCTTTGCAACTTTGATATAATACAGGAAGAAATATATGCCCATTGCGCCAAATCCCCGCGGGCATCTGATTTCATGCCATCGTGAAAGCGAGGTTATGTATGAAAAAAACAAAGATCAGCAAAGCTGTTCTTTCCTTTTTGTTGATTTTGACGCTGTGCACGGGCTGTGCTCCTGCGTCTGTCATCACTGATCCCACTGCTGCTGTTCCCACCGCTTCTCCCGCCCCGCCGCCTGCCGACGCTTCGGCTGAAGAGTCTCCATGGCATAAATTTACCCGCACGGATATGTCCGTGTTCGACACGGTGATTTCCCTGATCGGCTTCGCCAAAGAACAGGCAGAATTTGATGCCATCGCCGATGAGGCGGTGCGCCGTCTGCGGGAATTCGATCATATTTTTGACGGCTACAATGAATACGAAGGGCTCCATAATCTGTACTACGTGAACCGCTACGCCGCCCAGGAGCCGGTGGAAATCCCCGAGCCGCTCTTTGATCTGCTTTCCTGGTGCAAAGAACAATGGGAAGCGGGCTTGCGGGAAACCAACGTGGCCATGGGCGCGGTGCTCTCCATCTGGCATGAATACCGGGACGCGGGCACCAAAAATCCCGACGCCGCCCAGCTTCCTCCCATGGAAGATTTACAATCCGCCAGCCAGCACGTCAGCTTTGATCAGGTGACCCTGGACGAGGAAAAACATACCGTGTTCTTTTCCGATCCCGCCCTGACCCTGGACATCGGCGCGGTGGCCAAAGGCTATGCCGCCGACGCCATCGCGGATTATCTGTATTCCGTCATGCCCTCCTTCCTGCTGAGCCTGGGTGGCAACGTGTACGCGGGCCAGCCGCCTCTGGACGGCCGGGCCGCCTGGGCCGTGGGCGTCCAGGATCCCAAGCACAGCACTGAAGTGGGCAGCGGCGGAGTCTTGGACGTGCTGGATGTGCACGACAAAACCGTCGTTACCAGTGGGGATTACTGGCGCTACTATGTGGTGGACGGGGAGCGGTATCATCATATCATCGATCCGGAAACCCTGATGCCATCCCGGAAAATGCTGTCCGTGACCATCCTGTGCGACAGTTCCGTCCTGGCCGACTTTTTGAGCACCGCCCTGTTCGTGCTTTCTTATGAGGACGGGCGAAAACTGGCAGATAGCCTGGAGGGCGTGGAAGTCATGTGGGTGCTGCCCGACGGCACTGTCGAAGCCACCGAGGGCATGGCCGATTACGCCAGGTCCCTGCGGGGGCGCTGAGGGAGGACGGGATGACGGAGAAAAAAAACAATCGAAAGGCTGTCAACCTGATCGTTGTCGCGGTGATCGCCGTGCTGGCCCTGGGGCTTCTCATCCTGTCCCAGACCATGAAGGACGGAAAAATATCCCCGGATGAGATGCTGGAAAAAATAGCGGCCCTGCCAACGCAGACCCCCGCGCCAATGTCCTCTGCGGAATCAGGCCCCTCCGCCGCCCCCACGGAAAAGGGTGAAAACGAGCTGGCGGAAGGGTATGTGTTCATTATTCTGAACGGAGCGATTTACGGCATCGAACCCTTGGGGGAAGAGCGGGATGTGACGGTGGATCAGGGCAGCGGCATCGTGAACGTGATTCATCTTTTGCCAAACGGCTATTATATGGCCTCCTCCACCTGCGACAATCAGCTTTGCGTAGGCGAGGGAACCGTAACGCTGGACAACCGGCAGCAGCGGATTCTGGGCCCCTGTGTGTACTGTCTGCCCCATCAACTGCAGCTGGAGCTGGTGGTGCCTTCCGCCACGCCGGATCCCAACGCGCCGGATATTTAACCTTTGTTCCCAAGGGCTGAGCGTCAGCCCTTTTCCCGCAAAAAGCGGGAATCAATCCCTTACCAAGAAACTGTGTTTCCCAAGGGAAACGGAGATAGGAGGACAGAACCAAGTGAAGAAACAACTTCCCGGCTGGGCTGTGCTGCTCATCATCACCCTGGTCGCGGGCCTGGCCCTGGGCGGCACCAACGCCCTGACCAAGGACCCCATCGAACAGCAAACCCGAATCAAGGCGGAAAACGCCCGGAAAGCAGCGCTTCCCGAAGCGGACGCCTTTGAGGAACTGCCCCTGGGCGAGGGAGCCACCGTGGATTGGGTCTATGCCGGGCTCAAGAGCGGCAATCCCGTGGGCTATGTGGCCCAAAAAACCGTCAACGGTTTTGGCGGCAAGGTGGAAGTGATTGCAGGCGTGGATACCAAGGCCGCGCCGGACACCTTCACCATCGGCGGCATTACCGTGGGCGGATCGGATTTTTCTGAAACCGCTGGCCTGGGCGCCCGCGCCAAGGAGCCTGCGTTCACCGGCCAGTTCCCCGGAAAGGTCTATCCCATCAGCTATATCAAGGCTGGCGGAACGCCCACCGAAAGCACCGTGGACGCCCTGACCTCCGCCACCATCACCACCACCGCGGTGGTGAACGGTGTCAATGACATCGTCAAATACGTCAAGGCCGACGTGATGGGCATTGCCGGTGTGGAAATGCCCGCCAAGCCCACCGACGGCGTGTTCTCTTCCTCTGAAAAAGGTTTCCGCGGCCCCGTGTATGTGGAAGCCGCCTTTGACGCGGCCGGAAAGGTCACCTACATTTCCGTAGGCGATGAGCAGTTCGCCGAGGATATCGGCGTTG
>ODAI011081308.1_pt1 | contig 10992 bp, 11 predicted proteins | sample 1539321 | NCBI WGS metagenome assembly ODAI01 (sample SAMN02144231, study PRJEB22623) | gut metagenome | biome: sheep rumen | host: Ovis aries | place: New Zealand | reverse complement strand
TGGGGGGGCGTCGGGTGGGGGGGGGCGCCAGCGGAGCCGCCCTGTGTGTTTTGGCCTGGGGGGAGGCCATCCGGTCCCCCCGCCAGCGCCGGGCCGCCGCCACGCTGCTGCTCTGCCGCAGCGAGCAGCCCCTGGAATACGGGCTTGTGCGGACGGAGCCGGACGGAACCATTACCCAGTTCGTGGAAAAGCCGGGCTGGGGGCAGGTGTTCACTGATCAGGTCAACACCGGAATTTATCTGCTGTCCCGGCGGGCGCTGGCACAGATTCCCGAAAATACCGTCTACGATTTCGGCCGGGATCTGTTTCCCCGGCTGCTGGAGCGCGGAGAGACCCTCTGCGGCTTTCTGCCCGAGGGCTACTGGAAGGACATCGGGGACTGCGGGGCGTATCTGCAGGCGGTTCAGGACGCGCTGGAGGAGAAGGTCCGGCTGGACATGGGCATGCCCCAGGAGACGCCGGGCATTTGGTGCGCCTCCCCGGTGCCGGAGACGGCAAAGCTCCTTCCGCCCTGTTATATTGAAAAAAATGTCTCCATCGGGGCGCACTCGGTCATCGGCCCGTTCACCGTGCTGGAACGGGGCAGCCGGGTAGGAGCCCGGTCTGTGGTGCGCAATACGGTGCTGATGGGCGCAGCACTGGAGGACGGGGTAGAGGCAACCGGAGCCATTCTCTGCCCGGAGGCCTCTGCCGGGAGCGGTTCGGTGCTGAATCCGGGGACGGTGCTGGGGTCACGCTCTGCGGCGGGGGAACACGCCATCTTGCGCCAGGGGGTCAGGCTCTGGCCGGATGTGAAAACGGCCCCCGGCCAGCGGGTCAGCACTACGATCACCGCCGGACGGCCGGGACAGATGGTCTTTGAGGACGGTATCCTGCTGGGGTCTGTGGGACAGGAGATCAGCCCGGAGCTGATGGTGTCCATTGGCAGCCTGTTGGGAGAGGAGAAAACCGTGGGGCTGGGGTTCTATGGCGGGGTGGCCGCCCGTGCCCTGACCATGGCGGCGGCAGCGGGGATTGCCTCTGCCGGCGGAACCGCGCTGATGCACGACGGAACCACCGCGGCGGCGGCAGCGTGGGTGGCAGGAGAACGAAAAATCCCCCTTTCCCTGTTTCTCTGTCAGCAGGACAACCGGATCATTTTGCACTTTTTTGACAAAAACGGCCTGCCGCTGACCCGAATCGAGCAGAGAAAGCTGGAATCGGCGCTGCTGCAGGGGGTGTTCCACCGCTCCCCCGCCGAGCAGGTGGGACAGCAGCGGGAGCTGTCAGGTGTGGACGGCTCCTACCTCCGGGAAGCGGTCCGGCGCTCCGGAACAGGACCGGTCCGTCCGCTCTCTGTCCTTGTGCCCAGGCGGGGGCGGGCCAATGTGCTGCTGAGAGAGGCGCTGTACGAGCTGGGAATGAAGGTGCGTTCCGGGGAAGGACCGCTGTGCTTTTCCATTGCAGAAAACGGCACCGAACTCACTGCCCGAGACGAAGAGGGGAAGCTGGTGTCAGCGGAGCAGATGCAGCTGCTGACTGGGTACCTGCTGCTGGAACAGGGAGAACGGCAGCTGGTGCTGGCCGATTCCGCGCCGGCGGCGGCAGAAACCCTTGCCGGAGCATACGGAGCGGTGATTCTCCGCATGGGCAGGGACAGAAAACAGGTCAGCGCGCTGGCCCATGAGCAGCGGTGCCTGTGGGACGGCGTATTTGCCGCCTGCCTGATTCTCCGGCGGATGGCCCAATCGGGAGAACGCCTGTCCCGGCTGCTGGAGAAGCTGCCGCCCTGCGTGCTGCACAGAGAAGAGCTGAACCTGCACACCGGGCGCAGCAGTTTGATGCAGAAGCTCACCGCCCGCTACCCCGAGGCGGAGAGCACGGCAGAGGGACTGCGGATTCCGGTGGCGGGGGGAAGCGTGTTTGTGGCGCCCAGAAGCCGGCTTTCCGCGCTGAAAATTTCCGCAGAGGCCGCCAGTGCAGAGGCGGCGGAGGAGCTGTGCGGCCTGCTGACGGAGCAGGTGAAGCGCCTGGACAGCCCATCGGCGCCGTGATGACATTTGCCTTTTGTATGAGGTCGGAACTCTGTTGTGGAGGGACCTTCTCCATGACAGAGCACCGGCGCTCCGGAAGCTGGGGGGACAGAAGCAGCCTGAGGCCGGAAAGGTGCTGTACAATTGGTACTTTTGCCAAAACACCTGGAATCAGGCGACAATTTGTTACAAAAAAAGACAAACAAGTAAAAATTGCCAATCGAAGGTATACTTTTGAGAAAAGCCGTGATATACTGTATACAGGAGAGTTTGGGGCGAAGTGAATTCGCAGGAACGGAATTGAAAAAATATGAAAACGGACTCGCATTCTGACCCACGGACCGGCAGGAGGAAGAGCAGACAGACGTGACGGGGTCTGTCTGCCGGCCTCATTCTGTGGACTGTGGCGGAAGGATTACTGAGCATACATGACAAAACGGAGCGAAAGGAGCATCATTGTTTATATGGCAGAAAAACTGAAAATTATTTCTTTGGGCGGACTGGACGAGATCGGCAAGAACCTGACGGTCTACGAGTACGGCAATGACATCATCATTGTGGATGTGGGAATGGGATTCCCGGACAATGATATGTACGGAATCGACGTGGTCATTCCGGATGTCAGCTATCTGATTCGCAACCAGTCAAAGATCCGGGCGATTTTCCTGACCCATGGCCATGAGGACCACATCGGTTCCCTGCCCTACGTGCTGCGGGATATCACCGCACCCATTTACTGCACCCGCATGACCGCCGGGCTGGTGGAGCTGAAGCTGGAGGAGCACGGACTGCGGTCCACCACGGACATTTACACCTGTAAGGCGGGGGACGTGATCCGGGCGGGCTGCTTCTCTGTGGAGTTTATCCACGTGAACCACTCCATTTCCGACGCGGTGGCCTTTGCCATCAAGTGTCCCCTGGGCACGGTGGTACACACCGGCGACTGGAAAATCGACCCCACCCCCATTTCCGGCGGCATGATTGACCTGGCCCGGTTTGGGGAGCTGGGCAACGAGGGCGTGCTGGCCATGCTGTGCGACTCCACCAACGTGGAGAACCCGGGCTACACCAAGAGCGAGCAGAAGGTGGGCGACACCTTCGATTCCCTGTTCAAGGGCTGTGACGAGCGCATCATCATCACCACCTTCTCTTCCAACATTGACCGCATCCAGCAGATCATCAACGTGGCCGCCCGCTACGGGCGCAAGGTGGCGGTCTCCGGACGGAGCATGGAGAACGCCCTGAAGGTTTCCCGGGAGCTGGGGTATATGCAGGTCCCGGAGGGCGTGGTGGTAGACCTGAACCAGATCCGCTCTCTGCCCAGGAACCAGGTGTGTATCATCACCACCGGCAGCCAGGGCGAGACCATGTCCGCCATGCGGCGCATTGCCTTCTCCACCCACCGGCAGATTGAGATTCAGCCCGGTGACCGCATCATCATGTCTGCCAGCGCCATCCCCGGCAACGAGAGCGCCATCAGCGCGGTGGTCAACGAGCTGTACCGCAAGGGCGCAGAGGTGGTCAACGAGCGGAAGCTGGATCTGCACGTGTCCGGACACGCCTGCCAGCAGGAGCTGTGCATCATGCACGCACTGGTGAGACCCAAGTTCTTTATTCCCGTTCACGGTGAGCAGCGGATGATGAAGCTCCACGCCCGGCTGGCGGAGCGCATGGGAATGAACCCCCACAACATCATCATCGGCGAAATCGGCAAGGTCATTGAACTGACAAAGGATTCCATCCGCATCGCCGGCACAGTGCCCAGCGGCAAGGTGCTGGTGGACGGCTACGGCGTCGGCGACGTGGGAAGCGTTGTGCTCCGGGACCGGAAGCATCTGGCTGAGGACGGTGTGATCATCGTGGTCATGACCATGTCCAAGGACAACGAGGAGCTGCTGTCCGGACCGGATATCGTCACCCGTGGCTTTGTGTATGTGAAGGAGTCGGAGGAGCTGCTCCAGGACCTCCAGTCCCTGGCCACCCAGGTGGTCTACGAGTGCGAAAACCGCCGCACCACCGACTGGGCCACCATTAAGAGCGCGGTCAAGGGAGAGCTGGCCAGCTATCTCTACAAAAAGACCAAGCGCAGCCCGATGATCCTGCCCATCATCATGGAAGTGTAATATCATAGGCAGCGAGGCTGTCGTCCCCAGGGACGGCGGCCTCTTTTTTTTGGCAAGACCCGGTTCATTGGGCTGAATCTGTGCTATAATGGGATATGTTTCTGCTAAAAGCAAAAACAGGATTATGCCGGAAAGGAGCTGCATAGAATGTTCCCACGGCGGAATGGAAGCGCCCGTAAGAGGAGAAGGCACGAAACCAACACCGCCAGGGCGCTGTCCGAGGCGCTGAAACCGCTCTTCTGGCGGGAGTGAGCAAAATCGGGGGCAATCCTGATGTGCCGCCGGTATTTGACAACATCTGGCGGATCAGCCAGTGCTATTGAATAAAATTATTTTGCATACGAGGTGAATACCTATGAACAGAGAACAGGTTATTGTGCGCACCAGCATCATCGGCATCCTTGCCAATGTGCTTCTGGCGGCATTTAAGGCGGCGGTGGGGGTGTTCAGCGGCTCCATTGCCATCGTTTTGGACGCGGTGAACAATCTGAGCGATGCCCTTTCGTCCATCATTACCATTATCGGCACCCGTTTGGCCGGCAAAAAGCCTGACAAAAAGCACCCCTACGGCCACGGACGCATTGAAATTATCACCGCAGTGGTGATTTCTGTCATCGTGCTTTACGCCGGCGTGACTTCCTTCGGAGAGTCGGTGAAGAAAATCATTCACCCGGTGACCCCGGACTATTCCGTGCCGGCGCTGGTCATCATTGCTGTGGCGGTGGTGGTGAAAATCCTGCTGGGACAATATGTCAAGGCCACCGGCGAAAAGGTGAAGTCAGACTCTCTCATTGCTTCCGGCGAGGACGCCCGGCTGGACGCGGTGATCTCCGCCTCCACGCTGGTTGCGGCGATCATCTATTTGCTGTCCCACCTGAGCCTTGAGGCCTGGCTGGGCGCGGTGATCTCTATTATCATCATCAAATCCGGCGTGGAGATGCTCCGGGGCTCCGTCTCCCAGATCGTGGGCGAGCGGATGGACAGCGAACTCACCAAAGCCATTCAGCAGACCATACTCACCTTCCCGGATGTGTCCGGGGCTTACGATCTGATCCTGCACGATTACGGCCCCAATACGGTCATCGGTTCGGTGCACATTGAGGTGCCGGAGACTATGGGGGTCACAGAGCTGGCCCGGCTGGAGCGGCAGATCACGGAAAAGGTGATGAAGGAGCACCGGGTGGTGCTGGCGGGCATCAGCGTCTATGTAAAAACCGGATTGAACAGCCGGTCCAGCCTGGTGATGCGCAGAGTTCGGAAAATCGTCATGGAACATGAAAATGTCATCCAGATGCACGGATTTTTCCTGGACGAGGAGCTGAAGGAGATGCACTTTGACATCATCATCGACTTTGACCAGAAAAACCGGATCGAAGAGTACCGACAGATCTGCTCCGAGGTGCAGCAGGCCTTCCCGGAGTACCGGGTGACCATTACATTGGATGCAGATGTCTCTGACTGACAACCACTGACAAAAAAGGAAGCACTGATCTGATCGGTGCTTCCTTGGCCTTTTCTGTTCAGTTTGACGCTTCCTGCACCGCCAGACGGTACAGTTCTTTTTTCTGAAAGCCGGTGTCTGCAGCCACCTCTTTGGCGGCGTCCTTCATAGGCCGGCCCGCTGCGTACAGTCTGCGAACCCGTTCCACCGCCTCTTCCAGCGTCAGAACGGGAGTTTCCTCCTGACGGGTTTCGCCCTCTACCACCAGCACAAACTCCCCTTTTGGGGGGGTCTCCCGGTAGTGGCCCAGCGCGTCCGCAAGAGTGGTCCGACGAATCTCCTCGTGAAGCTTGGTCAGTTCCCGGCACAGGGAAATGCGCCGCTCCCCACCGAACAGCTCCGCCAGGTCCCCCAGGGTGCTCACCAGCTTGTGAGGCGCTTCATAGAAGATCATGGTTCGGCGCTCCTGCTTCAGGGAATCCAGATGCTCCCGGCGGTTTTTCTTATTCATGGGCAGGAAGCCCTCAAAGGTGAACCGGCCGGTGGGCAGGCCGGAAACGGCCAGTGCGGTCACCAGCGCACAGGGACCGGGAATACCCACCACCGTCACATCGTGCTCCGCACACAGCGCCACCAGGTCTTCCCCGGGGTCACTGATGGCGGGGGTTCCAGCGTCGGTGATGAGGGCACAGCTCTCTCCGGAGAGCAGACGCTGCAGAACCTGAGGACCGGCGGTTTCCGTGTTGTGCCGGTAGTAGCTGACCATGGGCTTTTTCAGTCCCAGGTGGTTCAGAATCTTGACAGAGACCCGGGTGTCCTCCGCAGCGATAAAATCCACCGCTGACAGCGTTTCGATGATGCGGGTGGACAGGTCTCCCAGGTTGCCGATGGGGGTGGGAACAAGGTATAAAATGCCAGCCATAGGGACTCCTTTTCGGTGAGAATGAAATTTGCACAGGATAGTGACGACTTATTCAGGGAACCGGGGCGGAGGATCCAGCAGCAGCACCGGCTCCACGTTCAGACCGGGGCGGCCTTGCCGAATGGCCTCCAGCAGCACCAGCTTCGGGGGCTTATCCAGACGGGACTGCACCAGCTGCATCCGTTTTGGCTCCAGAGCGTTGGCGCGCAGCGCAGTCATCAGGTCCGCCAGCCGTTCCGCCCGGAACACCAAGGCAAATCGTCCGCCGGTTTTCAGACGGGGCGCAGCGGCCCGGCACAGCTCCTCCAGCGTGCAGGTGAGCTCGCTGCGGGCGTCTGCCCGACGGCGGGAGGCAGCGGGACCGATCCCCGCGGGGAAGTAGGGGGGATTGGAGACGATCAGGTCGTAGTGTCCCTGAGAAAACCAGGCCTTTTCCCGGAGGTCGGCCCATAATACGGTGCCGTTCAGCCCGTTTTCCTGAAGATTCCGCCGGGCCAGCTCCGCAGAGGCGGCGTTCTGTTCGATGCCGTCCAGCGTCAGGTCCCCAGCCCGGGCGGCCAGCAGCACCTGCAGCACGCCGACGCCGCAGCCAAGATCCAGCACATGATCGCCCCTGTGCAGCCCGGCGAAGCGGGATAACAACAGGGAATCCGTGCCCAGCATGGGCAGCGCCGTGTCCTGGCGGAGGGTAAGAGTTCCGATCCGTTCCGCCTGTTCCATAGATTGCTCCCGTTCAATCACATCTGTGCCGCACCATTATGACACAGATTCTCCGAAAATTCAATTCAGCCCCAGAATTTCCCGCAGCGCCGGGTAATCCTCCCGGAACACATACCCCTGCATCCCCTGGGCCCGGGCGCTCGCCACGTTGTCCTCCCGGTCGTCAATGAAAAAACACTCAGCTGGGCGCAGGTGATAGCGCTGCAGCAGCCGCTGGTAAATCTCCGGCTCCGGCTTGAGCAGCAGCTCCTGGCAGGAGACCACTGCGCCGTCAAAGTAATCCAGCGGAGAAAAGTTGTTAAAATAGGTGAAAAACAGGTCAGAAGCATTGGAAAGAATGTAAATGCGGTAGCCGGCCTGTTTGCAGTCCCGGACAAATTCTTTTGCGCCGGGCAAAGGCTCCATGCAGAAATCCCAGTGGAAGCAGCAGTTTTTCAGGGCGCTTCGGTGGGCCTCCGGTACTCTGTCCCGGATCAGGCCGTAGCGGTCCCCGTCTTTGATGAGCCCCCGGTCCGCCATCAGCCATTCCGGCGCCTGGAACAGCTCCCGAAGGATGAGCTCCTTTTCCTCTTGGGAGGAGCAGAAGCGGTCCACCACCTTCTGGGGCTGGAAATCCAGCAGAACGTTTCCCATGTCGAACACGATATTTTTGATCGTTGCTTTCATATTCATACCTCGGCGGGAACACCGTTCCCTTCTGTTTGTTGCGTTCAAAAAAATTATACCCACAGGATGGAGAAAAGACAAGGGGAAAGGCGCAGATTCCGCAACCTTTTGGCAGATGCGATTCAAGTCGAAAGTTTTTTAAAAAATATTAAAAAAGTGCTTGACATTTCTGCCGGCCGGTGGTAATATAATGTCAACATAAGAAAAGGAAACATCCTTTTCAAGAATCTTAAGAACAGGAGGACACGCCAAAGAACAAGTGAAAACGGCAGCTGTACCGTGTAAGCAGCAGACAGTTTCCACCTCATCCACTTGAAAGGGTGATGCGTTATGATTGGTAACAGGGCAACAATCAAGTAACGCAGGAGGTACAGTCCCATGTACAGGTAAATTTTGAAACGTTCCTTCCGCCATTCCATCCAGATGAAAGGATGATGCGCCATGATTGGTAAACTTCAAACCGACAAATGACGCAGGAGGTACGGTCCCATGTACAGGTAAATCTTTTTGAACCATCTCAGCTTTCCGATGTACCCAGGAGGCGAGGCTTTATGAAACTCGTACTTTTGATTATTTGAACACCGGGAGAAAGGAATGAGTCCAAAGGACAACGAAAGCCAGCCATCAGTGACGGCTCAGAAAAATAGTCCTGACAACGCAAGAAAGAGGTAACGACCCATGGACATGGAAAATCTGAAGTGACCCGACGAGAGGTTGAATCGTCGGGTCACTTTTTTGCGCTTTTATGGTATAATCATAAATACAGCCGAGTTTACCCCCATGACAGCGGGGAACAGAAACGGCGGAACTAACGGAAGGAACAGGACGGAATACCATGGAACAACACGGTTGGTGGGTCTATATTCTTCGGTGCGGGGACGGTACCCTGTACACGGGCATGGCGGCGGACGTGGAGAAACGGGAACAGGTTCACAATTCCGGCAAGGGCGCCAGATACACCCGCAGCCGCCTGCCGGTGCAGGTGGTCTACCGGGAACCCTGCGCCAGCCGGGGCGATGCCCTGCGCCGGGAGGCGGCCATCAAGCGCCTGACCCGTCAGGGAAAGCTGGAGCTTGTGGAAAGTCTGTCAAACAGTAACAAATAGCGGAGAAAATGCGACAAATAACAGCAGTTTGGATACAATCTGCCGGCTGGCCATTGCGCGAGAGGAAACTTCGTGGTACAATAGCGTTCCGGTTGGGGGCACCCTCCCGAAGAAACACGGAACGACCACAGAAAGGAGTTCTGACATGAAAAAGATCATTGCAATGGTGCTTGCGCTGCTGACAGCTCTGTCCGCCTCCGGCATTGCCTTTGCCGACGGCGCCGGAACCGACAGGGGATACCTGGTGCTGGGAGAGGACCTGAACAAAGAGGAGAAGCAGACGGTGCTGGAGTTCCTGAAGGTGGAGCATGAGGATGACTACAAGGTCAGCTACACCACCAACCAGCAGGAGCACGACGCCTTTGACAGCTACCTCAGCCCCAGCGTGGTGGGCTCCCGGGCGCTGTCCTCCATCCTGCTGGTACCCCAGAAGAAGGGGGCAGGCATCTCCGTTTCCTCCTACAATATCACCTACTGTACGGTGGAAATGTATCAGAATGCGCTGATTTCCGCCGGGGTGAAGGACGTATCCATTTCCATCGCCGCGCCCTATCCCGTCTCCGGCACCTGCGCGCTGGTCAGCGCCATGAACGCCTATTCCACCATGTCCGGCAAGAAGATCGACAAAGATTCCGCAGACGCTGCGGTGGATGAGATCGTCACCACCGGCAGCATCGGAGACGCCATCGGCAGCAACGACACCGCTGCAGAGCTGATCGCACTGCTGAAGCAGAAGATGCTGGAGGAGAATATGGACGAGAGCCAGCTCTCTCCCGCCATTGACCAGGCATGTAAGGAGCTGGGCGTTTCGATTACAGATGAGTTGAAGCAGGAGATCATCGACCTGCTGATGAAGATCAAAAATACGGACATTGATGTGGACGCGCTGGCAAAGCAGGCGTCCGGGCTGTACGACAAGGTCAGCGGCACCATGAAAAAGCTGGACATCACACCGGAAAAAGCCATGGGCTTTTTTGAGCGTCTGATCCAGTGGGTGCTGAATCTGCTGAACGGGCTGAAAAAATCGTAATTGTTGGATTGGCAGAACGAAAATACAGAAAATAGGCGGGGGAGCAGCACTCCTCCGCCTTTTCACGTTTCTAACGCACCAGCCAGTTCAGCAGCAGGAGCAGTCCCAGTCCCGGGGCGCCCAGCAGGCCGATGACCGCCATGTTGAACACATTCACCCCCAAATGCAGACCCAGCAGCTCCCCCAGCGGGGCCAGAGCTGCCAGTATGCCGCCGCCCACCACGGCACGAAGGGTGAAACGGAGCAGTTGGCCCAGAACCCTTCGGAGCAGCACCGCCGCCAGCAGCACACCGAAGAAGCCCAGTCCCCACAGCAGCGCCTGCTGATCGGTCATTCCGCTTTCAGCGCATGGGCGCGCTGCAGGGCGTCCAGCTGTTTGATCTTCCGCAGCAGGTAACTGTGGCGGGCCTGATGGGCTTTGATTTCAAACAGGGCGGCTTCGATCAGGTCGGGGTCGTCGGTGGAGTTGAACTGCAGATAGGTGCGCCTGAGCTTGTAGCGGGTGTCCTGCAGCTCTTCCACCAGCTCAGCCCATGCCCGCTCCTCTTCCGTTTCCTGTAAATCCTTCGGCTTGCACAGCCGGAGCAATGCCTGTACCATTCTGATTTCCCCTTTCTCCTTCGGATAGCGGCGCTGTTCCATGTAATCCGGTGTCACTTTTCTGTTCTGCTGCATTCTATGAATCAGCTTGCCCCAATATGTCCCGTTTTACTCAGAAATTTCCAAGGATATTTGGAGAATTCTCTGTCCATACTGAGAGCAGACAGCAGGGCGGCGGCGCGTTTTCAACCGGTTTGCGCCGCGCCGAAGGCGGACAGCTTTTGCGGCGGCGCAGGGGCAGGTTCTCATTCGGCCTCTGCGCCGGCTGTCGTTTTGAATAGGGGAGTCCGCCAGGCGGCAGGCTCTGAGGGCGGCGCTCCGGGCGTGGGGCGCCGCCGGTGCCGTTTGCAGAAGTTTTCATTGCCACAACGGG
>ODAI010441045.1_pt1 | contig 10992 bp, 8 predicted proteins | sample 1539321 | NCBI WGS metagenome assembly ODAI01 (sample SAMN02144231, study PRJEB22623) | gut metagenome | biome: sheep rumen | host: Ovis aries | place: New Zealand | reverse complement strand
TTCCATCTTTAGTTTAGAAGGGAGTATTAAAATGGCAAAGTACAGAAAATTAAGCAGAACATCTTCACAGAGAAAGGCTCTTTTAAGAAACCAGGTAACTGAGCTTCTTTATCATGGCAAGATCGTTACAACTGAAGCTAAGGCTAAGGAAGTAAGAAAGCTTGCTGAGCACATCATTACTCTTGGCGTTAAGGAAAAGGATAACTTCGAAGAAGTTACAGTTCAGGCTAAGGTAGCTCGTAAGGATAAAGATGGTAAGAGAGTTAAGGAAGTTGTAGATGGTAAGAAGGTTACTGTTTATGATACAGTAGATAAGAAGATCAAGAAGGATGCTCCTTCAAGACTTCACGCTCGTCGTCAGATGATGCAGGTTCTTTACACACCTACAGCAAAGGGTACAAAGAAGTCTGAGACTCACAAGGTTGACATGGCTAACTTCGTATTCGATGAGATCGCTCCAAAGTATGTTGATCGCAAGGGTGGTTACACACGTATCGTTAAGATCGGACCACGTAAGGGCGATGCAGCTATGGAAGTTGTTCTTGAGTTAGTTTAATTATTGCTAATTTAGAGCTAAGACGTTTGTCTTAGCTCTTTTTTTATTGCTTTTATACATAATATACTAAAATAATTTATACTAATCTAAAAATATTACACTATCATTATCTTAAAATCTGATGTAATATAACAATATAAGTTAATAGAATATGAGGATATAATATGGCAGCTGATACAACAAAGAAAATGACAGAGGGAAACCCTCTTGGTTTAATTCTAGGATTTTCTATCCCAATGCTAGCAGGTTTACTGTTTCAACAGATGTATAATCTGGTTGATACGATAATTGTTGGCCAAACGTTAGGTGATAGTGCTTTGGCGGCTGTAGGTTCTACTGGCTCTATAAATTTTCTTATAAATGGATTTTGCATGGGAATATGCTCAGGCTTTGCGATTCCTGTAGCCCAGAGATTCGGTGCAGAATCTTATGATTCTATGCGTAAATTTGTCGGTAATTCAATAATAATGTCTGGTATATTTGCAGTGGTAATCACAACACTTGTAAGTATTTTCTGTTACCAGATTCTTGTAATTATGCAAACTCCTGATGATATTATCGATTTAGCATATTCATATATTTCCATCATCTTTTTTGGAATTCCTGTAACATTTTTATATAACCTAACGGCAGGTATTATGCGTTCATTAGGGGATAGCAAAACACCTACCTACTTCCTGATAATGGCCGCAGGCATAAATGTGGTACTCGATATAGTTTTCATCATAGTTCTTGGAATGAGTGTTGATGGCCCAGCTCTTGCAACTGTAATGTCACAGTTTATTGCTGGAATTAGCTGTCTAATATATATGAAAAAGAAATTTCCTATTCTTAAATTAAGTAAGGGGGATTTAAAGTTAGGCAAACATCATAGCCAGGTCCTTATATCCATGGGTATACCATTTGGATTACAGTATTCCATTACAGCCATTGGCTCTGTTATATTACAGACAGCGGTTAACGGACTTGGAACAATAGCCGTAGCATCCATGACTGCAGGTTCAAAGGTTTCTATGTTTGTAGTATGTCCTTTTGATGCGTTAGGCGGCACAATGGCAACATACGCAGGTCAAAATGTAGGAGCAAAGAATATTCCAAGAGTTAAAAAGGGTGTATGGACGGCCCAGCTAATTGGAACTATATATGCAGTCTTCATTTTCATAGTTCTGATTTTTGCAGGAAGATATATTTTACGTTTATTCACATCTACAGATATTGTAATAGAGCAAGCGATGATGTTCTTGCTGGCAAATGGTGTAACTTACACATTACTTGCTGCTGTAAATATCTTTAGATTTGCAATCCAAGGCATGGGCTTTTCGACCTTCGCAATCTATTCAGGCGTAATGGAAATGATTGCAAGAATCCTAGTGGCCTTTACTTTTGTTCCAATGATTGGCTTTTCTGGAGCGATTTGGGCTAGCCCAGTAGCATGGCTGTTTGCAGTAATCTTCTTAGTACCAGGATTATATTATTGCTGTAGAAAGTTAGACAAACAATTTAATGGGGAATATATCCATCATCTATAAGTAAGAGGAGTCGAAAGACTCCTTTTATAATATCAATTGACTTTAGCAGATAAAAGTGCTAAAGTGAACTCATTAAATATTCAACAAGGAGGAGGCAGCTATGAAAAAAATAGTTAGTTCATTAATAGCGCTGTCACTTGCAATGTCTTTGGTGGCATGTGGAACAGATGCCGCAAAAGAGAAGGAAGCTGCAACAACTAAGACAGAAGAAACAGCAACAACTGATGATTCAAAAACATATAATGTTGGGGTTATCCAGCTTGTTCAGCATCCAGCCCTTGATACAGCTACTCAGGGATTTACAGATGCTCTTAAGGAAAAGCTTGGGGATAATGTGAATATCACAGTAGAAAATGCATCAGGCGATAATGCTACTTGTGCGACAATTGCCAATACATTCGTTTCAGATAACGTTGATTTGATTATGGCAAATGCCACACCAGCACTTCAGGCATGCGAAACTGCAACAAGCACTATTCCAATCGTTGCCACATCTATCACAGATTACGCATCAGCACTTGATATTGAGGATTGGAGCGGAGCAACAGGCGTCAACGTAACAGGTACTTCTGATTTAGCACCACTTGATGGCCAGGCTGAAATGCTTCATTCACTTTTCCCTGACGCAAAAGAGGTTGGTTTAATTTACTGCTCAGGCGAGAAAAACTCTTTATATCAGGCTAAGGAAATGACAAAGTATCTTGAAGATTACGGATACAATGTTACTGATTATACTTTTGCTGATTCAGCAGATGTTGGTACAGTAGTTCAGTCGGCATGCGGAGCAAGCGATGTTATCTATGTGCCAACAGATAATGTAGCCGCTAACGCAGCTGAAACAATCAACAACATTGCTCTTACTGCTAAGGTGCCAATTATTGCAGGTGAAGAGGGAATCTGCAAAGGCTGTGGAATCGCAACACTTTCAATTTCATATTACGATATAGGATATAACGCAGGTCTTATGGCTTATGAAATCCTTGCAAACGGAAAAGATCCAGCAACCTATGAAATCGAATATGCAACAGAATTCACAAAGGAATACAATCCAAAGATTGCTGAAGAACTAGGAATCAAATTACCTGATGACTATGTTGCAATAGAAATGGATTAAAAAAATATAAAAAGATAGTAGAGCAAGGCACCTAAGCCTTGCTCTTTGGAGTTTAATTATGGGAATTGAAACATTAATTGCAGGAATGCCGGGTACCATAGCACAAGGCATAATATACGGAATAATGGCTCTAGGCATTTACATTACATTTAAACTACTTAATTTCGCAGATTTGTCAGTAGATGGCTCATTTGCGACAGGTGGAGCTGTAGCTGCCATGGTGATTATATCAGGCCACTCTTGGGGTTTGGCTTTATTGCTTGCCTTTATAGCAGGCGCATTGGCAGGATTTATCACAGGTGTTTTGCACACTGTGCTTGGAATCCCAGATATTTTAGCAGGAATTCTTACTCAGCTGGCACTGTATTCTATAAATCTTAGAATCGCAAAGAATCAGCCAAATACACCAATTTCAGTTGATAAATTCAATCTTGCAATATCACTTAGATATAAGGATGATGCTCTTATTACAGTTCTTGTGTTTGCAGCAATCATTATAGCAGTAATGTATTGGTATTTCGGAACAGAAATGGGTTCTGCCCTTCGTGCCACCGGAACAAATCCAGCTATGGCAAAGGCACAGGGAATCAGCGTCAACGTAATGAAAGCCTTTGGCCTTGTTATTTCAAATGCCATTGTGGCTTTGGCAGGAGCACTATTTGCACAGTTTAATGGTAATGCTGATGTAAATATGGGAAGAGGTGCTATCGTAATCGGTCTTGCATCTATCATCATAGGAGACGTGCTATGCCAGGCACTGTTTAAAAAGAAATCGAACTTTGCATTATCACTTAGCTTCGTAGTAATAGGCGGAATTCTTTACTATATTTTCATTGCTATAGTTCTTTGGTTAAAGATGCCAGCAAACGATATGAAGCTATTTACAGCTATTATAGTAGCAATATTCCTTGCAGTTCCTTATCTTAAAAATAAAGCAAACAGTTCATTCTCAAAGGCTGCAAAGAGAGGAGGTCAGCACAATGCTTAATGCTTTTAACCTACAAAAGACCTTCAACCCAGGTACAATCAACGAAAAGGTAGCTCTTAATGGTGCAACCCTTCATTTAGAAGAGGGGGAATTCTGTACAGTTATCGGTGGTAATGGCGCAGGTAAATCCACATTCCTTAATGCCGTTGCAGGAGTTTGGCCGGTAGATGGTGGAAAAATAGAAATCGATGGAATAGACGTAACAGGTCTTCCTGAGCACAAGCGCGCAAAATACTTAGGAAGAGTTTTTCAGGACCCTATGACAGGAACTGCAGCTAACATGCAGATAGATGAAAATATGGCTTTAGCTGCTAGGCGTGGAAAGCTGAGAGGACTTAGCTGGGGCGTAACCAAAAAGGAAAGAGAAAGATATCATGAAATGTTAAAGGAGCTTGACCTTGGCTTGGAGGATAGACTTACAGCGAAGGTAGGATTGCTTTCAGGCGGTCAAAGACAGGCCTTAACACTTCTTATGGCAACTATCCAAAAGCCAAAGCTATTGCTTTTAGATGAGCACACAGCAGCCCTTGATCCAAAGACAGCTGCAAAGGTGCTTGAAATAACAGATATGCTGATTAGGGAGCACAATCTTACAGCGATGATGGTTACTCACAACATGCGTGATGCAATCACCTACGGTAACAGACTTATCATGATGAACGAAGGTCGAGTAATTCTTAACATCAGCGGAGAAGAAAAGAAGAATCTTTCTATCGAAGATCTCCTACATAAATTTGAAGAGGTTTCTGGAACAGAATTCACAAACGATACAGAAATTTTATCCAAATAAGAATAGGCCATCTGGGGCGTTAAATCCTTCCAGATGGCTTTTTTATTTATATGTATTAAAATTTTATTAAAACCATTACTTTTTTTTCCATTTATGATAAATTAGAGTATGTAAACTTAGATAAATGGAGGCAGATGTGAACGAAAATAATAATAACCAAAATGGTGGAGACAAGAAAAATAATCGTCAGCCTTTTTATACATTAGGAATATTAATACTTGTAGCGTTGTTCTTTACTAGTATGATGTATAAGGGCGCCAACACTTCTCCAAATCAGGAAATTACTTACACTGAATTCTTGAATTTGGTTGAAGAGGACAAGGTTGAGGAGGTCAAATTTAAGGATGATGTTATTAACATCACTCTTAAAGAAGGTGAAACCTACGGCCTTTCCGAGGAGAAGGCCGAAAAGCTTAATCAGCTCTATGAAAGCGCTGGTCAGCCACAGCAGACAAAGCTTTATACTGCTTACATCAGAGATGATGAATTACTACCTCTCCTTAAAAAGCACGATATAGATATTGATGGAACAATAGCTGATTCAACAGCTGCTATCGTCTACAATATTCTTTCATTTATATTGCCATTAGTTCTTTTATGGGTGCTTTTAGGCTTCTTCATGAAGAAGATGGGCGGCGGTCCAATGGGTGTTGGCAAATCAAATGCCAAGCTTTACAACATGGAGCGCGCTACAGGCATCACATTTAAGGATGTAGCTGGACAGGATGAGGCTAAGGAATCAGTTCAGGAAATGGTTGATTTCCTTCACAATCCTAAGAAATATACAGAAATCGGTGCTAAGCTTCCTAAGGGTGCACTTTTAGTAGGACCTCCAGGAACAGGTAAAACACTTCTTGCAAAGGCAGTTGCTGGTGAGGCAGGAGTTCCATTCTTCTCACTTGCAGGTTCTGACTTCGTAGAAATGTTCGTTGGTGTTGGTGCATCTCGTGTACGTGACCTTTTCAAGGAGGCACAGAAGGTAGCACCTTGTATCGTATTCATCGATGAGATTGATGCCATTGGTAAGAGCCGTGACGCTCATTACGGTGGCGGAAACGATGAGCGTGAGCAGACACTTAACCAGCTCCTTTCAGAGATGGACGGATTTGATTCTAACAAGGGGCTTCTTATTCTAGCAGCCACAAACAGACCAGAGGTACTTGATAAGGCACTTCTTAGACCAGGTCGTTTCGATAGACGTATCATCGTTGATAAGCCAGATCAGAAGGGGCGTCTTGAAATCCTTAAGGTTCATTCAAAGGATGTTAAGATGGATGAATCTGTTGATTTGGATGCACTTGCACTGGCATCAGTTGGTCTTGTAGGTTCAGACCTTGCTAATATTATTAACGAAGCAGCTATTCTTGCTGTTAAGGCAAAGAGAAAATACGTTACACAGAAGGATTTATTCGAAGCCTTCGAGCTTGTTGCCGTAGGTGGCAAGGAAAAGAAGGACAGAGCCATGAGCGAGAAGGAACGCAAAATCGTTTCTTATCACGAGGTTGGTCACGCTCTTGTATCAGCACTTCAGAAGGATGCTGAGCCAGTTCAGAAGATTACAATCGTTCCACGTACTATGGGTGCCCTTGGTTACACACTTCAGACTCCTGAGGAGGAGAAGTTCCTTGAAACAAAGGACGAGCTTATTGCCAAGATTGTTACTTACATGGGCGGACGTGCTGCTGAGGATATCAAATTCGGCACGTACACATCAGGTGCTGCCAATGATATTGAACAGGCAACAAAGATTGCCAGAGCCATGGTAACTCGCTTTGGTATGTCAGATAAATTTGGAATGATGGGACTTGCTACTGTTGAAAGCCAGTATTTGGACGGCAGAGCTTCACTTATCTGCGGCGAAAATACAGCAGCACAGATAGATGATGAAGTCCTTCAGATGATAACCGATGCCTATGCAAAGGCAAAGGAGCTTCTTACAGATAACATGGAATGCTTAGATAAGATTTCCGATTATCTGTTTGAGCACGAAACAATTACAGGTAAGGAATTCATGAAAATTTTTAGAGAGATTAAGGGAATCCCTGAGCCTGAAGAAAAGAAGGAATCAACAAGCACATTCTTTGATACAGATAACGATCCAATGAATGTGGTAACAGACAACATTTTTGATGAGTAATTTATGGTAACTGAAGAAGACCTTAGTAAACTCCCGGACCAACCGGGAGTTTATCTAATGCACGGGAAAAACGACGAAATTATATATGTTGGAAAAGCTCTATCTCTGAAACACAGAGTGCGACAGTATTTCCAGCCAAGCCATGATGAGGGGCTCAAGAAAAAACAGATGGTGGCAAATATCGATTACTTCGAATTCATTGTCACAGATTCTGAGCTTGAGGCTCTTATTTTAGAATGCAATTTAATTAAAGAATATCGTCCAAAGTACAACACCATGCTTCGTGATGACAAGACCTATCCATACATTGAGGTCACCGTTACAGAAGCTTATCCTAGGGTATTGTTCTCCAGAAGGATGAAAAAGAACGGCAGCAAATTCTTTGGCCCATTCACATCGGCAGGTGCTGTCCATGACACCATCGATTTAGTACGAAAACTTTATAAAATCCGCACATGTAATCAAAAGCTTCCAGAGAATTTTGGAAAGACAAGACCATGTCTTAATTATCATATAGGCCAGTGCCTAGGCCCTTGTCAGGGAAATGTGCCACAAGAGGAATATCGTAAAAACGTAGATAAGGTAATCGACTTTTTAAACGGAGATTACTTCGATACCATCAAAGACCTTAAGGAAAAGATGCTAAAAGCATCTGAGGACATGGATTTTGAAAAAGCAGCCATCTACAGGGATTTGATAGAATCTGTAAAGGCTTGCGCAGGCCGACAGAAGGCTACTCAGCTGGACGGCGAGGACAGGGATATTATTGCCATGGCTAAGGGTAAGGAGGATGCTGTAGTACAGGTATTCTTTATTCGTGGCGGCAAGATGATAGGCCGTGAGCATTTCTTCATTAACGTAAGAGTAGATGATACTGATGAGGAATTGCTGGAATATTTCTTAAAGGATTATTACACTGGAACACCTTTTATACCAAGAGAGGTATTTGTTCAGTTTGATATGAAAGAGGCCAATCTGATAGAGACTTGGCTTACAAATAAAAAGGGCGCCAGAGTGTATCTTAAGGCTCCAAAGGCCGGCACCAAGCACAAGCTTGTTGAGCTTGCGGCTAAGAATGCTCAGATGGTCCTTGATCAGGATAGAGAAAAAATAAAAAAAGAAGAGGGCAGAACCATCGGTGCCATGAAAGAAATCGCCGACCTTCTTAATCTTCCTGGGGCAAGCAGAATGGAGGCCTACGATATTTCCAATATTTCCGGCTTCCAGTCAGTAGGCTCAATGGTTGTATTTGAAAAAGGTAAGCCTAAACGCTCAGATTACCGCAAATTCAAGATTAAAACAGTTGAAGGCCCAAACGATTACGCATCAATGCATGAGGTCCTTACAAGACGTTTTTCGCACGGTATAGAGGAGCTTGAGGAAAACGGCGGCGTAATAGAAGATAGCTTCACTAAATTCCCTGACATTATCATGATGGATGGTGGTAAGGGACAGGTTCATATAGCAGAACAGGTTATGGCCGAATTAGGCCTTCACATCCCAATCGCCGGAATGGTAAAGGATGACCACCACAGAACCAGAGGCCTATATTACAAGGACATGGAGCTGCCAATTGACACTCATTCTGAAGGCTTCCAGCTTATCACCAGACTGCAGGATGAGGCACATAGATTTGCGATTGAATATCATAGAAGCTTGCGTAGTAAGGGGCAGGTTCACAGCTTCTTAGACGACATTACAGGAATTGGGCCAAAACGAAGAAAAGCTTTGATGAAAAAATATATTTCTGCCGAAAAAATGGCGGCTGCTTCCTTAGAAGATTTAATGGATACAGAATCCATGTCAAAAGAGGCTGCAGAAAATGTATACAATTACTTTCACCCTATTAATTCGGAAGAAAATACGCTACAATAGTTAAAGATTTCAATACTGATCGGAGGTTTTTATGGCAACTAACAAATTTGTTACTGTAGCAACAGTAAAAGAAAGATTTAATCTTACAAACTACACTCCAGATTTAAATCTTGAGGATTCACAGGTCACAGTTGCAGATGTCAACAGACCAGCTCTTCAGCTACATGGTTTTTACGAGCATTTCGAGCCAAGCCGTATCCAGGTAATCGGAAACGTAGAAACAGCATATTTAGCAAAGAAGAGTGATAAAGAAAAGGCAGAAAGCTTTGCAAAGCTTTTCTCATACGACATCCCATGTGTAATTTATTGTAGAGATGAAAAGCCAGAGGATGTGATTTTACAGGAGGCAGCTAAGGCAAAGATTCCTGTACTTGGAACAGATCGTGCTACATCAGAATTCATGTCAGCACTTATCTATTCCCTTAACATGGATTTCGCACCATACACCACTATACACGGCGTACTTGTTGATGTATATGGTGAAGGTCTTCTTATTACCGGTGAATCAGGAATTGGTAAGTCAGAGGCAGCACTTGAGCTTATCCGAAGAGGACACAGACTTGTTTCTGATGATGTAGTTGAAATCCGTCGTCCTAATAACGAAAGATTATACGGACGCGCACCTTCAATCACTCAGTACTTAATTGAGCTTAGAGGAATCGGCATCATCGATGTTAAATCACTTTATGGTGTTGAGGCCGTTAAGGATGAGCAGCGTATCGATTTAGTTATCAAGCTTGAGGATTGGTCAAAGGAAAAGGAATATGACCGTCTCGGAATGACAGATGAATACATGAACATCTTAGGAATTGATGTTACATGTCATTCGCTTCCAATCAGACCAGGTCGAAATCTCGCTATTATTTGCGAGGCTGCAGCAGTTAACCATCGTCAGAAGAAGATGGGTTATAACGCCGCAGAGGAGCTTTATAGACGAGTTCAAAATAATATTAATGGTTAACAGGAGAGTTTTAGTTTTATGGAACGCAAAAATGCATGGAGTAAGTATACATCTGAAAAGGATGTAAAAAAGGTTATGAAATTTGGTGAGGAATACAGACAGTTCCTTTCTCAGTGCAAGACTGAAAGAGAATGTGTTGATTTCTTCGTTGAAAAGGCTAAGAAGGCTGGTTATTTAGATTTAAACGATGTTATCGCTAACGGCACAAAGCTTAAGGCTGGTGACAGAGTTTTCGCTGCTAACAAGGGCAAGATGCTTGCTATGTTCAACATCGGTTCAGAGCCACTTGAGAATGGTTTAAACATCCTTGGCGCTCATATCGATAGCCCAAGAATGGACTTAAAGCAGAACCCACTTTATGAAGATACAGACATGGCACTTCTTGACACACATTACTATGGTGGAATTAAGAAGTATCAGTGGGTAACTATTCCTCTTGCACTCCATGGAGTTCTTGTAAAGAAGACAGGTGAGGTTGTAAAGGTTAACGTTGGTGAAGACGAGTCAGATCCAGTATTTGGTATCTCAGATCTTCTTATCCATCTTGCAGCTGATCAGATGGATAAAAAGGGTGCTAAGGTTGTTGAAGGTGAAGATCTTAACGTAATCGTAGGAAGCATCCCAGGCTTCGATAAAAAGGGCGAGAAGGAAAAGGAATCTGTTAAGAAGAACATTCTTAAGCTCCTCAAGGACAAGTACGATATCGAGGAAGAGGATTTCGTTTCAGCAGAAATTGAAGTAGTTCCAGCAGGTCCTGCTCGTGATTTTGGTTTTGATCGCTCAATGATTTTAGGCTATGGTCATGACGATAGAGTATGTGCATACCCTTCATTCATGGCACTTGTTAACACAACAAAGACACTTACAAGAACAGCATGTGCTCTTCTTGTAGATAAGGAAGAAATTGGCTCAGTTGGTGCAACAGGTATGCAGTCTAAGTTCTTCGAGAACACTTTAGCTGAACTTTACAACTGTGTTGGAGATTATTCAGAGCTTAAGGTTCGCCGTGCTCTTACAAACTCAAAGGTTCTTTCATCAGATG
>ODAI013179688.1_pt1 | contig 10993 bp, 11 predicted proteins | sample 1539321 | NCBI WGS metagenome assembly ODAI01 (sample SAMN02144231, study PRJEB22623) | gut metagenome | biome: sheep rumen | host: Ovis aries | place: New Zealand | reverse complement strand
TCGGCGTACATCTCGTCGTAGCAGATCAGGATGCCCGTATCGTAGGCATTGAAGAACTCGTCGTTGATCCCGGTGCCCAGCATCTTCATCGTCGGGGAGATGTTCATGTAGGAATTCACCAGCGGCGGGATGTTGTAGCCCAGCTTGCGGACCGCCTCCTTGAGGTTGCGGTAGTCCGACTTGAAATCGTCGTCCTTGAGGATCAGGTCCAGCAGGCGGCCGTCGGTCTCCTCCTCCACGGGATACTTGGGACGGGCCAGCTCGTCGGGATCCGGGAAATGCTTCCACAGGAAGTGCTGGATCAGCTCGCGGCAGGACTTGTCGAAAGTCGGATAGATCGTCATCTTGCCGAGGCAGTACATGATGCCGGGATGCTGGAGGATCACGGCGGCGATGCCGTCCCACAGGTTGTCCAGGGCGAAGATCGCCTTGGCGCCCGCCTTGGAGCTCTGGTACTCCGGCGTCACGAAGGAGCGTCCCAGCTCCATCGTATGCGGGAGGTAGTCCCGGATGAAGGTATCCGAGTAGTGGAACATGTGCGAGGAGGTGATATGGGGCTGCCCGTCCTCCTGCATCCTGATATCGGGGCCGAGGATGAACCGGTAGCCGCCGATGATGGCGTTCGCGTCCGGGTCCCAGATGATGATCTGCTTGTAGGGGTGGTCCTTCGTGGTGTCGAACTCATCCAGGTCGACGGACAGGCCGGTGCCGCCGCCGGAGTCGCGGAACGCGATCTCGCGCAGCCGCCCGATCTCCAGCAGGACATTGGGAGAGTCGAGCCCGTCGACAACGTAGATCTCGTTGCCGGCCTTGTTGGTGTCGCACAACTTCTTGTCGGGGGTAAGTTCCGCTTTGAGCAGGTCCAGGCTTACCGGATCAAGGACTTTTTCCATATCGAAGCAAGGTTATAATTGGTATACTTTCTCACGGACCCAGGCCGCCCATTCGAGCGGTTTGCGGGTCTTGTCGAAGGTGGCAGCCGGGATGGGCTTGCCGAGGACGATCCTGAAGGTCTTGTGCCGGGCATGGTAAAATGCGTCGGGCAGGAACAGCATCCCGAAGTTGAACTTGGTCTTCAGGAACTTGCGGAAGAACCAGTCGGCACGGTAGAAGCGCGCGGGATTACGGCCGATGAAGTGGACCGGCACGACCGCGCGGTCCGTCTCCACGCTCTTGGTGAGGAAAGTCTTGGTCCACGGCAGGTCCTGGATCTTGCCGTCCACCTTGCGCGAACAGCTGCCGGCCGGGAACATGAGCAGGTGGTCGTCCGAGCGGTAGGCGTCGTCGATGAGGACGGGGAGGTTCCGCGCCTGTCCGCCCACCTTGTTGATCCCGATGCAGAGCGGGGCAAGGGGCTTGATGTAGAGCAGGAAATCGTTGACCAGCATCTTCATGGGGCCGAAGTTGTGGGAGATCAGCGAACACAGGGCGATGCCGTCCACCGCGCCGAGCGGGTGGTTGGAGGCGAAGGTGTAGCGCGTCCCGTCCGCCGGGACGTTCTCCAGCCCCTCCACTTCGATCCGGACATCCATCTGCTCCAGCAGGTCGTCGCAGAACGCCACGCCGTCATATCCGCGCCGCAGGATGCTGTTCATCCAGTCCTGGTGCACGAAACGCTTCATGAAGCGCACGACGAATCCGGGGACCTTCTTCCCCTTGAACTTGGCAGCGACAATGCTGTCCAGATCCAACAAACGATCGGAAATCTCTTCAGACATGCCTGGCAGGTTTTAGCAAAGACAAATATATGAAAATTCTGTTAAAAATTACAGAATCTGTCTTCCTGTCAGATCATATTCTTCCGCTGCCGTGATCCGGACCCGGACCATGTCTCCTACCTTGACATCAGGTGCCATGCCGCGGACCAGGATCTCGCCATCCACCTCCGGGCTTTCGAATTCGCTGCGGCAGACGGCGATACGCGATTCCGGGTCCGGGCCGGGGATGAACCCGTCGACCATGACGCGGACCTCCGTGCCGACGCGGCTGCGGTTGTAGTCCAGGGAAATCCCGCGCTGGAGCTCCATCAGCCGGTCCAGCCGCTCCTGCTTGACTTCCGGCGGCACGTCGTCCGCGAAATGCTCCGCGCCGTAAGTCCCCTCCTCCTCGGAATAGGTGAACGCGCCCAGGCGCTCGAAACGGGCTTCCCGGACGAAATCCAGCAGTTCCTCGAAAGCTTCCTCCGTCTCGCCCGGATGCCCGACGATCATCGTCGTCCGGAGCACGACGCCGGGCACCTCCCGGCGCAGCCGGGCGATCAGCGCCCGCGTCCAGGCACCGTCCACGTGGCGGTGCATCCGGTCCAGCACCCCGTCCGCAATATGCTGGAGCGGGATGTCGAGGTAATGGCATACCTTGGGATTGGACGCCATCGCGGCCAGGACATCTTCCGGGAAATCAGCCGGATACGAATAATGGATCCGGAGCCATTCGATGCCGGGGATGGCGGACAGGCGGTCCAGCAGTTCCGCCAGCGCACGCCGGTGGTAGAGATCCAGGCCGTAGTAGGTCGTGTCCTGCGCGATCAGGATCAGCTCACGCACGCCGCGCGCCGCGAGCCCTTCCGCTTCGGCGACCAGGTCCTCCATCGGGACGGACCTGTGCGCGCCGCGGATGAAAGGGATCGCGCAATAGGAGCAGCGCCGGTCGCAGCCTTCAGAGATCTTGAGGTAGGCATAGCCCTTCGCCTCGGCGATGCGGCGCGTGACCAGCGGGCCGGGCGTCACGCCCAGGTAGCGGAGCACGGGCGCGAGGTCGCGCGCCCCGAACCAGGCGTCCACTTCGGGGATCTCGGCCGGGAGTTCCCGGGCATAGCGCTGCGACAGGCAGCCGAACACGACCACCTCCCCGGCCTCGCCCCGTTTCTTGGCTTCGACGGCTTCCAGGATCGCCTCCACGGATTCCTCCTTGGCATCGCCGATGAATCCGCAGGTGTTGAGCATCAGGACATCCACCGGGACGTCGCCGTCCACAACCGTGAAAGCATCCGCCGGCAGCTGGGCCAGCAGATGCTCCGTGTCCACGGTGTTCTTCGAACAACCGAGGGTGACGACCCTAAGCTTCCTGGGCATCGGCCGTCTCCTCCTCCCCTTCCTTCACGAAATCGAGCGAGGCGTATTTGACGAGCTGGCTGTACCAGTCCACCACCTTGCGCATGTGCGAGACATAGAAGCGGTCGGCATCGTAGTTGGGGATGGCCTTCTGGAAGAGGGCCACCAGCTCCTGCTCCGAGGCTTTCGGGGACGGCGCCTCGGCATCGCCCAGCGCCGCCTTGAGGGCCAGGAACACTTCGTCGAGCTTCATCTCGCCTTCGCTGGTGTAGATGGCGATGTCGGCCAGGGTGGAGATGCGGCTGGTGGTCGGGAAGACCTTGCGCTGCTTGGTCTCGAGGTTCTCGGCGATGGCGCCGCTGCGCGCCTGGGCGATGTATTGGAAGAGGCCGTGCTGGCCGGAGACGGAAAGGATCCGTGCTAAATCAGTTTGCATATCAGTTGTCGGATTTTGAGTTGTAATTCTTCTAGGGTGGTGTCGTTGTCGACCGTATGGTCGATGCGGGCGGGGTCGAACGCCTGGAGGGCATCCCGCTGGGCCGCCTTGGGGTTACGCTGCACGCGCACATCATAGGGCGCCGTGACCAGCACGACCTCGTCGTACAGGCCGTCGAACTGCGGCTTGTCGAGGGCGATGGCCGACTCGACGAAGAGCAGGGGCGCCGTCTGCGCGGACTTCCAGTCCCGCAGGTCCCCGACCACATAGGGGTAGACCATCTCCTCGAGGGTCCGGAGCTTGCCGGGATCGGCGAAGACCTCGCCGATCCGCGCCCAGGGCAGGGAGAGGCGATCCTCGATGCTGCACTTCAGCCCGGGAACGAGCGAATACAGCATCTTGGTGCGGGAGTCGCAGTCGTAGACCGGGAACCCGAGCGCTGCCAGGTAGCGGCAGGCTTCGGATTTTCCGCTTCCGATCGGACCGGTGACCAGGATCGTCTTCATCATTCAGCCGTTTTGACCAGGCAGTCGAACACTTCGGGCGTGACCGTATAGTCGATCACCTGCGGCGGGATGCCGTCCGCGCGGGGCACGCAGCGGCCCGTGCGCGACCCGGCGAAATCCCGGTAGTCGATATAGAACTCCGCCGTGGCGGCCGGGTTCGAGGTCGTCGGGAATGCGCAGCGGAACACGACCGTGGCCGTGGACGGCAGCACGGCGAGGTCCACCCGCGCCGGGACGTTGCGCGTGCCGATCCGCACTTCGGAGCGGATCTCGACGTAGCGCGTGACTTCCATCGAGTAGATCGCCTCGTCGTGGGACAGGCGGATGCCGGACGGGGATTCGAGCCGCACCTTGCCGTGGACGCTGCTGCGCAGGTCCGTGAGCTCCAGCGGTTTGGTCAGCACGTAATCGACATGGTCCAGCCGGGAAGGCTCTCCGTAGAGGAGCACCGAATCGGGCTGCATGGACATCGGCGACTGGGCCATGTACTGCGGCTCGAAGGAGAGCGAGACGACCGGACGCACCGGCACCTTCTTGTAGGTCTCCTCGGGGAAGGAGAAGGAGGGGTCCTCCGAGATGAAGGACTCGACCGAGACGCCGTCGCCGAACAGCTGGGCGGCGTAACGGTAGAGGTTGGCGTTTGGTATGGAGTACCATTCCCCCCGGTCATGCCGGAAATCTGCCGCACTGAACGCCACCTGGACGGGGCGCTTGTGCTTGCGGGCCAGGAACAGGTGCTGGAAGCCGCTCGCCCCGACCTGTGCGGTCACGGTGGCTTCCGACGTGGACACGGCGGCCCGGCCTTCGATGTTGCTCCCGGCCACCACCGGCACGCTCACGATCGCCACATAATTCTGCGACAGGTTGAGAACGAGCCAGAAGCCGGCCGAGAACAGCAGGCAGAGGAGGAATTGGACCCAGCGTTTCACTTACTTCTTGTCAGTCTGGGCAGGCGCCTCGGACATGTCCTTCTGGATGGAGGACTTGTCGACGCGGAGTTTGGTCTCGCCGTCCACCTTGATCAGGACGGTGCGGTCGTCGACATCCGCGACGGTGCCGTAGATACCGCCGGCGGTAATGACCTTGTCACCCTTCTTGAGGGCGTTGCGCATGGTCTCCAGCTCTTTCTGCTGCTTGCGCTGCGGACGGATCATGAAGAGCCACATCACGAGGAACATCAGCGCGAGCATCAGGAGGAAACTGAGGCTGCTGCCACCGGCAGCGCTCTGTCCGGCAGCCGCACCGGCCGCCTGTAGAATCATCGTAGTCATATCGGTTTACTTTTCGTGTTGGTTGATCAGTTTGTCGAGCAGGCCGTTGACGAAGCCGCTGCTCTCCGGCGTACTGTAATACTTGGAGATCTCCACGTATTCGTTGATGATGATCCGCGGGGAGACCTCCGGGGACATCCGGGCCTCCGCCATCCCGCAGGCGATCAGGGCGAGGTCCGTGGTGCAGAGGCGGTCGCGGGTCCACTTCGGGGTAAGCTCGGCCACGGCGGCGCAGAAAGCGTCGAAATTGACATACGCCGTGCGCAGGAGGTTCACGACGAAGCGGCGGTCGTTCTCGAGCCGTTCGTTGCCGGGGAGCTCGCTCTGGTAGAGCGGCGGCAGCCGCCAGGTCTCCCCTTCCCCCAGGGCCCGGACCGTCCGGCAGCACCAGCCCAGGGCATAGCCCAGGTCGTCGTTCCAGTGGATGGAGAGGTCCTCGAGGATATCGGAAAGGTCGTCGTTGTCCTCCAGCTCCCTTTCGTAGATCCGCACCCACAGGCGCGCATCCTCCTCCAGGGAATCCTCTCCGCTCGAGAGGTAGTCCTTGAAGTACTTGCGGTCGCGGATGCGCTCGTACAGGCGCCTCAGCAGCATGTCGTACTGGTCCCAGGAGAGCTTCTTCTTGGCGACGAGCTTGGTGAAGTCGGGATCTTCGCGCAGGATCGGCGCGATGCGGTTGCCGACGAACTTGAGGTTGGGGTGACGCTCCTCCTCGGTGGGGTTGAACTTGGCCCGGGCCGCTTCGATGCGCGTCCTGGCTTCGTCGGTCAGCGGACCGGTGAGGGCGAGCAGGAACAGGTACAGGTCCCGGGTGGACTCACATGAGATATCGAGCAGAGCTTCCGCCTCCTTGAGAGTCATACCGTGGTTTTCCGCGTAGCAGTAGATGGTCTTGAAGGCCTTGATACGGAGAATTCTTCGGTTGAGCATACTTTCAAACAAATTTGTCTGCAAAGATAGCAAGTAATCGATAAAAAATCCTATTTTTGTAACTAGATAAGTATTAAAAATATCGCTATGTACAGAGACGATTACGATTCGGCACGGTATGAGGGCCGGGACGCGGAGGATGTGTATTCCAAGCCTGTCCGGGCCGGCAAACGTACGTATTTCTTCGACGTCAAGGCCACCAAGGGCCGCAAGGACTTCTACCTGACGATCACCGAAAGCAAGCGCCGCAACAACCCTGACGGCACGTTCAATTACGACAAGCACAAGATTTTCCTGTATAAAGAGGACTTCGAGAAATTCGCCGAGGGCCTGGACGAGGTGATTGCCTATATCAAGGACAACTGCTTCCACGGCGAGATCCCCCAGCGTACCGCCGACGGCTTCGGCGAGGTAGATTTCGACAAGCTCTGATGGGTGCCATCCTGCTTAAGGACGTCACGGTACAGGACAGCCGGCGGGATATCCTGATCAGCCAGGGTCGCATCCGCCGGATCGGTCCGGCCGGCGCAGGTGCCGCCTGGCAGATCGCCGGCGACATCGAGATGATGGACTGCTCCGGCAAGGTGGCGGTCCCCGGTTTCATCAACATGCACACCCACTCGCCGATGACCCTGATGCGGGGCATCGGCGAAGACATGGTCTTCCACCAGTGGCTGGACAAGATCTGGAAACTCGAGGAGCACCTCGACCACGAATTCGTCTACTGGGGCACCAAGGTCGCCTGCCTGGAGATGATCCGGACCGGCACGACCACCTTCAACGACCAGTACTGGTTCTTCGATTCGTCCGTGCGCGCCGCACGCGAAATGGGCCTGCGCATCGCCACGGGCTATGACGTCATGGACAAGGGCAGCGCCGCGGAGGCGGAGCGCCAGAAGGAGCAGTGCATCGCCAAGAGCGAGGCCTTCCTGGGCAGCAAGGACCCCGGCCACATCTACGAACTGGCCTTCCACGCCGTCTACTCCGTCAGCGAGGAGATGATCCGCTGGACGGCGGACCTGGCGGAGAAATACGACGTCCCCCTGCACATCCACCTCTGCGAGACCCGCAAGGAGGTCGAAGACTGCAAGGCCGCACACGGCGGACTGACGCCGGTCGAGTACCTCGACAGCCTGGGCGTCCTCTCCCCCCGCCTGCTCGCCGCCCACACCCTGTGGCTGACGCCCCATGACATCGAGCTGCTCGCCGCCCGCGGCGTGCATTGCATCCACAACATCAACTCCAACACCAAGCTGGCTTCCGGCTACCGCTTCCTCTACAACGAGATGCGGGACGCCGGGATCAACCTATGCCTGGGCACGGACGGATGCGCCTCCTCCAACAACCTCGACATGCTCGAGGCGATGAAGATCGCCGCGCTCTTCCAGAAAGCCTGGCGCGACGACCCTTCCGCCCTGCCGCTGCCCGAGCTGCTGGACATGGCCACCGTCAACGGCGCCCGGGCGCTGCGTATCGACTCCGGCCGCATCGAGGAAGGCGCCATCGCCGACCTGGTCCTGGTCGATACCGACAACACCTTCTTCCTCTCCCCCGGCCCGTTCCTCGCCAACCTGGTCTATTCGGCCCACTCCGACTGCATCGACTCCGTCATCTGCGACGGACGCTTCCTGATGCGCCACCGGGAGATTCCCGGGGAGCAGGAGATCCTCACCGAGGCCCGCAAGGTCCTCGCCAAGATTGCATAACCACTTGACACGAAACGATATGGACAGCAGAACAAGAACCCTCCAGATGGCGGCAGACTACGTCCGCCAGCAGACCGGCGGGATCATCCCCGAAGCGGGCATCGTGCTCGGAAGCGGCCTGGGCCGCCTGGCGGACCAGATCCAGAATCCGGTCGTGATCCCCTACAAGGACATCCCGGGATTCCCCGTCTCCACGGCCATCGGCCACAAGGGCAATTTCATCATCGGGCAGCTGGGCGGGAAGGACGTCATCGCCATGCAGGGCCGTTTCCACTATTATGAGGGATATCCGATGGAGCTCGTGACCATCGGCGTCCGCACCATGTCGGTCCTCGGCACGAAGGTGCTGTTCGTATCCAACGCGGCCGGCGCCTGCAATCCCGGTTTCCAGATGGGTGACCTGGTGATCATCCGGGACCACATCAGCCTGTTCCCCAATCCGCTCATCGGTCCCAACATGGACGATTTCGGCCCGCGTTTCCTCGACATGACCTGCGCCTACGACCTCGGCCTGCAGGAGATCGCGGAGAAATGTGCGGAAGAGATGGGCATCCTCCTGCGCAAGGGTGTCTACCTGGGCAGCACAGGCCCGACCTATGAGACCCCGGCCGAAGTCCGCTTCTACCGCCAGGTCGGAGCCGACCTGCTGGGCATGTCCACCATCCCGGAGGTCATCGTGGCGCGCCACTGCGGCATGCGCGTCTTCGGCATGTCCGTGGTCACCAACTGCGCCAACACCGACAACACGCCCCACAATCTCAACGACGGCGACGACGTCGTCGCCCAGGCGGACGCGGCGGCCCTGAAGATGACCGAACTGTTCTCCCGGATCATCTCCGCGCTGTAAGAGGCTGCCGAAGCAGTCCTGCTATAAGGCTGAATCGAGGAAATCGACGAATCCCTGGATATCCAGGTTGTACGGCCGCGGCCCTGCGAGGCGGCGGCCGTCGCCGTCCAGGAGGAAGTAGTTGGGCTGGGCGTTGACGCCGAAGTCATGCAGGGCGATGTAGGAATTGACCCGGCCGATGTCCTTGAGGGTCTTGCCCTTGTCCGTAACCACCCATTTGGATTCAGGCAGCTTCGTCTTGTCGTCCACGTGCAGGGCGACGATGACGAAATCCTCCCGCAGCCGGCGGAGCACTTCGGGGTCCGACCAGACGCGGGCTTCCATCTCCCGGCAATTCACGCAGCCATAGCCCGTGAAATCCAGGAAGACCGGCTTGCCCGTCTCCCGGGCGGCGGCGAGGCCGTCCTCCAGGTTGTCGAAGGCACGCAGGCCGTGGGCCACCGTGATGTTGCCGGCGGATTCTTCCGCCGCACCGGCGGAGGGCAACGGGGCGGCGACGGAAGCCGGCGCCGCGCCCAGCACGAAGTCCTGCGTCTCCATCGGCGGCATGTAGCCGGAAAGCGCCTTGAGCGGGGCGCCCCACATGCCCGGGATCAGATATACCACGAACGCGAACACGGCGATGGCCAGGGTCAGGCGCGTGACGGACAGGTATTCCAGCGGGGAATCGTTCTTGAACCGGATCTTGCCCAGCAGGTAGAGGCCGAGCAGGAAGAAGACAGCGATCCAGATGGCCAGGTAGACCTCGCGGTCCAGCAGGTGCCAGTGGTAGGTCTGGTCGGCGACGCTGAGGAATTTCAGGCCGAGGGCGATTTCGATGAAGCCGAGCACGCCCTTGACCGAGTTAAGCCAGCCGCCGCTCTTCGGCAGTTTCTTCAGCAGGGATGGGAAGAGCGCGAGGATCGTGAACGGCAGCGCGAACGCGACGCTGAAGGCCAGCATCGTGACCATCGGGGCCCAGAATTCCCCTTCGGTGCTCTTGATCAGCACGGTGCCGACGATCGGACCGGTGCAGCTGAAGCTGACCAGCACCAGCGTCAGGGCCAGGAAGAAGATGCCGCCCAGGCCTTTCCGGTCACTGTTCTTGTCCGCGCTGTTGGTCCAGCTGGACGGGAGCGTGATCTCGAACGCGCCGAAGAAGCTGGCGGCGAAGGCCATGAACACCAGGAAGAACAGGATGTTGGGCAGCCAGTGGGTCGACAGCCAGTTGAAGATGTCGGCCGTGACGCCGCTGCCGCCTACGAGCCAGGTGATGCCGATGATCAGGCTGATCGGGACCGTATAGAGCAGGACGATGAACAGGCCGTACAGGAAGGCCTTGAGGCGGCCTTGCCGGGGCGTCTCGCTGCCTTTCATGAAGAAGGAGACGGTCATCGGGACCATGGGGAACACGCACGGCGTCAGCAGCATGGCGAATCCCCAGAGGATCGCTTCGAGGATCAGCGCCCAGAGATTATTCCCTGATGCTGATTCCTCCGTGCCGGAAAGGGTAGTGCCTCCGGCGACGTCCTGCTGCGCAGGACCCCTCCCACTGCCTTCGGCAGCGGGCCCCTCCCTCTTACGGAGCCGAGGGTGGCTACGGTCGCCGGAGGCACTACCCTTTCCGGACAGCTCCGGAGCAGCCGTTTCCGTGCTGCCGTCGATTGAATTTGAAACGCCATTGCGGGTAGGCAGGGCCGGGATGTTTCCCAGACCTGCTCCGCTCCGCTGCACAGTAAAATACGCTTCGAAGTCCCAGTCGACCGGGAGGTAGCAAGCCTCGCCGAGGCAAGGCATGTAGGTGACGGTCCCGGTGACATGGTCGATCCCTTCATCCAGGTCGCCGGTCAGGACCAGCTGGTTGGTGCCGTCCGGGGTCTGCCGGACCTCGGACTTCCAGTGAATCTGCGGGCTGGCCTGCAGGGCCAGGACCAGGAGAAGGATGCGGAACATAGGCTTCTGTTATTTGGCGATGGCCACGGAACGGGTCTCGCGGATCACGGTAATCTTCACCTGTCCGGGATAAGTCATCTCATTCTGAATCTTCGACGCAATCTGTCCGCTGAGTGCCTCGGTCTCTGCATCGTCCATCTTATCAGCACCGACGATGACACGCAGCTCACGACCTGCCTGGATAGCATAAGTCTTGGTGACGCCAGGATAGCTCATCGCAATAGCCTCAAGGTCGTTCAGACGCTTGATATAAGCCTCAACGATTTCACGGCGGGCACCAGGACGGGCACCACTGATAGCATCACAAATCTGTAC
>ODAI012401053.1_pt1 | contig 10993 bp, 10 predicted proteins | sample 1539321 | NCBI WGS metagenome assembly ODAI01 (sample SAMN02144231, study PRJEB22623) | gut metagenome | biome: sheep rumen | host: Ovis aries | place: New Zealand | reverse complement strand
TCCGTCACCTCAAAGACACCCTTTGTCAAAGTTCCTGTCTTGTCAAATACGGCGGTTCCAGCGTTTTTAAGCATCTCAATGTAGTTGGAGCCTTTAATCAGTATTCCTTTTTCTGAAGCAAGTCCGATTCCTGCAAAGAAACTGAGCGGCACCGATATGACAAGAGCACAGGGGCAGGAAACAACCAGAATCTCAAGCGCACGGTAAATCCAGGTCTTCCACATTCCGTCAACCGCACGTCCGCCAAGCATCAAAACCAGGGGAGGAATCACGGCGACAAGAAGGGCAACGAGACAAACCAGGGGCGTGTAGACTTTTGCAAAACGTGAGATGAATTTTTCGCTCTTTGCTTTTTTGCTCTGAGCCTTCTCCACAAGTTTCAGAACTCTGCTCACGGTACTCTCGCCGAAAGATTTTTTTACCTGCACTTCAAGAACACCGCTCGTATTTACAAAGCCGCTCAAAATCTCATCGCCCTCAAAAATCTCACGGGGCACGCTCTCACCGCTCAAGGCAGAAGTGTCCACAAAAGATTTTCCCGAAAGAACAACGCCGTCAAGAGGAACCCTTTCACCAGGCTTCACAACAATTACGTCGCCGACTTTCACATCCTCGGCCATGCACTCGATAATCTCTCCGTCCTTTTTTACATTCGCTTTGTCGGGCCGTATGTCCAGAAGATTTTTGATTGAGCGCCGTGATCTGTCCATGGCAAGTCCCTCAAGATACTCACCGAGCTGGAAGAGAATCATTACCGCGACGGCTTCGGAATACTCACCCATCACAATCGCTCCCACGGTCGCAAGTGCCATAAGAAATTCCTCGTTGAAAACAGAACCGTGCACAAGTCCTTCCACGGCTTCCTTTATGACATGTTTTCCGACAAGCACATAGGACACAAAATAAAGAGCCATAAAAACAATTCTGAGCGCAAGATAAATTTTCTCATTCCCTCCACAGACAGGGCCAGCCGAAGCAAACACGGGAAGTTTTTCCAAAAGAATCGCCAGGACAAAGAGAACCGCCGCAACTATGATTTTAGGAAGCCCTCCCTCTTCTTCATCATGATTGTGCTCATGTCCATGCTCATGTCCGTGGTGATGGTGGTGACAGCAGCATCCTTCATCCTCGTCTTCATCTTCATCGTCATCATCGTGGTGATGGTGATGGTGACAGCAACATTCATCGTCGTCGTCATCATGTTCATGGTGGTGGTGATGCTCGTTATGCTCATCATGGTGATGCTCATGTTCATGCTCGTCGTGCTCATGGAGGGAACAATTCTCGACTTCCTCCACCCCAATCTTCTCAATATCTTTTTTTTCAGCAGCCATAAAACGCTCCTTCTTTTATCGTATCTGTATAATGGGGCTTGTCCCAAAAGTATGATTTGTCATTGCAGGACTAGATCCGGCAATCCATAAAACTCTGTAATGTACAGATTATCGGGTCAAGCCCGATAATGACATTTTTTCCAAGAGAAACTAGCGTTCCGCCAGATGCTCCATTCCAATGTTCAGTATGATTGACACATGCTCATCCGCAAGAGAATAAATGAGCGACTTGCCTTCCCTCCTGTAGCTCACGAGTCCGCTGGTCTTCAGCACACGCAGCTGCTGACTGATTGCAGGCTGGGGCATTTTAAGGCACTCCGCAATCTCCGTCACGCTCATCTCCTTTTCAAGAAGCACATAAAGGATTTTTACCCTCGTCGAGTCCCCGAACACTTTGAAAAGCTCGGCAAGATTGCAAAGGATTCCCTCGTCAACCTCATTGTTCTTTTTATCGCTCTTTTTCAATCAGCATCTCCTTATATATTCATATAAGCATATAATTATATGTTTGTCAAGCAGATTCTCATCAGATGTTGAAAAAAGATATGAAATCCTATACACTTAAAAAGGTCCGTTTCAAGTTTTCAAAAGAAGCCTGTAGACCCGATAATCTCTTTCACAAACATGAGGATAGATTGCCGTGTCAAGCACGGCAATGACATGTTTTTTTACAAAACGTGGCTTTTGACCTAGGAGGAAAAATTATGAAAAACAAGTTGGCAGATTTTAGCATTTCTTTGATTTTGGTCGCAATCACAATCTCATCACTCACGTCATGCATGTCGAGCAGACCTTGGGGAGAGATGACAATAATAGAAGATCCAAAGGTGGAAATCAAAGAATATGTCAGCTTCAACACAAAGCTGGATGACGTGTATGTGTTCGACGTTAAAAGCTCGGGAATCCGTGCGGAGGAAGGCTACAGCAACGAATCAGGCGCGGTGGGACTTGTCGGCAAGGGATACAACAACTCACTCTACTACAGCGGAAGCGACGGAATTAAAAATTTCATATTCGTTAAGGAAGGCTCCGAAACAGAGCTCAAACTTTTTCCGTCAGACGTTTTCATCTATAAATATCAGTTTCAGCAGCAGGACGAAAGATATTCTTTCAGTCACAAGCTCAACATCTACGCGGTCATAAAAAGCGACACAAACAAGGACAAGGTTCTGAGCAGCAGGGACAACATCGCTCTCTACGTCTCAAATTACGACGGAACGGGACTGACTGAAATTTCCCCCTCCATAATCAGCTTCGAGCTCATTGATAAAAATCAGTTTCTGTTTACGGAGCACGACGGAAAGACACTCTCGTTTTACGCATACAACACTGAGACAAAAACCAGGACGCTCATAAAAAGCGTGGAGCAGGAAATCAGCGAAAAAAGGATTTCTATGCATTAGGATAAAATCTTCCTTTATGAATTTTTTAAGCAAGCTGTGCTAGCATTATTTCATAAAAGGAGCGTCCACATGGTAATCGTTTTGAAGAAGGACATTTCGGAATCTGAAAAAAAAGATTTGAAAGATTTTCTCACGCAAAAGAATTTCAAGCTCAACGAAGTGCCCGGAGAGGAGGACACAATCCTTGCGGCGGTCGGAAAAATGCAGATGGATCCGGCTGAGCTGGAAATCAAACCCGGAGTAAGGCGGGTCATCCCAATCAGTAAGCCATACAAGCAGGCAAGTCGTGAGTTCAAAAAAGAAGATACCATCGTGGAGATTGCGAACAACCGAGGACAGGTAATCCGTGTGGGAGGAAAAAGAGTCGTCGCCATTGCAGGTCCTTGTGCTGTAGAGAGCCGGGAGCAGATTATGGAGGCGGCAAAGGCAGTCGCTCAGTCAGGCGCGAGTCTCCTTCGTGGAAGGGCATACAAACCACGTCTTTCACCTTACGCTTATCAGGGAATGGGCGAAGAGGGACTTAAGCTTTTAAAAGAAGCCGGAGATAAATTCGGTCTCCCCGTTGTAACGGAAATTGTTTCAAGCGAACTCATTCCTCTGATGAATGATTATGCCGACGTGTTCCAGATTGGAAGCCGCAACATGCAGGACTTTGATTTGCTCAAAAAAGTCGGTGCCGCAGGAAAGCCCGTCATTTTAAAAAGAGGATACACCGCGACCCTTGAGGAATTTCTCATGTCAGCGGAATACCTGCTTGCGTCGGGAACAGAAAACGTGATTCTCTGCGAAAGGGGCATCCGTACCTTCGAGCATTCCACACGCAACACGCTTGATCTTTCCGCAATCCCCGTGCTCCGTAAACTCACACACCTTCCGATTATCGTTGACCCGAGCCATGCTTTGGGACAAAGAGATTTGGTGCAGCCGATGGGACTTGCTGCAATCGCATCCGGGGCGGACGGAATCATGGTGGACGTTCATCCGAATCCGGACAAGGCACTCGCTGGTGGAGCGGCATCCCTTTTGCCCGCACAGTTCGACAAACTCATGCACGACATTGAGGCACTCGCTCCTGTAATGGGAAAAGCTGTCGCACACATCAGGGAAGAAAAACATGAGAGGGTCGTATGCGCGTACAGCGGAAACCGGGGTGCCTATGCGGAACAGGCCATCAGCAGATACTTTGACGAAAAGGATGTGACGGCACTGAGCACGGAATCTTTCGCGGAAGTTTTCCAGAGCGTTATGGACGGAAAGGCTGATTACGGAATGATACCGATTGAAAACTCACTCGCAGGATCTGTCTACCAGAACTACGACAACTTCATGCGCTTTGAGGACGTTACAATTGTCGGAAGCGTTACGCTGAACATCCGCCACGCATTGCTCGGATTAAAGGGGGCGACCATTGACGGAATCAAAAGCGTGTACAGTCATCCCCAGGGATTCGGTCAGTGCAGGAAATTTCTTGACGAGCACAAGGAATGGATTCACGTGGACTCGCTTTCAACGGCAACGGCGGCACAGACAGTCGCGGCAAAAAAGGATCCTTCGGTAGCGGCCATCGCAAGCACGGTGAACGCTTCAATCTACGGGCTTGAGATTCTGCAGGAGGACATTGAGAACGATCCTTCCAACTTCACGCGCTTTGTGGTGATTCAGTCAAGCCACGGAGCTGAAAAATCAAGGGCGGAAAAAAATCTCCGTCCGAACATGGCGAGCTTTATCTTCAAGACAAAAAACGTACCCGGGGCACTCTTTCAGACGCTGGGCATTTTCAACAGGCACAAAATCAACCTGACCCGACTTGAGAGCCGACCCCTCGAAGGCCAGCCGTGGAAATATTGGTTCTATGCCGATGCAGAGCTTTCAAGTGTTGAGGGAGACATATATTCCTTCGTAAAAATTTTGGAAAAGGATCTGTCTGACGAAGTGGAAGATTTGAGGACGCTCGGAATATACGCGGGAGGGAATTGAGAGGTGAGAACTGAGAGGTGAGAGGTGAAAACTGAAAGTGTGAATTGAGGATAATCACTTTTCGGGGCTACTTGAAAACTATGCCTGAAAATAGTAGAATGTAAGCATCTTGTTCTCCGGAAGATTTGGAGAAAATGACAGAACAGGGGTAGCAGATGAAAGAAAACGGAAGCTCCGGGAAAAAGCACAGACCGATGAAATACATCATTCCGGCAATCGCACTCATACTCATCATCACGAGCATTTTTTTTCTCGTCGCATATTCAAGCAGGGCAACCAAGGTCTTTGCGCTCAGACCATTTTTCATCATCCTCATCGGAGCAATCTGTCTCTATCTGGGGCTTGCAATCCTTAAAAGGGGAATCTATATTTTCGCAGGCATCTCAGCCACAATGATCGGATCCCTGTCCCTTCTTGTGGAGGCCCATATCCTCCCCTACCGATTCTCCCAAATCTGGCCGCTCGCCATAATCATCTTCGGACTTGCTCTTCTCCCTGCCGGAATCTATTATTTCAGGAGACCCAGGAGCATCTACCTTTTTCCGGCAATCACGATGATTCTTCTTGGAGCAATCTTCATGCTCTTTTCCCTTGACATAGTTAAAATCTCCCTCGCCGCATTTTTCATCCGGTGGTGGCCGCTTCTTCTCCTGATTTCGGGAATCCTCCTTCTCGGAATTTTTTTCGTGCAGCAGATTATGAAAAAAGATTTCCCATACATGGAGGACGACTCTCTTGAAGATGAGACTGAAGTGGAGAGAAATATATGAAAAAATGCGTTGCGGTCCTGTCCTGCATCCTGCCCCTCTCACTTCAGATTTTATCATGCAAAACAACCGGACAAAATCCGGCTCCCAGGGAAGATCTTCCCAGGGAAGAGGTAAAAACGGACAAGAGATCCGATGAGGACAATTATTTTGAGCACAACATAGACCAGGCTTTCGACGACGGATCTGAGGACGATGACGTTCAGCTGGGCAAATTCCCAAGTCCGAAAACCACTCCCGAAGAAATCAAGGAGCCAAAGGACGGACAGGAGGATGAGCAGAAACAGTCCACTTCCATAAGCCTTCCGACCACAAAAAAATCGCAGTCATATTTTTATCCGCTCAGCACGGATGTCGTGGCCCTTGTAGAAAACGGAACCCCGGATTCAATCAGAAAATTTTATTCCACAGTCTACCGCACTCTGAAAACGGACTACACGAAACAGGAAAGGGTCCTTCTTGAGATCGGGGATGCCATAATGAGCACAATCTGGAAATCCGAGACGCTTTCCATGAACTATCCCGAGGTTGATTTTTCCAATCCATACACCGCCGCAATCAACTCAGCGCAAAAGGGGATTTTCGACACAAGCACAGGAAACAGCGATTTTTTCACGAACATCCTTCCGGCCCTTGTCCTCTTTTCCGGGAACAGCCGCACCGACTATTACGAAAAAGCCGAGACATACATAGAAAAGGCCATGACGTTCAACTCGGAATCCGTGCTCGCGAACTACATGATGGGAATCCTGAAAATGCGCATGGGAAAAACGGACGAATCAATCCCATACCTGAGCAAGGCACACAAAAACTTCGCATCCGGACGTGAGATTCACCTCGCCCTTGCCACGGCATATTTCCAAACCGGACAATACACGGAGTCCCTCTCAAACGCAGAGTCCCTCCTGCAGTTGAATCCGCAGAACACCGACTATCTGTATCTTTCCGCAAGATCCGCACTAAAAATAAAGGACTATGACAAAGCCGAATCATACGCCGTAAAGCTGCTCCAGATTCAGAGCGAGCACTCCGACTACATTCTTCTCCGGGCAAGGATTCTCGTTGAAAAGAACGAATACATGAAAGCCGCGTCCATACTTGACTCCTATGCGAAAAAAAGAAGCGCGAACACCGAGTATCTTCTTTTAAAAGCCATACTGCAGAAAAACTGGAACAAGAACTACGCCAATGCCGCTGACCTGATTTCAAAGGCCATGGAGCAGAGTCCCGAAGATGAGGAGGTTCTCCTTCTCGCCTCACAGATTGCATCCGACTCGGGAAACAAGATTGCGGGTCTTACTGCCCTGGAACTTGCGGAAACAGTGCTGAGCATGTCACCGAACCGAACGGAAGCCCTTGAAGTGTGCATCGTGGAGATGATGAGACAGAGAAAATACGACGAGGCTTACGAGATGAGCGGCACACTGATTTCGGAAGGGAAAAACGGAACAAAATCAAACGCAAATCACGTGGACATCTGCATCGCGCTTGGACTCAAGGAAGAGGCATGGGAGCTCGCACAATCCATGTACGAAAGCGACTCCGAAGATGAGGAGAACATAAAGGCATACATGAAGGTCCTGATTGCGACCGACAAAAAATCACAGGCGCTCACACTGTTCAAGGAGCTCGAACCCGCGGCAAGTTCCGCAATGAAAAGTTTCCTCTACTACGAAAAAAGCCTGATTGATACGGACACGGACACGACTCTGGGAGACCTAAGGACAAGCCTTACATACAACGCGCGGAACATCGACTCGCTTTATGCCATGTACAGAATCTATTACGGACAAAAAAACTGGAAGCTCGCACAGTACTACCTGAAGCAGGTCCTTGCAATCACTCCGAACGACGCTTTCATACTTGAGAAAAACAACGAGCTTGAGACTCTGATCGGAAAATGAGACCCGGATTTTCTCAGTTCACCTCAAGGTCATAATTCGCAGTCTGTGATGTGCCCAAAAGATCCGTCATGGTGATTGTAAGCCGGTTGTGTCCCTTCAAAAGCTGCACGGTTCCAATGAGCTGTCTCTTTTCATCAGGATAAATCACGTCCACAGGATAATTGCTGTTCCCGGAAATGCAGAGTCTTCCGCCGTTCTCATGCATCGTGTCAAATGAAATGCTTTCCACCGTGGCTCCGTTCAAAAGAGTTGCCGTCCTGTACGGAACCGCGACCTCCTGTCTCGGATGATAGATTTTATATCTTCCCGCCTTCAGATATTTTTCCAGTGCGAGATAATGTGTCTTTCCGCTCTCGTCATCAAGCGTTACGTTTCCAATCTCAAGGGGCAGCTCGCTTCCCATCCTGGGCATGAAATTTCTCGGATTGATTACGGTTCCTTTCTTCACGTCAATCACCTGGAACTCAAGACAGCTCTGTCCTTCCTGCCATCCAGAGTTTCCGCTCTCACCCAAAACGTCCCCCACGCTCACGGAATCCAACTCAAGAAGATTGTCCGAAAGAGTCTCCTCGTCAAGGTTTCCGTATACGGTTGAGAATCCGTCGTCATGTGCAATCAGAACCGCGTTTCCAAGAGTGGACTCGAACCATCCGAAGTCATTGTTGTGCTCGGTAATCACCGCCATGATGTGTCCGTCCTCCGCAGCACTCACTTCGGAAGGATCACGGACGATTACGGAAGCCTCAAGAGTTCCTCCCCGAATCTAACCGAAATAGGAAAAAAATGAATCAGAGGATGTCTTGTCCTGTGGCCAGTCAAAAGCATGTACGAAGCCTATCGCCGCAAGAAGTCCAGCGCACGCAAAAGATATTTTCACAATTTTTTTCATATCAGCCATCCTTTTTCTACTTTCTTTGCATCGTCATCCGGGAAATCTTTGAGTCCCTTCCGACATAAAGAGCGTTTCCCTTCACCTGAATGAAAGCGCAGTCAGCCGTAAACGAGAACTGTGCCGCAGGATGATCGGAGGGCTCAATCAAAGTCACCGTATATGAACCGTCCTTTTTGCTCAGAACACATAGCATTCCGTTGAAATCAGATTCCTCAATCTGCACGATTTGTCCGTCGAGCTTCACGTGAGAACTTTTGAGCCTTTTCAAATCCACGATTCCAAGTCCGCCGTTGTAATTATAATAGACAGCCGTTGAGGATTTGTTGAACTCCACGAGCACCTGGCTGTTCATGTCCTTTGGAAGATATTCATGGAAGATGATTTTACTGTGCATGCTGTCTGATTTTGTCGCGATTACAAAACGCTGCTGGTTCTGACCCGAGACACATGCAACTGTCTGTCCGTCCTCAGAAATTCCGACACCAAGGATGACCGGAATGTCACTTCCACCCGGAGCAAATTTCTGATCCTCCCTGCCATCCTCCGTAAAAGAGACCACGGTTCCGTCAGCAAGCCCCGCAACAGTCCCTCCATCGCTGGAGTCAAAGGCGATTATGGGCGCGTATGATTCGTATGTCCACCTTACGCTTCCGTCCTGAGCGCATGAAACGAAAGACGAGCCTCCGGGTAGAAAATCGTAGATTCTGTCCCCGCTGAAAAAAGGGAATCCTGCCTTACGGATTGTACCGGCCTTCTCTCCCCTCGGCGTAAAAAAATCACACTCCTCGCTGTCAGCTCCGAAAGTCGCATAATAGCTTTCCGAAATGGCTGCCTTGAACGCGTATGGAATCCTTGTGTAAATCTTTCCGTCCTCGGTAAAATATCCTATGTTCTGACCAAGCCGGAACGGGATGAGCTCAGAGGTCAGGGATGGATCAACGTCGTAGGTCAATGTGTTTATGCTCTCAGTCCAATCCGGAACAAGATGAAGCTCCGTGCTCATGGGTCTGAAAGCAAACAATATGTAAAGCAGGCAGAAAATCACCACGCCCACAATGATTCTGTTTCTCTTTGATTTTTTTTCCATAATGTTTCCATTTTAATGAATCCTTTGATTTTAAGCAAGGGGGGAGTTAGGAATGAGGAGGCAAGAGGCAGGAGTGAGGGACCTCTGATTAATCCAGCGCGATGTCATTATCGGGCTTGACCCGATAATCTCATTCGATAGAGATTGCCGGATCCAGTCCGGCAATGACACGATGCTATACCTTAGGAGGCAGGAATGAGAATTGAAAAAGGATTTGAAATGTGATAGACTTCATTATAAATTGATTGAGGGGGAATATTTTATGGAAGAAAAATCTGACTGGGACTCTTACGTGGGAATGAACCAGGGCTACAACGCCATTTTCGACAACTGGCAGAACATACAGGGACTGCTATCATCAAAAACAAACAGGGAAATCAACATGGCGCTCAACCTTTTGGACAGTGCTTTGGACAGCGTGAAGGCGGCGGTAAAAAAAACCGGTCTGAAGGTAGAGCCCGTAGTCCTTGCCATGGAAAATGAAAGTGAGGAAGATGAGTCCGCAGAATCCGCAGCTGATGAGTCTGATTCCGGTACAGAAAATAAAAAGGAGAAAAAAGGAGGCGGTTTCCTCACAATTTTCGGCGGCAAGAAAAAATAAGAAGTAAGGAATTTTTGAGGGCTGCTGTATAAGCACAAAATCTTAATGTCATTATCGGACTTGACCTGATAATCCCTATTGGAAAGAGATTGCCGGATCAAGTCCGGCAATGACACATCAACTCCGGCAATGACACATCAAGTCTGGCAATGACACATCAAGTCCGGCAATGACAGGCATTTATAAAACTTGAAATTTAATCATTTATCCCAGGATTCGGATGCGTCTCCGGTGATGGGAATTTGGGAGCCGAGATATTTGGGCTTAACGTGGAAGGTCACGTCAAGAAATGCCTTTACCCTTGCAAGGACTTCGCGGATTTGCCAGGAGGCTTTTATGCGGTCGCTGTATCTGGCAAGCTCGGGGGCTTCATAGACTACGGCATCAAGACCAAGTTTCCGTGCAAGATAGACGGCACGCGGGGCAAAAGTTTTTTGTGTCACGATTACGGCATCCTTTACGCAGAAAATATCCCTCGCGCGGTACATGGTCTCGTAGGTGGAAAATCCTGCGTGGTCAAGAAAAATGTCGGACTCCTCCACATCGTAGTTTTTACACATAAAATCCTTAATGCCGTTTACTTCATCGTAATCTTTACGTCCGTGGTCTCCGCTCACAAGATAACGCTCGCATTTTCCCTCATGCACAAGGTTTATCGCGCCCTCAATTCTGTCGCGCACAACATGGGAAACGGTGGTCTTGTAGACTTTGGCTCCCGGCACAATCACGGTGTATTTTTCAGGAACATCTTTTATGGAAGAAAAAATGTAGGGACGGCTCGTCACAATCATCGAGACATTTACCGCAGCACAAAAAATTCCTGCGGCAAGGCACAAACTGAGGATGAAAATAAAAAACATTTTTATTGGAGATCTTTTTTTCAAATCATTACTCCCGGTTAAGGCATCCGTTGACTGAATCGAGAATGAATCAAGATTGAATCCACGGACACCCAGGGCTTTTTGGCAGATGGATTCAGTCGGCTCTTAGTAAACACCAAGAATCTTCTCAAGCTGCTCGCGACCGAT
>ODAI010076856.1_pt1 | contig 10993 bp, 6 predicted proteins | sample 1539321 | NCBI WGS metagenome assembly ODAI01 (sample SAMN02144231, study PRJEB22623) | gut metagenome | biome: sheep rumen | host: Ovis aries | place: New Zealand | reverse complement strand
TTCGTATGCGCCAACAGCGTCCACGATGAAAGCCATGAATGAAGTCTGAAAAGTATGGAACGAAGCGTTCGCTATAACATGTCCATTCTCAAAATAAAAAATAGCACAAAGGAAAAGATAAAACACAGCACTGGTCGCTCTCTTCCTGGTTATGTTCTTTACATCTCCATTTTCCTGGCATTTACCTGCCTGATCATTGTCTTTTCTAACAGTGTCCGCATCATTAATCATCACGAAAATTTCTACGACATTTCCCGCGAGCAATACGCACTGCCATACACGAACAAGAGCCCTACCCATAAAGGTGAAATATAGCAGGATGACAAACCCTCCAAGAAAAGCGCAGGCTGACTCAAGCTTCAACCATACCCCTCGGGCAAATAATAAATTTCGTAATGTCAGGATAATAAATAGAACAGTAAGGATTAGAATATGTAGATCTTTACGAAAGGCACCGCTCCGCATGTGCCTCAGAGTGTTCTTTAGTCCAGCATTGTTAATCCTATATGCAGGTTGACTTCCATGTGCGGCAATTGTCTCAAGCGTATTAGCATTAAGTCTTTCCGTATCCACAAGAATCCAGTCTCGAGCAACATTATAGGTACTCTCGTCTATATCTGTCCCGCCCATAAGGGCTGGACTGTAGGTATGCATGACATAATCCTCGACCGTCGTACGATACTTGTTATATCGTGCATCTGTTGCATAAGGTTCCACCAAGTTAAAAACTATTTTGGAGCTGAGGATAATAAGAATCAGGAGCAAGCATGGAAATACTGTATGCAGGTCTTTCCGGAAATGCTCCCTCTTATCTTTGGATTGTAAATATTCCGCAACAAGCTCGAGCCCGATAAATGGAATAAAAAGAAGTGCTGCTTCTAATCGGATTAGATAGCCAAAACACAGAAGAACAGTGCCGGATATAATCCAGAACCATCCTTTGTTCCTCGCATAGAATAAAACAATGAAGCCCATAAAAATGATGGCACCTGTCTGTACCGTATAATTTGCCCCAAACAGATTCATTCCAAGAGCTACGTAAATTATTGCAAGAACAATAGCGAATCCCTGAATAATCTCTTCAAGCATCCACTGCCTGATTTGTTTTCGGTTCAATAAATCCAGGCCTATATATGATAAAAGCGCCATCCCATAAATTAACGCGATATGAATCAGCCCTTGAAATAAATCTGCTGTTGGAAACATGGGGTTCAGACACTTAATTATCAAGCATAAAAAAGGATGCAGGTACTGGCAGAAATTGTTAGCGCCATACATGCCTCCGACTACTACACCAACCGAAATATTGTCTGTATATAAATAGATTCTACCTGTACAACAGAAAAATAGATAGCAAACCAAGGGTATCAGAACAGCTGCTGCAACTAGATACTTATTTGTAACTCTTTTCATGCCACAGACTCCCTACATTGAAAAAGGCTTCCCGGGATAATCCCAAGGAAGCCCTTATTATAAATCATGTACAGCCTTCAGGTTTCTTTATCCCCTAATAGCATGTTATCATTAGTTTGCGCTCATTCTGCGGCGGGTAACCAACAGGACGCCAGCGCCTAATACAAGGATCGCACCAACGATGTAGAAGATTGTGGTACCGATGCCACCAGTGCTCGGAAGGAGAGAACCCTGCTCGTTGACAACGATCGAGGACTGTTCAAGGTTTGCAGCAGTGTAATCATTATCTTCGATCGTGAAGCTTACATCGTCACACTTGTTGTAGGAAGCCGGTACTGTCTTCTCAATGAGGGTGTAGCTTCCGGGAACAAGTCCGGTAAATTCTCCGTTCAGAGCACCTGAACTGTCAGATGTGAACTCTGTAGCATCATCGAGGCCATCTACCCATTCAATCGTGTCAGGCGTGCCGGCTGTCTTCTTATAATATTTATTGTCGCCGTTCTTCAGAACAAAGCCTGCACCGGCAAGTCCTGCGCCGGATGTAGAGCCATCCTTCTTGGTGACAGTGATCTTTGCGCTGTAAACTTCAACTTCTACCTTCGGAGTGGAGTTCGGTGAGTTCGTGTCGCCATACTCTAACCAGGCGGTATTCTTCTCAGCATCAACTGTCAGAGCGTTATTGTTGATCTTACCAGAGTAAACAATGTATAGAGTAGTGTCATCGGCAAGACCAGCCATGTAAGTGTTGTCAAAAGCAACATTAAATGTGTAATCATTAGGAGCTGTACCACCGGCGGCACCAACTGTATAGTTGGAAGTAGCAACGGTGATTGCAGCCAGTGCATCTGCATCGGTAATTCCTGCAGGATCGGAGTTATAGACCTTTACATCATTGTTGAAAGTAAGGCCACTGTCCATCTTATCCTTGAAGGTATAATTCTCAGCACCTTTCTTCTTGGTGACTGTTCCGGTGTATTCTACATCAGTACCAACCTGAGCGATCGCCTTCTTACCGGCTTGATCAATCACACCGGTCGCACCTGTAATCTTCTTGTTTACAGGAGGAACTTCGTTCTTGTCGCGAACAGTCGCATTCGGGTTTGTGCTGTCAACAGTGACCAGCGTTCCAGTTGTGGTATCAATGTAATAATATCCATACGGAAGGCCTTCAACTGTGAAAGAGGTATCGGATGCTGTAGTTGTAACAGTAGCTACAATATCACCATTTCCCACATAAGCTTTGATTGCTGCGATTTCAGCAGCCGTCAGCTCTGTAGCATCACCTTCGTGTGTTACGTAGCCATTCTTAACTGTGAAGCCGGTCGGTGCAGTTGTCTTACCATCAACAAGCTGATACGCAATATTGGTACCACTGACTGTCGCATCAAACACTTTATAGATCGTATAAGTATTATTTGCAGTAGATCCTTCTGGAACTGTAGGTAATGTGACAGTGATAGAAGCAGGACCGGTTAAATTTGTAGGATTTTTTGTGATCGTTGCTGCCATTGCCGGCATTGCCATTGCCAGGATCATTACCATAGCAATAACTAGTGCCATAACCTTCTTTAAATGTTTCATAAGCTCGTGTTCCTTTCTTTTTTACCTCACATTATCAGTTTCTTTAAAAGTAACTGTTGTTTGCTTGTTGATGTAATTATACCTGAAGTGTTATCAGGATTTCAATCACATTTCCAATCAAATTTTGTTTTTCTTAAAGTTTTTCTAATAATGTTCGGTACACAATTCTCCCGTCTAAAAATGATAGATAAGAACATATTTATTATTGCACGCTTTTGGCGATATGAAAAGAGAAATATTAAGAAATTATGAAATTTGGCAAGATTACCATAAATTGCTCTTTGTTATACACGAATCTGTCAAATTTATGATACGTATATGCTATGCAGCCTGCCTCATAATCCCGTCATAACCCCGAAATCCGTGATTCTGACAGCAGCCATGTATATGTTATAATAGGTAGCTGTAGTTTACCAGTCATATCGTTTCTTCAATACAGACAGCGTATTCAGTATCAGTCAACAAACGCCGGGCGGCAATGCCGCGCGGCAGAAAGCAGATACCATGAGAAAGCACTTATTTATTCACTTATGTGCAGCAACCGTACTGGCCTCTTCTCTTCTTTGCGCATGCGGAAGCGACCGGGAAAAGGCCAAGGCAGACGAAGCACCGGCTGAGAGTGATTCCGTCTGGGAGCAGGTCGATCCGGCAGATCAGCAGGTGAACGAAGGATCCGGCGCGGCACCGGAAGCCTCGGAAGCTTCTGAAGCATCCGCTCCGTCGTCTGCCGCCCTCTCCGACTCTTCTGCCGAAGTCACAGCCTCTTCCGTATCGCTCGATTCGGAGCCGCTGTATACGGGACCGGAGGCGGGCCTGACGGTGATTGAAGCCAGCGACTTTTTAACGGAGGAGCCTGCCGCAGTTGCCACAGCTGCCGCCCCCACCGCACCGGCTTATGACGCGTCGCAGCTCCAGGTCATGATCGACGCAGCACTTCCCGGAATTGTCTGCTGGGGCGACTCCATAACGATGGGCGATGCCTGGGAAGGCGGCATCTCCTACCCCAACGTTCTGTCCGACCGGATTGAGAAGACCTTTATCCAGCCCCTTCGCGAGGCAGGCGGAGCGGACGCTGCTGCAGGCTTTTCCTCCCTCCGCACCCCGCCTGTCGTCAACATGGGCGTTGCGGGCGAGTCGACCGTCGTGATCGCCGGCCGTGACGGCGGTATTCCTTTCATCATTGATACGCCGTTTACCATGCCCGCAGGCTGCGAAGAGGTCAAGATCAGCTTCAGCTCCGCCGAGGAGGGACGCCTTACAAAGCCGCTGATCCTTGGCGATGCAGGCGTCAACAACGTCCATATCGCAGGCGTTGAGGGCGTACTCGCGAAATACTATGACACCGTCGAGGACAGGTCCAAATACACCTTCAAGCGTCTGACCCCCGGTACGGCCATGGACATTCCTGCCGGCACTCCCCTCTTTACGGATGCTTCCTATCACTACGGCAACTACATCATGGTAATCATGATGGGCAGCAACGGCGGATATGAGGGCGTCGACGACCTGATCCAGCAGTACAAGCTCATGATCGCGCACCAGAGCGTGGAAAAGCAGCGCTACGTTATTATAGGAATGATCCCGAACGAGGAGACGGATATTAATAAGGTAATTGCGGAGGAGACCGCTCTTCGCGCCGCCTTCGGACCGCATTACATCAGTCTTCGCGAATACATGGTCCAGAACGGCCTGGCTGCGGCAGGGCTTTCCCCCACCGCCGAGGATCAGCAGCGCATCGCAGGGGGCTGGATCCCCTCTAGTATCCTGAAGGAAGACAAGATGCATTACACGGGAGCCGGCTACACCGTCATCGGCAACATGGTCTTTGACAAACTCGACTCACTCGGCTATTTCGACGGGCTGAAAGTCCTGAACTAGAAATTCGCGTAGATAAACGATGCGGCGTCGTAGTTTGCACCGTACATGCCAAAGATCATGGTCGCAAAGACAAGTCCGAGGCAGATCAGCCATCGTGCGGGGAGATTCTGCTGTGCGATGGCTTTTGTTATGTCCGTCTTCTGCTGGATATTCTCGACAAACAGAAGAAGGATGATCGCAAGAACCAATACGAAGATATCCTGAAGGTCAAGTCCCAGCCCCGTCAGTCCGGACAGTGTCAGGATCCCCGCGTTCCAGGAGAATAAACTCCTGTACATTCCGAGCGCCATGCGAACGCTGTCCGCGCGGAAGAACATAAATCCGGAGCAGACAAGAAGGAACGTCCTCACCCTCCGGAACAGCCGAAAGCCCGCCGTCTCCGTATCGATGTGCAGAAGCGCCGCGATTTTATCAAACAGCGGTTTGCACTCTCTTCCTATTACTATATAGGTAAAGTGCAGGACGCCCGAGCCGATCACATATTTGATCGCACCGCCGTGCCAGAAGCCGACGCCGAGCCACAGGATCAGCATTGCCAGATAAAGCGGCACCTTTTTGCCCTTCTTTTTGCCGAAAGCCTTCTTGCTCTTATCGCCGATCGCCTGCAGAAGGTTTGATTTCTGCAGTGGATACATCACATAGTCCTTAAACCAGGTGCCCAGCGTGATATGCCATCTTCTCCAGAACTCCGTGACGCTCTGGGAGAAAACCGGCGTATCGAAGTTCTCCGCCATGGGAATGCCCAGCATTTTTGAAGCGCCCATCACGATATCCATGCAGCCGGAGAAGTCCGTGTAGAGCTGCACTGCAAAGAGGCTGACGCCGAACAGGATGTACAGGCCATTATAATACTCGTATGCGCCAAAGATCGTATTGACCAGGACCGCCGCTCGCTCGGAGATGACAAGTTTTTTGAAAAGGCCCCAGACAAAGCGCAGCGCGCCGGCCGCAATCCCCTCGGGATTGAATTTCCTTCTTGCAGCAAAGTACGGCTCCAGGTCGTTATAACGGTTGATGGGGCCGCTCGTCAGCTGGGGGAAATAGAGCCCGAAGAGGGCGATCTTTAAAGGGTTTCTTTCCGCCTTGTATTTTCCCGTATAGACATCGATGAGATACCCAAGGAGCTGGAGCGTATAGAACGAGATTCCGAGCGGCGCCGCGATGCTCACATGCGGCCTTCCGCTTACAATCGCCGCCCCTGTTCCCGCCGCCGCACTCTTTACCGGCGAAACAAGGTTCAGCACATCGATCAGAAAATTCTGGTACTTAAAATACAGAAGGAACCCGAGGCAGGCCAAAAGCGCTGCCAGGAAAACAGCCTTTTTCAGCGCGCTCCTGCCCTCGCGGCTCTGGTCTGCGGCAAGCCCCGCAAGGTAAACAATCACGATCGCCCCGCCAAGGAAGATGAGCGTTCGCACCGGCGCCTCGGACTGCAGGATGTAATACACGCTGACGCCAAGGAGCCAGAGATTCTGTAGGATTCCCGGCAGGAAATAATACACTGCCGTCACCACTATGCAAAATTCTATGAATTCAAGTGTTACAAGTCCCAATTTAATAGTCCTCGTTGAACATATGACTGCTGATTTCCGCCCCGCTCTCATTTACGCCGAAACACACGCTGTCAGAAAGCTTTTTTCCGCCGTCCTTATAGACGATAAACTGCGTACCCGCGCGGTTTTGTGACACCACGGCGCCGTCCGCCTTGACAGATGTGGTCTCGCCCGGCGTTATCTCGAACTGCTTTCCGCCCGCGGAGATCGTCACAGGCTCCGCGCCTCCCGCGTAGAGAACCTCTCCGCCGCGGCTGATGCTGACCTCACTTGCAGAGGCCTTGACGACCAGAAGGTCCTGCCCCGCGCCGAGCCTTGCAAGAAACTCCTCATAGAGCGCCTGCCGGTTGCAGGTGATAAGACTCCTGCGAAGCTTTACTTCCTTATATTTTCCCAGCGCCTTGTCCATAAACGCGTAGGACTGCTCTCCCCGCCTGTCGGGGATCAGCTCCGCGTCGTAATTGTTCCGGATATAGGCTCCCAGGAACGCGGTCATCTTTTCCCCGCCGAGGACGTTCAGATGATGCCCGTCGCGGGTATCCCTCTGCGTATCGAGACTCAGGTACTCCGGATGGCAGAGGAAATTGATGTGCGAAAAGCCATGGAACTGCGCGATGATATCAACAAAGAGCGCCGTCCGGACCGAGGTCTGGTACTCCTCCGTGTGGATGGAGGCATTGTCGGAGGTTCCCGCGATGGGGAAGGTCGTAAAGAGAAGGTTCGTCCCCGTCTCCTTACAAAGATCCATGATCATCCCGACATACGTGCTGGGCACGTCGTTCAGCTCCGTGAAGGGGTCCGTGGGCGTCTCGGATACGAGCTCCACGGGATTGGACTCGCCGATGATCTTCGCTCCGAACGTATCCTCTGTGTAGCCCTTCCGGAAATCCTCCGCCTTCAGGTTCTTCCACCTCTGGTGATAGAGGGTCATGGGAATCTCGAATTCCTCCCTGTCCTCCTCCGGGATCATGTCCTCGATCATCGCCTTCCTGTTCTCCGAAAAATACGGCATCCGGTCGGCGACGAAATGGAGGTTCGCGTAGTTCTGGATCTTGAAGTCCTCCTTGAAGATCGTCGTGTCATAGACAATGAGCTTCGGGTGATCCCTCTCGATGATCTCCTTCATTAAATAATAGGTCTCCGGCACCGTCTGGTTTGCGCTCGACATGTTGTAGGACGCGATGCCGTAATTTTCCCACAGTTCAAGCGGATAGACGCCGTAGTGCATGACGGAGGGGCCGAGGAAAACAACGTCGAACGTCCCCTTCGGATAGTCAAAATACGCCCCGGTCAGTTCCTCGTCGTCCTTGTTTTTCATCACGTGGGATAAGAGGACAAAAATAAGAGCGGCCAGTGCGATGAACAGGGCCGTTCTTATCAGTGCAAATAAGATATGTTTTACAGAATTTGAGTCTTTTGAATCCATTGTGCCTCTCAGGAAAAGCTGCTGCCGGGCGCTCTGCCCGGCTTACAGGCAGGCAGCTTTGCCCGGCTCCTATGCGGCCTGCTCAGCCAAGCTTCTTAAGAATCGTATCCACCATCTCGCCGACGTTCTTCATGCCGGTCGTCTCGCCGAGGGAAAACTTGATCTTGAATGCCTTTTCCACCGCGACGATCAGGTTGATATGCTCGAGGGAATCCCAGTCCTCGATGTCATCCGCCGTCGTGTCGTCATGCACCATTATCGACTCATCGTCGAACACGTCCTGAAAAACTTCATCCAGTACTTCGTATACTTCATCTCTGCTCATTGCCGTTAACCACCTTTATCACTGTATTGTGCTTTCTGTTATCTTCCTCTGTAAGGGACAGGCGCCAGACGGTATTGCCGTCTGCGTCCTCGCTGATCTTTTCAAAGCCCATCGCGCCGTAGAACTCGCGGACCATGCCGTTCTTCTTCGTGGGATAATAGTAGCCCAGGATTTCCTCAAGGCCTTCCTCCCTGCAGCGCCTGACCAGCTCATCCATCATAGCATATTCCATGTCTCTTTTCAGCACGCGGCAGCTCATAAGCCACAGGTCGATATGGAAGGTCTTCTTATAATCCGCATGTCCGAAGGCGACCGAAACAACGCCGTTGTCTCCGAACTTGTCCTTCAGCTTCCCGTAGAGTGTGATGCAGGAAGGGTCCGAAGCCGCATGTTCGATCTCCGCCTGGCTGCACCTTTTCGTCGTCAGGTTGAACTGGTTGCTCTTGTTGGTGAGCTGGGCGATTCTGGACATATAGGCGGGCGCGAACGGTGCGATCTCCGCCTCCATCTCAAGGGAAACAAGGTAGTCGTGATAGTCCGCAAAGGCCGCCTGCTGCCGGACTCTCGCCGCGTTCGCCTGATACATCTCGTTTCTCTTAAGGTCATCCTCGGAAAGACCGGTGACTTCGAAATATCCCGCCCGGTCAAGGGTTCGGATGTACTGCTCCGGCTGGCCGATGTCGGGAACCGCGGTTGCGGGCACGGCCGTCTTCGGGACCTGGATGCGGATGATCTCCCTCTCTGCGGGATTGTCATCCACAAAGACGAAAGCATCCTCGCCGATGTTGAGTTCCCTTGCGCTGCTGACCAGGTTGTCAGACTTGTTGTCCCAGTTGGCGCGGAAGGAGACGAAATCATCGCGGTGCAGCACACTGTCGGGCCTTGCAAGGCCGGAAAGCGCGTTCTCCTCGTCGTTCTTTGAATTGACTGTGAGAAGGACTCCGACAGACTTCAGCTCCTTTAGATACTTCTGGAAAGCGCTGTAGAGCTGCGCGGCGGCGTTTTCCTCGCCGATTTCGATCCCGTCCGCCCCGTCGTCTCCGACAACGCCGCCCCAGAGCGTGTTGTCAAGATCAAGGGACAGGGCCTTCTTGTTCTTGCCATAGACCGCCTTGATGATATTGGCGAGGTTATAGGCAAAGGCAGGGATCGCAGGGACCGCCATGCAATATTTATACAGATACCAGTAGGAAGGATCCGACCATCTCTCAAGGCCGTAATCCGCGGCCATGTAGGCCATGTCGTTGATATAGAACTTCTTGTGCGTCTGCGCGTACTCGTAGAACTTCCCGTTCAGGCAGTGTAGGAAATTGGAAAGTCCCTGCCTGCTGCTGACATCCATATTGCCCAGGAGCCGGTACAGCGGCGGCTCGAAATTGTTCTGGATGATCGTGCAGTCATAGCGGGCGGCAAGAGCCTCCCACATCGAAGTAAAGCGGACAAACTCCGCCTCAAGCTTCTCATCCGCCTGCTCCTTCGTATCCGTGACAGCAGGGGGATTTAAGATATTGCGGCTGCTCGTGTGGATAAAGACAACCTGCGGGTTAAACTCCGCGAGGTCCGGATTCTCAAACACCGCATCCTGATAGTACTGCCCGTACTCTGACTCATAGAAGACCGGCTCGATCCCCTGCTGCAGCAGGAAGAGCTCCAGCATATCCTTTATGTCGTGCGTCGTCGAACCGCCGAGGATCGCGATCCTGACCGGCGTCAGCGATACGCCCTCCAGCTCCGCCAGAAGCTGCCTTTTATACTTCTTTCTCTTTGCTAAAATCTCATCCGCCTGAAACGGATACTCAAGTTCCCGCATAGATGCTCTGATTATGCCTTTCTGTAAATACAGTATTATTAAACCTTCGTCTTTGTCTCCGGGCAATTATAACACATATCAATCTCTCAGACAGCCAACAGGGATTACATGAACCCCGTTATCGGTTGTATAGGCCATTGGGGCATTGGCACAGATGATAATCAAAAGAGAAGGCTCACGGTATACCGGTTTTGGATGCTCCGGATTCTCAAGAGCTTTACGGTTGTGTTCCCGGATCAGATTCCGAAACTTTAATAAGCCGCGCTCCGCGGATGGAATTTTGCCTGCTCCTGTTTTGATTTCAATAAGCGCGTAACGCCCATCGGCCATCTGATAAACAGCATCTGCTTCAAGCCCGCTGTCATCACTGTAGTGCATCACTGTAGCATTATGTGCCTGTGCGTATACCAGAAGATCTCTTATAACCATATTCTCGAATACATGTCCGAACAGATCCAGATCATTATTAAAATATGAAGGGCTGAGTCCAAGCGCTGCAATACCGATGGAAGGATCAATCAGAATGTGCTTTTTAGCAGCACGTATTGCTGTTTTTGCACGTATCTGAGGTGTCCATGCATCGATATCTTTGATGACAAACAGGCTCTCGAGCACTTCAATATAGGATGAAAGTGTCGCATTTGTCACGTTCTGCGTCGCCTGTATGTCGGAATATATGCTGCTTTTTTTTGCCCGTGTTGCCATATTCCTGGCATAGGACCATATCAGCAGGCGCGCCCATTCAGGATTTCTTTTTACCCCGTCCACAGCGCTGATGTCTTTCTGGTAGATTTGCCTGAAGTAATCCTTTGCAATTTCCAGTTTTGCTTCTTTGTCGGAAATCGCAAGGCAGCGCGGCCACCCGCCGCGGCAGGCTGCGAAAAACAGTTCTTCAAGCGATATGGATGAAATCGCACCGTCAGGCATTTCAGGATCATCAAACAATGCTGACAGAGAGACTTTACCGTTGGATTCCCCTGTCTCCCATAGTGTCATAGGATACATTG